>Ga0213875_10000850_pt1 | contig 22558 bp, 15 predicted proteins | sample BarmaccomBMRX_R8_FD_160105 | JGI IMG/M metagenome (GOLD analysis project Ga0213875, IMG submission 160105) | Root-associated microbial communities from Barbacenia macrantha in rupestrian grasslands, the National Park of Serra do Cipo, Brazil - RX_R8 | ecosystem: Host-associated > Plants > Roots... | reverse complement strand
GCAGCGAGGCGGCCACCCCGGCGGCGGCCGCGCCGGGGTCGGCCGCGCCGGTGATCGGGCGGCCGATGACCAGTAGGTCCGACCCGGCCAGGACGGCCTCCTCGGGCGTCGCCACCCGGGCCTGGTCGTGCGGGGCCGACCCGGCCGGGCGGACGCCCGGCGTGATCAGCACGATGTCCGGCCCGACCTCGGCCCGGACCGCGCCGACCTCGCGGGGCGAGCAGACCAGGCCACGGGCGCCGGCCTCGACCGCCAGGGTGGACAGCCGCAGCACGGTGTCATGGACGTTGGCACTGACGCCGATCAGGCCCAGCTGCTCCTCGCTGAGCGAGGTCAGCAGGGTCACGGCGGCGATCATGGTGTCCGGGGCGGCTTCGGCCGCGGCCCGGATGACGTCCGGGCCGCCGCTGGCGTGCACGGTCAGCAGGTCCGGGTGCAAGCGGGCCACGATCCGGGCGGAGCGGGCGACGGTGGCCGGGATGTCGTGCAGCTTGAGGTCGAGGAAGACCCGCACGGTGCTGGCGCCGCGGATCGAGGCGACCACGTCGGGCCCGTACCGCAGGTAGAGCTCGAGGCCGATTTTGACGGTGCTGACGTGCGGCGTCACCAGGTCAGCCCAGAGCGCGGCCGTCTCCAGATCGGGTGCGTCCAGTGCGACGGCGACTGGCGCGGGGATAGTCAAGGCCACTCCTTCGGCTCGGGCTGCTGCTGTTCAATTGCCGGTCAGTTGCCGGGAAGGTTGTTAACGCTCACAAAAGTCGGCGGACGGGGGCCCGGACGCAGGCGGCGAACTCCGGCAGATTGCCGCTGACCTGGGATGAGCGGGTCAGCGGGCGACCGTGACCCGAGAGTAGTGCACCCGGGCGCTCCGCGCGCCGCCCACGGAAGTTCGAGTCCATGCCGTCACATCGGCCCCTCCCTGCCGCCACGCGGCCACGGCGGGGGCGGAAGGCGATACCCGCGGCGGCACTGTCAGGCATACCCATCTGTACGCCGGGTTGCGCCTGGAAGATTGAACGCTCGGGCAGGAGTTTGGGCTGGGTGCGGGTGAGGTGGGCTCGCTGGGGTGGGAGGGGAGCCTGCGCGTAGGGAGGCGGCGGCGGGGCGAGCGCCGGGAACCTCTTGAGTCACAGGGGCTCGGAGTCCCGTGCTCCGGCGAGGAGCCGGGGACCCGGGCTTCACTGGAGCGAAACCGGTGATAATCGCCGACTTTGCTCCAGTGAAACCGAGGCTGGGACGGGTGTGGCCTGGGTGCTGGGTGAGGCAGGCCAAGTGCCCACTCATGGGCGGCCTGGGCCGCCGGGGCGGCTCGGGCGTGGACCCCGTGCCGCCGAGGCCGCTCGGGCGTGGATCCGTGCCGCCGAGGCCGCTCGGGCGTGGACCCGTGTGGCCCGTGCGACAGTGGTGCGAGGTGTTGGCTGTGGGGCAGGGTGGGCGGAGGCTGAAGCGCGGGGCGCGGGGCGGCCGCGACGTGGAGCGCCGGGCTGCTCGGCGGCCGAGGACAGGGGCTCGGTGTGGGGGGTGGCGGGGGCCTGGCTGCGGAGCGCTGGCCAGGTGAGGGCCGCTCAGGGGATGGGGCGGCGAAGGGCGGGGGCGGTGGGCTGGTGGGCCAGGCCGGTGACGTCGGTGACGCGGTCGATGTTGCGGGCGGTCAGTTCGTCTTCCAGTTCGCGCTGGATGCGGGCACAGGCGGAGGGGTCGTGGAAGATGACGGTGCCCACGCCGACCAGGGTGGCGCCGGCCAGGATCAGTTCCAGGGCGTCGCGGCCGGTGCGGACGCCGCCGATGCCGATGATGGGAACCTCGGGCAGCGCCTGCCGCGTGCGCCAGATGCTGCGGACGGCGATCGGGCGGATGGCCGGGCCGGACAGGCCGCCGGCGCCGCCGGCCAGGGCGGGGCGCATGGTCGTGGTGTCGATGACCATGCCGGGCACCGTGTTGATCATCGAGAGGGCGTCGGCGCCGGCCGCGGTGCAGGCGCGGGCCACGGTCACGATGTCAGCGACGTCCGGGGCGAGCTTGGCGATGACGGGGATGTCGTAGCGGGCGGCGGCCCGGACCGACTCGACCACCTGGGCGGCGGCGTCGGGCTCGGAGGCGAAGTCACGGCCGCGGCCCTCGACGTTCGGGCAGGACAGGTTGAGCTCGATGGCGGTGACGCCGGCCGCGTCGGACAAGCGGACAGCCAGTTCGGCGTACTCCCCCGGGCTGCTGCCCGCGATCGACACCACCGCGCGCGCACCGCGGGACAGCAGCCAGGCCAGGTCGCGCTGCAGGAACGCATCGATCCCGGGGCCCTGCAGGCCGACCGAGCTGAGCAGGCCGCCGGCCGTCTCGGCGGTGCGCGGGCTGGGCCGCCCGGCCCGCGGGTCGAGCATGATCGACTTGGTCACGACCGCGCCGATCTTGGCCACGTCGATGTACTGGGCCAGCTCGCGGCCGGTGCCCGCGCAGCCGGCCGCGGTCAGGATCGGGCTCGGCAGCTCAACGTGGCCGAGCCGGGCCCGGAGGTCAGCCGCCATGAGCGGATCCGCGGGGGGCGCGGGGGGCGGGGGCGACCCGGGGCGGCTTCCAGCCGGGGGCGCCGAGGGCGTCGAACGGGACCGTGCCGACGTCGTCCCAGCGGACCAGGTCGGCCCGGAACACCGGGCCGTCGGTGCAGGCGCGGGCGATGCGGGTGATCCCGTCCGAACCCAGCACCGGCAGCACGCAGCTCATGCACACGCCGGTGCCGCAGGCGGTCGGCTGCTCGACCAGGGCCTGGACCGGCAGGTCGTAGCGGCCGGCCAGCGCCACCACCTCGCGCAGGACCGGGAGCGGGGCCGAGGCGTAGATCAAGTCGGTGCGGGCCTCGTGGATGACCTGGCTGAGCATGCCGGTGATGGGGCCGCGGGCGCCCAGGGAACCGTCGTCGGTGGCGATGGTGGCGCTGCGGGCGGTGCGGCGGGCCCGCAGCGAGCCGAACACCCGGTCGGCGCTGGCCGCGCCGAGCATGAAGTCGATCTGGCCGCCCCGCTCGCGCAGCCGGTCGGCCAGCGGGAACAGGGCGGTGCTGTGGTGGCCGGAGCCGATCAGCAGGCAGCTGACCGGCTCGCGGGGCAGCGGGAAGGGGCGGCCGAGCGGGCCGACCACGTCGAGCAGATCGCGGCTGCGGCGGCCGGCCAGCCACTGAGTGCCGGGGCCGTTCGCCTCGAAGACGAACTCGATCGTGCCGCCGTGGTCGGGGCGCACGTCGTGGATGGAGAACGCCCGGCGCAGCAGCATCGACGACTCCGGGCCGCCAACCGCGACGGTGACGAACTGACCGGGCCGGAACTCGGTGGCGATGGCCGGGGCGACCACGGTCAGCGCGTGGTAGGCGTCGACCCGGCGCACAGTCAGCACCGGCCCGCTCACCTGAACCGGCGCCACTGTCCCTACCTTCTCGTGTAATCAGCCGCTGATGTCAGCATCTGCTGTCATCGGCGGGGGTGGGGGTCGCCCACGACCTGGAGGCCGTCCGCGACTTGGGGGGCCGTCATTGGCTGGGGCCCTGCAGGCGTTCGGCGTGCTCCTGGAGGGAGCGGACGCCGACCTCGCCGCGGATGATGGCCTCGATCCCCTGCACGGCCGCGCCCAGGCCGGGCACGGTGGTCACGCAGGGGACGCCGCGGCGGACGGCGGCGCTGCGGATCTCGTAGCCGTCGAGCCGGGGCCCGGTGTGCCCGGGGCTGCCGAACGGGGTGTTGACGATGAGGTCCATCTCCCCGTCCAGGATCCGGGTGACGACCGTCGGCTCGCCGTCCGGGCCGGGGCCATCGCTGTGCTTTCGGACGATCTTGGCATGGACGCCGTTGCGGCGCAGCACCTCGGCCGTGCCTTCGGTCGCGCAGATCTCAAAACCCAGGTCGGCGAGGCGCTTGACCGGGAACACCATCGACCGCTTGTCGCGGTTGGCGACCGACACGAACACCCGGCCCTTGACCGGCAGTGACCCGTAGACCGCGGCCTGCGACTTGGCGTAGGCGGTGCCGAACACCTCGTCGATGCCCATCACCTCGCCGGTCGAGCGCATCTCGGGGCCGAGCACGGTGTCGACGCCCTGGCCCTGGGTGTCACGGAAGCGGCCGAACGGCAGCACCGCCTCCTTGACCGCGACCGGCGAGTCGAGCGGCAGCGTGCCGCCGTCCCCGCTGGCCGGCAGCAGGCCCTCGGCCCGCAGCTCACCGATGGTGGCGCCGAGCATGACGCGGGCGGCCGCCTTGGCCAGCGGCACCGCGGTCGCCTTGGACACGAACGGCACCGTGCGGGACGCCCGCGGGTTGGCTTCGAGCACGTAGAGCACCCCGGCCGCCAGCGCGTACTGCACGTTGAGGAGGCCGCGGACGCCGACCCCGGCCGCGATCCGGATGGTGGCGTCGCGGATGGCCTCGATGTCGGCCCGGCCGAGGGTGATCGGCGGCAGCGCGCAGGCCGAGTCACCGGAGTGGATGCCGGCCTCCTCGATGTGCTCCATCACGCCGCCGAGGTAGAGGTCGGTGCCGTCATAAAGGGCGTCCACGTCGATCTCGATCGCGTCGTCGAGGAAGCGGTCGATCAGCACCGGGTGCTCGGGGCTGGCCTGGGTGGCCCGGCGCACGTAGGCGGCCAGCGTGTCGTCGTCGTAGACGATCTCCATGCCGCGGCCGCCGAGCACGTAGGACGGGCGGACCAGCACCGGGTAGCCGATCTCGTCCGCGACCGCGACGGCCTCGTCCACCGAGGTCGCGGTGCCGTAGCGGGGCGCGGGCAGCCCGGCCGCCGCCAGCACCTCGGCGAACGCGCCGCGGTCCTCGGCCAGGTGGATGGCCTCGGGGCTGGTGCCGACGACCGGGACGCCGGCCTTTTCCAGCGCGCGGGCCAGGCCGAGCGGGGTCTGCCCGCCGAGCTGGACGATCACGCCCGCGACCGGGCCGCTGGCCTGCTCGGCGTGCACCACCTCGAGCACGTCCTCCAGCGTGAGCGGCTCGAAGTACAGCCGCCCGGAGGTGTCGTAGTCGGTCGAGACGGTCTCCGGGTTGCAGTTGACCATCACGGTCTCGTAGCCGGCGGCGGCCAGCGCGAACGACGCGTGCACGCAGGCGTAGTCGAACTCGATGCCCTGGCCGATCCGGTTGGGGCCGCTGCCGAGGATGATCACCTTGGGCCGGTCGCCCGGCGGGACCTCGGTCTCGTCGTCGTAGGTGGAGTACAGGTAGGGGGTACGGGCGGCGAACTCGGCCGCGCAGGTGTCGACGCTATGGTAGACCGGCCGCAGGTCCAGGCCCCAGCGGATCTCCCGTACGCCTTCCTCGGTCATCCCGCGCAGCTGGCCGATCTGCCGGTCGGAGAAACCGGCCCCCTTGGCCAGCGTGAGCGTGGCGGCGTCGATGCCGGATCCGGAACGGACCCGCTGGGCGACGTTTTCTATATAGGCGATCTGCTCGACGAACCAGGGGTCGATGCCGCTGGCCGAAACGAGCGCGGCCACGCTCACCCCGGCCCGCAGGGCCTGGTGGATGGTGGCCAGCCGCCCGTCGGTCGGCACCGCCGCCCGCCGCAGCAGGTCTGACTTGTCGCCGGGAGGCTCAGCCCAGCTGAACGAGGCGCCGGGCGCCTCCAGCGAGCGCAGCACTTTCTGCAGCGCCTCGGGGAACGAGCGGCCGATCGCCATCGCCTCGCCGACCGACTTCATGTGAGTGGTGAGGCCGGGGTCGGCGCCGGGGAACTTCTCGAACGCGAACCGGGGTGCCTTGACCACGACGTAGTCGAGGGCGGGCTCGAAGCTGGCCGGGGTCTGGCCGGTGATGTCGTTGGGGATCTCGTCCAGGGTGTAACCGATGGCGAGCTTGGCCGCGATCTTGGCGATCGGGAAGCCGGTCGCCTTGGAGGCCAGCGCCGAGGACCGGGACACCCGCGGGTTCATCTCGATGACGACCATCCGGCCGGTCAGCGGGTCGACCGCGAACTGGATGTTGCAGCCGCCGGTGTCGACCCCGACCGCGCGCACGATCGCGATCGCGGTGTCGCGCATCCGCTGGTACTCGCGGTCGGTGAGGGTCATGGCCGGCGCGACCGTGACCGAGTCGCCGGTGTGCACGCCCATCGGGTCGATGTTCTCGATCGAGCAGACCACGACCACGTTGTCGTGCCGGTCGCGCATCAGCTCGAGCTCGAACTCCTTCCAGCCGAGGATCGACTCCTCGAGCAGGACCTCGGTGACCGGGCTGGCGTCCAGGCCGGCGCCGGCGATCCGGCGCAGCTCGGTCTCGTCGCGGGCGATGCCGGAGCCGGAGCCGCCCAGCGTGTAGGACGGCCGGACCACGACCGGGTAGCCGAGCTCGCCCGCCGCGGCCAGGACGCCCTCCAGCGAGTGGCAGATCCGGCTCTCGGGGACCTCGGGGACCTGGCCGGGGTCGTCGGCCGACAGGTACATGGGCGGCAGGCTGGTGACGATCTCCTTGAACCGCTCGCGGTCCTCGCCGGCCTTGATCGCGTCGATGCGGGCGCCGATCAGCTCGGTGTCGTAGCGGGCCAGCACCCCGGTCTCGTGCAGCTCGACGGCGGCGTTGAGCGCGGTCTGGCCGCCCAGGGTGGGCAGCACCGCGTCCGGCCGCTCGATCGCGATGACCTTCTCCAGCACCTCGGCGGTGATCGGCTCCACGTAGGTGCGGTCGGCGAACTCGGGGTCGGTCATGATCGTGGCCGGGTTGGAGTTGACCAGGCTGACCCGGATGCCCTCGGCCTTGAGCACCCGGCAGGCCTGGGTCCCGGAGTAGTCGAACTCGCAGCCCTGCCCGATCACGATCGGGCCGGACCCGATAACGAGCACCGACTTCAGGTCACTGCGGCGCGGCATCAGGCGCTCCTGCCCTTCATCGCTTCGGTGAATTCGCCGAACAGATCGGCGGCGTCGTGCGGGCCGGGGGCCGCTTCCGGGTGGTACTGGACGCTGAAGACCGGGCGGTCGAGCAGCCGCAGCCCCTCGACCACCCCGTCGTTGAGGTTGACGTGGCTGACCTGGGCGGGGCCGTAGGGGGTGTCGAACGGCTGGCGGGCCACGTCGGGGATGTGGGCCCAGACGGTGCCGCCCGCGGCGGGGATGCCGCTGGTCTTGCTGTTATCAGACTGGCCGGGCAGGGCGGCCGCGAACCCGTGATTGTGGCTGGACACCCGGACCCGGCCGGTGGCCAGGTCCATGACCGGCTGGTTGATGCCGCGGTGGCCGTAACGCAGCTTGTAGGTGCCGAGCCCCAGCGCCCGGGCCAGGATCTGGCTGCCCATGCAGATGCCGAACACCGGCACCCCCGCCGCCAGTACGCCGCGCATGGCCTCGACGGCGTAGCCGGCCGCGGCCGGGTCGCCGGGGCCGTTACTGAAGAACACCCCGTCCGGGCCCCCGGCCAGGATCGCCTCGGCGGTGGCGTCGGCCGGCCGCACCAGCACCTCACAGCCCAGCCGGGCCAGGTACCGGGGAGTGGACGCCTTGATGCCGAGGTCGACGGCGGCCACCCGGTAACGGACCGGGGTGCCGGCGGGCGGGCTGACCGTGTACGGCTCGGGGGTGGTGACGTCGCGGGCGAGGTCGGCGCCCGCCATCCCCGGGCTGGCCAGCACCCGCTCGAGCAGCTGGCCGGGGTCGGTCTCGGTGGTGCTGATGGCGGCCCGCATGGCCCCCTGGTCGCGCAGGTGACGGGTCAGCGCCCGGGTGCCGCGGACGGCGATGCCGGTGATTCCCTGGCTGGTCAGCTCCCGGTCGAGGTCGCGGACGGCCCGCCAGTTGGAGGCGATCCGGGCCGGCTCGCGGACCACGTAGCCGCCGACCCAGATGCGCCGGGACTCCGGGTCGGCGTCGTTCACGCCGGTGTTGCCGATGTGGGGCGCGGTCATGGCCACGATCTGGCGGGCGTAGGACGGGTCGGTCAGCGTCTCCTGGTAACCGGTCATGCCGGTGTTGAAGACCATCTCGCCGAACGTCTCGCCCTCGGCCCCGAAGCCGATGCCGCGCAGGGCGGTGCCGTCCTCCAGCACCAGCAGGGCAGGCGGGCCGGCCGCCGGGCTGCCCGCGGGAAGTCCGCTCATCAAAAAGTGTCCCCCGCTCGCTCTCGGGCCGCCATAAGGCGGCGCCTTCCCTCGTCGCTCGTTCCTCGCTCCTCAGTCCAGACACCGCCGCGTCCCTCTCGCTCGCTCATGAAGTCAATTTTCCGTCGAGGACCGTGGGAGTGCCGCGCAGGAAGGTGGCCACCACCTGGCCGGGCAGCGCCACACCCCGGAACGGGGTGTTACGGCTCTTGGAGGCGTGGGTGGCCGGGTCGACCGGCTCGGGCCGGGCGGCCGGGTCGTACAGGGTCAGGTTGGCGGGGCCGCCGGCCGCGGGCAGCTGCCCGTGGCCGGCCAGGCGGCCGATCGCGGCAGGCCGGACCGACATCCGGTCGGCCACCCCGGCCCAGTCGAGCAGGCCGGTGTCGACCATCGCCTGCTGGACCGCCCGCAGCGCGACCTCCAGGCCGGTCATGCCCATGGCGGCGTCGGCCCACTCGGTGTCCTTGTACTCGGCCGGGTGGGGCGCGTGGTCGGTGGCCACGCAGTCGATGGTGCCGTCGGCCAGGCCCTGGCGGACGCCGTCGACGTCGGCGGCGGTCCGCAGCGGCGGGTTGACCTTGTAGACCGGGTCGTAGCCTTCGGCCAGCTCGTCGGTCAGCAGCAGGTGGTGCGGGGTGACCTCGGCGGTGACGCGCCAGCCCTTGGCCTTGGCCCAGCGGACGATCTCGACCGAGCCCGCGGTCGAGACGTGGCACACGTGCAGGGCCGAGCCGACGTGGGCGGCCAGCAGGCAGTCGCGGGCGATGATCGCCTCCTCGGCGACCGCGGGCCAGCCCGCCAGGCCGAGCCGGCCGGACACCTCACCCTCGTTCAGCTGGGCGCCCTGGGTCAGCCGGGGTTCCTCCGCGTGCTGGGCGACCACCCCGTCGAACGCCTTGACGTACTCCAGCGCCCGCCGCATCAGCAGCGGATCGGCCACGCACTTGCCGTCGTCGGAGAACACCCGGACCCGGGCGACCGAGTCGGCCATCGCCCCGAGCTCGGCCAGCCGGGTGCCGTCGAGGCCGACGGTGACCGCGCCGACCGGCTGGACGTCGCAGTGGCCGGCCTCGCGGCCCAGCCGCCAGACCTGCTCGACCACGCCCGCGGTGTCGGCCACCGGGTCGGTGTTGGCCATCGCGTGCACCGCGGTGTAGCCGCCGTGGGCGGCCGCCCGGGTGCCGGTCTCGATCGTCTCGGCGTCCTCGCGGCCGGGCTCGCGCAGGTGGGTGTGCAGGTCGACCAGGCCGGGCAGGGCCAGCAGGCCGTCCGCGTCCAGCACCTGGGCGCCGGGCGCGGTCAGGTCCGGGCCGGTCTCGGCGATCATGCCGTCGCGCAGCAGCAGGTCGGTGCGCTCGCCGCCGGGCAGGCTGGCGTTCCTGATCAGCCAGGTGGCGGTCATCACGCCTTCTTTCTCACTCATTGGTTCCCCCCAGGTCCGCTCCGCCCAGCAGCAGGTAGAGCACGGCCATCCGGACGCTGACCCCGTTGGCCACCTGCTCCACGATCGTGGACCGGGGCGAGTCGGCGACCTCGGCCGCGATCTCGACGCCCCGGTTCATCGGACCCGGATGCATCACGATCGCGTGCTCGGGCAGCGCGCCCATCCGGGCCACGTCCAGCCCGTACCGGCGGCTGTACTCCCGCACGCTGGGGAAGTAGGCGGCGTTCATCCGTTCCTGCTGGACCCGCAACATCATGATCACATCCGTCTTGGGCAGCACCGCATCCAGGTCGCAGCTGACCGCGCAGGGCCAGCCTTCGACCGCCAGCGGCAGCAGGGTCGGCGGGGCGACCACGGTGACCTCGGCCCCCAGAGTGCCCAGGAGCGCGATGTTGGAGCGGGCCACCCGGCTGTGCAGCACGTCGCCGACCAGGGTGACCCGCACCCCGTCGAGGCCTCCGCTCGGGGTACCGCGGAGGCGGCGGCGGATGGTGAAGGCGTCGAGCAGAGCCTGGGTCGGATGCTCGTGCATGCCGTCGCCCGCGTTGACCACGTGGCCCTTGATCCAGCCGGCCAGCCGGTGCGGGGCGCCCGAGGCCATGTGGCGGATGACGACCGCGTCGGCGCCCATCGCCTCCAGGGTCAGCGCGGTGTCCTTGAGGCTCTCGCCCTTGGCCACGCTCGACCCCTTGGCCGAGAAGTTGATCACGTCGGCCGACAGCCGCTTGGCGGCCGCCTCGAACGAGATCCGGGTCCGGGTCGAGTCCTCGAAGAACAGGTTGACCACGGTCCGCCCGCGCAGCGTGGGCAGCTTCTTGATCGGCCGGTCGGAGATCCGGGCCAGCTCCTCGGCGGTGTCGAGGATCAGCAGCGCGTCGTCGCGGGACAGGTCGGACGCCGCGATCAGGTGCCGGTTCACGCCAGCGCCCCCTTGTGCTCGGGCTCGTCCGGCTCGTGCTCGCTGAGCAGAACCGCGTCCTCGCCGTCGACCTCGGACACCAGCACCTTGACCTGCTCGCGCTGCGAGGTCGGCAGGTTCTTGCCGACGTAGTCGGCCCGGATCGGCAGCTCGCGATGGCCGCGGTCGACCAGCACGGCCAGCTGCACGGCCCGCGGGCGGCCGAGATCGGTCAGCGCGTCCAGCGCGGCCCGGACCGTCCGGCCGGAGTAAAGCACGTCGTCGACCAGGACCACGGTCCGGCCGTCGATACCGGCGGGCGGCAACTCGGTCTTGCCCAGCGCCCGGGCGGGCCGCAGCCGCAGGTCGTCCCGGTACATGGTGATGTCGAGCGATCCCCAGGGGATCGTCCGGCCTTCGAACTCGCCGGCCCGCTCGGCCAGCCGCTGGGCCAGCGGGACTCCCCGGGTGGGGATGCCGAGCAGCAGGATGTCGCCGGCTCCGTTGGTCCGTTCGAGAATCTCGTGGGCGATCCGGGTCAGGGCCCGCCGGATCTCATCGGGTTCGAGGACCCGCTTGTCCGGGGGGCTGCCAGTAGCTGGCGATTCTGTGCCACGGCGCGCGTGCATCACCCGCGACCTCCTTTACCGCTTCACGGAACGGTCCTTAAAGGACGTCTGTCGAAATTCAAGGTATCAGTGCCCCCGGACCGGCTTCGGCGGGCACGCCGGCCAGCGCGGGACGACGGCGTGACGTGGTCGCGGGGACCCGTTCAGTAGTGTGATTTGGGTCACATGAAAGTGGTCATTCACAGAACGCCACAAGACCTCGCCGAATGGTCGAAAACGGTCGCAGACCACCGATAAAGCCCGGTGACAGCGAGTTTCCCGCACGCTCAGCACGGGGTAGATAACGCTGAGGTAAGGCAAGCCGGTTACCGGGTAGGTTCGACCAGTTTTTGCCATTCGGCTTGACCTTGTCGTGCTCCCGGCTTACCGTCACTGTCCGTAACCGTTACCGTAAGCGACGACTGGCCGGGGGGCCAACGACATGCCATCTGAGTACGCCAAGACGCTGGGCGCGCGACTGCGCGCGATCCGGACACAGCAGGGCCTGTCCCTGCATGGGGTCGAGGAAAAATCACGGGGCCGCTGGAAGGCCGTGGTGGTCGGCTCGTACGAGCGCGGCGACCGGTCGGTCACCGTGCAGAAGCTGGCCGAACTGGCCGAGTTCTACGGGGTGCCGGTGTCGGAGCTGCTGCCCGGCGACTCCACCCCGACACCGCTGGCGCCCACGCCCAAGCTGGTGATCGACCTGGAGAAGATGAACGAGCTGCCCAAGGAGAAGTCCGGGCCGCTGGCGCGCTACATCGCCACCATCCAGAGCCAGCGCGGCGACTACAACGGCCGGGTGCTGTCGGTCCGCCAGGAGGACCTGCGCTCGCTCGCGGTCATCTACGACAAGTCCCCGGCCGACCTGACCGAGGAACTGATCAACTGGGGCGTCCTGGACTCCGAGGCCCGCGGCGCGATTGACACTCTCTGACGGCTGACTCCCCCTGGCCACGCCCCGGGCGGGCACAGCAAGGAACGTCCGCACGACTGACTGACCAAAGGCGGCGTACCGCACCGGCGGTGCGCCGCCTTTGCCGTGCCCCGGGACGGGCGCGGTCAGCCGGCCGGGCGGAGCGGCAGCGGGGCCTGGTCCACGCCCAGCGCCGTCTCCACCACCAACAGGAAGATCTCGGCGTCCCGCAGCAGGTCGTCGGCCTCGTGGGCGGTGGCCGCGCGGGACAGTCCCGCCTCGGCGGCGGCCCGCTTGCTGGCCCCGGCCGCGAAGAACGCCGCCCACTCGGCCAGCGTCGGCTCGACCTGCGGCAGCAGCTCCCACACGCTGCGCGGCCGCCGGCGGCGCCCGGGCGTGACCGGCTCACCGCGGGCGGCCACCACCGCGGCCGCGGCCCGCAGCGCGGCCAGGTGAGCGGCCACGTAGCGGGCGGCCGGGGCCGACTCCTCGGCCGCCTCGGCCAGCCCGCGGCGGGCCGACTCCAGCTGGGCCAGGGCCGATCCCGCCACTCTGCTCCTCGGCAGCCCGGCCGGCGACGGCCTGCCCGCACGCATGGACGTACGCGCCTGCGCTGACGTGACTGCGTTCATCGTCCTCACTGCCTTTCCAAAAGCTGTATAGCTTGCGGAACCCGGCCGGACGGAGCCTTCCCTTCACCCCGCCCGGCCTGGGCCCCGGGCGCCTGAGGGGGGCCAGGCGCCGGGATTCGCACACTCAGTCGAACATACTTTCGGCTGGGTGTCCAGTCCATCTGTACCTGCGTTCGAATGTAGCCACGGGGTCTGACATTCTGGGCGGCTACGTCCGGCTCGGGACCGGGTGCCGGCCGAACCGGGACCTTCGGCCGTGACCGGGTCCCGGCCGGACGTGCGACATTTTGCGGAGTAGTCACGTATGCGACACCGGCTCGCTAGTTTCGGGGGCGAGCGTGGTGGCGAGCCCCGGGGGCGGGGCGGGACGGTCACAGAATCTGACGGGGACGCAACTAAACCACGACGCGGTTCGTCATAAATTCGGGGACCCGCCGACAGCACGGCCTGCTCACAGAAACGCTTCGGACACGGGATGGCGCACCTCGCGTGCGCGCAGCAGTAAGGGGAGGTCTGCCCAGCCATGGGCGAACCACCGGAACACCAGGAACCACTGGAACACCGGGAACCACCGGAACAGCAACCAGTGCGAGCGCGGAACGGCCTGACCCGCAGGTCGGTCCTGGCGGCGGGCCTGGCCGCCGGGGCCGGAGCGGCCGGGTTCGCGGTCGCCGACGCGGTCACCCGGCCGCGCCCGCGCACGCCGCACGCCCCCGAGCTGCCCGGCCGCCCCTACCCGGCCACCACCGCGGTGGAGTTCGACCTCAACCCGGGCTGGCGGTTCGGCCGCTACCGGGCGGGCGCCGAGTTGCCCGATTTCGACGAGCACGCGCTGGCGACGGTGAACCTGCCGCACTGCGTGACCAAGCTGTCCTGGCAGGGCTGGGACCCGGCCCACTGGGAGGACGTGTGGGTCTACCGGCAGCACATCGACCGCAGCAAGCTGCCCGACGGCCGGGTGCTGGTCGATTTCGACGGGGTGATGGTCAACGCGACCGTGGTCCTGGGTGGCCGCACGGTCACCAGCCACAAGGGCGGTTACCTGCCGTTCTCGGCCGAGCTGACCGATCACCTGAGCAGCGGCGACAACCTGCTGGCGGTGATCGTGGACGCCCGCTGCACCCCGGTCCCGCCGACCTCCGGTAACCCCAGGTCGGTGGACTTTTTCCAGCCGGGCGGCATCTACCGGGACGTGGGCCTGCGGGTGCTGCCGGACGCCTACCTGTCCGACGTGTACGCCCAGCCGGCCGACGTGCTGACGTCCGGGCGGCGGGTGGACATCCAGGCCACGATCGACAGCGCCCACGCCGCCAGCGGGCCGGTCCAGCTGGAGGCGGTGCTGACCGACCACACCGGCCCGGTCCGCACGGTGGCGACGACCACCCAGACGCTGCCCGCGCTGTCGCCGGGGACCACGGTCACCTCGATGTCGCTCACCGGCCTGGACGAGGTGGCGCTGTGGTCGCCGGACCACCCGAACCTGTACCGGCTGACCACCACGCTGACCGTGCCCGGGGGCGGGACCCACGTCATCCAGAAGCGGATCGGGTTCCGGCAGGCCGAGTTCCGGGTCGACGGCTTCTACCTCAACGGCGAGCGGCTGCCGATCTTCGGCCTCAACCGGCACCAGCTGTTCCCGTACACGGGGATGGCGATGCCCGCCCGGGTGCAGCGCCGGGACGCCGAGATCCTCCGCAACGACTTCAACTGCAACATGGTGCGCTGCTCGCACTACACGCAGTCCCCGCACTTCCTGGACGCCTGCGACGAGCTGGGGCTGATGGTGTGGGAGGAGACGCCGGGCTGGCACTACGTGGGCGACGCGCCCTGGCAGGACGTGGCCGTCCAGAACGTGCACGACATGGTGGTCCGGGACCGCAGCCGGCCGTCGGTGATCATCTGGGGCACCCGCCTGAACGAGACCCGCAGCCACCCCGGCCTGTACCACCGGACCCGGGAGACCGCCCGGCGGCTGGACGGGACCCGGCCGTCGTCGGGGGCGATGTACACCCAGCACCAGAGCGACTGGGCCGAGGACGTCTACGCCTTCAACGACTACCACCGCAGCGGGGCCGGTAACGCCCGGCTGCTGGCGCCGCTGCCGCGGGTGCCCTACCTGGTGACCGAGTCGGTCGGCGTGCTGCACCCGTTCCCGCGCCACTACCGGTGGACCGACCCGCCCCAGGCGCTGGCCCAGCAGGCCATCTTCCACGCCCAGGTGCACGACATCGCCCAGTCCGACTCGCGCTACGCGGGCCTGCTGGCCTGGGCCGGCTTCGACTACCCGTCGCCGTTCGGCGTCCGCGGCCAGCACATCAAGTGGGCCGGGGTGGCGGACGGGTTCCGGGTGGCCAAGCCGGGCGCCGCCATCTACCAGGCGCAGGTCGATCCCCGGACCCGGCCGGTGGTGGTGCCGGTGTTCTTCTGGGACCTGGCCACGAGCGGGTCGCCGGCCGGTCCGGGGCCCACCGCGCTGCTGGCCAGCAACTGCGAGCAGGTGCACGTGTTCGTGGGCCACGAGCACGCGGGCACCGCCCAGCCGGTGCTGGACGCCGAACTGTACGGCCACCTGAGCTACCCGCCGATGCTGGTCGACCTCACGGTGTCCGGCGACGACCACCCCGACCTGCGCATCGAAGGCTACGTGGACGGCAAGCAGGTGGCGGTGGTGCGGATGTCGTCCAACCCGGCCGGCGACGAGCTGGCGCTGACCGCCGACGACCCGGTGATCTACGCCGACGGGGCCGACGCCACCCGGCTGCTGTTCCGGGCGGTCGACGCCTACGGCAACCAGCGCCGCTACGCCACCGGCGAGGTGCGGCTGCAGGTGACCGGGCCGGCCGACCTGGTCGGCGACAACCCGTTCGCGTTCGGCGAGTACGGCGGGCTCGGGGCGGTCTGGCTGCGGTCCCGGCCCGGCCAGACCGGCCAGGTCACGGTGGTGGCCGAGCACCCCACCCTGGGCCAGGCCCAGGTCCAGGTGATGGTCACCGCGGCCGGCCGCCAGCGCATCGTCTGACCGGCCGCCCGACACGCCGAGCGCAGCCCGGGCGTTCCCGGCGTAACGGCGGAAACCCCGCACCGGGCTGACAAGATCGTCGACTGCTCAACGGGAGCGAAGCAGACGACGGGAGAACGATGGCGGTACCGTCGCGTCGTGCGGTACTGCGCGGCGGGGCGCTGGGCGGGATCACCCTGATGGGACCGCAGCGGCTGGCACCGAACCCGCTGCCGTTCCCGGGCGCCGAGCCGGCCGTCCGGAGCTGGGACTTCAACCAGGGCTGGCTGTTCGGGGGCGAGTACACCCCCGGGTCCGAGCAGCCGGGCCAGCCCGACCACGGATGGACCCCGGTCACCGTCCCGCACACCGTGGTCCCGCTGTCGTGGGGCGACTGGGACCACACCAGCTGGGAAAAGGTTTTCATCTACCGCAAGCACTTCCCCGGCGCGGGGCTGGGCGGCGGCCGGGTACTGGCCGACTTCGACGGGGTGATGGTCAACGCGGCCGTCTACGTCAACGGCGTCCAGGTCGCCACCCACCAGGGCGGCTACCTGCCGTTCACGGCCGAGCTGACCGGCCACCTGCGCTCCGGCGACAACGTGGTGGCGGTGGTGGTGGACGCCCGCTGGCTGAACGTGCCGCCCAGCAACCCGGCCGCCACCGCCGCCGCGGTCGACTACCTGCAGCCGGGCGGCATCTACCGGGACGTGCGGCTGCGGGCGGTGCCGCCGGTGTTCATCACCGACGTGTTCGCCCAGCCGGTCAGCGTGCTCGACCCGGCCCGGCGGCGGCTGCAGGTCCAGGTCACGCTGGACGCGGCCGCCGGCGCGGGCGGCCCCTGCGTGGTCGCGGCCCAGCTGCTGGACGGGTCGGCCGAGGTGGCAGCGGTGGCCGGCCGGGCCACGATCACCGGCGGGGGGACGTCGCAGCTGACGCTGACGATGACCGGTCTCGGCCAGGTGGGCCTGTGGTCCCCGGATTCGCCCCGGCGGTACACGCTGCGCACCACCGTGCAGGGCCAGCCCGCCGACACCCACACCGGCACCAGCACCCACACCTGCGAGACCGCGATCGGCTTCCGGGAGGCGGTGTTCGCCCCCGACGGGTTCTACCTGAACGGCCAGCGGCAGCCGATCTTCGGCCTCAACCGGCACCAGCACTTCCCCTACCTGGGCCTGGCGGGCTGCGCGCGGCTGCAGCGCCGGGACGCCGAGATCCTCCGGTACGACCTCAACTGCACGATGGTCCGCTGCTCGCACTACCCGCAGTCCCCGCACTTCCTGGACGCCTGCGACGAGCTGGGGCTGATGGTGTGGGAGGAGCCGCCGGGCTGGAACTACGTAGGCGACCGCGCCTTCCGGCAGCAGGTGATGGAGAACGTGCGCGACATGGTGATCCGCGACCGGAACCGGCCGTCGGTGATCATGTGGGGCACCCGGCTGAACGAGACGTCCGGCCACTCAGACCTGTACGCGCGAACCCGGCAGCTGGCCTACGAGCTGGACGGGACCCGGCCGACGACCGGGGCGATGGACGTCTACTCGGCCAGCGACTGGGCCGAGGACGTGTTCGGCTACGACGACTATCACACCAGCGACGGGGCGGCCACCCTGCAGCCGCCCCTGCCCGGCCTGCCCTGGCTGGTCAGCGAGGCGGTCGGCGCGCTCGACGGGCCGACCAGGTTCCGCTGGACCGATCCGGGAGCGGTGCTGGCCAGCCAGGGCCTGATGCACGCTCAGGTGCACGACATCGCCCAGGCCGGTAACGGCTACGCCGGGCTGCTGGGCTGGTGCGGGGTCGACTATCCGTCCCTCAACGGCGGCGATCGCATCTGGCGCAACCTGAAAACCCCGGGCGTCATGGACGTTTTCAGGGTTTCCAAACCGGGGGCGGGCTTCTACCGCTCGCAGCAGCCCGACGGCCAGCCGCTGATCGTGCCGCTGTTCTTCTGGGACTACGGCCCCAGCTCGCCCGCCGGGGGCCCCGGACCGGCCTCGATCATCGCCACCAACTGCGACCGGCTCGAGCTGTTCGTCGATGGCCAGCACCTGACCACGGCGCTGCCCGACGTCGGCGCCTACCCGAACCTGGCCTGCCCGCCGGCGTTCGCCGATCTGTCGGTGCCGGGCGACGGCCTGCCCGAGCTGCGGATCGACGGTTACCTGGGCGGCACGCTGGCCACCACGCTGACGATGGCCTCGGACCCGGCCCGGGACCGGCTGGCGCTGACCGTCGAGGACGCCTCGATCGTGGCCGACGGCAGCGACACCACCCGGGTCACGTTCCGGGCGGTCGACGCCTACGGCAACCAGCGGCCGTACGTCAGCGGCCAGGTGACGCTGACGGTGACCGGGCCGGGCACGCTGATCGGTGACAACCCGTTCGCGCTGGGCACCTTCGGCGGGGTCGGCGGGGCGTTCGTGCGGGCGGTGGCGGGCGGCCACGGCCGGGTCACGGTGACCGCCGCCCATCCCACGCTGGGCACCGCCCGCGGGTCGGTGACGGTGACGCCGGCCGCTGGTTCCTACCTCTGAGATTCTTCGCCGGCCGACGGGGTACGGGAGGACACCATGGCTGCCGTGAGGCCCCAGCGGGCCAGTGCCGTCCCGAGCTACATCTTCGGCGCGCTCGGGGGGCTGCTGTTCGGCTACGACCTCGGGGTGGTGGCCGGGGCGCTGCTGTACATCAAGCCGGAATTCCACCTCGACTCGGTCGAGGTCGGCTTCGTGACCAGTTCGCTGCTGCTGGGCGCGATGATCGGGGCGCTGGGGACGGGAACGCTTTCCGAGAAATACGGACGACGGCGGCTGTTGCTGGCGGCCGGGGTGCTGTTCGCGGCGGGCGCGCTGGTCGCCGCCTTCGCCCCGCAGCTGTGGCCGTTGCTGGCCGGGCGGCTGATCATGGGGCTGGCGATCGGCGCGCTGTCGGTGTCGGTGCCGATCTACCTGTCGGAGATCACCCCGCCCGCCACCCGGGGCGCGCTGTCCGGCCTCAACCAGCTGATGATCTCGTCCGGCATCCTGGTCGCCTACCTGGTCGACCTGGGGCTGTCCTCGGCCCACGCCTGGCGCTGGATGTTCGGGCTGGCCGTGGTGCCGGCCGCGGCCCTGCTGGCCGGGCTGATCTTCCAGCCCGAGAGCCCGCGCTGGCTGATCCGCCAGGGCCGGATCGACGAGGCCCGGGCGGTGCTGACCCGCAACCGGAGCGCGGACGAGGCCGAAGCCGACATCGCCGAGATCACCAGCGCCGCCGACCGGGGCGACCGGCGGGCCGAGCTGGCCGAGCTGCTGCACAACCCGGGGCTGCGGCGGATCCTGATCATCGGGGCCGCGCTGGCGTTCTTCCAGCAGATCATCGGGGTCAACACGATCATCTACTACGCGCCGACGATCTTGACCAAGCTCGGCTACCAGAGCTCGGCCGCGATCGTCGCCAACGCGGGCCTGGGCGGCCTGACCGTGCTGGTCACGATCATCATGCTGCTGTTCGTGGTGGACCGGGTGGGGCGGCGGATGCCGCTGGTGCTGGGCGCGATCGGGATGACGGCCTGCATGGTGCTGCTGGGGCTGACGTTCCTGACGGCCGGGTTCAGCCACGGCGGCCCGGGCGGCTGGCTGGCCATCGTGGGGCTGGCCGGGTTCAAGGTCTGCTACTCCCTCAGCTGGGGCGGGATGGTCTGGATCATGCTCGGGGAGATGTTCCCGCTGCGGGTCCGGGCGGCGGCGATGGGCATCGCCACGTTCGTCAACTGGTTCGGCAACCTGCTGGTGGCCCAGTTCTTCCCGCAGCTGCTGGGAGCCGGGACCGGCACCGTATTCTTCATCTTCGCCGGGATCGCGGTGCTGGCCAGTGTGTTCGCGGTCCGCTGGATCCCCGAAACCCGGGCCCGGACGCTGGAGCAGATCGAAGGGGATCTGGCCCTGGGCACGAAGAAAATGGAGGTGGGAGCCCGTGGGGTGTGAGGTTTCCTGGTTCGCGGCGCTGTGCGACGACGACTACGAGTTCCTGGGCGTGACCGACCCGGCCCTGCAGTCGAGCTGGGCGCACTGCCGGGCGATCGCGCTGGCGGCCGAGGACGGCGGCTACGACAACCTGCTGCTGCCGTCGGGCTACACGATGGGCATCGACTCGGTCGCCTTCGCGGCCGGGATCGCGCCGCTCCTGCGGCGGCTGCAGCTGCTGGTGGCGGTGCGGATGGGCGAGATGTGGGCGCCCCAGCTGGCCCGGCAGATCGCCACCCTCGACCAGATGCTGGGCGGGCGGCTGACCGTCAACATCATCTCCTCCGACCTGCCCGGCGAGAAGCTCGACTCCGGCCCGCGCTACCAGCGCACCCTGGAGATCATGGGCGTGCTGCGCGACCTGCTGGACGGCAAGCCGGTCGACTTCCACGGCGACTTCGTGGACCTGACCCTGGACCCGCCCCGGGTGCGGCCGCCCGCGGGCTGCCCGCCGTTCTACTTCGGCGGCCTGTCCGAGCCCGCCCGCGAGGTGGCCGCGCAGGCGGCCGACGTGTTCCTGATGTGGCCGGACACACTGCCCGGGGTCCGGTCGGTGATCGAGGACATGCGCGCCCGGGCGGCCGAATACGGCCGCGAGCTCCGGTTCGGCTACCGGGCGCACGTGATCGTCCGTGAGACCGAGGCGGAGGCCCGGGAGGCGGCCGGGCGGCTGCTGTCGCGGCTGGACCCGGAGACCGGGGAGCAGATCCGGCGCCGGTCCCTGGACACCACGTCAGCGGGGAACGCGCGGCAGCGCGAACTGCGGGACCTGGCCAGCGACGACGGGTTCGCCGAGCCGGGGCTGTGGACCGGGATCGGCCGGGCCCGGTCGGGGGCCGGGGCGGCGATCGTCGGCGACCCCGACCAGGTGCTGGCCAAGCTGCGGGCTTACCAGGAGCTGGGGCTGGAGGCGTTCATCCTGTCCGGTTACCCGCACATCGCCGAGGGCGACCTGTTCGCCCGGCACGTGCTACCGCAGCTCGACCACGGGCCGCTGTTCGCGCGGTAGGGCCGACCGGACCCGGTCGAGGACCTTGAACACCAGCGCCAGCACGATCGCGAACACGAAGACGGCGGCGGTGTTGCGGGCGGCGTGCGCGTAGCCGATCCTGGCCACGTCCAGGAACGGGTAGGGGTACCAGCCGGTGGCGGCGCCGTGCGCGAACGTGTAACCGATCCAGGCCAGCGGCCACCCGACCAGCGCGCCGGTGACCGTGCCCCAGGAGATCCGTGGCCGCGGGCCGAACAGGACCCAGCCGATCAGCGTCCACCAGGGCGCGAAGTAGTGGAAACCCAGATTGGCCCACCAGGCCGCGCCGGTCGGGTGCACGTCCTTGGCCAGCACCAGGTCGAACACCACTCCGGTGATGAAGATCCCCAGCAGCCCGTCCAGCCGCAGGATCCGCCAGCCCCGGCCGTCCCGGTCCGGCCAGGCCAGCAGGCTGATGCCGGACAGCCACACGATCACGTTGCTCTGGATGGTGAAGTAGCTGAACAGCCGGACCAGCCGGGCCCCGAGGTGGACCCCGGCCTGCGAAGCGGCCGTGTTCACGTCGGTCCCGCCCCGGAACAGCAGCACCAGCTGGACCGTGAACGCCGCCGTCACCAGCGCGACCAGCACCGCGTACCAGCACCGGGCCGCGATCAGCGCCCGCTCCCCGTCCCCCCGCATGCTGCCACGGTAACCGGCAGGGGGCCGGGGAGCCAGCGCCGCGCTGGTCCGCTGGCCAGGTAGACGGCCAGGTCAGGCGGTGACGTAGGCGGCCGACTGGCCCTGGACGGCGCGGCTGCGGAAGCCGTCCACGCCGGCCGGGACGTCACCGGCCACCGTGATCCGGTGCATCCGGCGGGGCAGGTCGCCGTAGTCGTCGATCGCGTAGTGCTGGGTGGCCCGGTTGTCCCAGATCGCCACGTCACCGGGAGTCCAGTGCCAGCGGACGGTGTTCTCGAGCCGGGTCACGTGCCGCTGGAACAGCTCGAACAGGTAGCGCGAGTCGGACGCGGACACCCCCAGGATCTCCTTGACGAACTGGCCGAGCAGCAGCGCCCGCTCCCCCGTCTCCGGGTGCACCCGGACGACCGGGTGCTCGGTGGCGAAGATCGTCGACAGGAACACCTCGGCGTGGTGTCGCTCGTCCTTGTCGGAGCGGCCGCCCACGCCGCCGCCGGACTGCTCGGCGTAGTCGTAGGCGTTGGTGTGCAGCGCGTGCAGGCTCTCGGCCAGCGTGCGCAGTTGCGGCGCCAGCGACTCATAGGCGGTGACGGTGTTGGCCCAGGAGGTGTCGCCGCCGTAGGGCGGCAGCGTCACCGCCCGCAGGATCGACACCGCCGGCACCCGGTCCACGAACGTCACGTCGGTGTGCCAGGCGTTGGCCTTGCCCCCGCCGGCCTGGGCGTCCAGCTCGAGCACGTGCGGCTCGGCGGCGGCCCCGGGCACCGTCGGGTGGGCGGCGGTCAGGTCGCCGAACAGCCGCGCGAAGCCCGCCTGGCCGTCGTCGGTGAGGTGATCCTGGCCGTGGAAGAAGATGACCTTGTGCTCCAGCAGCGCGTTCTTGATGATGCCGAAAACGTCGCCGGGAAGGTCGGCCGACAGGCGGACACCGGTGACTTCGGCGCCGATGTGGCCCGCGATGCGCCGGACGTCGATACCCGGTTCGCTGGTGGACATGAGGCTCCTAACGGGGACGATCGGTGGTGGGCGTCAGGCCGATCAGAACATCGGTCACGGCTTAATGTCAATAATTTTGATGGGAAAAGGGGATTAAAGTGCGGGCGGGGACGAAGGGGTGGCGGTCCGGGTGGCTGGGGGCGCGAGACGGAGGTCCGGCGGACCGGCTGGCGGGTGCCGGCGGCGCGGGCTGGCGGCAAGGCGGGCGGCCGGCGGGGCGGGTCGCGCACTCGGGGGCGCTGAGCAAGCTGCGGGCTTGGTCCCGGGTGCTGGTCATGACAGCATCTGCTGTCGCGCGGGGTGAGGGTAGG
>Ga0213875_10000849_pt1 | contig 22563 bp, 17 predicted proteins | sample BarmaccomBMRX_R8_FD_160105 | JGI IMG/M metagenome (GOLD analysis project Ga0213875, IMG submission 160105) | Root-associated microbial communities from Barbacenia macrantha in rupestrian grasslands, the National Park of Serra do Cipo, Brazil - RX_R8 | ecosystem: Host-associated > Plants > Roots... | reverse complement strand
TAATGGCTGTTACCTGATCTAGCGTGATACCAGTGCGCAGCCGCAAGCCGCGCGCTGAGATAAACTCTTCGTATACCTGCTTCCATTCGGAATGGGCGCGCTGATACTTATCCTCAAGTGCCTGCCTGACAACCTCACTATGCTCGGCGCATGCAGTGGCGATGAGCTGCAGGCGAAAGGATGCCATCTCGTCAATCGCCTGCGTGACGTGGTAAGCGAGATCTTCGACAGCCTCACTAACTGGTCCATCGCCAGCCAACCTCTCTGCCCCGGAAGCTCGGACCTCCTGAAAGTTCGCCGGATAATACCCGGGCGAAAATGCAAAGTTAAGCAAGTCGGAAATATAGTCGGACTGCGATTTCCATGTCGAACGCAGCGTCGACACATTGCCGCATCGAGGAAACGGGTCAGGGTTATTGGCCATCTCGGCCGCGACCGCCCGCTGCGACAAGAAACCCAAAACCGACCTGCCTACGTTGTCTCCATCAAGCCTGGAATCACTGTCGTCCTTAACGGCGGGCCCCACGTGTTTGTTCACCAAGCGCATGCCGGCTGCTAGGTAGGCAGCGGTAACCGGGTCGTTAGCAGCTTCCTGCCTGCCGAACGGTGTCCGTCGGTTTAAGTGCCGCAGCACTACGGACAGGTCTTGGTTGAATGGATAAGGAAGCTGCTGCTTGAGTACCCAACTACCGCTCATGCTTCCATGGTGATCCAACCGGGCTTGTCTGGGTAGGCGCGCAGTTGCGCGGTCTTCTATTTGCATGCATCCGCCGACTCTTTTCATTTCCAAGCTTCGTAAACCTGCCCTAACAAGTGTGAATCCGGAACAGGCAGACAAAGAGGTCAGAACAAGCGTCAATGGTGAATTGGTGATGTAGGTCAGCTCAGGGGTCATAAGTGTTGACGCGGTTCCGTCTTCTCGACGCAAACGCAGATCACGGCGCGGATGCGTGGCTAACCGGGCGTCACGCCTGGTGCACGTTGTCGGCGCCGTGGATGCAAATTGACACGATAGTGTCAGTTACAGCCAGCGCGCATTTAGAGGCCGGTCCGTCGATCTTGCACTGCTATGTGATCCGGACATTATGTGCCATACACCCGAGGTAGCAGAATGCATTCTGGATTCGGGCGACGCCGGGACCGGCTGTTCCGGATGATCGGCGGCCGGGTCTTAACCATTGGAGGGTTTGACCTCGCTCTCATCACCCGGCCATATTGAAGAGCTGTTAGAGCGATCTGTGCCGCGTCGAGGTGGACGGGGGCTTGATCTGTGCTGTAGCTCGCCGCGATGGAGGCCTTCAGTTGCTCACGGCGCATGTAGCCTGCCCCATACGGGTCAGAAAACGATGTATAGCCAGAGGCTGTGGAGGTAGATCCAAGCACTCGGGCAGATTGGCTGGTCGCCACCCGATAAAGACGCAACCACGGCCGGAGTACGGTAGGCTCTTCCAGGCCGGTCGGGGACGCCTCGCGAGGCACCTCGTACCGGGCCAGACCCCAAGCATGACAACTGAACACACGCCCCGTTAGCTCAGTCGGCAGAGCGTCTCCATGGTAAGTATCCCGTTCGAAACGCTGTGCTCACCTGCGAATCTCCAAGTCACCGCTAACCTGTGTGCACACAATCAGACGCTCTAAATTCGTCGTCCTGGCAAATCTTCTGAGTGTGGCGCAAGTCACATTCCGTGCCTAGAGGCAGCCTTCGAGTGAGCAGGCGATTGTCTGGATCGCGCGTCGTTCCTGTGGTCGAATACCTTTCTGCAGATCGTCTCAAACTGGCTGTATGGCCTGCGCCCATCGGTGGTCTTTGACTTCGACGGTGTAGCCGGCCGGTTGGACCGTCGCTGATCGGGTTTGAAAAACGACCAGGCGCGTTCGCCGCACCTTGAGATCCGGCGTCCAGTTGAGACTACGGCTCATTCGTGGAGCTGGATTGGGGCTGGTGCGGGTTCCCGCTGAGGGTTACGTTCAGCTAACAGGAATCCATACGCGCATGGTCTGGCCCGGGTGCCGATTACCCCAGACTCCGTACGGGACGAGCCTGACTGCGTCGGCGGGCTGAGCGAGGCGGGTATGGCTGGCGGGGTAGTAGGGCAGGCCGTCGGCTGATGGCAGGGCGCGTGCCTGTGCCTCGCCGACCAGCGCCGTTACGGGCTCATCGCCGATGTTGAGGCTCTCCGTATGGAAAATGGTGTCCGGGCTCAGGCAGGTTGATTCAAGTTGCTGCGGCCCGGACAGATCGGCCTCTTCCAGGCAGTACACCAGCGGGCCGCGCTCGACCGCGACGCATCCGCGTACCGCGTCCACCCGGGGATCGGCCGCCGTCACACGGCTGGGCATAGGCAGGTTCAGCACGAGTTCGTCTCCGGCGCGCCACTGGCGCCGCACCCGCCACAGGGTGCCGGGCTCTGGCCGGTCACCGATTCCACTAATCCCTGACTGGTCCGCACACTTCAACCAGCCATCTGCCCCGGTGGCCCAGCCGGGTATGCGCAGTGCTATCTCGGCCGCTGCTGGCCCTGCCTCGTCGACGCGGACCACTACGCGCTCCTGCGTTGGGTAATCCGTTCGTACGGTGAGCCGGAACGGATGACCGTACGCGGTCGCCGCGAGCCGCATCGACGCGAACTGCCAGAGTTGGATGCCATTGGCAGATGTGGTGGCGAAGTACCGCTCCAGCGAGGACAGGGTGCGCATGACGTTGGGCGGGCAGCAGGCGATTTCGTACCAGTCGCTGCGGGCCGCCCGCCCCCGCCCGTCCTCTGCGTCGACGTGGCCGGCTCGCACCTGGAGCGGATTGACGTAAAAGTACTGCCGCCCGTCCAGGGACACACCAACCGCGAACGCGTTCCACAGCACCCGCTCGATGATGTCGGCGAAGCGCGGCTCGCCGGTCGCCAGCAGCAGCCGCCAGCTCCACATGACCACGCCGACTGCGGCACACGTCTCGCAATACGCCCGGTCCGGCGGCAGTTCGAAGGGATCCCCGAACGATTCCTCCTTGTGTCGGGACCCTGCGCCACCGGTCACATACATCCGTCGGCTGATCATGTCCTCCCACTGCGCGACCGCGGCATCGAGCAACTGTCGATCTCCGGTCTCCGCGTAGATGTCCAGCGCGCCGCAGGCCAGGTAGGCGTTCATGACCGCGTGGCCGCGGGCCGACCGGGCCTGGCGAAAAGGCATCTCGTCCTGGCGGTAACGGGGGCCGAACAGGCCACCGGGCAGCGACCCCCGCCCCCGCTGCTCGAAGAAGAACTGACCGAGATCGAGGTACCGTTCCTCGCCGGTGGCCCGGAACAGCTGGACTAGAGCCATCTCGATACCGGGATGCTCGGGTATACCGGTGCGGCGGCCTGGCCCGAAGATCGATCCGATGTGGTCGGCAAACCGCTGGGCCACAGTCAGCAGGCGGTCGTCACCGGCGCTTGCCTGCCAGGCCACGGCGGCCTCAAACAGATGACCGGCGTTGTACAGCTCCAGGCCGTTCAGCATGTCGGAGAAGCGCGCGCCGGGGGACCGGTACCAGGAACCGACGTAGCCGTCCGGCGACTGGGCGGCGCGCAGGGCCTTGATCACATCGTCGGCGAGGTTGCGCACGAACGGCGGTCCCAGCTGATCTGGCTCCCGGCCCAGTTCCCATCCCACGGCCTCCAGCCATTTGTAGATATCGGAATCGAAGACCGGAAGGCCACGCGATGGCGGCCGGGTTTCTCCGCGGGCGGCCTCGCGCAGGTTCTCCAGGTTGCCCGCCTCCTCCAGCCGCTGGTGGCTGAGCGGCAGGCTGACGGTCCGGTTGGCCTGCTGACGGCGCCCCCAGAAGCCGCCGGTGATCAGCACATTGCCGTGCGGTACCTCGCTGAGCATGTCACTTCCCCCATTTCACTTGACGGCACCGCTCAGGATTCCGCCCAGGTAGTAGCGCTGCAGTAGCAGGAAGATCACGACGCAGGGCACCATGCTGATCACTACCCCCGCCTCTAGCACGCCCCAGTTGATGACGCCGAACCGGCCCGTGACCAGGGTGAGCAGTTCGACGGGCAGAGTGAACTTGGATTGGTCGGACAGCAGGATCAGGGCCCCGATGAAGTCGTTCCAGGCGGCGATGAACGCGAAGATAGCGACGGTGATGACGCCGGGCAGCACCAGCCTGAGGTGGATTCGCCACAGGCGGGTCAGTGGCCCGGCGCCGTCCAGCTCGGAGGCCTCAGCGATGGCGCGCGGAACGGCGGCAAACGAGTTGCGCATCACAAACAGGCCGAATGGTAGCTGGTAGGTAACGTAGACCAAGACCAGGCCGAGCAGTGAGTTCTGCATGTGGACCGTGCGGAGCACCACGTACAGCGGGGTCAGCACCGACTGGAACGGGACCATGAAGATCAGCAGCAGGGCGGTGAACCAGATGTTCCGGCCCGGGAACCGGTACAGGCCGAATCCGTAGCCGCCCAGCACGCAGAGGATCAAGGTGCCCACCACCGTCCCCAGCGCGACCAGCAGCGAGTTGCCTACGTAGCGGGTCAGATCGACGCTGGAGCTGAACAGCTGGCTGAAGTTGCTCCCGGACACCGGGTGTGGCAGATACGAAGGCGGGCTGGCTGCGGCCTGCCCCGGTGTCTTCAGCGCGGTGACCAGCAAGAGCGCGAATGGCAGCAGGAACAGTAGCGCAACGATGGTCGCGACGACGTACCAGCCGGCCGACCGGGTCCGGCGCCGTCGTGGGCGCACCCCGTTCCCGGCAGCGACGGTCGTGTGGCTGCCGCGCGAGTGCCCGGTCCGGTCGGTGAGAGCGGTGCCTGCCATCTCAGTACTCCGTACTTCCGCGGGCAATCAGCAGCTGGACGACGCTGAACAGGAGTAGGGCCATCATCACGATGACCGACAGGGCCGCGCCGTAACCGAGGTTGAAGTTGACGAACGACGAGTTGTAAATGTCGAAAACGCTGGTCAGCGTGCTGCTGCCGGGGCTGCCGTGGGTCATGATGTAGAACTGGTCGAACGCCAGGAACCCGCCGGCCACGCTGAAGATCAGCACGAGCGCGATGTGCTGGCGTATCAGCGGGATTTTGATGCGCAGCCATTGCCGCCAGCGGCCCGCCCCATCCACCATCGACGCCTCGGTCAGTTCCCGCGGGATGCTCTGGATCCCAGACATCAGGATCAGCATGCTGAACCCGGCCAGTTTCCACAGCGTCATGATGGTGACCAGGGTCAGGGCCAGCCCGGTGCTGCCGAGCCACTGGATCGGCGTCCGGCCGATGTGCACGTCGAGCAGGATCTTGTCCAGCAGCCCGACGCTCGGGTTGATCATCCACAGCCACAGGTACGACGCCGAGGCCATGCCGATCACCACGGGCAGGAAGTAGACGGTGCGAAAGACGCCGACGCCGCGGCGGCGGACCGCCACGATCGACGCCAGGCCCCCGCCGATCAGGAGCAGGCCCAGCGCGATCAGGCCGGTGAATTCCAGGCTGAACAGCAGGCTGTGACCAAACACCGAATCGTGCAATGCGGCCCGGTAGTTCGCCGTCCCGGCGAAGCTGTGTGATCCGAGCAGTGGCCAGTGGTTCAGCGACATCCACACCATCAGCACCAGCGGGACGAAGAATAGCGCGGCGGCAACGACCGTCGACGGGAGGACGAAGCCGATTCCCGTCAGCGCGTGCCTGCGCTCGATACGTGACACGGCAAAACCTCCAAGGAAGGACGGGTGGCCGGGTGCCGCCAGCAGGCACCCGGCCACATCCGTTCCGGTTGCAGTCGGCGGGTCAGCTGGCCGGCTGGCTGAGGATGGTTTCGAACTGTGACTGCGCTTGGCTGAGCGCCTGGTTCACGTGGCCGCCGAAGATAGCGTTGTTGATAAGCGTCTGCCACGGCGAGCTGACCGTATTCATCAGCTGTTCGAAATGCACCGTGTACGGTGCCGTCCCATGGGCCATGGCCTCGGCCAAGACCTTGTACCGAGGGTCGAGCTTCGGGTAATAGTTCTCGGCGATCGAGACCCGGGTTGGGACCACGCCCAGTTTGGCGATGTCCTGCTGTGCCGCGGTCGACGTAGCCCACTTGAGCACTTCCTCGGCCTGCGCCTGGTGCTTCGAGCCGGCCGGGATGGCGATCTCGTCACCGCCCGCGTAGGACGAGTACCCGCCGTTTTGGCCGGGAAGGAAAGCCAGATTGAACTGCAAGTTCTTCTGCTGCTTCAATGTGGCAACGGCGAACGAGCCGATGGCCTCCATGCCGACCTTGTTGGACTCGAACGGGGTCAGCCAGGTGCTGACATCACTGGTCTTCGCCGTCGGCGGGATCAGCTTGTCGGCCCACATGGTGTGGTAGAAGCTCAGCGCCGCGGCCACCGGCGGGGAACTGGTCAAGGTGGCCTTCTGCTGGCTGGTCCCCGACCCGGTCAGTATCTGCCCGCCCGAGGCCCAGATCTGCGGATACATGGTGAACCCGTTGCAGCCCGGGCACAGTCCGGGGAAGTAGAACCCGTAGTAGCCGGGCCCCAGCGCCGTGATCTTCTTCGCGTCGGCCAGCATCTGGGCCCAGGTCGTCGGGGGATCGTTCGGGTTGAGGCCCGCCTTCTTGAACAGGGCGGTGTTGTAATACAGCACGGAAGCGTCCCCGGAGAACGGCAGCGCGTAAAGCTGACCGTTATAGGTGGCCAGTTGCAGGTGCGCCGGGGACAGGTCGTGGTAGTAGCTGAGCGAATGCGCCAGCGAGGTGATGTTGGTCAGTGCGTGCGCGGCCGAGTAGTAGGGCAGGTCGATGAGGTTGATTGACGCGACGTCGGGGCCGTCGCCGTTGGCTACGGCGGTCGTGAACTTCTGGACGAAGTTGTTGGTGGGAACCACGGTCAGGTTCAGCTTGAGGTTCGAGTGCGTGGCGTTGAAGTCCTTGACCATGGTGGAGATGAAGGCTGAGTCGTCGCTGCGGGCCCAGAACGACAGCGTCGTCGGGCCCGAGGCGGTGGAGCTGCCCCCACCGCTGGAGCAGGCGGCCAGTACGGCCGCGACTGCCGCGGCCAGCGCGACGGCAGCGACGCGGACACGGATCCGCCTCAGAGGATGGGCCATCTGTACCCCTCGCTTTGTGCATGCCAGAAATGACTGTCGCTTAGCCTGAGCTCGGGCTTTGCCCCACGTTACGAGCGGGTGTACAGAAAGTTAGATGGATGTTCCGACCACGATGATGGCAAATCCGAACGAGGCCAGGACACGTATCGCCGTGCCCGGCCTGCCGCACGTCCTGGACATGGGGCTGGTTCGTGATGTGCCGGGCCACGCCCGGAGGCAGCTGGAGTTCTGGGTGTTCGGGATGATTTTGAAGGGCGCGGTCGGGCTGCAGGTGGGTGCCTCGCGATTCAAGCTGAAGGTCGGCGACTACTACATCATTCCGGCCGGGCTCCACCATTCCGGCCTCGATCAGGAAGCTTTCGATGCCGCCTTTTTCCATTTCCTGCTGCCCGGCGATAAGACCACGCCCGTCGGCTTCGTCGCAGAGCTGGACCTTTACGGAGGTCTGCCACCGGAGATCGACTATCTTGCGCAATACCGCTTCATCGAACGGCATTACCGGCGTGGCCTGCTTACCGCCGAGCAGCTCGGCGTGCAGCTCTTCGCGATCATGGAGCAGATTGCCGCGGGCCAGGACCACCATCGGCTCGCCGTTACTGCGGCGTCGCACCATCTGGCCGGGGCCATTCTCGACCTGCTGCAGAACCATTACGCGGAGGACCTGACGGCCCAGGAGATCTCACATCGTCTCGGTTACAGTTACACGCACCTTGAACGCGCCTTCCGCAAGGAATTCAAGGTCAGTATTCATCAGCACCTGCTTAAGGTGCGCATTGACGCCGCCGCGCACGGCCTTCAGATGGGGAAATCGATCAAGGAGGTGGCCGGTGAATGCGGCTTCCGCGACTACTACTACTTTCTCAAGACTTTCAAGCGACTGCGGGAGATGACGCCTGGCACCTTCCAGAAGACCTTCGATACGGTCGTTCAGGAGAGCGGCATCCGCGCCGCCGAACGCCTCAAAGCACAAAGCAGTGAACATCGGGCATGATTCGTGCTCATCGGCGCAAGCTCGCTCGGGGGCCAACCAGACCAGGAATAGCCCCGCAGCCAAGGTCGCTGGACCGTCGAACATCGGCAGCTATCTCGCTGGGCGGGCATCGGGCTACTTCGTCAGTACAAGGTGCATGCTGGCAACGTGTAACCGCGAGGTGCGCTATGCTCGGTTCCGCTGGTCGAGGGCACACTGGCCCGATCAGAGTGCGGCGTAAGCGCTGTGCAAGGTTCGGAGGTCCTGGCTGTTCCTAGATGGACCATGAAAGCCCAGGTCAGACAACTGAACACACGCCCCGTTAGCTCAGTCGGCAGAGCGTCTCCATGGTAAGGAGAAGGTCTACGGTTCGATTCCGTAACGGGGCTCCAGCTCAACGCATTGTTTCAAACGCCGCGATTCAAGATCCAGAGGCTAGCGCGGCGATGATCATGCTGGACGGCCCGGCTTAGCCGGACAAAGGCGGCTTCTGGCCTGGGGTAGATGCGTTCATGCGGTTCGGCCGGGGCCGTCACCAGGCCCGATTGAATTTCGGTGACTGCCCGACCTGCGCGGGTGCCGGGTGGCCAGTGAACCGCTGCTGTTCGTGGGTGAGGGCTTCACGAACACTGACTTCACCCTGGCCTAGGCAGGGGCAGCCGGCGCGGCCGGTCCGGTGAGCTGCTCCCAGCTGCCGGATCCGATGGCCACCTTGTCCGGTACGCTCAGCGGCGCGTTTTCGAGGAACGAGCGTGCCCGGCCCGCTCCGGTGTCGACGAACGGGTAGTCGGTGGCGTAGAGGATGTGGCCGGGACCGACGACCTCGGCCGTCCACCGCAGGTAACGCTCGCTCAGGATGCCGCTGCCGGTGACCCACACGTTCTGCCGGAAGTAGTCGGCCAGCGGACGGTCCAGGTGCAGGGCCGACTGCTGCATCATCGCGGTCCGCTCGAGGAAGAACAGCACGACCTCGCCCCAGTGCCCGATGATCAGCCGCAGGCCAGGGAACCGGTCCAGGACGCCGGAGAAGATCAGCCGCAGCAGCTGGATGCCGGTCTCGTAGTGCCAGCCGATTCCCGCGTTGGCGAACACGAAGTCGAACCGATCGCCGTACCCGGTGTAGTAGGCGTCCCGGACCGGTGCCACCGGCGTCTGCGGATGCAGGTAGAGCGGCACGCGCAGCCGCTCGGCCATGGCGTAGAGATCGTCGTACTGCGGCGCGTCCATGTTCGTGGTCCCGGTCCGCCCGTTCAGCAGGGCGCCGCGGAACCCGAGACGGGTGATCGCCCGTTCCAGTTCACCGGGCGCGGCCGCCGGGTCCGGGGTGGGGACAGCGGCGAACGCCTGGAATCGCTCCGGATTGCTGCGCACGATGCCGGCCAGCGCGTCGTTCGCCTCCCGGGCGACCACGACGGCATCAGCCGGATGCAGGTTCTGCACCCCCGGCGTGTTCAGCGACAGCACCTGCACGTCGACGCCCTGATCGGCCATGGCGGCCAGGCGGCGGTCTCCCACGTCACGCAGGCGCTGGGCGACCGGGTCGTCCCCGAACCCCGCCAGCGGGCCGCGGTCTGATTCCGGGAGCCCGGACCAGGCCGACAGCAGTTCCGGCACGATGAAGTGTTCCTCGAGGGCCACGATCTGCACCATGAGTCAGCCTTCCTGTCTATGTTGGTCGCCCGGTCCGTCCGGTCCGGCTCACGCCAGCGTGACCGTCAGTGCGCCCAGGCCTTCGAGCTCCGAAACGACCCGGTCGCCGGGCTTGAGCCAGACCCTTTCCTCTGGAGGCTGCGGCTGGCCGAAGATCACCCCCTGCGGAGTGCCGGTGAACAGGATGTCGCCCGGTTCCATCGGCAGGATCCCCGACACGAAGCTGATCAGCTGCCGGCAGTTGAAAATCATGTCCTTGGTCGTCCAGTCCTGCCGGCGCTGCCCGTTGACGTGCGTCTGCAGGCGCAGGTCATTGGGGTCGGGGACCCGGTCGGCGGTGACCAGCCACGGGCCGACCGGCGCGAACCCGTCCGAGATCTTCCCGGCGGTCAGCTGCGGAGTCTGAGTCTGCAGATCCCGGGCGCTGATGTCGTTACCGGTCGCATAGCCCGCCACGTAGTCCAGGGCGCCGGCCTCAGGGACGTGGTGGCACCGGCGCCCGAACACGATGACCAGCTCGGTTTCATAGTCGAACCAGCGCGCGACCTCGACCGGCAGGCGGACGGTGCCGCCGTCGCCGTTGAGGGCGTTGCTGAACTTGGCGAACAGCGGCGGCACGTCGCCGACTTCGGTGCCAGTCTCCTCGGCATGCTTGCGGTAATTGAACCCGACGCACAAGATTTTGCCCGGCCGGGTCACCAGCGGCGCGAACTCGGCTTCGTCCGGCGCGATGACGACCGCACGGCCCGCAGACTGTTCCGCTGCGTCGGCGACGTCTTTGACCTGGGCGCCGAGACCGCGTTGCAACAGTTCATCCACGTCCTGCGGGGCGGGCAGGCCCAGGGTGGCCGCCGTCGCCGGCACGTTCAGGATGCCGTCGGCGGTCTCCACCCCGAGCAGGTAGCCGTCGCCGTCGCGCAGGTTCGCGATCCGCATGCCCAGCGACGCCACGTCAGCGAATCCGTCGTGCCAGGTGGCCATGCTCACCTGGCCTGGTCGAAGGTGAGCGGGGCCAGGGCCGGCCAGCGGGCGACGATCCGGGAGTCGAGGGACGGCGCGGCCGCGCGGATAGCGCGGGGCACGGCCACCAGCAGCGCGGCGAACAGCACCGAGTACATGATCGCGCTGCCGATATCGGTGGCGCCGCTGGTGTACGGGCCGCCGAAGCCTTCACCGACGGCCCAGATGAGCAGCCCGAAGATCATGCCGAAGATGAACCCGGCCCGCTGGGCGATGCCCAGCAGCAGGCACAGGCAGGTGGCCGTCTCGGCCAGGGCCGTCAAGGTGGCGAACAGGCTGGGAGCGGGCTGGACGGTGCGGGCCCAGAAGTGGAAGAAGGGCAGCAGCCAGGATGGCTGACCTTGGGCGGAGGTGCGGATCATCGCCAGGTAGTTGTCCCGGAATCCAGGCAGCCACTTCAAGGTAGCGTCGATGCCCCAGATCAGACCGAAGCCCAGCCGGACCATCCAGTACCGGCGGGCATCGCGCACGCTGGCGCTCCCGCCCCCACCCTCGACGGCGGGACCGGCTGGAGCGGCTTGCTGAACCCTCGCATCAGTCAACGTGGCTCCCTCGGCTGCGGTGGTGGTCGGCCAGTTCCCGCCGACTTCACCGCAATTCCGCCTTTAAACCGCCGGTCAGTACCTGCGCCAGCTGGGCGCCTGATCCGCTGACGGGCCGGCGTCGCTGCTCAACCTCCCAGCGGATCAGGACGTGCTGGTCAGGGTCTGGATGCGGTCGAGCATGGCGTCGAGGGCGGCCTCCAGCGGCCGGGTGTCGCGTTCGAGCTGGGCCATGAGCAGGCCGCCCTGCAAGGCGGCGAGGGTGGCCAGCGCCAGCTGTTCCGGGTCGGTGGCGGGGGGCAGGTCGCCGCGGGCGTGCATGGCTTGCAGCCCGTCGCGGATCCGGCCCTCCCAGCGGCGCAGCGCCCGGGCGGCGGCCACCCGGGCGGCGGCGTCGGTCTCGGCCACCTCGGCGCCCAGGGCTCCGATCGGGCAGCCGCCCCGGCAGCCGAGCCGGCGCTGGTGCTCGACGATGAAGTCCCGCCAGGCCCGTAGCCCGGGCATGGTGTCCAAGTGGTCGAGGTGGTCGCCCTGGGCGTCCAGGACCGCGTCGGCCTGATAGTCGATGACCGCCCGGACCAGGGCTTGCTTGTCAGCGAAGTAGTGATAGACCTGTGAGCCGCTCACCCCGGCTACGGCCCGGATTTCTTCCAGCGTGGTCTCGGCCACCCCGTTGGCGAACATCAGCTCCGCTGCCGCCGCGACGATCCGCTCCCGGGTCTCGCGCCCGCGCCGGGTCAGCCGCCGCCGGTCACCTTGGTCAGCCTGGTTCACCGCCATGGGCCTAGCCTACCGAAACTGGATTGGACAACCCACTTTTGACTCTTCATTGTGGATCAGGCAACCCACTTATCGTCCGTAGAGGGGAACGATCAATGACTTCCACCGACCTGGCCGGATCGACCGCCCTGGCGACCGGGGCGACCAGCGGCATCGGCCGCGCCACTGCTGAGCTACTCGCTCAGCGCGGCGCCCACGTGCTGGTCAGCGGCCGGGACGCCACCCGCGGGGAGGCGGCCGTGGCCACCATCCGCGCGACGGGCGGCAAGGCCGACTTCATCGCCGCCGACCTGGCCAGCGGCAGGTCGGTACGGGAACTGGCCCGACGCGCCATCGAGCTCGGCGGCGGCCACGTCGACATCCTGGTCAACAACGCCGGCGTCTTCCCGTTCGGTCCCACCCCGGTCGCCACCGACGCCGACATCGACACCGCCTACGCGATCAACGTCAGGGCCCCGTTCATCCTGGTCGGCAAGCTCGCGCCGACCATGGCCGCCCGCGGGCACGGCGCGATCATCAACGTGCTGACCATGGTCGCCCACTTCGGGGTGGCCGGCATGGCCCTGTACGGATCGAGCAAGGCCGCGCTGATGCTGCTCACCAAGTCGTGGGCGGCCGAGTTCGGTCCCAGCGGGGTGCGGGTCAACGCGGTCAGCCCCGGCCCCACCCGCACCGAGGGCACCCAGTCCATGGGCGACCAGCTCGACCAGCTCGCCGCCCTCGCGCCAGCCGGCCGCCCCGCCGCCCCCGCAGAGATCGCCGCCGCCATCAGCTACCTGGCCGGCGACGAAGCCAGCTTCGTCCACGGCGCCATCCTCGACGTCGACGGCGGCCGCAACGCGGCGTAACGGCATGAGCCCGGCCCGGTTCCTGCGGCGCGTCCGGCTGGAGCTGCACACCGCCAGCTCCGGTGGGGATGGGCCAGCCCGGGCGGGTTGTCCGCCGCCTACCTCACGTATCAGACCGGCCACTCCTCCTGCTCCAAAGCCGCCTCAGCCTGCACCTGCTCGACCGCGGCACTGACCCGCTGGTGGGGCAGGGTGCTGCTGACGGCCCAGTAGTAGATTCCCAGACTGAACCCGGCGATGGCGGCCAGGTCCCACCAGTCCGGCAGATGGTTGGTGGCCAGCAGGGTCACGCCGAACACGGTCGGGGGTGAGCCGTTGTAGCGGCCCAGCCAGGACAGCAGCAGCAGGCCGGCCAGCCAGGGCAGCACCCACCGGGCCGCCCGCAGCTCGATGACCGTCCGGCGGGTGGCGGGCAGCCTGACCTGGTAGATGGTGAACGCGACGAACCCCAGCACGATCAGTACCTCGAGCCAGAAGACGGTGCTGAACCCGGCGAAGTACACCAGCAGGTTCGCGAAGATGAACGCCAGCGGGCTGAGCACGGCCGCGGCCGGTAGCCGGTAGGGGCGGTGCCGGCCGGGATCCTCACGCCGCAGGCCGCCCAGCGCCAGCGGGGCCAGCGCGTACATGAACACCAGGGCCGAGGTGGCCAGCTCGACCAGGCCGCTCCAGCTCGGGAACGGCAGGAAGAACAGCATGCTGGCCACGAACGAGATGATGATCGAGGTGAACGGGACGCCGCGCCTGCTGATCCGGCTGATGGCCGGCGGGAAGTAACCGTTGCGGCCGAGCGCGTAGGACAGCCGCGACGACGTGCCGATGTAGACCAGCCCGGCCCCGGCCGGGGAGATCACCGCGTCGATGAGGAGCAGGGTGGTCAGCCAGCCGAGGCCCGCCGCGGTGGCCAGGGTGGCGTAGGGGCCGAAGTTCTGCACGCCGCCGATCGGGTTGGCCCAGCCGTGCAGCAGCCGGGCCGGGTTCAGGGCGCCGACGAACGTGACCTCCAGCAGCAGGTAGACCAGGGTGCAGATGACCAGCGACAAGATGATCGCCCGGGGGATGTTGCGCTGCGGGCTCTTGGCCTCGCCCCCGACCTGGATGCACATCTCGAAGCCGGCCTCGGCGAAGATGACGCCGAGCGGGAGCGCCGCGAACACCCCGTGGAACCCGTAGGGGGCGAAGCCGCCGCCCGCGGTGAAGTTGGACGGGTGGAACCTGGTCGTCATCAGCGCGACGACCGTGAGCAGCGGGATGAAGACCTTCCAGATCGCGGCGACGGCGTTGGTGTCCGACAGCCACTTGACCCCCATCGCGTTGATCACCACGAACACCAGCAGGAACCCGGCCCCGGCGAGGATGCCGCGGCCGGTCAGCAGGCCGCTGGCGTTGATGAAGTGCAGGCCGGTGAAGTGCGAGTCCAGGTAGCTGAGGGAGGCCTCGGCCTCGATCGGCGCGACCGTCACGTTGTACAGCCAGGACATCCAGCCGCCGGTGAACCCGCCGAGCGCGCCGAAGGCGAGGAACGGGAACCGGGCGGTGCCGCCCGAGACCGGGTAGGTCGAGCCGAGTTCGGCGTGCACCAGCGCGAGCACGGCCAGGACCGCGGCCCCCAGGATCCACGAGATCAGCGACCCGCCGCCGGCCACCTTGGCCACGGTCAGCGCCCCCAGCAGCCAGCCCGATCCGATGATCCCGCCCACGTTGATCATGGTGAGCCCGGGCAGCCCGATCGCCCGCTCCAGATGTTGTTCTCCGGTCGCCGTCTGCGCCGGGCCGGGAGAGGTTTTGGCCATGTGGTCCTCCGCTGAAGGTGGTGAGCCCGCGGGGTCGCCCGGGTCAGTTCGCCGAGGAGAAGCGCCCCAGGCGGAAGGGCTCGAGCAGTTCTGGACGCTGCCCGGACAGCACGTAGCCGGCCAGGGCCTGGCCCGAGGCGGGGGCCAGGGTGACGCCGAGCATCGAGTGCCCGGTCGCGATGAAGAGGTTCTCGAAGGGATGGGCGCGGTCGAGGATGGGCAGGCCGTCCGGCGTCAGCGGACGCCTGCCGACCCAGAGCTCCTCGGGCTCCTGGCCGTTGCTGCCGGGTGCGAGTTCGCTCCAGCCGTCGAAATACCGGGCGGCGCCGCGGGCGATGGCGCGGGCCCGGGACCGGCGGAGGGTCTCGTTGTTGCCGCTGAGCTCCATCGTGCCCGCCACCCGCAGCCCGCGGGCGAACGGCGTGACCGCGACCTTGATGTCGCCCAGGTGGATGGGCTGCCGGGGCAGGGTCCGCAGCCTGCGCAGGAAGCTGTAGCCCTTGCCCGCGGTCAGCGGCAGCCGGATGCCGAGCGGGCGCAGCAGCGATCCGCACGAGGCGCCCCCGGCCAGGACGACGCCGGTCACCGGCCGCGGGCCGTCGCCGGTGACGACCGCCCGCACCTGCCCGGCCGCGACGTCAAGGCGGCTGACCTCGGCCTGCTCGCGGATCTCGGCCCCCGCCAGCCGGGCCAGCCCGGCCAGCCCGGCCGTCAGCCGGGCCGGATCGACGTGGCGCTCCTGGCTGATGAGGTAGCCGGTCCGGGCCCGCCCGGACAGCGTGGGTTCCAGTTCCCGCAGCTCGGTTGCGGTGAGCAGGTCGCCGGGGACGGTGTAGCCGTAGTGGCGCATGACCGCCGCCGACGCCAGCGAGCGGGCAGCCGGGCGCGGCCGGCCGAAGACGTGCAGCAGCCCGCGCGACGTCACGTCGGCCGCCAGCCCGGCCCGCTTGAGCTCGTCGTAGAGCTGGAAGGTGGGGCGGCTGAGCTCGGCCACCGCCCGCAGGCCGCGGGCGGCGGCGACCGAATTGCAGTAGCGGATCGCCTGGAGCAGCCAGCGGTACAGGCCGGGGTCCAGCGTCGGCCGCAGGTACAGCGGCGCGGCCGGCCGCCCGAGCGAGCGCAGCACCTCACGGAAGGCCTGCGGCCCGACCACCGGGGCCGATTCGCTGGGGCTGATCCAGCCCGCGCCGCCCCAGGTGCAGCCGCGGCCGAGCGTGCCCCGCTCGTAGAGCACCACCGGGGCGCCGCGCTGGGCCAGGTAGTAGGCGACCGACAGCCCGATGACCCCGCCCCCGACGACGGCGATCACGAGAACCTCGCGTGTCGTCCGGGCCGGGCCATGGCGATGCTCCTCCTAGATGCCCGAGCTGCGCTGGCGGTCGGCCGAGGAGCGGAAGGCCGGGTCGCCCAGCGCGGCCCGGAAGTCCTGCTCGAAGTCGGTGATGTGCTGACGGGCCAGCGCGCTCGCCTTCTCGGCGTCGCCCTCGATGACCGCGTCGATCAGGGCCGCGTGCTCGTCGACCATGTCGGCCACGCTGCTGCCGAGGCTGTCGAGCACCAGCACCCAGGCCCGCAGCGTGAGGTTGAGGAAGCGGTGCAGGCAGTCCTCCAGGAAGCCGTTGTGGGTGGCGTCGTAGATCGCCCGGTGGACGTCCTGGTCCAGCCGGATCAGCGTGTCGCGGGAGGTCTCCTCGGTGAGCCGCACGATCTGCTCGCGCAGGGCGCGCAGGGTCTCGCGCTCGGTGGCGGTGGCGCGGGTGGCGGCGCTGGCGGCGGCGAAGCCCTCCAGGTTGACGCGGATCTCGGTGATCTTGACCAGGTCCGGCAGGCTGATCGGGGTGACGAACGCGCCCCGGCCGGGCAGCAGCTCGACCAGGTAGTTCATGGCCAGCCGCTGCAGGGCCTCGCGCACCGGGGTGCGACCCACGCCGAGCCGCTTGGCCACGTCGACTTCCCGGACCGGAGCGCCCGGCGGCAGCTCGAGGAAGACGATCTGGTCCCGGAGCGTCCGGTAGACCCGGTCCCCGAGCGACGACGAGCCGCCGGGCTCCTCGCGGACGAGACCTTCATCGGCCGACGAACCGGTAACCGCCACCTGAACCTCCTTGTCGACAGTCATGACCTTAGTCTGTCGACAATCTGTCGTCAATAGGTCGATTGCCTGCCGGCAGATAGCTCAGCGGGCCGTCCGTGGGCTGGACGCCGGCGGCCGAACGGCCGTTCGAGCTCGACAAACATCTGCTGTTTGCCGACCCGGATGCGAATACATCTGATCTCTCGGAAACGATCAAGAGTTCGAATCATTTAATTAAAGTGCTGATACATAAATTTGGTAATTTTCGCCACGGGGCTAGGCAGGGTCAAAACCGACATTTACATTAGATGTATCCAAGGCTCCGATGACGTGAGCGGAGGCAGCCGTGCAGCCCCAGGACGCCCCCAGAGACCGTGTGCAGCGGCTTCAGTGGATGAAGGAAGCCCGGTTCGGCTTGTTCGTTCACTGGGGGCTGTACTCGGTCGCCGCCCGGCATGAGTGGGTCAAGCAGCGGGAGCGGCTGGACGACGCCGTCTACCAGCGCTACTTAGAGCATTTCGACCCCGACCGGTACGATCCCCGGCGCTGGGCGCGGCTCGCCCGCCAGGCCGGGATGCGGTACGCGGTCCTGACCACCAAGCACCACGAGGGCTTCTGTCTGTGGGACTCGGCCCTCACCGACTACAAGGCGACCAACAGCCCGGCCGGGCGGGATCTGGTCCGGCCGTGGGTGGAGGCGTTCCGGGCCGAGGGCCTGCGGGTCGGCTTCTACCACTCGCTGCTCGACTGGCACCATCCCTCGTTCCCCATCGACGGGCTGCATCCGCAGCGTGACGACGAAGAGGCCCAGGCCGCCGCCAAGGATCGCGACATCGCCCGCTACGCGGACTACCTGCACGGCCAGGTCCGCGAGCTGCTGACCGGCTACGGGCCGATCGACTACCTGTTCTTCGACTTCTCCTATCCCGGCCGGACCTGGGGCGGTAAGGGCCGGGACGACTGGCGCTCACCGGAGCTGCTCGACCTGGTCCACTCCCTGCAGCCCGACGTGGTCGTCAACGACCGCCTCGACCTCGACGGCGACGTGGTGACGCCCGAGCAGTACCAGCCCGCGGGCCCGATGGCCATCGGCGATCGGCTGTGGGAGGCGTGCCAGACGCTCAACGGCAGCTGGGGCTACGACCGGGACAACCTCGACTGGAAGACCCCCGGCCAGCTCATCCGGATGCTCGTCGACGGCGTCGCCAAGGACGGCAACCTGCTGCTCAACGTGGGCCCGACCGGCCGCGGCGAGTTCGAGCCGCGCGCGGTCGAGACGCTCGCCGCCATCGGCGCCTGGACCGGCCCGAACGCCCGCTCGATCTACGGCGCCGGGCCTGCCAGCTACACCCCGCCGGCCGACTGCCGCTACACCCGGCGCGGCGACCGGCTGTACCTGCACCTGTTCGCCTGGCCGTTCCGGCACGTCCACCTGCCCGGCCTGGCCGGGAAGGTGACGTTCGCGCAGTTCCTGCACGACGGGTCGGAGATCACGACCGAGGTCATCGACCCGGCCCAGCAGGCGCAGAACACCACCATGGCGGCCCTCGGAGCCGACGTGCTCACCCTCAACCTGCCGGTCCGTCAACCCGACGTCGAGGTTCCCGTCGTCGAGCTGTTCCTGGCCCCCGGCCAGTAGCCCAGCACGGCCCTGAGAAGGGAGTAAGACAGTGATGCGAAAGGCAACCGGCTACAGATCCCGCAGCGTCCGCTACGGTCTCGGCGCCCTCGCGGCGGCGGCCGCGGTGCTGGTGGCCGCCTGCGGCTCGGGCGGCTCGGGCGGCTCGAACCCGACCACCTCCGGCAACATCAGCTGGTCGTTCTGGGTGGGCAGCCCGGGCGAGGCCGCCGTCTGGAAGCACAACGCCGACCTGGTCCCCAAGACCTACCCGAACCTCAGCGTCTCGCTGACCACCACCAGCTTCACCAACTACTGGACCAAGCTGCCGATCGAGGCGTCGACCCACTCGATGTCCTGCATCGCCGGGCTGCAGTACGGCTACGTCGGATCGGTCGGCAACCTGTTCATGCCGCTGAACTCGCTGATCAAGAAGTACAACTACAGCCTGTCGCCGTTCGAGTCGACGATGATCAAGGAACTGTCCTCGCACGGCAACCTGCTCGCCCTGCCCTACGACTTCGGACCGGTCGTCGTCACCTACAACAAGGCCCTGTTCCAGGCCAAGGGGGTGCCGGACCCGCAGCCCGGCTGGACCTGGGCGCAGTTCGTGCAGGACGCCAAGAAGCTGACCGGCGGCGGTGACTACGGGTACCTGCCGGTCACCCTGGGCGGGACCTCCCTTTCCCTCGAGCTGGCCTACGACCTGAGCGGCACGCCTGACGCCTACGTCCAGAACGGCGCGTTCAACGTCACCAACCCGGCCTTCGTCAAGGGCATCCAGGAGCAGGCCGAGCTCTCCTACCAGGACCACGTGACCCCGCCGTATTCCACCGCCCCGGGCTGGTCGAGCCAGGAGTTCGACACCGGCAAGGTCGGGATGGAAGTCAACGGCCCCTGGGACCTGATCGACATCAAGGGCCAGTCCAGCTTCCCGGTCGGCTGGGTCGAGTTCCCGGCCGGACCGGACGGGGTGCACTCCTACAACGAGGGCTCCGGGTTCGGCATCACCAAGGACTGCAAGACCCCCGACGCCGCCTTCAAGGCGCTGACCGTGCTGGTCGGCCAGGAGGCGCTGACCTACGCCGGCAGCCAGGGGCGGGCGTTCCCGGCCCGCCTGGCCGCCGACTCCTCATGGGGCACGTTCGCCGGCTCCGACACCGAGGCCGCGATCACGACCGCGCTGCAGAAGGCCGAGCCCCAGGAGGTCACCACCAACTGGGCGCAGTTCCAGACGGCGCTGTCGAAGGACACCCCGCTGGTGCTGTCCGGCCAGATCAGCGCCCAGCAGTACGCCCAGGAGGTGGCGGCCGCCTCCGGCTCCGGCTCCGGCGTCTCCCCGGGCGACCTGAGCTCGATCCTGCCGGCCAGCGGCGGGTAAGGCGCGCAGATGACGAGCCGAACCAGCGTGCTCGAGTCCCGGTCGCGGGCCGGTCTCACCGGCCGGCCCGCGCCCGGGCGCCGCCCGCGGCGGCCGAACCGCGACACCCGCACCGCGGCCGGGTTCCTGTCGTTCAACCTGACCGGCTTCACGCTGTTCACGCTGATCCCGATGGCCCTGGCCATCTACGTGTCGTTCTTCAACTGGCCGCTGCAGGGCGGGCAGACCCGGTTCGTCGGGCTGCACAACTACGGCAGCGTGCTGTCCAGCTACGGCTTCTGGCGGATCGTGCTCAACGTGCTGTACTTCGTCGGCGCCTACGTGCCGCTCAACCTGATCGTGTCGCTGACGCTGGCGGCGCTGCTCGGCCCGCGCATGCGGGCGGTCAAGGGCAAGGCGTTCCTGCGGGTGGTGTTCTTCCTGCCGGTGGTGACCCCGCTGGTGGCCAGTTCGCTGCTGTGGGCGCTGATCTACAACCAGAACGGCATCTTCAACACCGTGCTCGGCTGGTTCGGCCTCGGCCCGGTTCCCTGGCTGAGCTCCAGCGACTGGTCGATGCCGTCGATCATCATCATGTCGGTGTGGCTGGGCTTCGGCTACAACATGATCCTGTTCGTGGCGGGCATGACCAACATCCCCGACACGATGTACGACGCCGCGTCGATCGACGGGGCGGGCCCCATCCGCCAGTTCTTCAGGATCACGTTGCCGCTGCTGTCACCGCTGATCTTCTTCGGGACCCTGATGACGCTGATCACCTCGTTCCAGGTGTTCACCCAGGCCTACATCCTGACCAACGGGGGTCCCGGCAACTCGTCGACCACCCTGGTCCTGCAGCTGTACGACGACGCCTTCCAGTACTTCCGCCTGGGGGACGGATCGGCGATCGCGGTGCTGCTGGCGTTCATGATCCTCATCGTCACCGGGCTGATGTTCATCCTCCAGCGACGGCTGGTGCACTATGAGCACTGAATCGGTGCGGTCGCGGCGGCGGGTCGCCCGGTCCGCCCGGCGGGTGGTGCTGAACGTCATCGTCTGGGCGGCGGCTTTCATCTGCCTGTTCCCGTTCCTGTGGATGCTGTCGACCGCGCTGAAGCCCGAGGCCAACGCGATCACCAGCAATTTCTTCTACGGGTACCACTGGGCCTGGGGGAACTTCCGGCAGGCGTGGGACTTCTTCCCGTTCGGCCGGTTCCTGATCAACAGCCTGGTCATGTCGATCGGCGACGTCCTCGTGGTGCTGGTCGCCTCGACCACGGCCGGCTACGCGTTCGCGCGGCTGCGGTTCCCCGGCCGGGACAAGCTGTTCGGCCTCTACGTGGCCACGCTGCTGATTCCCGCCAGTGCCACCCTGGTCCCGTTGTTCCTGATCGCCAAGACGTTGCACATCTACAACACCTACTTCGGGCTCATTTTCCCGCTCGCGTTCACCGCGTTCGGGACGTTCCTGATGCGGCAGTTCTTCCGCACCACCCCCGAGGAGCTCCGCGAGGCCGCCCGGCTGGACGGCGCCTCCGAGCTGTGGATCTTCCTGCGGGTCATGCTGCCGCTGGTCCGGGCCGGTGTCGCCGTGCTCGCCGTGTTCACGTTCATCGCCATGTGGGGCGAGTTCCTGTGGCCGCTGGTGGCGACCCAGAACGAGAACCTCTACACCCTCAACCTGGGGCTCAGTGAGATCCAGGGCCAGTACGGCTCGTACTGGAGCTACATGATGGCGGGGGCCGCGATCGCCATCGTGCCCACCGTCGTGCTGGTCATCGCGCTCCAGAAGTACCTCGTCAAGGGGCTGGCCTTCGGCGCGTTTGGGGGCCGGTGAGCACCATCGACAAGGAGCAACCATGCCCTTGATCACGTCCTCCCGGGTGCTCGACCTGAGGTTCCCCACCTCGGTCACGATGGACGGCTCCGACGCGATGAACCCGGACGGCGACTACTCGGCCGCCTACGTCATCCTCGGCACCGACACCCCCGGCCTGAGCGGGTACGGGCTGACGTTCACGATCGGGCGCGGCAACGACGTCTGCGTGCTGATCGCCGAGCGGTTCGCGGCCCAGCTGACCGGCCGCGACGTCGCCGACCTGGTCAACGGCGGGATCGGGCGGTTCTACCGGGAGCTGGTCAACGACTCGCAGTGGCGCTGGCTCGGCCCCGAGAAGGGCGCCGTCCAGCTGTCGATCGCGGCCGTGCTCAACGCCGCCTGGGACCTGATGGCCCGGCACGCCGGGCTGCCGGTCTGGCAGTTGCTGGCCACGATGTCGCCGCAGGCGCTGGTCGACGCCTGCGACTTCCGCTACCTCAGCGACGCGATCACGCCCGCCGAGGCGGTGGCGATGCTGGCGGCCCTGGCCCCCACCCGGGCCGACCGCATCGCCGAGCTCAAGCGGACCGGGTACCCGGCCTACAACTCCACCCCGGGCTGGCTCGGCTACCCCGACGAGAAAATGCGGCGCCTGGTCCGGGCGGCGGTCAGCGGCGGGTTCCGGGACGTGAAGCTCAAGGTCGGCGCCCGGCTGGAGGACGACATCCGCCGCCTGGGCATCGCCCGCGAAGAGCTCGGCCCCGACCGCGGCCTGATGATCGACTGCAACCAGGTGTGGGAGGTCGACCAGGCCATCGCCTGGGTCCGTGACCTGGCCCGGTTCCGGCCCCGCTGGATCGAGGAGCCGACCAGCCCCGACGACGTGGCCGGCCACCGCAAGGTCCGCGACGGCCTGGCCGGGACCGGCGTCGGCGTCGCCACCGGCGAGCACGTGCCCAACCGGGTGATGTTCAAGCAGCTGCTGCAGGGCGGGGCCATCGACTTCTGCCAGGTCGACA
>Ga0213875_10000848_pt1 | contig 22581 bp, 24 predicted proteins | sample BarmaccomBMRX_R8_FD_160105 | JGI IMG/M metagenome (GOLD analysis project Ga0213875, IMG submission 160105) | Root-associated microbial communities from Barbacenia macrantha in rupestrian grasslands, the National Park of Serra do Cipo, Brazil - RX_R8 | ecosystem: Host-associated > Plants > Roots... | reverse complement strand
CGGTGTCCTGGTCCAGAGCGCGATACTGGGTGGCCCCACCGACGAAGACCACGACCGGGCCGCCCCCGTGCAGCTCGTAATCGATCAATGTGCCATCAGCCGAAGTGACTGTGCTCATGGCTCAGGTATATAGCGGGGGTCCGACATGTCCGTCAGGTAATTCGCTGCCGGTAGCCATTGACCGTCGCCTGGTGCGGATCATGGTCACCAAAACGCCAAGCTGAAAGGCTGTGTCAGGAGTGGGCAACCAGGGGCAACAGGGCAGTCCGGTGCGGGTCCGGCATCCGATCGAGGTGGAGTCCTACCGGATCCTGCGCAGCAGGATCGACACCACCGGTTTCGGAGCGCTACACAGGGCGGTGGCCGAGCGGATCGTGCACACCACGGCGGATCCGAGCTGGGTGGGTGACCTCGTGGCCGAGGAAGAGGCGCTGGCGTCGGGCAAGCGCGCGCTCGACGACGGGGCGCCGCTGATCGTCGACGTCTCCATGATCGCCGCTGGCGTGACCAGCCGCCCGTGTACCGTGTGCGCGGAGGCCGACGGCGGGCTGGTCACGGTGGCGCGGCAGTTGCCGGTTGGCGCGGTGTGGGCGCTGGGCCAGGATTGGCGGGCGGTGACAGAACTGGCGCGCTTGTGTGCCGCGGGAAACGTCGTGCCGGCGTTGGTGATCGCGTTGCCGGCCGGCTTCGTCGGTGCGGTGGACGCGAAACGTGTCCTCCGGGACGGGGCGGTGCCGTCGTTGACAAATCGCGGCGAGCGCGGCGGGCCGGCACTGGTCACCGCCGCGGTCAACGCCTTGCTCTACGCCTGACCGTTGTCGTCGTGTCGGTCCGGCTGGCCGAGCCATGTCGTCTCCCGAGCCAGGGTTAAAACTAGACCGTCTAGTTCCGTCTTTGAGACTAGACGAGACGGTTCCGTCTGACAACCGGTACAGTGCCTCCCGTGCCCCCCGTCACAGGCCGGAGTTCGCGGCGGTCGCCGGTGAAACGCAAGGCGATCCTGAATGCGGCGATCGAGGTGTTCTTGAGCCAGGGTTACGCACGCACGAGCGTGGACACCATCGCGTCGGCCGCCGGAGTCGGCAAGCAGACGATCTACGGACACTTCGGCGACAAGGAAAAGCTTTTCCTGGCCGCAGTGGACGAGGCACGAACCACGAACGGCGCCGGCGACAAGGACGCGCTCATCACCGACACCGGTGACCCCCGCGCCGACCTCGTCGCCGCGGGCGAGCGCATCTTGCGGACGGCACTGTCGCCACGGGTCGCCGCGCTGCACCGGCTCACGATCGCCGAGCTTCCCTATCACGCCGATCTGCAGCGGTTCTGGAACTCGACGAGCTCGTCGTCCACCGACGAGATCGCGGCCTACCTGGAACACTGCGACCGCACCGGGGTGCTGACCGTGCCGGAGCCCGCCCTCGCGGCGCGGCAGTTCGCCTACGTCCTGATCAGCACGGGACGGGTGGAGACGCTGTACGGAACACTGCCGCTGAAACCGGCCCGTCGTCGAGCCATCGCGCGCGACTCGGCGGATCTCGTCGTGCGTGCCCACCGCCCCGATCGCTGACCCAGCATCCGCCGAGAGCGAAGGGAAATCATGACTGTCGACCAGGACGGGTTCGTGTCCGCGGCACGTGAGATCATCGATCGTCTGGTTACCACCCAGCGGGATCCGATCCGCGCGGCGGCCGCTCTTGTCGCGAGATGCGTGCTGGACGGGGGAGTGGTTCAGGCGTTTGGCACCGGACATTCGCAGGCGTTGGTGATGGAGATCGCCGGCCGGGCGGGCGGGCTGATCCCGACCAACCGGCTGTCCCTTCGTGACGGCCAGTTCTATGGCGGCGACCCGGTCGAGTCGATGGATCCATTCCTCGAGCGGGACCCGGCCGTGGCGCACCGGATCTACCAGCTGGCGCCGGTGCGCGACGGCGACCTGTTCGTGATCGCCTCCAACTCGGGGGGCAACGGCTCCACGGTGGAGATGGCCGCCCTGGTCAAGGAGAAGGGGCACCCGCTGATCGCGTTCACCTCTCTCCGCCACGCCACCGCGGTGCCCTCGCGGCATCCGTCCGGGCGGCATCTGCATGAGGTGGCGGACGTGGTGATCGATAACTGCGGTCCGATGGGCGACGCTCTTCTGCCGTTGCCGGGCGGCGGATCAGTGTGTGCGATCTCCTCCATCACCGCCGCCATGGCCGCGCAGATGATGCTCGCCGATGCCACCGCCCTGATCCTCGAGGCCGGGAAAACACCGCCGATCTACCTTTCCGCCAACGTGCCCGGCGGCGACGAGCACAACGGGGCGCTCGAGGCGCGCTACGCGGGCCGGATCCGGCGGGATCCCTCGTAGGTGCGGTCGGCTCCTTGCTCCAGGCGTGGGCAGGGGGATCACAGCGGCGTGATGATCAGAGTCAGCGTCACGCTCAGCAGGGTGAGGATCTGAAAACCCACCCGCACTCTCGACCACCGCGTGAACCGGTCGAAGATCACCGCGAGCCGCTCGGGGTCCCCGGCCGCCTTGCGTTGACTGAAATTGATCGGGGCGGCCCGAGCGGTGCCGACGGAATGGGCGAGGGTGAACACGATCGCGCAGCACAGCGCGACGGTCACGTCCACACGCGACACGCTGTGCAGCCCGACGGCGGCCGTGATCAGGGTGAGGACCGCCGAACCGATCCCGAGAACGCCGTACCAGGCGACGCCGTTGGCCAGGTCGGCGGCCTTGCTGTACTCGGAGAAGGCGACCACACCGATTCGGTGTCGGGCCGGAAGCTGCTTGATGTGCTGGTCCAAGCCGGCTCCGACCAGCATCGCGTTCGCGACCACGGCGAGGACCAACAGTGCTCGCACGGTGTCCACCCTGCGCCTCCTCGCTGAAGTTCGTCAGTCTCATTGATTAAACGCTCATTCAATACTTCACAGTGAAGTGGCGGCCGGCCGCGATGTCAAGGCTGCCCCCGCCATGAGAACGCGACGCATGTTCCGCTGAGAGAAATATATATAGTGCGAACTATCATTGAAGAAATCTTCACGAGAGAGAATGTCGAGATGACTGTTTCGCTTGCGGGAACAAGATCATCGGACGCGGGGACTGTCGTGGCCGACCGGGTGGCGGACATCCTCGTGTTGTTCACCCGGGAAGCCGACGAGCTCGGGGTCACCGAGATCGCTCGCCGGCTCGATATCTCCAAGGCCGTCGTGCACCGAATCCTGCAGTCACTCGTGTCGCGCGATCTGCTCGCGCCCGCCCGGGCCGGGCGGGCGTACCGGCTCGGAACCGCGGCGGCGGTGCTCGGCGTCCGGGCCCTCGGTGCGCTGGACATGCGGGCGGCCGCGGCGCCGATACTGCGTCAGCTGCGGATCGACACCGCGGAGACGGTGACGCTGTCCCGGCTCGTCGGCCGGGAACGCGTCTACATCGACCAGATCGACAGCCCGCACGAGATCACCATGACGGTCGGTCTCGGCGTGCGGCACCCGCTGCACGCCGGCGCCAGCGGCAAGGCCATGCTGGCTTACCTTGACTCCGTCGAACGGGACGCCGTGCTGTCGGCGGAACTGCCCTCCCTGACCGCGGACACCGTCGTCGACCGCGCGGCGCTCGCCGACCAGTTGACCGAGATCCGCGCGCGGGGGGTGGCGACCTCCTTCGGCGAACGGCTGGCGGACGCCGCCGCGGTCGCCGCGCCGGTGCTGTTGCCCACTGGTGAGGTGTACGGCGCCGTCAGCGTGTGCGGGCCACGATTCCGGTTTGACGAGGCGGCCGTGGGCCGATGGTCGCCGCTGGTCAAGGGGGCGGCGACCGCGGTCTCCCGCGCCGCCACCCGATTCGAATGGACCCGGCCGTGACGCCGGAGGCCCTCCCGGCCCTGCACGGGATGAAGGTCATCGATGTCGCGACCCTGTTCGCCGGTCCCTTCGCGGCGACCCTGCTCGGTGACTTCGGTGCCGAGGTCGTCAAGGTCGAGCATCCGCACGGCGATCCCGCGCGTGGTCACGGCCCGGCCAAGAACGGTGTCCCGTTGTGGTGGAAGTTCCTGTCTCGCAACAAGAAAGCCATCACTCTCGATCTCGGCGCCGCCGACGGTCAGCTGTTGTTCCGCCGGCTGGCGGCCGAGGCCGACGTGGTGATCGAGAACTTCCGTCCGGGCACCTTGGAACGCTGGGGACTGGACTATCCGACGCTGGCCGCGGACAACCCCGGATTGGTGCTGGCAAGGGTCACCGGGTTCGGACAGGTCGGCCCGTATGCGAGCCGAGCGGGATTCGGCACCCTGGCCGAGGCGATGAGCGGATTCGCGGCGATGACCGGCGAACCCGACGGCCCACCGACCCTGCCCCCGTTCGGCCTCGCCGACGGCGTGTCCGGGCTTGCCACCGCCTTCGCCGTGCTGACCGCGCTACACGCGAGGGAGTCGACCGGACGTGGCCAGGTCATCGATCTCGCGATCATCGAACCGCTGCTGTCCCTGCTTGGTCCGCAACCGCTTGCCTACGACCAACTCGGGCTGATTCCGCCGAGGACCGGCAACCGGTCCACAAGCAACGCTCCCCGAAACGTCTACCGCACCGCGGACGACCGATGGGTCGCGGTATCCACCAGTGCGCGGTCAGTGGCCGAGCGGGTGCTGCGGCTCGTGGGGTGTGCCGACGTCGTCGACGAACCGTGGTTCGCGACCGGCGCCGGCCGCGCCGAGCATGCCGACCAGCTGGACGCCGCGGTCACGGCCTGGATCGCCGAGCGCGAGCTCACCGAGGTCCTCAGCGGCTTCGAGCGGGCGCAGGCCGCGGCCGCCCCGGTGTACGACATCGCTGCGGTGATGGCGGACCCGCAGTACGCGGCGCTGGACACCATCACCCGCGTGCACGATGACGACCTCGGCGAGATCCGGATGCAGAACGTGCTGTTCCGGCTCTCGCGTACCCCTGGCGCCATCCGGTGGACCGGGCCTAGCCTCGGCGAGCACAACGCGGAGATCTACGGCGCGCTGGGGTTGGGGGAGCGGGCGCTGCTCCGGTTACGCGAACAGGGCGTGGTGTGATGCCGTTGCCACTCAGGAGTTATCTCTACGTTCCCGCCAACGACACCGACAAGGTCGGGAAGGCTCTCGCCTCTGACGCCGATGCCATCGTGCTCGACCTCGAAGACGCGGTGGCGCTCGACGACAAGGACGTGGCCCGGGACACCGCGGCCGCGGTCCTCGCGGCCAGTCCGGTGAAGCCGACTTACGTTCGGGTCAACGCCGCGGACACCGGTCGGATGATGGAGGACGCGGCGGCGGTGGCCGGTGCCGGACTCGCGGGCATCCGGCTGCCCAAGGCCGAAGATCCCGCCGTGGTGTCGAAGGTCGCCCGTCTCCTCGCGGACGCGAACTGCGCGGCACCGCTGCATCTGCTGTTGGAGTCCGCACTCGGCCTCGAACGCGGCTACGCGCTCGCGACCGCCGCGCCCACCGTGCGGGCGATCGCGCTCGGTGAAGCGGATCTCGCAGCCGATCTGGGATCGAGTGATCCGATGACGATGGACGCCGCGAGGACGCGCTGCGTCGCCACGGCCAGGGCAGCTGGCCTCGCCGCTCCCGTCCAGTCGGCCCACGGCCGTATCGGAGACCGCGACGGCCTGCTGACGTCCTGCCTGCGGGGCAAGCAGCTGGGCTACTTCGGCCGCTCCGCGATCCACCCGGGACAGATCGATGTGATCAACGAGGCCTATCTGCCGACAGAGGCCGAGGTCCGCGCCGCCACCGAATTGCTCGAGTCACTCGGCTCCGGTGAGCGGGCCGTCGCGGTAACCCGGGACGGCCGTTTCGTCGACCCGGCCGTGACGCGTCTGGCTCGCCGGGTTCTGTCCATCGCCGCGTCGTACGGCTGCCGGGACGACCGGGTGGATCCTCGAAAACCCCTGCTCCGAAAGGGAGTGCTGCGATGAGTGCGGCCCTGCTCGACATCGTGCGCAACGGGGTCACGGTGTACGACCTCGCGCAGCCCCTCGAGGCCGGCATTCCCACCTCTGTGAACCACCCGGGATTTCGGATGGCCCTGCAGCGCAGACACGGCGACACCGTCAGGCCGGACGGCAGCTCCGCCGCCAACGAACTCATCGTCACCGGCGGCCATGTCGGAACGCACATCGACGCGCTGTGCCACGCCTCCTTCCAGGGCAGGCTGCACGGCGGGTACGACGCCGAGCAGGCCCAGCGAACGGGCCGATTCGAGGTGCACGGGGTCGAGACGATCCGCCCGTTCGTGTGCCGCGGCGTGCTGCTGGACATCGCGGCGGTCCGCGGGGTCGACGTCCTCGGCGGTGATGAGGAGATCACCGCCGAAGATCTGGAGAACGCCTGCCTGTCCGTCAACGCACGCCCCGGCGCCGGTGAGGTGGCGCTGATCCGCACCGGATGGGCACGCCACTGGACGGACGCCTCCCGCTACCTCGGCGCTGACAGTGGCGTGCCAGGTGTCGGCGAGGCTGGCGCGCGATGGCTCGCCGAGCGCGGGATTGCCGCGGCCGGCGCCGACACCACGGCGTTCGAACACATTCCGGCTGGGCAGGGCCACCTCGTCATGCCGGTGCATCGGATCCTGTTGGTGGAGCACGGCATCCACATCATCGAACACCTTGATCTCGAATCGCTGTCCGCGGCCGGTGTCAGGGAGTTCCTGTTCGTCCTGTCGCCGTTGCGAATCGTCGGAGCCACCGGCTCCCCGGTCCGGCCGCTGGCCGTCACGGAAGGAGCACGGGCATGAGCGGAATCATCGAGCGGTTCGCCGAGTTCGCCGACCACGTCCGCCGGGACGGCATGGATCCCATTCACCGCAAGACATGCGCGTATCGGGTTCTGGACGTTCTCGGCAACAGCCTCGCCGCGAGTGGCGTTCCCGCCGCCAGGGCGGTGGCCGGGATGGCGGAGCACTGGGGTGGTGTCGAGGAATCGACCATCGTGGGAAGTGAGCGCCGCGTTCCAGCACCCAGTGCGGCGCTGGTCAACGGAACTCTCGCGCACGCACTGGATTTCGACGATTCACATCTGCCGTCCATGCTGCATCCCAGTGCGTCGACCGTGCCCGCCGCACTGGCCGCCGCCGAAGCCACCGGGGCGGGCGGGGCAGCGACACTGGACGCCATCTGCGTCGGCACCGAGCTCTGCCTGCGGCTCGGAATGGCCGGCTACGACGAACGGCTCGGCAACTCGATCTTCTTCGAGCGGGGGCAGCACGCCACCTCGATCTGCGGCGCGGTGGGCGCCGCGGTCGCCGCCGCCATGCTCTACCAGCTCGATCCCGCCGGCGTGGCCGCCAGTGCTGGAGTGGCCGCCAGCATGGGTTCCGGCCTGCTCGAGGCCAACCGGACCGGCGGCACGGTCAAACGGGTGCACACCGGTTGGGCGGCCCACGGCGCGTTGGTTGCCGCGCAGATGGCCGCGGCCGGCATCACTGGACCGCCGACCGTGCTCGAGGGGCGATTCGGGTTCTTCCAGGCCTGGTGCGGTGACCAGGCCCGGCCGGACCGCGTCCTGGAACGGCTCGGCGAGCGATGGCACATCGACGACATGCACATCAAGCCATACTCCTGCAACCATTTCACGCATTCCGGCGTTGACGCCGCACTGGAGCTGCGCTCCCGAGGGGTCATGGCAGACGACATCGCCGAAATCGAATTCGGGGTGCCCGCGGCCGTTCTGCGCACCATCGCCGAGCCCGCGGAGGTCAAGGCGGCGCCGCCGACCGGCTACGCCGCAGCCTTCTCCGGCCCGTACGTGCTCGCGGCTGCGCTCACCGGAGGCGGCGGGCTTGGTGTCTGGCTCGACGACTTCACCGACGACGCGATCAGGGACCCGGTCCGCCGTGCGCTCGCCGCAAGGATCCGCTGTGTGCCCGATCCGGATTGTGACGAACGTTTTCCCCAGCACCTTCCCGGAGTGCTCCGGGTGCTGACCAAGACGGGAGAGCGGCACGTGATTCGGGTGGACACCAACCGCGGTGGCCCCGAGCGCCCGCTTTCCGAGGAGGAGCTGGTCACCAAGTTCACTCTCGGCGCGACTCGCTGCTTGACATCCGAGCGTGCCAGCGGACTGCACCGAGCTGTTCTTGGGCTCCCCACGGTGGACTCGACACGGGCGCTCATGGCCCTGACCGCGTCGGGATGACCGCACTGTAGTCGGGTAGCACGATGCCTGAGGCCTTGCCGAACTGTGCAGCGAACAGCTTCCGAAACGGCCAGCGGGTCATCCAGTGCATCGTGAGTGCCCGTGACCGGATGACGACCCGGTTGCGTGGTGCGAATCCGGCCAGGCCGCCAGGGGGCAGCTGCTGGCCCCGGGTGACGTACGGACGCATGACGCTCTGGTAGCGGGAGAAGGCGACATCATGGTCGCCGCCGGCCGTTGCCAGCTCACCAGCCAGCACGTAAGCGCCGACAAGAGCCAGGCTGGTTCCGAGGCCGGTCAGTGGCGTCGAACAGTAGGCCGCGTCGCCGACCAGTGTCACGCGATCGCGAGACCAACAGTCGAGGTACACCCGGCCCATGGAATCGAAGAAGAAATCCGACGCGGCGCGCATCGCGTTGAGTAGGCGCGGCGTTTCCCAGCCAATGCCGGCGAATCGGCGAGCCACGATGTTCCGTTGCCCAGTGAGGTCGCCGCGATCATAGGCGATCGGTGGCGAGCGGAAGCTGAGTCCGGCCTTGATTTCGCCGGCAAGGCGGCCCGGCCGCGCCGACACCACGAGCCCGCCTGGCGCGTTGTACATCAGGAACCATCCGTCCAACTCGACATCGGTGTCCGCGGTGAACCATGCGGTATAGCAGCCGAGCGGCCGGACACAATGCGACTCCGGACCGAAGACGAGACCTCGTACGGCCGAATGCAGCCCATCCGCGCCTACCACCAGTCCGAACCGGCGTCGCGGGCTCTTGTCGAACGTAACGGTGACTCCATCAGGACGCTGCTGGATGCCGGTAATCGTGTCACTGAACAGGTACTCGGTGTGGGGCAGCGTCGCCTCGTACAACACCTCGCAGAGATCACCGCGCAGCACCTCGATTTCGGACACGATCCCCTCGCCACCGAAGCTCTCCGTCGGCAGCCGCGCGGCGATGCGACCCGTGCTGCCGACGAGCGCGAGGCCGTGCTGCTCCAGACCGATCGCACGCACCCGGCCCAACAACCCCATTCGCTCGACGACGATTCGGCCCGCGCCGCGAAGATCAACGGCCTGGCCGCCCGGCCTCGGAGCCGGCGCGTGTTCGACAACAGTGGGCTTGAATCCCGACCTGCTCAGCCAGTACGCCAGTGTGGTTCCGGCGATACCGGCACCGCAGATGAGTACATCGGTGTCTCGCACCCAAGTAGCGTACGACGTACGCTACTTGGGGACAACGAAAGCGATGAAAATACAAGGAAATCTCTAGGGTGCACTAGTACTCTAGTGTGCTGACAACAGATCGACCCTGTCGTGACCGCATTCTCATCCACTGAGTGCACTAGTGCGGAGGAGGTGAACGATGAGCCGGCAGGAAGTGTCCCGGCAGGAAGTGTCGCGGTACCACCAGATCGCCGCCGAATTACGACGTCTCATCGAGGTTGGCGAATTGTCTCCCGGCGACCGGGTGCCCTCGACCCGTGAGATCACGAGGCGATGGCACGTCGCGATGGCGACCGCCACCAAGGCGCTCACCGAACTCCGTCGGGCCGGGCTCGTCCATGCGGTGCCGGGCATCGGCACCGTCGTGAACGGCCGGAACAGGTCGGCACACATCGGTACGCCGGCAAGGCGCGCGGCGTCCGACGCCGCCATCACGCTGGGACGAATCGTGGCCAGGGCTGTCGCCGTGGCGGACAACGAGGGGTTGGCGGCGGTGTCGATGCGCCGAGTCGCGACCGAGCTCGGCGTGGCAACCATGTCGCTGTACCGACATGTGGCCGACAAGGACGACCTGCTCGGGCGGATGATGCAGGCGGTGTTCGACGAGTGGCGGTTTCCCACGGACTCGCCGCCGACGTGGCGGGAGCGGCTCACCACCGCGGCCAAGATGCTGTGGGCGACGTTCCGACGGCATCCCTGGCTCGCGTCGGCGATGTCGGTCACCCGACCGCAGCTGGTCGCCAGTGCCCTGTCCTACACCGAGTGGGTACTCGCCACGCTCGACGATCACGGCCTGGATCTGTCGACGATGCTCACCGTGCACGTCACCTTGTTCAACTATGTACGGGGCACAGCGATACATATCGAGCTCGAGGCTGAAGCCGAGGCGCTCAGTGGGGTCGACAACGAGGTATGGATGCGCGCACAGCGGCCGGCGCTGCGGGCTGTTGCGGGGGGCGGCCGGTATCCGGTGTTCGAGCGGGTCCTCGCCGCCGACTACGACTTCGACCTTGACGCGCTGTTCGAGTTCGGGCTGCGACGCATGCTCGACGGCCTCTCCCCGCTCATGGGGGACGCGCCTGGAAAGACGGCCGCGAGCTGAACCATCGGGGCGGCCGACCGAGGCGGATAAACGATCAAATCGGCATATGGGCGGATTCTCCCCACCTTCGACCCTCCCGGCACGGTCCCGTGACTTCCTACCCTGTGCGCACCCATCCACTCGTGGCGCCGGGCGCGGGCCCTGTCGCGTGCGGCGCCACAGGTTTCTGGAGGCATGCCAGTGAAGATCCGCAGGCTCCCTGCCGCTGCCGGTCTTGTCCTTGCCCTGATCGCCCTCGCGGCGGCGCCGGCCTCCGCGGGAGACGGTCCAACTCCGCACATCGTCGGCGGGATTCCGGTCACCACGGCTCCGTCCTGGGCCGCCGCCGTCGGTTCCAGCGGCGCGGACATGTTCTGCAGCGGTTCGCTCGTCGACAAGCAGTGGGTGATCACAGCGGCACACTGCGACGGTGCGAAGATCATCCGCATCGGGTCGGCGAACCTCGCCAGCGGTGGCACCCTGGCCACCGTGGCCAAGTGGGTTCGTCACCCCCAGTACAACGGCAACGGGCACGATTTCTCGCTGTACAAGCTGAGCCAGCCGGTTGCCAACGCCCCGATCACCATCGCCGCCGGCTCGCCTGCCACCGGCGCGAAGCCGACCCTGTACGGCTTCGGGCAGACCTGCACGACCGAGGGGTGCGGTCCGATGAGCTCGGTGCTCAGGTCGGTGGGCACCACGGTGGCCGCTGACGCCACCTGTGGTGGTATCGAGGGCAACGTCGAACTCTGCTTCGACACCAGTACCACGGCGACCGACTGCTATGGCGACTCCGGTGGCCCCGCGGTCGTGGACGGCATGCTCGTCGGTGTGGACAGCCGCGGTGCGGACGGCCCGGGATCGGACACCTGCGGTCGCACCCACTCGATCTACGGTGACGCGACGACGGTCACCACCTGGATCAAGCAGACCATCGCGGCGGGCTGAGCGGATACCGATGTGGGCCTGCCCGTCGCCGGGCAGGCCCATTTCCGTGCGTACACCGGACTCAGGCGTACCGTGCGTTGGGCCCGCGCTCGTGAGTGCGTGTCCAGTGCTACGGGCTATCCGGTTCTATGAGGTGCGCAGCGCCCTCGACAGCGTCACGAGCGCCTTGGCGTCCGCGTCGAGACCGTGTTCGGTCGGAAGTGCCACCGCGACGGCCTGGTCGGACACTGACTCGCCGTCGGCTCGGGAACGCAGTGCACGACGGATCCGCTCCGCAAGGGGACTGCTCGCTCCAGGGCCCTCACTGGCCTTGGCGATGTACGGACTGAGTCGGACAAGGCCGTCCCTGCACTCGATGACCCTGCGGTAGTACCGATGGTGCACGCCGCGCAGGCTCACCGCGTCCAACCACGGATTGATCGGAATGCGGCTGAGCGAATCCTGCGGGAACGTGCTGTGCAGTATCGACCACAGCGGGTGCATCCGATGATAGGAACGCAGATGCCGCAACCAGATGCGCAGCGCTGCCAGCCGCATCGCCGCACCGGGGTAGCTCACTCCGACGATGAACAGCAGAATTCCGGTGAACAGGATGCTGGGTTCCGCGGCGCTGGCGAGCGCGGGGCCTCCGCCACCCATGAAACGCACCGACCCCATGACGATGAGCAGCAGCATGGCCAGAACCGTCAACACGAAGGCGGCCGAGGTCATCAGCAGCCCCCTCGCCAGCCGTCGGCTCGCCCGGCGTGCGTAACGTCGGACCTGCACGAACGCCACCGTGAAGGCGTACACCGTGTACAGGTCACCGATCAGGAAGTAGCCGCCGACCGCCGAGGCCGGATAGTCCGCCGGACTGCGCGCTCCCGCCACACTGGCCGCGATCGCCGTCTGAGCGGCGATGGAGATCACCAAGGGCAGCGTGTGCACCAGGGACCTGGCCCGTGCCTGCCGAGGCTCGAGCGCCGCGAACAGGAAGAAGCAGACAACGCTGTACACCAGCAGGCTGAGGAAGACTGTCTGGGGCAGCATGAGCGACATCGGAGCCGGGGCCGTCTGAAGCGCGAGCGCGTTGTTCGCTGCCACGCCCAACGGATAGGCGGCGCCCGCGCAGACCAGGCACAAGGTCACCAGGCGCAGTGGCACGTCCCGTGGTGCCTTGCTGAGCTGGTAGACCTTCCACAGCAGTGCGGGATAGAGCACGGCGCCCTGTGCCACGGTGAACAGACTGGTCAGCGTCACAGCCATCCCAACCTGTCGCCGAGTGCGGTTTCCATGCGCCGCAGGGCGGTCCCGGCGGACGGCTCGTCGGCCACCCAGTCGAGGACCGAGGCCCACTGCAGGATGATCGTGGCGACTGTCTCGGCGTCGCGTTCATGTTCGGTGTCGTACGACGTTCGTCGCAGCGCTCGTCGCACGGCCTCGGGGCGCACGTCGTTGTGCTGCTGGAACACGCTTTCCGATGATCCCGCCGAACACAGTTCGGACAGCAGGCCGTCGTCCTCGGTGTCGTTGTGGTGTTCAGCGAGGATATGGCCCAGTTCGTGCAGAACGATGTGGTCCTGATGCGACCTGCTGGTCTCTCGCTGATAGAGGATGTGATCCGTGGTCGCCGTCGCGATCCACACCCCGAAGGGGCCGGGTACCGGAATCGGGTACGCCGTCAACCGGATCGGCCTACCCCGCCGCCGTCCGACGCGCTCGCACAGTTCCGCGACGTCGAGCGGCGGACGGATGTCCAGCTCCTTGAGTAGCTGGCGACAGCGCCTGCGAAGGTCTCGCTCCCGCATTTCACGCTCCCGAGGCTTGCGCCCGTTCGACCTGCTCCTCACGGTAGACCACATTGAGCAGCTCTAACACCAGCCGGCGGTGCGGCGCGAGTTCGCCGGCACGCATCGCCCTGAGTCGCGCATCCTCGCCCCGGGCGATCTCGTTCGGTCGAGTCTGCTCTGCCTTGAGCATGATCAGCTGCCGGTCGACCCGACCGCTCGTGGTGTTGGCGAAGGAGTAGCCGACCGGAGCACCGAAGAAGCCGGCGAGAGCCCACGGATGCCGAAATGCCGAGTTGTCCTTCTTGGACTTTCTGAGTTGCCAGATGCGGCTCTGGCAGATCGTCTCTCCCGGTGCGATGATCGTGGCGGCTATGTATTTGCCGGTATATTCCTGACCTTCCGGCCGAAGGCTGCTCGGGAACACGTCGTTGAGCTTCTCGGACGAGCCATGGGACACATTCGGCTTGCCGGCGATACTGGCCTCCCCGTGCCGCATTGAGATCGCTCCCGTTCTGCCTGCTCGGACGCGGACACACGTCACCACCAGCGGAGATGCGAACCCGTCTTCATCGCACACCACGAGCGGCAACCGCAGCCTGACAGTGTAGCGGCCGGAGCGCGACGATCCGGAAGAGCCACCCATTCGGAGAATTGGATGGAACAGTATCAGGGACAAACAACGTCCTACGCCTGAGTTCTTGATCCTTCTTGGTATTCCAGGATGATCTGGAGAACGCTGCTTGACGAGGCGTCAGGCTATTGTCAGTCCAGACAGGCGAGGGATTTTCCAACGTTCTCAGGGCCTTGGCGACGTTTCCCGATTCACTTCCAGCCCACTGGCCGCCACCAAGGAAGGGCTGGGAGGGCCCGCGAACCCATCCGTCGCGCAGAGCGGGAGCGGATCCAGGCGGGTTAGGCCGTTCCGGGGGAGCGCCAATTGGGTGGCGGTCCCGTTTCCTGTTGATGAGCCCGTCCTCGCTGCCTAACCTCCCTGTATGGACTGATGTGTGTGATGGTGCGGCGTAAGGGTTATATCTGAGTTGAATGCCTAGCGTGTTCCCAGTGGAACGGGAACTGAGGCGAGGCGCCCGGTGCCGACGAGTGGCGGTGGTGCCTGTTCGGGCTCTTCGGAGTCGACCGCGCGGAACAGGGTTGGGGACCGGTGCCGAATGACCAGTACCGACACACGAGCGACGGCAAGGAAACTGGCTGAGCCACGGGAACGGTACGTCCCACCGTCGCCCGAGTCGATCCCCGTTCAGACGTCACGCGCATCCAGGTGCCACACATGTGGGCATCCGACCGGTGCGTACGGCACAGATCGGCTCACTGGCCTGCTCGACCGCTGGAGGTGGGACGACTCCGCCAACGACCTGCTCCGGCACGCCAGCCTCCATGGTGACAGCCCGGCGCTGTTACTCATGGACATCGATTCCTTCAAGCGGGTCAACGACGAATACGGCCACCTGGCGGGCGACACCGTGCTCAAAGCGGTGGCTGGTGTCCTGCGCGCGACCATGGGGCAGGCCGACCTCGTCGGACGCTATGGCGGCCATGGGGGCGACGAGTTCCTCGTCTTGCTTGCCGATTGCGCGGATCCCGATCGCGTGGCCCGACGGATCCAGGAGGGTGTCCGCGCGCTTTCGCTGACCACGAGGGCCACCTCCGGGGCCTGGGTGACACTCACCGGGATCACCGTGTCGGTGGGATGCGCGATGCCGCAGCCGACAGACGGACCCGCCCTCGATGATCTCATCCTCCGGGCCGACCGCGCCCTGCAGCTGGCCAAGGGCGAGCGATACCACCGACCGTCCTCAGGCGGCCCTGAGGGGGCGTCGGCCTTTGGTGTTGGCCCAGGGCCGTCACCGGCTTCGCGGCGGCGAGCACGCCCGGCGGCTGGCGGACCCGTCGCACCAGTGGAGGAGATCGCGCGCGACGTCGTTCGTGCCCGTCTGCTCAGCGTCGGACACCTGCTCAACGGCGACTGGATCCTGGACATCGTGCTCGCCCTGGCCTCCGGGTCGCGCCGCGTCAAGGAGCTGCTCGACATGATCCGGTCCTCCGAGGCGGCCGATGCGCGGACCGGGCGCGATTACCCCATGTCTCCCCACGACCTTATCGAGGCCCTACGCCGCATGGAGGACAATGGACTGGTGCTCCGGCGCGAGGACCTTGCCGCGTGGCCGCGGTCAGTCAGCTACGAACTCAGTCCGGCGACCCATGACCTGCTTGCCGTGCTCAGCTCCCATTCGCTGTGGGCCGAACGACACAAGGACCTCATCGGCTTGACCCAACGGCGTGCGGCACGGGAGCACCCGAGCACTGTCGGGAACCGCTGACCGTCGTCACGGCTTCCAGTTCGGGTCGCGGCCGGACAGCCCCAGCATCCTGTCGAGAGTGGACGCTGACGAGGGAACGTCGACTTCCGGGCCGTACATCCCCATATCCCTGCCCATCTTCGCGGTGGCGGACACCTCCTGGTGGGCGAACGTGAGGATCTCCTCGTTCCACCCGACCTCCTGCCCCGTGGCGCGGGCCAGGTCCCATCCGTGCAGGATGAGCTCGTCGCACACCATCCCGCCGACCATCGCGGCCGGCATCTCTGGTTGCCCCGTTGCCCCCTCCCATGCGGCCGGCTCGCTCCAGGCCGCGACCACGTGTTCGATCTGTTCCTCGAGGTCCTTGGCCCAGTCCGGGCCGACAAGGTCGACGTCCTTGTCGCTTTCCGCGGGGAGGGACACGCTCTGCTTGACCGCGGCGCCGACAAGCCACGGACCCCAGAAGAGCAGATGGTTGACCAGTTTGCGAACGGTGTATTCGGTACACGGTGTCGGCGCCTCGAGCTGGGCGTCGGCGATGTTGCGCACGATCTCGATTGTTGGTGTCGCCGCGGCGGTGATGAGCGTGTGAGCCCGCATGAACCTCTCCTGGTACGGATCTGATTTGTCCGAGCGCCACCGTAGGCAGCACATGGCGCGATGTATTGAACAAACGCGACAGTCCCGGCTGGTGGTGGCAGGCTGTCGGTTGTGGGTAAAGGCGCTGGTAGGCGGGACACGCGCGGGCTGCGTGGCGCGTGGTCGACTTTCCAGCGGCACTCCTATTTCGAGCCGGCGCCCGAGCTGGCACCATTCGTCGCCTACTACTGGGTCGTCGTCTGGGACCTGCGTGATCAGCCGCCGTACCGCCAGCTGATCGTTCCGTACCCCAACGTCCATCTGACGTTTCGCAACGGTGTCGCTGGCGTGCAGGGAGTCTCGCGCGGCCACGTGTACCGGACGCTGGAGGGCGCCGGTCGGGTGTGTGGCGTCGCGTTCCGGCCAGGCTGTTTTCGTCCGTTCCTCGGCGCACCGGTCTCGACCATCACCGGCCGCCGGATCCCCGCGGAGGAGGTGTTCGGCCCCGACGTTCCCGAGCGGGCGATGGCGGCCACCGAGGACGGGGCCGAGATGGTCCGGATCGTCGAGCGGTTCCTCCGTACGAATCTGCCTGACCGGGACCAGGAAGCCGACCGGGTCGCCGACATCGTGGCCCGTGTCGCCCTGGAGCCGAGTATCGCCAGAGTGGACGACCTCGCCGACCGGGTGGGCGACGGTGTACGGCGGCTGCAGCGGTTATTCGCCGAGTACGTCGGAGTGGGACCGAAGTGGGTGATCCGACGGTACCGGTTGCACGAGGTGACCGAGCGGCTGGCCAAGGGGGCGGCCGTGGATTGGGCCCGGCTCGCCATCGAACTGGGCTATGCCGACCAGGCGCACTTCATCCGGGACTTCACCGCGATGAACGGTGAGTCGCCGGCCCGGTACGCCGAACGTTATCCGCGCTGACGGGGCAAGCGGCCGAATACTGTATTGCTCAGTACAGAACGGTGGTCGTGTGCGGAGGTGGCAAGGCCCAGGCAGTTCGACGAGAAGCGGGCGATCGAGGCGGCGATGCGCGCCTTCTGGTCCGGCGGATACGAGGCGACCTCGACACAGGATCTGTGCGAGGCCACCGGACTGGGGCGCAGCAGCATCTACAACACCTTCGTCAGCAAGCACGAGCTATTCGACAAGGCGTTGTGCCGGTACATGGAGTACAAGGGAGGGCTGCTCGGTGAGCTGCTCGCGAGTGACCTGCCGGCCAGGCAGAAAATCCGACGCCTGCTGTGGCAAGCCGTGGAGACTCCAGCCGGAGATCCGGTTGGCTGCCTCGCCGTCAACTCCGCGGTCGAGCTGGCCCCCCGTGATCCCGAGGTCGCCGCGCGGCTTCGCCGGGACCGCGAGTGGCGGCTCGAGGCGCTGCGGGGCCTGATCGACGCGGGCAAGCGCGACGGCGAGATCAAGGCGGCCAAGGATACCCGGACCCTCGCCCATTTCGTCATGGCCACCATGAGCGGCATGTGCGTCGCCGCGCGTGGCGGAGCCGACCGGACCGTGCTCGAGCAGATCGCGACCACCGCGCTCGACGCGATCTGAGTCCCGCTGGGCGGGGGTCGCGTCATCGCCCCAGTTTTGAACTGATAGATACAAAAAGGAGCGCCCCCATGCCGCTTGCCGTCTACGTTCTCGGCCTGTCCATTTTCGCCCAGGGCACCTCCGAATTCATGATCGCCGGCTTGTTACCAGAGTTGTCGGCCGATCTGCGGGTGTCCATTCCCGAGGCCGGGCTACTGATCTCCGCCTTCGCCGTCGGAATGCTGGTGGGCGCCCCAACTCTTGCCGTCATCACGGTGCGCTGGCCGCGACGCAGAGCGCTGGTGAGCTTTCTTGCGATCTTCGTCATCACGCACGTCGCTGGGGCGCTGGCACCGAACTACGGGGTGCTCTTCGGCGCTCGGATCGTGAGCGCCTTCGTCTACGCCGGGTTCTGGGCGGTGGCCACCGTCACGACGATCGGCCTCGTTCCGGTCGGCTCACGGGGAAGGGCCATGGGAGTCGTGGCCGGCGGTCTCACGGTGGCAACGGTCGTCGGCCTCCCGGTGGGGACGCTCGTAGGGCAGCAGTTCGGGTGGCGAACCGCCTTCCTGGCGGTGGCGGCCCTGTGCGCGTTCGCCGTGGTCGGCGTGCTCGCCGCGGTCCCCAACGGCCATGCTGACTCCCGCGAGCGTCCGCGACTGCGTGACGAGTTGTGGGGCATGGTCAATCCGCGGTTGTGGCTGGCCTACGCCGCCACGGCGCTGACCACCTGTGCCAGCCTCGTCACGTTCAGCTACCTCGCGCCGTTGTTGACCATGGCCGCTGGGCTGCCAGGAGGCTGGGTACCCGCGATTCTCGCGTTGTACGGCTTCGGTACGTTCCTCGGCATCACCATCGGTGGCAGGACGGCCGACGCACACCCGTTCGGCACGCTGTACGTGGGAGTCGCCGGCATTGTCGCCCTGTCGGCGGCACTGGCGCTCGCCGGCCACCGTCCGGGGGTGACAGTCGTGTTGGTGTTCCTGCTCGGCGCCGCCGGGTTCGCTATCAACCCGGCACTCAACGCGCGCGTGTTCTCACTGGCCACCAAGGCGCCGACGCTCGCGGCCAGTACGAGCGTTTCTGCCTTCAATGCGGGCATCGTCGTTGGTCCATGGCTCGGTGGCCTGGCGATCGGGGCGGGCTTCGGCTATCTGTCCGTGGCCTGGATCGGCGCCGCGCTCGCCGTGTTGGCGCTGGGTACGGTGGTGGCCGCGAGCCGTGGTGATTCTGGTCCGGCCAGCGGTCATTCCACCCGGCAGGTGTCCGCCTCGGACGGAGCGCGGTGACCTCGACGCGAGTCGGCGTTTACAGTGGCGGAGCCGGGTCGTACTCGATGCCCTCGCGTACCTGGCGCGCCCGCCGCGGTCCGGCAAGGCGGCCGACGATGTGCAGCGCCATGTCGATGCCGGCGGATATGCCGGCCGAGGTGATGACGTCACCGTCATCGACGAACCGCTCACCGGGCCTAACCGTGATGGTCGGATCAATACCGCGCAATCTGTCGAAGTCGTCGTGGTAGGTGGTCGCGGGGCGGCCGCGCAGCAGGCCTGCGGCGGCGTAGACAATGGCCCCGGTGCAGACACTGGCCATGAGCGACGCACTACGTCGTTGGTCGCGCAGCCAGCTGAGGTGTCGCTTGTCGTGGGCAAGGCGCCTGGTGCCGCCTCCGCCGGGATGGACGAGTACGTCCAACCCGGACACGTCGTCGACACGGCGGTGTGCTCTGACAACCAGCCCTTTCGCACAGGTGACCTCGCCACCGGTGGTGGAGAACGTCGTGACGGTGAAGCCATCGGCGGGGAAGTGGTCGGTCCACCAGGCGAAGACCTCCCACGGCCCGATGGCGTCGAGCTCCTCCATGTCGTCGAACAACAGAATTCCAATGGTACGGCGCGATGTGGTGTTCATGGCGACAGGATGCTCGGGACGCCAACCATTCGTCGAGTGACAGGAATGACAAGATGCGCAAGAATCCTGCCCCATGCATCACGTTGCGGTCCTGGTGCTCCCCGGTGCCGTTGCCTTCGACGTCGCCGTGCCGTCACAGGTTTTCGGGCACCCTGACGAGCATGGTCGCTATCGGCTGACGGTGTGCGGTGTTCGGGCTGGCGCGGCGAGTACCACCACCGGCTTCACGATCGGCGTCCGATATGGACTTCAGACTCTCGTCAAGGCCGACACCGTTGTGGTGGCGGGATTCCGACCGTACGACGATCCGCAGGCGGACGCCTTGCGGGCACTGCGGCGAGCCGCGGCGCGCGGCGCGCGGATGGTGTCGATCTGCACGGGTGCCTTCGCCCTTGCTGCTGCCGGCTTGCTCGACGGACGGCCGGCGACAACGCACTGGCGGGACGCGCCCTGTCTCGCAGCCTGGTTTCCCGCGGTGGACGTGCGTCCCGACGAGCTCTATGTCGACGACGGAGACGTGCTCACCAGCGCCGGCATCGCCGCAGGCCTCGACCTCTGTGTGCACCTGGTGCGTCGCGACCACGGGGAGAGCGCCGCCACGGAGGTGGCCCGCCGCCTCGTCGTGGCCCCACACCGGGCGGGAGGGCAGGCACAGTACCTTCATCGTCCGATGCCCCCGAAGGGGACAGCCGGTATCGCGCAGACGTGCGACTGGGCCGTGGGCCGGCTCGAGCAGCCCCTCACCGTCGCCGATCTCGCTCGCGAAGCCGGGTGGGCACCACGCACGTTCGCGCGGCGGTTTCAGGCGGAGACCGGGACCACGCCGCTGCGCTGGCTCACCGCACGGCGGTTGGCCGAGGCGCGCCGCCTCCTGGAGACCACGGACATCCCCGTCGAGGCGGTGGCCCAGCGAGCCGGCCTTGGCACGGCGGCCAATCTGCGGGCACTGTTCACCAAGGACATGGCCACGAGCCCGTCGGCGTACCGAAGTGCCTACCGTGGCCGCGGTTTCGTATCCGGCCGGCGGGGTCAGCCAGCCGTCACGCCCTGATCCCTTGCCGCGCGGACGACGTCCACGACGTCCGACACGGTCTGCAGCTCGGCCACCTGCTCATCGGAGAGCTCGATGCCGAATCTTTCCTGTAGTGCCACGCCGAACTCGGCCAGGGACAGCGAATCGAGTTCGAGGTCGTCGATGAGGTGCTTGTCCAGTCGCACGTCAGCCTCGGAAACGTCGGTCACCTCGGCCATGGTCCGCGCCACGGACGCCAAAATGTCGTCCCTCGATTCCGTCATTGTCCCTGCCTTTCTCCCAGATGACCTGTCACTGTGTGAACGCGAGAACGACGCTGTGCCCGCCGAATCCGAAGGAGTTGGAGATCGCGGCTTCCACGCTGGCCGCCCTGGGTTCGCCGGAAACCACGTCGATTGGGACACCGACGTCAACCTGATCCAGGTTGCGGCTGGCCGGTATCACACTCTCGCGCATGGTCAAGATCGTGAAGATCGCTTCGACCGCTCCCGCGCCGCCAATCAGGTGGCTGGTTTGGGCCTTCGTCGCGGCGACCGAGGGATGCGAGCCGACAGCCTCCGCGATCGATCGTGCCTCCGTCTCGTCTCCCAGTCTGGTTCCGGTCGCGTGCGCGTTGACGTGGCTCACCTCGGCCGCTGTCAGGTCGGCGCTCATCAGGGCCCCGCGGATCGCACGGATCTGGCCGTCCGAGTTCGGCGTGGTCATGTGATGCGCGTCGGAGGTCACGTCGGCACCCGCGAGGACGGCATGGGCCCTCGCATTCCGCGACGCGGCGAACTCGCCGCGCTCCAACACGACGGCACCCGCGCCCTCGCCCATCACGAACCCGTCCCTGTCGCGGTCGAACGGTCGCGAGGCGGTCTCCGGGCTGTCATTGCGTGTGGAGAGTGTGCCCATCTTGGTGAACGCGGCCAGCGGCAGCGGATGCAGGCAGGCGTCCGTGCCGCCAGCGACAACCACGTCCGCTCGGCCCGACCGAATCAGGGCAAGCCCGGTCGCGATCGCCTCGGCGCCGGAGGCACAGGCACTCATCGGGGCGTGTGCTCCGCCCCGCGCACCGAGTTCGAGACTGACGACTGCGGCGGCCCCATTGGGCATGATCATCGGTATCGTGAACGGTGAGACCATGCCTGGCCGATGGTTTTCCAGCCGGGTGTGCTGGTCGATCGTGGTGTGTACGCCGCCGAGACCTGTTCCGAACACCACGGCAAGCCGCTGCGGCTCCACCTGGGGCGAGCCGGCGTCATGCCACGCCTCGCGGGCGGCCAGCAGGGCGATCTGCTGACTGCGATCGAGGCGGCGGGCCTCGAGCCGGCCCAGCGCGCCCGCGCACTCCTTGCGTAGCGGTGCGCCTATCCGTACCGGCAGCCGTTGAGCCCACTCCGCCGTCAGCGCTGCCGCGCCCGACTCGCCGGCCAGCAGAGCCGACCAGGTCGATGGCACATCACCGCCGAGCGGGGTTGTCGCACCCAAGCCGGTCACCACGACACTCCGCACGCCAAGCGCCTCCCATAGCTGCCGTGACGGTGACATCCTAGCCGCCGACGTCACTGGGCAAGATGAGCGCCGAGACAGAAATGGGCGCCGTGTTCGAAGGAGCAGGTGCGGGTTGGGACTGCACCGAAGGTCGAAACTGTGCGGGTGCGGACACAGCAGGCTGTTGACTAGCAGGGTCTTCGTCGTCTCGGGCCTGTTGACGAGAAGCAGCGCGCAGAATTTGACCAGTTCGTCCTTGGTGAGCCGGTCGCCGCCGACCCGAACCGGCCGTCTGACTCCACAGAGCACAGTCAACCCGGTTCGACCGGCGGCATCGCCGCGGAGCACAGTCAACCCGGTTCGACCGGCGGCAGTCGCCGCGGAGGAACTGGCAAGAGAACGGATCCCCTCGTCGTCCTACCTCTCGCGCCACCGGTACAGGTCGCGCAGCAGCGCGATCTCGGCGCCGTGGTGCAATACCTCACGGTTGATGTGCAAGACCAACGTCGCCATCGGGTACTCGGCCCACTCCGGAGTCCACTGCCCTTCCGCGGGGCCGCA
>Ga0213875_10000847_pt1 | contig 22615 bp, 23 predicted proteins | sample BarmaccomBMRX_R8_FD_160105 | JGI IMG/M metagenome (GOLD analysis project Ga0213875, IMG submission 160105) | Root-associated microbial communities from Barbacenia macrantha in rupestrian grasslands, the National Park of Serra do Cipo, Brazil - RX_R8 | ecosystem: Host-associated > Plants > Roots... | reverse complement strand
TTGCTTTAGGCTTATGGTGAAGTTTAAACGCCGACCGCTATCAATCAATCATATTTTGCGGTTGAGAGCGCTATTAGAGCCATGTGGTTATTAATGCGCGGGGGTCGTCTCGATATCTTTGGGGAATTCTATTCTAATGAGGTAGTCCGAAAGCAGCTGGTGCCGCTCGGTATTGAGGTCGCGGATCATGGTCAGCTTCGTCCGCGGCAGCCTCGTTGGTGGCGCCGAGAGCCTTGCGTTTCGTGCGCTTGAGTCTCAGTGAGCGGGTATCTCGTGCTTATCCTGAGGCTGCACCGAAATGCCCAGCAGTTTCTCGGCGGCCGCCGCAATTTCCGGATCGAGGGCCGCCGGCTCCAGCGCGACCGCCTTGCTAAGTCGATCGGCGATGATGCGCAGCGCAGCCAGCCGGGCGAAGGGTTTGTTGTTGGCCGGAATTAAATGCCAGGAGGCTCGCTTGCTCGACGTCCTCTTCAGCATATCTTCGACAGCGATTTCGTAATCCGGCCAGCGGGCGTGGTTGCGGAAATCCTCATAAGAAAGCTTCCAACGCTTCAAGGGATCGTGCAAGCGAGCCCGAAAGCGGTGCAACTGCTCCTCGATCGTTATATGCAGAAATATTTTGACCAACCGAGTGTCGTCTTCGACAAGCATTTTCTCGAATTCGTTTATTTCATCGTAAGCACGCTGCCATTCGGAAGGCTTGGCGTAACCTTCGACGCGTTCGACCAGAACCCGCCCGTACCACGACCGATCGAACACGGCGATCTGCCCATGCTCCGGCAGGCGCTCCCAGAAGCGCTGGAGATAGTGAAGTGACTTCTCCCGACCATTCGGTGCTGCGATCGAATGCACCTTGAAGCTGCGCGGATCGAGCGCCCAGCCAAGGCGGCGGACGAGACCGCCCTTTCCGGCGGTATCCCACCCTTCGAGTACGATGATCGCGCGGTGCGAGGTACCGAGATATGCCTGCTGGATCCGCTGCAACGTCTGTTGCAGCTCGGAGAGACGCCGCTCGTAATCCGCCAACTCGACAACAGGAAAGCGCTTGATCGCGGCAAGCCGCGGATGCGTGCTCGATACAAAGTCACTGGATTTCATCGTAAACCCGTCGGCTTCGACTTTGTCGACGCGAATATACGCTGGAATCTTCCCGCAACGGTAGGGTGCGCTGCGCATGCAAGGCATAACCGCTGCCTTTCAGCATTGGTTTTCCCTGGTCATGCGGATGGTAAGCCCAGCGAGCACGGTCCCCATCAGCCAGCGCTGAACCAATGCCCAGACGGGACGTGTCTTGAGAAATGCGGCGAACGAGCTGACAAAGCCGAGCGCGACGCCACCCAGCGAGAGCAGCCCCGCCGTGCGGCCCTGCACGATTGAACGTGAGGTCAGGTAGATCATGTTCGGACCAGGTGTCAGGACCAGGCCGAGCGAGACCAGGGCAAAGGCGATGAGGTGGGTCGCGGATGGCACCGGACGCTCGCGTCAAACTTTCCGCAGCGCGCTTTCCAGGTCGCGGATCAGGTCGGCTTCGCCTTCGAGGCCGGCGGAGAGACGCACCAGCCCATCGCTGATGCCGAGAGCGGCGCGTTCCTCAGGTTTGAGCTTTGAGTGCGTCGTTGTGGCGGGATGCGTCACCAGGCTCTTCGAATCGCCGAGGTTGTTCGAGATGTCGACCAGCTGGAGCGCGTCGAGAAAGCGGAAACACGCCTCTTTGTCACCACCGATATCGAAAGCGACGACCGTGCCGCCGGCCTTCATCTGCCGCTTGGCCAATTCGTATTGCGGATGGCTTGGCAGGCCGGGATAGACGACGCGGCTGACCTTGGGGTGCTTTTCGAGCGCGTTTGCGATCGCTGTGGCGGTGCGGCATTGCCGCTCGACACGCAGTTCAAGGGTCTCCATGCCCTTCAGCAACAGCCAGGCGTTGAACGGGCTCATTGACGGCCCGGTGTGGCGGTAAAACAGGCCGAGATCGTCTTTGACGAACTGTTCCGACGCGAGGATCGCGCCGCCCAGCGCACGACCCTGGCCGTCGATGTGCTTGGTCGCGGAATACACGACGACGTCGGCGCCGAGCGCCATCGGCTTTTGCAGCAAGGGTGTGGCAAACACGTTGTCGACCACCAGAATGCCGCCGGCGCGGTGCGTCAGCCGCGCCACTTCGGTGAGGTCGATGATCTCCATCGCCGGGTTGGAGGGGCTTTCACAGAAGGCCACCGCCGCGCCGGGCGCCAGGGCTGCTTCCCACGCCCCGAGGTCACGGCCATCGACCTGGACGGTCTCGACGCCGTAGCGCGGCAACAGTTCCGAGACGATGTAGTGGCACGAGCCGAACAGAGCCTTGCTGGCGACGACTCGCTGGCCCGCGCGCACCTTGCACATAAGCGCGGCGAACACCGCCGCCATTCCGCTGGCGGTGGCGCGGCAGGCCTCGGCGCCTTCGATCAGGCGCAGCCGCTCCTCGAACATCGTCACGGTCGGGTTGCGATAGCGCGAATAGACATAACGCGACCCATCGGCCTTAAACGCGGCCTCGGCCTCGGCCGCGGTTCCGTAAACAAAGCCCGAGGTCATGTACAGCGCCTCGCTGGTCTCCTCATAGGCGCTGCGCTCGGTGCCGCCGCGCACCAGCAGGGTGGCGGGGCTGAGCTCGGCGGTGAGTTCGGGGGGCAGGATCGGCTTCGGCATCGCGGGCGCTCCATTGCTGGGTCCACGCCGGTGCCGGATTCGGCCGACATCCATCCGGCCAACAAAAACCCCGGCACCGCGCGGGCCAGGGCTTTGACACAAGTCCCCGACCTTTTAGCGCGTTATTTAACGTGGCGCGCAAGCCGGTCGGCTCAAATCACCACGGAACATCCTCTCGTTAGCCGAGCCCGCACGCCGCTGTCAAGTGGCGAGCGACGGCTTGCTGCCGAGTAAGCGGGAATGAATGATGGCCGGGCGGCCCCGAGTCTTCACCACATCAGCGGAAAGGAATCTTCAATGAAGCGCATTGCCGGTTTCATCGCCGCGGCTTTCATCGCGTTCCTGCCCTGCCAGAGCGGGCAGGCCGACGACGCGGCGAGCCCGCTCTTCGGCATCAAGCTGTTTCCGGGGTACCGCGACTGGCGCTTGATCTCCGTCGCGCATGAGGAGGGGAGCCTCAATGATCTGCGGGCGGTGCTGGGCAATGATATCGCGATCAAGGCTTACCGCGACGGAACGCGGCCGTTCCCGGACGGCACGGTAATCGCGCGACTGGCCTGGAACTACGAGCCATCGGAAGACAACAACAAGGTGTTCGGCCGCCGGCAATCCTATGTCGCTGGGGCGCCCAAGGAGGGCGTGCAGTTTATGGTGAAGGACTCGGTGAAATATGCCTCGACCAGCGGCTGGGGGTTTGCCCAGTTCAACGGCGGCAAGCCAGTCGAGGAAACGGTGCTGAAAACGTGCTTCGCTTGCCACGAGCCGGCAAAGGAGACCGACTTTGTCTTCACACACTACGCACCCTAGCGGGGCGCGCCGGCATCCGGCGGCGCGCCGGACCCCGCCGCGTTGCAGATTTTCTAGCGCTGGCCCACCACGTTGCCTTGCTCGTTGAGCGTCACGTGCACGGTGCGCTTGTCCATCTGCGCGGTGGCCTGCCACTGGGTCTTGCCCAGCCTGCTGACATTCGCGACATTGGTATAGCCGAGCTGGCGCAGGCGTTCGCGGGCCTGGGATTGCGTCTTCACGTCAGCGGCGGTCGGCGATGCCGAAGGAGCGTTGACCGGCTGGCCCGCGGCGCCCGTCACGGCGCCCGGCGTGACCTGCGATTGCGTGCCGCTGTTGTCGCTGCCGGCCTCATGCGCGGTCACCGCGCCGCTGGTCGAGCCGGAGCCTTTCCAGTTCATTTGCGTACCGGCGGCGCTGGGGTTGACCAGCGGATTCTGCGTCTGCGCGCTGTTCGGGTTGACGGTCGGCGTCGTTGAGGGATTACCCATGCCTTGCGCCGTCAGCGGTGCTGGGTTGACCTGGGTCTGTTGGGCGGCGGCGGTGCCGATGCCGAGCGCCAGAAGCGCGGCGGCCATTGCGGGTGTGGTGAATTTCATCAAATCCTCGCTTTACACGGCCCGCGGGATAACGGGTCGCGTTGCCGTTTGATCTTCAGGCCAACGGCAAGGCCGGGCGAGGGTTCGATTTATGCGGCGAGAAGCCCCGGTAAATCCGCGAGCGAGCGGATTTCGACGTCGGGCGCGCCCGGCAGGTGTTCGTCGCGATGTCTGTCGCGGTTGCACCAGGCCGCACGCATGCCAAAGGCCGAGGCGGCATGCGCGTCCCAGCCATTCGATGATACGAACAGGATGGAACCAGCGGCACAATTCAGGCGGTCGACGGCGAGCTGGTAGACACGCGGCGACGGCTTGTAGATGCCGACCGGCTCGACCGATAACACCGCATCGAGATTCCCGCCGATCCCGGCGCTGGTCACGGCCGCATCGAGCATGGCCGGTGAGCCATTTGACAGGATCGCGGTTGCGAACCCGCTTCGCTTGAGCTGCCGGAGCATATCGGGGACTTCGGGAAAGGCATCAAGAGTCAGATACAAGTTCATCAGCCGGTCGCGCAGCCCAGGCTCGGCGATGTGCAGCGTTGCCATAGCAAAACCCAGCGCATCGCCGGTCACCTGCCAGAAATCCGCGTGCCGGCCCTGCAGCGAGCGCAGCCAGGCATATTGCAACTGCTTGTCGCGCCATAGGGCCGTCAGCATCGTCGCGCGCACTTTCCGCTCTGCCTCGTTGGCTCCGCCAAGCTCGGCGAGACAGCGGGCTGCCGCCGAGGCGTAGTCGAACAGGGTGCCGTAGGCGTCGAACACGCAGGCGCGAATGCCGGCAAAATCGTGGTCCGCCATTACCCATCCTTCAATTCTGCGGTCAATGCCGGCTACCATAGCCTCACAAATAGGCTGATTACCGATCCTTGTGCGGCCGTGGCGCGGGTTGACGGTGGTTGTGGTCGCGCAGTATGCCTCGGCCGAGCCCTTCCCAAATCAGGCGCCGTGTGCCGATGCCGACGCTGATCACCGGTGCTGCCGGATTTGTTGGTTCAACCCTCGCGATGCGACTCCTGCAACGCGGCGAGGCGGTGTTCGGCATCGATAATTTCTCGCCCTATTACGACGTATCGCTGAAGCGAGCGCGGTTGGCGCGGCTGACGCCTCTGCCGGGGTTTAGCTTTGCCGAAATGGATGTCGCCGACCGCGCAGCGATGATTGCGCTGTTCGCCGACAATGCATTCAGCGACATCGTGCACCTGGCGGCGCAGGTCGGGGTGCGCTATTCGGTGGAGCAGCCCCTGCAATTCGTCGATGCCAATCTGGTCGGGTTCGGGCACATCCTCGAAGGGGCACGGGCGCAGCAGGTGCGGCACCTGCTTTATGCGTCGTCAAGTTCAGTTTATGGCGCAAACAAGAAGTTGCCGTTTTCAGAGAGCGACAACGTCGATCACCCGATCAGCCTCTATGCCGCGACCAAGAAAGCCAACGAACTGATGGCTCATACCTATGCGCATCTGTTTGGCGTGCCGTGCACCGGGTTGCGGTTCTTTACCGTTTATGGGCCGTGGCAGCGGCCGGATATGGCGCTCTACAAATTCGCTAACGCGATCGTCGCGGGCGAGCCGATCCCGGTTTACAACCATGGCCACATGGTGCGCGACTTCACCTATATCGACGACGTTGTCGAGTCGGTGTCGCGCCTGCTGGCAATGCCGCCGGCGCCGGGCACGGAAGAGGGGACGGCCGCGCCCTATCGCGTGCTCAACATCGGCTGTTCGCGACCGGTCGAATTGCTGCATTACATTACGACGCTGGAACGGTGCCTGGGGCGCAGCGCGACGTTGAACCTATTGCCGATGCAGCCCGGCGATGTATCGGCGACGGCGGCGGATACCAGCCGGCTCGAGCACCTCATCGGCTATCACCCGGGGACGGCGGTGGAGGATGGCATTGGCCGGTTTGTTGACTGGTATCTGGAGTATTACGGCATTGCCCGCGGCAACGGCCCGGCCTGATCGAGACCGTTAATTCATTCTGGAGAAGGGTTGGATCATCGTTAGCGATGTCGCAAGGCCGAGCGTCGGTGCGCTGGCAGTAAAGGCCGGCGCGTGGTGTGAGTGGGGGTTGTGCGGCGCCATGTTCGCGCTGCCGGGGCTATTGGCTCTGATCCCACACGCCGCCGCGCCAGTGGTCGGCTTTGCCGGGTTGTGCGCGCTGATCCAGGTACTTGCGCGCCGCTCCCTGGTGGTGCGCGGTAAGGCGCTGTATTTCGCCGCGCTGCTGATCGGTTTGGTCGTGTGGGGCGGGGTGTCGGCGTGTTGGTCGCTGGTGCCGGGGCACAGCCTGGTGATGGACAGCCGGCTGCTGGGTTTGGTGGTGGCCGGCCTCTCGCTGGCCGTCGCCAGCGGGATAATTGAGGCGCCGCGGCGGCTGTCTGGCTTCATGCTGGCAGGGACGGCGCTGGGGCTGGTCGTGGCCGCCACCGAATTGGAAACCGGCGGTGGCATCAGCCAATTCATCTCGGTGCGGCCGTTCGCGGGAACGAAGCTCAACCAGCTCGCTGTCTGGTCAGCGCTGATGGCCGCGCCGGTAGCCGCGTTGCTGTTTATCAGGGGACAACATGTGTTTGGTGTTGCCGCGGGGCTGGTGATGGCGGCCGCCGTGTACCTGCTGCAGGACACGACGGCGAAGATGGCTTTCACCGTCGGGGTGCCGTGTGGTGTGGCATTGTGGTTCTGCCGCGGGCGGGTAGCGCGGGTCATCGCCACCGGATCGGTGGCCGCTATTCTGCTCGCCCCGCTTGTCTTGCCGCGTCTGGGGCATGATTGGGCGATCTTCAGCCGGGTCGATACCTTTAAGGAATCGGCGGGACATCGCCTGCTGATCTGGGCCTTTGTCGGCGACCACATCGCGCAGCATCCGTTGCGCGGCTGGGGGCTGGATGCCTCGCGCGCGATCCCCGGCGGCAAGGTGGAGATCCGCCACGGCGAGACATGGCTGCCGTTGCATCCCCATAACACGGCGCTGCAATTGTGGCTGGAGCTGGGGGTGATCGGCGCCGCGATCGGGGCGGCCTTTATCGGCGGGCTCTGGTGGCGCCTCGCGGTTGCGCCGTGGCCGCGGCTCTACGCGGCCGCGGCCGGGGCGTCGCTGGCGGTGGCGCAGACGGTGACGATCGCCGGCTGGGGGCTGTGGGAGGAGTGGTGGCTCGCGACGCTGATCATTGCCTTGTTCATGCAATTGGTAATGGCGCGCATCGCGCTCACACCGAACTCGCAAACGCGGGCAGCTGATCTCGGCGCCCCGAGCACCTCGGCGTAGAACTCATCAGCATCGCCTCGGCCCCACCGGCCCCAAGGCCGATAGGGCGGTTGCGGCATCGGTGTGCGATTCGGCGTCCGGGCACCCTTCCCTCGGCATCAAGCGGTCTCGGTGCCGCGATTGCATCGCACACCACCTTACGTTAAGCACTCGGGAGAAACCATGCTCGGCGCGGCTTAAGCCGCCGATCCTGTTTAACGGCTGACGATTGAATGATGCCGGGCCTTGGGCGGGGTATCCGCCGTTGGTACCGTTAGCGAAAGAAGGGTTATGCGGCCAGCCTGTGCACCGACTTACCGGGCAGACTGACCCTGTGCATCGCACCCAACCAGGAGTGCTTCAAGCCGATCATGCAGACCGACGGCGACCAATATGATCGAGCCTATTATGCATGCCATTATGGGCCGCTCCCCTATGACCGCGGGGAAAAGCACTGGGCCATCTTCTTTGGCGGCATCGCGGATGAGCTGATCCGCAGCTTTGCGCCTCGCCGGGTGTTCGACGCGGGGTGCGCTGTCGGTTTTCTGGTTGAGGCCTTTTGGGATCGCGGCGTTGAGGCGTATGGCCGAGACATCTCCGACCACGCGATCTCCCAGGTGCGGCCGGAGTTGCGGCCCTATTGCGCGGCCGGCTCGATCGCCGTGCCAATCGATGGCCGCTACGATCTGATCACCTGTATCGAGTTCCTCGAACAGATGGAGGAGTCGGCGGCGATCTCTGCGGTCGCAGCGATGACACGCGCCACCGACGATTTCAAGGAGCCGACGCATATCAATGTACGACCGGCGATCTACCGGCGGCGCCTATTCGCGGACCAGGGTTTCGCGCTGCGAATCGCCAATGCTGCACGACCCGATGGCGCGGATGGCGGTGACGCCGGTGTCCGATGGGGCATCTGAGGGGCCTCGGGTCGCCGAATGATGAGGGCGTGGTCCACGCATCTTTTGGCGTGTTAGCGTGCCTGCTATGGTCGGTCGGCGATGCGTCGCGACCTGCGGATATCGGGATGGCGCCTGCGAACAACGGCCAGGACCTGCGACCCTTTTCGAGGTGTTGATGTTAACAAAAAAGCCGATCACGCGGTTTCGAACGCTTTCGATTCCCGATAGTGCGACGACGCTCCACCGAATTAAGGAGTGAAACATTACAGATACTCGGACCCACTTCGATGACTGATTTAGACGGCAGACGGTGCCTTGTTCTTGGGGCCGGTGGTTTCATTGGTACAAATCTCTGCCGTGCGCTGGCTGCTCAAGGCGCTCGGGTCCAAGGCTTTGGGCGGCGCCTCCAATACCCGAAGGCACTCGACGGTATTCCGCAGACGATCGGCGATTTCGCCGACCGCACGCAACTCGCCCGCATTGTCGAGGGCCAGGAGATCGTGTTTCACCTTTTCGGCGGTCCCAGAATCGCGAGCGAGACCCCGTTCGGCGTGTTGGCGGACATCGTTAGCTCCGTGAACCTTCTCGAGATCTGCCGGATTTCCGGAGTTCGCAAGATTATCTTCGTTTCTTCTGGCGGCGCCATTTATGGAGTGCCCTCGGTCCTTCCGATACCTGAGACGGCGGTGACCGACCCAATATCGGCTTACGGCATCAGCAAGCTCGCCGTTGAAAAATATCTCCACCTGTACCGGCACCTCTATGGCCTGGAGTATACCGCGCTTCGCTTAGCGAACCCGTATGGTCCGTTTCAGAGCGCGACCCGAGGGCAAGGCGTCGTCCCGGCTCTGCTGCACCGAGTGCTGTCCGGCGAGGCAGTAGAGATTTGGGGAACAGGCGGGATCATACGGGATTACATCTACATCGATGATGTCACCGACGCTCTTATTGCAGCGATAGACTACCAAGGGCCATGCCGGGTCTTCAACATCGGCTCCGGCATCGGCCGGAGCGTCTTACAGATAATTGAGGACATTCGCCTGATCTTGGGTCGGCGCAATATTGATCGGGTCTTCAGGCCTGGCCGGGCGACGGATGTACCTGTCAATGTGCTGGATATCGGGCTGATCCGTGATCACCTCGGTTGGATGCCGCGAACCGAATGGTTCGATGGGCTGCGCGAAACGTCATCCTGGCTTCAGTCCAGTCAGCCGGCAGCATAATCGATGCGCAGGAATATCTCTGGGACGCGCGGGAGACTGACCCGCTTAGTTAAAGCCGCAGGTCAAGCCATGGATGATGCCGCGTCATCTCAATGATCATTTCGGCGTACTGAGCCCGAGTCGTCGTATCGCCCATCGACCCCTGATGCCGACGATAGCGGCATAGTATCTCGGGAACGAACGCTGCGGTTAAGCCTTCCTCGATGAACTTGCACCATAAGTCGTAATCTTCCCAACCCTGCCGGTCGGAATATCCACCAACTTTGGTCCATGCGCTTTTCGATACTAGTGCCATGGCGTCGATGTAGTTGCCGCGCCGGAGCCATTCTTGACGCCATATGTCGGCGCTGCCCAAGCCGCGAGCAGCATCGAAGATTTCGAGCTGGCTGTATGCCCCCGCGAAACCTTCTCCTTTGGCCACCTCATAGAGCCGAGAGACTGCTCTTGGATAGATCGCGTTGTCAGAATCAATAACGAAAACATACTCGCTGCGAGCGTGCGCGAACGCGGTATTGCGAGACTGGGCCAATCCCTGATTGCGCCGGTGCTTCAGCAGAAGTGCCCGGCCAAAGCGTGCAGCGTGCTGACTCAGCCACTCATGTACGACGGCAACGGAATCATCCGACGGCGAAACATCGTCGACAACGATGATGTCAAGACTAGAGTGATGCTGTGCCTCGATCGACTCCAGGCATTCTGGCAGGAATCTCGCATAATTATAGCTGCTCACGGCAACCGTGACCAAATCAGGTGATGGCGAAGTAACGTTTGTCTGATCGAATAGCGTATCTGTCTGAACTGGTGGCTTACGAATCATGTATCCCCCGTCGTCATCGGGCTTCCGCCGGCGGAGTTTGCACCAGGAATTTCAGAAAATGGATGGCACTTTGCTGTCCGCTCAGGCGATCCGTCATTACCCTTTTGGCGTTGCTGCGAACCCGTTCCGCCTCGCGACGCCCGTCCTCGGTGTCGATCAACCATTCCAGCAACTCGGGAATTTGATGCTCGGTCTCCTCAAGATAATGCTCACCGGCGCGCAGGATGGGGTGAGGCAGGCAGGGATCTGACACCACGAGGCTCCCTGAACACATCCCCAGGCGCACCATCCGGTGCCATTCGAAAAATCCGAACCTGTCGCGATGTATGTTAAGGGTTATTTTCGCATGGCCCGCGACGTGGCTGGCCAAGCGCATCAGCGCGTCTTCACTATCCTCCCCCCGCATCGGACCGAGCGACGCCTGGCGCAGGTACAGGAAGTTGCGATATTTCGACAGGAGCGCCGCATGGCGGCCGAAAAACTTGTCTCGACGATCACTTGTAGTGCCGAAAAATGCCACGTCAATCGGCCGATCGGCAAAGGCGGAACCGGGATCCGGCTCGCTTCGAGCGGTCATCGGCAACACCCGAAATAATGCATGCCGACGATCCGCCTCCGTCAAATCGCTCGGCTGCAGACCTGGGTTCGGTAAATAATGGAGCGCCGGGACCGCTGCCATGTCGAACAATTCAGCCGTTTGAAAGCAAATATCAATGACACCGCGCGACATCATGATAAAGGGTAGCGACTGACTGAACCACTTGGTCTGTAGTTGCTCTGTAGCGAACATGAACGATGTGCGCAGGACATCATCGCGCATCCAGTCACGGCCGCGTCCTAATATGAAGAATTCATGCGGCGCAACGAACAGGGATGTTGGCGGACGATCGCCAATAGACGAATTTTCGTCGCGGAGCTCAGCGGCAACGCCAAGACGCCGCAGATCAGTGGCCAGATCTTCGGCGATCTGACGCATGAAGACATTACCGCCGGTGTTAGCGTAAATCGCTACAGGCGACGCAGCCGCGACAAGTGCGGACAGGTCGTCGCCATCGGCAGTCGGGTCGGGTTGATCGAGAAACCTTTCGGACCTACCCGTTGTCTGGACAAGACATCGCACCAGTGTTGCTTCCTGAGCAAACGAGCGACCCTCGAATGCCCCATAGTTGAGGAAATGGCTGTAGGGCTCGATCTGGCTCAATGCCAAATCGGGGTTTGAGCTCAGATAATCGGCGACGGAAAAGGGTGAGAACCGGACAAGGCGATCGACGCCGATGGCTACAGTGTCATGACTTATGTTGGTCACCGCGACAGTCGGCGGGCTCGCCGCCTGTCCACGGCGCCGCCAGGCGACTGCCGCACGCAGACCCTCTCTAAGCGCATGTCCCGCGATCCGCTTGATTACCTGTCGCAATCGAACCGGAACGCGGCGCCCGACCGCCTGGATGACCATGGTGACCTGCCAAGCCCGCGAACTGCGCAGGAGGCTTAGCTCGTGCGCTGCGTCTTCGGCGACCCGCAGACGCGTTGTGATATTCAAGATTTGGCTAATGAGGCTCCCCGAGCGGTCTTCTGCGATGACATCCAGTTGTGTTTTTGCGGCCGCCAGTTGGGTTTTTGCGGCCGCGAGCTCCCCTCCAATCTCCGCCCGCTGCTCGGAGAGGGCGGCAATTTCTGCGGCGCGCTCAGAAAGCAGGGCGCTCAGTCTATCGATCTCGGCTCCCCGGAGGGTCCATTCGGTCGACAAGTCACGGATTTCCTCGTCGCGGGCTAAAACCTGGACGCGAGAGCGCAGGCCATCGCCTCGAGCAGAGAACCATCGCCGCACCGTCTCGGCTTGCGTGCAATTTCCACCAATCTCGAACAGTCGACGGAGCGGCGCGGGTTGTTCCGGCCCTAAACCGAGCACTCCAAGGCCGTGCGAATGTTCAAACATGAAGGAGGGATACTGGCCAGCCAGCTCCTGCCACAGCTTCCAGACGCCAAAATCGCGGTCGCGAACGTTTGTGTCGTGGAACAACACAACCCCGCGTGTAGACAGCACCTCGCGCCAGGTCTCGAAATCATGGCTGACGGCCTCGTACGTATGCATGCCGTCTATATGCAGGAGATCGACGCTGCCTTTGGCGAAGGAATTGCGCGCGTCATCGAACGTGCGCCGCATCAGCGTAGAGAAAGAGGGATAATGATCGGCATTGAAGGTAGCAAGATCGGCAAAGACTTCCTCGCCGTAAGCATGCGAGTGTGCATCGCCGTGCCAGGTGTCGATCGCAAAGGCACGGCACGGAGTGCCGAATGCCGCGATCGCCTGGCAGAACGCCGAATAGGAATTGCCGGAATGGGTACCAAGCTCGACGAATATCGTTGGCCGTAATACTTTAATGATCCAATAGGCGAAGGGAATATGGCCGGCCCACGGCTCGGGTCGCACCAGCCGCAACGGCTCCCAGAAAAGCTCGTCTCCGATGTCCAATTCCGCCAACGAGATTTTCATGCGCGTGTGACACCGCCGCCAATAGGAGATTTTTCTCGGCCGCGCTTGACCGCTCGGCCGCCAGAGATCGTCGCTCGGGTGTGATATCTGGGAGCACTGGGGCACGCAAGCGGCACGCGCCGCCTAGGCGCTGCCGGCACTAGCGGCGGAAACGATCGCCCGGCGTGTCTCCTGCGCCGGGCCCTCCGGAAAGAGTCGCTATTCAGTGATGACAAGCGTCCTCGAGCGCACGTCGGTGGCGATCTTTGAACAGACCGCCACGTCGCTGCTCGATTAAAATTATCCCGTTTAAAATTATCCCGTTGCGGAATGGGTGATCATCGTAAGCGGCCCCATTCCGGAGGATGTGGCGTCGCTGCTTGATCGGCTTGTGGCCGACCGGCGTATCCGCCGTCTCCGCAGCCCTGAAAATCTCGGGATCATCGGTCCGTTGCGGCGGTGCATCGAGCACGCGACCGGGGATTTCGTCATCCCGCTCGATCATGATGACCTACCGGCCCCGACCGCTTTGCAGCAGCTTGCGATTGCTGTCGATGAAGCGCCCTCGGTCTCGTTCCTGTTTTCCGATGACGATTTGCTGGTCGACGAAGCGCCTGAACGTCGTTACGCCGTGCCAGCTACGCTTCCGAGACCGCCGACCTGCCGGTGCGGTTGCTGTTCAGCGATGTGCCGGGTGTCTTCAATGTTGGCACCGGCGTCGCGACGGTCGGCACCGACAAGTCTGAAAGCGGGGCTCGATGCGGTATTGGCCGATGGCCGCTAGTCACCGCATCAGAATCGGCTTGCCGCCTCATAGCGGCACCGACGGGCTCGCGCGGCCCCGCAATGCCCAGGCAAGCGGACCTTCCGCAGGTCGGTCTGCGCAACGATATCAGCGCGGTCGGTTATGCCGCGGGAACGCGCTACGGGCTGCTCGCCGGCCATTTCGAGGTGCAGAAAGTCGCGCGGCAGATCACGGGCTAAGTATCCCGGCATCATCTGCACAAAACGGCGCGGTAATGCCGTGGGGCGCGGCTTTAGTTTACTGGACCGGTTGGGCGCCCGCGTGATATTCGGGCCGCGCGCTGACCATAAGAGCGTTGTTCCCGGTCAAGATCGTGCGCGGCCGGGTGGGCGATGGCTTGCCTCAGGATCGGGTATTCACATCAACGGTCATTTGAATTGACAGAGTTGGGTCTCGCACGCCACGCGGCGCCTCTAGGTGTAGTTGGAACGGCCGGGCCGCCGTCGCGCATGGCATTGGCGTGGCGCGATCTGGTGGACGGCCTGCGGCGCAGCTGGCTGTGGACCAGCCTGGCGCAACAGGACATCAAATTGCGTTATCGCGGCTCGCTGCTGGGGCCATTCTGGCAGACCCTGACGACCGCGGCGATGATTACCGGCATGGGTGTCATCTACTCCCACCTGTTTCACACCAGGACCCAAGACTACCTGCCGCTGCTGACCCTTGGCCTGATCGTCTGGACCTTTCTGTCCGGGCTGTTGACCGAAGGATGCAACACCTTCACCAGCGTCCAAGGCATCATCCAGGAGATCAAGCTCCCGTTCTCGGTGCACGCCTATCGGCTCGTCTACCGCAACATACTGATCCTGGCGCATAATTTTATAATCGTGCCGATCGTATTGCTGATCTTTCCGCGGCCGATCGTGTGGTGGGAAGCGCTGTCGATCGTGCCCGCCTTCGCGCTGATCGCGATCAACGGGCTGTGGATCAGCATGTTGCTGGGGATGATCAGCGCGCGGTTCCGCGATGTACCGCCGATCGTTCTGAGCGCGGTGCAGGTGGTGTTTTTCCTAACGCCGGTGATGTGGCCGGTGGAGGCGCTTGGGCGCAATGCCTGGTGGGGGCAGTTCAACCCGTTTTTCGCGGCGATTGACGTGATCCGCGCGCCGCTGCTCGGCAATCCGGTTCAGCCATACTCATGGCCGATCCTGCTGGGTGTGACGATTCTCGGCGGCGGCAGCGCCTTTCTGCTGTTCACGCAGTTTCGCCACCGCCTGGCGTTTTGGGTGTAGCAACTCTTGTCGTATATCCGCCTCGACAATGTGTCGATCGAGTTCCCGATCTATCAGGGAAGCAGCCGATCGCTGAAAAAGGCCCTGATCGCCACCTCGACACGGGGCAATCTGGCGCGCGATGGGCTCGACCGGGTCATGGTCCGCGCTCTCAGCAATCTCAATTTCGAATTGCAGAGCGGTGATCGGCTGGCGCTCATCGGTCCCAACGGCGCGGGCAAGACGACCTTGTTGAAAACGCTCGCCGGCATCTACGAGCCGACGCAAGGCCGCTTTCATTCGGTCGGCAAGGTGTCGTCTCTGCTCAACACGCAAGTCGGTCTGAATACGGATGCCACGGGGCGGGAAAACATCATCCTGCGCGGCATGTTCATGGGCATGCATCCCAAGGAGATGCACCGTCTCGCCCCGGAAATTGCTGAGTTTACCGAGCTCGGCGAGTATCTCGACATGCCGGTGCGCACCTATTCCGCCGGCATGATGGTGCGCCTCGCCTTTGCGATCTCGACCTGTGTCGCGCCTGAAATCCTGCTGATGGACGAGTGGCTGTCGGTTGGCGACGCACAGTTCCTCGAAAAAGCGCAGCGCCGCATCGAGGGGTTTGTCCTTGGGTCCAACATCCTGGTGCTGGCCTCGCATTCATTCGACCTGGTCGAGCAATGGTGCAACCGCGCGATCCTGCTGCACCACGGCAAGATCGCCATGATGGGCACGGTGAAGGACGTCATCGCGGGATACCGCGAGCTGATCGAATACGGCTCGCTGGAACACCGCGTCGAACTCGGCGAACCAGCGATGCAGCACGACGCGGACGCCGCCTGACCCGGGGCTTCAGCAAGCTTTCTTAACCCGAGTCGGCACTGGCCATCTCAGCCAATCGGGTGATTGTATTCACGTTGCGGGCAGTGCCGTCGCGAGCAGCGGGGATCTTCAATTTCGAGCGGCCCATACCGCTGGGGAAGAAGACATAGATTTCGCGCCGCCCAAGGCTCGCCTCCTCGTCGTTCCGGCCGGAGAGACGATCCAGCGCGTCGCGTGGGGGCTTGTCATCGAGGAAGATTGCGACGGTGCGGTTGCCCGGGTGCTGCGCAAATGGATTTTCACGCAAGATCTCGGTCATTTCGGTGGCGGTGCGAACCAGCACGCCGACAGGCTTGCCGGCATAGGTTTTCAGCGAGGCTTCCAGCCGGATTTTTACCTCCGCGGCGGAGACATCGCCGTGCAGGACGACATTGCCGCTGGCGATATAGGTTCGCACCCCGGTAAAGCCGGCCTTTTCGCACATCGCTTTCAGTTCGGACATCGACAGTTTGCCCGTGCCGCCGACATTGACGGCGCGTAGCAGGGCGATGAAGCAGGACATGGCGGTATCCGCGTTGCGGGGAGGAACCGGTTGCCGTTAGTCTGGCACGAGAAAAACGAGACGGGTCAGACCCGCATCGATGAGCACGGAGGAAATGCGCGGCTGCGTTCGCGTAAGCGTAGCCGTTTTGCTGGGAGGCGGCGATGGCACGCGGAGCTCACCTCGTTGCGGCAATCCTTTTCCTGATTTCCGCGGCCGTGCCGACCGCCGTGCTGGCGCAAAAAACGGGCGGCATATTGCGTGTGTGGCTTCTGGATAGCCCGGCAAGCGTGTCGATCCTCGAAGAATCAACCGTCGTTGGGGAGCGCCCTGTCATGGGCGTGTTCAACAACCTCGTCCTGTTCGATCAGCATGTGCCGCAGAACAGCATGGCAAGCATTCGCCCGGAACTTGCAACCGAGTGGAGCTGGGACGAAGACAATACGCGACTGACTTTTCATCTGCGTCAGGGGGTGAAGTGGCATGACGGGAAGCCGTTCACCTCAGCCGACATCAAATGTACCTGGGATCTGATGCAGGGTAACGCGGCGGAACGGCTGCGCGTCAACCCGCGCAAATCCTGGTACGACAATCTCGTAAAGGTGGAGACACAGGGCGATTACGAGGCCAGCTTCATCCTGAAGCGGCCGCAACCGGCGTTCCTGACGCTGCTCGCTTCCGGCATGTCACCGGTTTACCCCTGTCATGTGACACCCGCCCAGATGCGCCAGCATCCGATCGGCACCGGACCCTTCAAGTTTGTCGAGTTCAAGCCGAACGAGTCGATCAAGCTGGTACGCAATCCGGATTACTGGAAACCGGGTCTGCCCTATCTCGATGGCGTCGAATACACGGTGGTACGCAACCGCTCGACCATCATCCTCGCCTTTATCGCCGGCAAGTACGATCTGACATTCGCCGGCAGCGTCTCGGTGCCGTTGATGCACAACATTGAGCAGCAACGCCCGGAAGCCGCGTGCGAGTTGCCCGCCGGCAGCGTCAGTACCAATCTCATTCTCAACCGAAACGCGCCGCCTTTCGATAATCCTGAACTGCGCCGAGCCATGGCACTGACACTCGACCGCAAGTCGTTTATCGACATCCTGACCGAAGGAACCGGACTGAAGGCGGCTGCCATGCAACCCCCGCCAGGCGGTATTTGGGGCATGCCCAAGGAGATGCTGGAGCAACTGCCCGGGTATGGTACCGACATCGCAAAGTCGCGGGCGGAGGCGCGCGAGATTATGCAGAAACTCGGCTACGGACCCACCAACCCCCTGAGGGTGAAGGTGTCGACGCGTGACATCCCGGCCTATCGCGACCCCGCGGTGATCCTGATCGACCAGCTGAAGGAGATCTATATCAACGCGGAGCTGGAGCCGGTCGATACGACACAATGGTACCCCAAAGTCATGCGCAAGGACTACACCGTCGCCTTGAACCTTACCGGCACCTATGTCGATGACCCCGACGGCATGCTGTCGGAGAATTATGGGTGTGGCGGTGTCGCCAATTACAACAGCTATTGCAACAAGGATGTCGACAGGCTGATCGAGCAGCAATCGGTGGAACCGGACCAGGAAAAACGCAAACATCTGGTTTGGGAGATCGAGCGGCGGATGACCGAGGATGGCGCGCGCCCGTTGATGTACTTCAACAAGGGTGCCACATGCTGGCAGCCCGCGGTCAAGAACCTGACCGTGATGCAGAACAGCATCTATAATGGCTGGCGCATGGAGGATATCTGGCTTGATCGGTGAGGCGGAGGCCCGGTGCGCCGGACAGGAGGCGTTGCAAGTAGGGGGAGGCGGGGGCAAATTGCGCGGGGACAAGCGCGAGTAGGCTGATGACCGCTGACCACACACACGATCACGCCCATTCTCACGAGCATGGCTCCGAGTTGTCGGACCTGCAGTTGCGGGTGCGGGCCCTCGAAACCATCCTGACTGAGAAGGGTTACGTCGATCCCGCCGCCCTCGACCAGATCGTCGAGGCGTGCGAGACCAAGATCGGGCCGCATAACGGCGCCCGCATCGTGGCACGCGCCTGGGCGGATCCCGACTTCAAGGCGCGCCTGCTGAAGGATGCCAGCGAGGCGGCCAATTCGCTGGGTTATGTCAGCCCCGTCGGGGCGCATCTGATCGCCTTGGAGAACACGCCGCTGACGCATCACATGGTCGTCTGCACGCTGTGCTCCTGCTACCCCTGGGAGGTGCTGGGCTTGCCGCCGGTCTGGTACAAATCGGCGCCGTACCGTTCACGCGCGGTGATCGATCCGAAGGGCGTGCTCGCCGAGTTCGGCGTTACCTTGCCCGCCGATACCGAAATCCGCGTATGGGATTCGACGGCGGAGACGCGCTTTCTCGTCCTGCCGATGCGTCCGCCCGGAACCGATGGGTGGAGCGAGGAGCGGCTCGCCGAACTGGTGACCCGCGACAGCATGGTCGGCACCGGTATCGCCAAGGCGCCGGCCGAGGTCGCCGCATGAGCAATACCGTCCACGATATGGGCGGCATGCACGGGTTCGGACCGATCGAGGTCGAGCCGAACGAGCCGCCGTTTCACGAAGACTGGGAAGGCCGAGTGCTGGCGATGCAGCGCGCGATGGGTTTTACCGGTATCTGGACGATCGATGGCGGCCGAGCCTCTCTCGAAACCTTGCCGCCGGTCACTTATCTTGCCGCGACCTACTACCAGCGCTGGTTTCTCGGGCTGGAGCGGCGGGTCGTGTCGCATGGACTGGTCGGCGCCGATGAGCTTGCCGCAGGGCAGGCGCTGCGGCCGGGGATCGGGCTAAACCGCAAGCTGACGGTCGCCGATTTGCCGCGTGCGATGAACCGCGGCCACTTCGAGCGGCCGGCGCAGACGCTGGCCCGTTTCAAGGAAGGCGACCTGGTACGGGCGCGCAATATCAACCCGGAGACGCATACGCGGCTGCCACGCTATGCCCGCGGCAAGCTTGGCACGATCGAGGCGATCCGCGGCTGCCATGTCTACCCCGACACCGCCGCGATCGGCGCCGGTGACGACCCGCAATGGCTCTACACGGTGGTGTTCACCGGCCGGGAATTGTGGGGTGAGGAGGCCGATCCGAAGGTCAAGGTGTCGATCGAGGCCTTCGAGCCGTATCTCGACCCGGCATGAGCAAAGCACCATGAGTGACGCGGCATTGTCCGGTCTGGTTGCCGTGGTGCCGGACCTGCCGCGCGACCAGGGTGGTCCGATATTTCGCGAACCGTGGGAGGCGCAGGCCTTCGCGATGACGCTGGCCTTGTATCGCAGGGGGCTGTTCACCTGGCCGGAATGGGCCGCGGCACTGGCTGACGAGATCAAGCGCGCCCAGCAGCAAGGCGACCCTGATCGCGGCGATACCTATTACCAGCACTGGCTGGCGGCGCTGGAACAGCTGGTGACGGCGAAGGGTGTCGCCGACCTCGCCATGTTGCAGCGCTATCACGATGCCTGGGACCACGCCGCCGACCGCACGCCGCACGGCACCCCGATCGAATTGCGGCCGGAGGACTTCCACAACTGATGCGAGGACACGGCATGGCGGACCGGCAAGGAGACGCGATTTCCCGCAATGTGAGGCGCGTCGCGCATCTCGACCTGATGGGGGCGGGGCAGGTCACGGTCGCCGGCAATTACGCCTATATCGGGCACATTACGAATAAGGAACGGCTCGGCACGACGATAGTCGATGTGTCCGATCCCGCGAGCCCCCGGGTGATCGCGACGATCGAGCTCAACGACCCGGACTCGCATAGCCATAAGGCTCGAGTCGCGGGCGATCTGATGATCGTTAACTCGGAGCGCAACAATAGCGGTATCGGCCGCAAGGCCGAGCAATTACCCGCCGCCCGGGAAAACCTGCGTGGCCTCCTCGGTCGCGAGCCGAGCCATGCCGAGTTGGCCGACAAACTGGGTGTCGAGGCGGGCGATATCCCGCTGTTGGAAGAGGCTGAAAAACATCCATACGACAAAGGCGGGTTCCGCCTTTACGACATTTCCGACAAGGTGCGACCGCGGCCGCTTGCGTTTCAGCACACCGGCGGGATCGGCGTGCACCGCTTCGACATGGATGAGCACTACGCCTACATCTCGACCGAGATGGCCGGGTTTAACGGCAATATCCTGGTCATCTACGACATAAGAGACCCGGCGCATCCAGCTGAGGTATCGCGCTGGTGGATGCCGGGGCAGCATCTGGCGGGTGGCGAGACCCCACGCTGGCCGGGGCGGCAGAACCGTCTGCACCATGCGCTGCGCTTTGGCAACGAGATGTGGGCCGGGTGCTGGCACGGCGGCCTGCGCGTGATCGACGTGTCGGACATTGCCAGGCCGACGACGATCGCCTCCTATAATTACCACCCGCCGTTTCCCGAACCGACGCACACGGTAATGCCGGTGCCGAACGCCGCGGGCGGACGCCGTATCGCCTTGGCGATCGACGAGGAAGACCAGTTCTATGGTGCCGCCGAGGCCGAAGCGCGACGCGGCCGGCCGCATGCCGCGCTGTGGACCTTTGACATGACCGATTGGGGCGCGGTGCAGCCGCTCGCCATGTTCGAGGTTAGCGAGCTTGACTCACCCTACAGCCGCACCCCGGGCGGCCGGTTTGGCGCCCACCAATTCGCCGAGCACATGGATGACAGCCTGGTCTATTGCGCGTGGTTCAGCGGCGGCCTGCGTGTCGTCGATGTCGCCGACCCGCGAGCGCCTCGCGAGGTGGCCTCTTTCATCCCCGAGCCGTGCGGTGGCCGGCCGAGCCCGCAATCAAATGACGTCGAGATCGACGGTCGCGGCCTGATCTATCTGGTCGATCGCAATGTCGGCTTCGATATCCTGGAGCTTCGGCGGTAGGCGATCCTCCGCCATCCCCGGAGCGGGTCTGATCTGTTGAAGTTGAGTGTCTCCACTCGCAATCGCGGGCCGTTGTCGTACACTTGGGTTTGATGGATCAGGTACAACCGGACATCGAACAGGCTGGCGAGATGGCGCGCCGCGTCCGCGATTTCGACTGGTCGCGCACGTGCCTCGGCCCCCGGGAAAACTGGCCGCTGAGCCTGAAACTGATCGCCGAGACGATGCTTGCGACGGGCTTCCCGATGGCTGTGCGTTGGGGACCGAAGCTGGTGTTTCTTTATAATGACGCTTACCGCGCCATTCTCGGTAACAAGCATCCGGACGCGCTCGGGCGGTCGCTGCGTGAAGTTTGGCCCGAGATATATGACGAACTGGGTCCGCTCAACGAGGGGATCCTGCGCGCCGAACGACCGGCGTTCTTCAAGGTGGATCAACGCTGGCGTGTCGAGCGGGGCAGCGGCCCCGAGGATGCGCGTTTTACGATCAGCTACAGCCCTATCCCGGACCCGACCGCGCCGCACGGGATAGGCGGCATTCTGACAACCTGTGTCGAGACTACCGATCGCGTCGTCGCCGAAGACGAGATGCGGCAGCTCAACGAAAGGCTGGAGGAAGACGTCGCGCTGCGCACGCGCGAGCGCGACCGCATCTGGCTCGTCTCGGAGGATCTGCTCGGGGTATCGAATTTCGAGGGGTTTTTCCTCAGCGTAAATCCCGCGTGGACGCGGCTTCTCGGCTGGAGCGAGGATGAAATCCGGGGCATCCATGTCGATGATCTGCGGCATCCCGACGACCTGGCGCATTCGCATGCGCAGCGGGCGCGGCTGGCGGCCGGCGTGCCGACGGTGCGGATGGAAAATCGCTTTCGCCACAAGGACGGAACGTGGCGCTGGATGTATTGGACCCTGACTGCCGAAAGCGGGCTGATCTACATTATCGGCCGCCATGTCACCGCCGAAAGGGAAGCGGCGGACGCATTGCGGCGCGCCGAGGAACAACTGGCGCAATCGCGCAAGATGGAGGCGCTGGGGCAGCTGACCGGCGGTATCGCGCATGATTTCAACAATCTGCTGATGGTGGTAATTGGCAATGCGCAGCTTCTCAGAAGACATCCGATGGAGCCGGCGACGCGTCGCCTCGTCGATGCCATCGAGCTGGCGGCGGAGCGTGGCGAGAACCTGACCCGCCAGCTTCGCGCCTTCTCGCGGCGGCAACCGCTTAACCCAACGGTGATCAGGCTTGGCGAGCGGCTTCAGGCGGCGCGTGACCTCCTGACGAGTTCGGCGCGCGGCGACATCGAGCTGAGGCTCGATGTTCCCGATGACATCTGGCCGGTCTCGGTGGACGTACCGGAACTGGAACTGGCGGTCGTCAACCTTGTCGTCAATGCGCGTGATGCCATCGCGGGAAGCGGCAGGATTGCGATCGACGCCCGTAATCTGCGCCTTGATGCGGGCGATACGCCGGATGAGCTGGCCGGCGAATTTGTCGCCCTCTGTGTCAGTGACAGCGGCAGCGGTGTCCCGCCCCAATTTCTTTCAAAGGTTTTCGAGCCCTTTTTCTCGACCAAGCAGATCGACAAGGGGACTGGTCTCGGCCTCTCCCAGGTTTACGGCTTCGCCCGGCAGTCCGGCGGC
>Ga0213875_10000846_pt1 | contig 22615 bp, 15 predicted proteins | sample BarmaccomBMRX_R8_FD_160105 | JGI IMG/M metagenome (GOLD analysis project Ga0213875, IMG submission 160105) | Root-associated microbial communities from Barbacenia macrantha in rupestrian grasslands, the National Park of Serra do Cipo, Brazil - RX_R8 | ecosystem: Host-associated > Plants > Roots... | reverse complement strand
GTCCCAGCACCGGGTCCCAGCACGGCGTCCCAGCACCGGGTCCCAGCACGGCGTCCCAGCACCGTCCCCGCCCCGCGCCTTCCCCCGCGAGGTGGCCGGCGAGTTCCGCCTTGTACGCGTACCAGTGAGTAGGTGTCCTGATTTGCCCCGGTTCGCGACCACGGAACCCGTACAAAGCCACAGGGTTACGTGAGCCGCCCCGGATTTACGTGAGCTTGAGGTCCCTGACCGTGACAGTCGGCCATTGATGAACGCCGGGGAGGCGTCCGTGGACAGGTCGCACCCCGGCGGGCATCGCCGCTTCTCGGTGCACTGCCCGGGGAGCAGCGCACCTCTCGTTCCGTCAAATCTCTTCATGTCACCCAAGCTTCACCGGAGCATCGGCGGCCGCCATCCTCCTCCCGGCGTCGTTCGGCGCGATGCCGCTGCCGATCGCGGCTGTAGGAGCAGAGCGCCTGGGGCTGGCCGGCGCCGCGGGCGGGGCTCTTGATCGCGCCGGGGCCGCTGATGGTCCCGCCCATGTCGTGCGTGTCATGAACTTCCCAGGTAAGGATGGTGTGATCGGTGCCGGGACGGGAACTCATGACGGGGGCACTGGCAGCGACGGAAATGAGGAAGTATTGCCGGACAGTGGCGTGTGGCCAGGCGACAGCTACCCGCTTGGCGCCACCTACGACGGGGCGGGGACCAATTTCGCCCTGTTCTCCGAGGCGGCCGAGCAGGTGGAGCTCTGCCTGTTCGGCGACGACGGGACGGAGTCCAGGGTCAGCCTGCGCGAGGTGGACGGGTTCGTCTGGCACGTTTACCTGCCGGGAGTGCGGCCGGGACAACGGTACGGATACCGCGTGCACGGTCCGTACCAGCCGGCGGCGGGGCAGCGCTGCAACCCCGCCAAGCTGCTGCTCGACCCGTACGCCAAGGCGATCGAGGGAAGCGTCGACTGGAACCCCGCGGTGTTCTCCTACCCGTTCGGTGATCCGGACGGGCGCAACGACAGCGACTCCGCGCCGTACGTCCCGCGCTGCGTCGTGGTGAACCCCTACTTCGACTGGAACCGCGACCGCCCGCTCCGGCGGCAGTATCACGAAACGGTCATCTACGAGGCGCACGTCCGCGGCCTCACCAAGCTGCATCCCGTCATACCCGACGAGCAGCGCGGAACATACCTGGGCCTGGCCCATCCGGCGGTGATCTCCCACCTGCTCCGGCTCGGCGTGACGGCGATCGAGCTCATGCCCGTGCACCAGTTCGTCACCGACGCCGTCCTGGCCGAGCGCGGGCTGACCAACTACTGGGGCTACAACACCATCGGCTTCTTCGCCCCGCACAACGCCTACGCGGCCACCGGCGCCCGCGGGGAGCAGGTGCAGGAGTTCAAGACCATGGTCCGCACGATCCACGAGGCCGGGATCGAGGTGATCCTCGACGTCGTCTACAACCACACGGCCGAGGGCAACCACCTGGGGCCCACCCTGTCGTTCCGCGGCATCGACAACGCGGCGTACTACCGGCTCACCGAACACGACCGGCGTTATTACCTGGACACCACGGGGACCGGCAACAGCCTGCTGGTCCGCCACCCGCACGTACTCCAGATGATCATGGATTCGCTGCGGTACTGGGTCCTGGAGATGCACGTGGACGGCTTCCGGTTCGACCTCGCCGCCGCGCTGGCCCGCCAGTTCCACGATGTCGACCGGCTGTCGGCGTTCTTCGACCTGGTCCAGCAGGATCCGGTCGTCTCCCAGGTCAAGCTCATCGCCGAGCCCTGGGACGTGGGCGACGGGGGTTACCAGGTGGGCAAATTCCCGCCGCTGTGGACCGAATGGAACGGCAAGTACCGGGACACGATCCGCGATTTCTGGCGCGGCCAGCCCGCCACGCTGCCCGGGTTCGCCTCCCGGTTCACCGGCTCCAGCGACCTCTACCAGCAGGACAGCAGGCGGCCCGTGGCCTCGGTCAACTTCGTGACCTGCCACGACGGCTTCACACTCGCCGATCTCGTCTCCTACAACCACAAGCACAACGAGGCCAACGGGGAGGACAACAGGGACGGCAGCGACGACAACCGGTCATGGAACTGCGGCCACGAGGGCCCGGCGGACGACCCGGCTGTGCTGGCGCTCCGTGCCCGGCAGAAGCGGAACTTTCTCGCCACGCTGCTGCTCTCCCAGGGAATCCCGATGCTGCTGTCGGGTGACGAGATAGGGCGCACCCAGCGGGGCAACAACAACGCCTACTGCCAGGACAGCGAGATCTCCTGGCTGGACTGGACGGTGCACCCGGGAGAGGACGAGGCGCTTCTCGACTACGTGCGGTACCTCATCCGGCTGCGGGCTGCCCACCCGGTGTTCCGGCGCCGCCGGTTCTTCCGGGGCGCCACGGTCCGCAATGGCCGCCAGCGGGTCGGGGACATCGCCTGGTTCACCCCGCACGGCAAGGTGATGGGCCGCCGTGACTGGGGCGTGGGTTTCGCCAAGTCCCTGACCGTGTTCCTGAACGGCCGGGCGATCAGCGAGCCGGACCGCCGTGGCGAGCGTATGCAGGACAACTCGTTCCTGCTGCTGTTCAACGCCAGCGAGAAGGACCTCGAGTTCGTCATACCGGCACGTCGCTACGGTGAGCGCTGGACGCCGCTGCTGAACACGGCGAGCACCAAGTGGGCCGGTCCCGGTGCGCCTGGCGCGCCCGGTGCGCCCATTCCGGCCTGGGAGGTCCCGGCCTGGCAGGGCATGGACACGCTGCTCCCGGCGTGGGAGGAGCCGGTCCCGGTCAAGCCGGGGGACCCGGTACCCGTCATGAACCGGTCGATCCAGCTGTTCAGCCGTCCCTGAGCCGCTATCCGGCCCGATGCCGCCGATCAGCCCCGTGCGCCGTATCAGCCCCCGGCGTGTCAGCCCGGGCGCCGTATCAGTCCCCGGCCGCCGCTGAGCGCAGCGCCTGCCACACCCGCTGCGGGGACGCGGGCATGTCGATGTGCCGGACGCCGAGGTGGGCCACCGCGTCGATGACCGCGTTCTGCACCGCCGGCGTCGAGCCGATCGTGCCGGCCTCGCCGATCCCCTTGGCGCCGAGCGGGTTGTAGCTGGTCGGCGTCGCCATGTCGGCCAGCTCGAAGCTGGGCACCTCGGTGGCCGACAGGAACGGGTAGTCGGCGAACGTCGCGGTCAGCGGATTGCCGTCGGCGTCGTAGACGACCTCCTCCAGGAACGCCTGCGCCGCGCCCTGCGCGATGCCGCCGTGCCGCTGGCCCTCCGCCAGCAGCGGATTGATCACGGTACCCGCGTCGTCGACGGTGACCATCCGCCGCAACATCACCTTGCCGGTCTCGGTGTCCACCTCCACGACCGCCACGTGCGCCCCGAACGGGAACGTCGGCCCGGGCGCGCGGAACACCGCGCGGACAAACAGCCGCTCGCGGGCGGCCAGCCGGGTCAGCGGCACCGCGATATCCGGGTCGCCGGCCACGGTGAACGCGCCGCGCCCGGCGTCGAAGACCAGGTCGGCGGCGCTGGCTTCCAGCTCGCTTGCGGCGCGCTGCCTCGCGACGTCAAGAAGCTCACGCGATGCCTGCTGCACGGCCGCGCCGCCGAGCTGCAGGCTGCGCGAGCCCCCGGTGCCGCCGCCCCGCGGGATCAGGTCCGTATCGCCCCACTTCACGGTGATCTTGTCGACCGGTATGCCGAGCTCGTCGCTCGCCAGCGTCGCCCACACGGTGGCGTGCCCCTGCCCGTGCGGGGACGTTCCGGTCAGGATCGTGGCGCTGCCGTCGGGATGGACCTCGACGGTGGCGTTCTCGTTGGGGCCGCCCTCCTCGGCGCCTGGCCCGGTGATCTCGACGTAGCAGGACAGGCCGATGCCGAGCTGGACGACGTCCCCTGCCGCCCGCCGTTTCGCCTGTTCCTCCCGCAGATCCTGGTAGCCCGCCGCGGCCAGCGCCTTCTCCAGCGCCGCCGCGTAGTCGCCGCTGTCGTACACGGCGCCGAAGGCGGTCCGGTGCGGCTCGGTGAACCTCGGCAGCAGGTTCTTGCGGCGGACCTCGGCCGGGTCCAGGCCGGCCTCGGCGGCGAACAGGTCGATGGCCCGTTCCACCGCCGCCGTGGCCTCCGGCCTGCCCGCGCCGCGATAGGCACCGACCGGCGTGGTGTTGGTCACCACGGATTTCGCGACCGCCTCGGCCCGGCCGATCGCGTACGGCCCGGGCGCCATCATGATCGTGAGCATGGGCAGGAACGCGCCGAACTTCGGGTAGGCGCCGGCGTCCTGCAGGATCTCCAGCCGGTAGGCCTGTACCGTGCCGTCCCGGCTGCCGCCGATCGTGACCGTCTGGCGCTGCGCACGGCCGTGCGTCATCGCGATCAGGTTCTCGTTGCGGGTCTCCGCCCAGCGCGCCGGGCGGCCGAGCTGCCGGGCCACCCAGCACACCACCGCGTGCTCGGGGTCGGCGCCGAACTTCGCGCCGAACGCGCCGCCCACGTCCGGGGTGATCACCCGGACGAGGTCCTGCTCGACGCCGAGCATCGCCGCCAGGGCCGCGCGCGTCCCCTGCGCGCCCTGGTTCGGGATCCACGCCGTCAGCCTGCCGTCCTCGCCCCAGACGGCGGCCGCGGCGCGGGTCTCCATCGGCGCGGGCGCGATCCGCTGGTTGACGATCGTGCGGCTGACGACCACCTCGCAGCCGTCGAACAGGCCCGCGCTGAGCGCGTCCGCGTCTCCGAACGAGGCGGCGACGTTCGTGCCGGCGTCCGGGAACAGCCGGCCGGACCCGGCCGCGGCGTCGACCATGTCCACCACCGCGGGCAGCGGGTCGTAGTCGGCGTCGACCAGCTCAGCGGCGTCTTCGCCCTGATAGCGATCCTCGGTGACCACCACCGCCACCGGCTCGCCGACGAAGCGGACCACGTCGCGGGCCAGCAGCGGCTGGACCATGTGCGGGTTCATGGACGGCATCGGCGGGGCCACCGGCGCCAGCCCGGCCAGGTCGGCGCCGGTGAACGCGGCGACCACGCCGGGCGCCCGCAGCGCGGCCGTGACGTCGACGGACCGGATCCGCGCGTGGGCCACCGTGGAGCGCACGAAGTGCACATGCAGGGCGCCGGGCAGCTTTACGTCGTCGGTGTAGACGCCGCCGGTGGTCAGGAATCCGGGGTCCTCCGTCCGCAGGACCCGTGTACCGAGAATGCTCACGGTCACGATCGTGCCCGGCTCGGTGGCACGCGGTCAAACGGGGGTGGCGCCCGAGCGGCGATGCGACGGCCTGGCCACCGCGGGTGTCGTGCCCGCTCGCCAAGCGCCCCACCCCGGCACTACGCGAGCTGCGGTATGACCTCGGCGGCCAGCCGCTCGGCCTGCTCGGCCTGGTCGAACAGCGTCGTGAACAGGATGAGCCCGGCACCGGCACCGGCCACCTCACGGATCTCGCGCACACAGTCCGCCGGCCTGCCGGCGACCGCGGCCGCCTCGATGTCCGGCACCCGCCGCCCGTAGATTCCCTCCAGTGCGTCGTTGACCCGGTCGCGCGCGCGACCGGGGTCGTCGTCCACCGCGATGTACACGCGCTTGGCGACCGGAAACTCCGGGCGGCCCGCCTCGGCGGCCGCGTCCCGGACGACCTTCACCAGCTCGGCGAACTTCTGGGTGGGCGATGACCCGGCGCCGAAGAAGCCGTCGCCAAGCCGTACGGCACGACGCACCGCGGCCGCGCTGGCGCCGCCGAACCACAGGGGCGGGTATGGCTTCTGGAACGGCTTGGGCTCCATCGACGCGTTCTCGAGCTGCCAGAACTCCCCGTCGAAGCTGACCCGAGGCTCGGTCCACAGCGCCTTCATCAGCGCGATCCCCTCGGTGAACCGGGCGACGTACCGGCCGGGGTCCACGCCGAAGGCGGCGAACGGCCGCCCCCTGCCGCCGGTACCGACGCCGGCCTCGATCCGGCCCCGGCTGAGCTGGTCCAGCGTGCTCAGGCTCTTCGCCAGGTGCACCGGGCTGTGCAGCGTGGACACGAACACCACGCACCCGAGCCGCAGCCGCTGGGTGCACGCGGCAGCGTAGGTCATCGTCTCGGCCGGCCCGAGCACCGGTGCCCGGCCGAGGACGGCTTCCTGCGTCCACGCGCTGTCGAAGCCCAGCTCCTCGGCCCGCGCGAAATACGCGCGGAAAGCGGCCGGATCGAACTCCCCGTCCGAGTAGAACTGCGGTACCGAGATCGCGAACCTCATACGCCGCATCGTACCGAGGCGCCACCCGCACCGGCGCGGCACGCCGCGGCCGTCCAGGCGGTGACGTCATGGCAGCGGTCTGACAGCGGGCCGGCAGAGCGGCACGATTCAATATCTGCCCGTTCATTAGGCTCAGCGGCCCGGAAAGGGGCACACATGACGATTCGCAGGACCTTGGCGCTGGGGCTGGCCGTATCGGCCGGTCTGCTGGGCGCCGCCGTCGCCGCGCAGGCGGCGGCTCCCGCGCAGGCGGCCTCCAGACAGGCCGCTCTCACGCAGGCGGGTCCCAGGCAGGCCGCTCCCGGGCGGGCGGCCGCGCCGACCTACGACGACTACGCGCTCATCTTCTCCCGCTCCGCGGGGCAGTACTTCTCCGACGGCCAGGTCGCGGGGCAGTGGGCCTGGAGCCCGCAAGGCACGGCGGCCAGCGACATCTCCTGGGGCGACCCCGCGACGTGGCCGCCCGCCTCGGCGGAGCACTTCATCCGCAGTGGCAACTGGGTCGAGCTCGACGGCTACTCCGACGGCCAGGGCAAGCCGGTGACCGAGGTGCAGCGCGTCACCGCGGATTCGGTAGGCAACGCGAACTGCGGCAACATGAAGCCACTGCCGTCCGATGGCGGCCGGGAGCACTACGTCAAGTGGGTCATTCCCGCCACGGGATACTGCCTCGACGCGACCGGCACCATCACCTCCACCGTCAACGGCTCCGTCGTCCATTTCCGCCACAGGCAGCAGTGGGGACCGCCGGCTTCCTGCTCGAACGCGTACTTCAGCGGGCAGGTCTGCATCACCCAGCACGAGCAGTGGTGGGACGACAACGGCCACCCGTACGGGCTGCAGATCGACAAGACGCAGTACATCGCCCGCGGCCTTGGCATGGCCTTCGAAATCCGGCAGACCTACCCGATCACCTGGTCGGCCGACGGCCGCTACTACTGGACCTGGTAGCCCGCTCACCCGGGTAAGCCGCCTGAGCGCTCGAGGTAAGGCAGTACGCACCTTCTGGATAGCCGGGACGGCTCCTCGATTGTCAGCGCCTCCTGTTAGCGTTCGAGGTGAAGAGAAGAATTATAGATTTACCGAACGGAAGGCGGGCTCTCCATGACGGCGCGTCCGGCATCCGGGCACGGGCGGGACGACGATCCCGCGCACGACGCCCGGCTGCCGGACGGCACCCCGCACGGCGCGGACGCGGGCGGTACGCCAAACCGGACACCGCGGGGCAGGGGCACAGCCGATGCGCCAGGCGGCCCAGAGCAGGCCGCCCCGGGTAACAGCAAAGCCCGCGACAGCCGGGCGCATGCGTTCGCCCAGGGCGGCGTGCTGGCCACCGCCGCGCCCTGCGCGGCGCTCGGCCTCGTGCTGGACGAGGTCAGCGGCCCGGGCCGGGCCTGCCCGGCCACCACCGACGACGAGCTGATCGGCCTGCTCGGCCGGTGGGACGCCCAGGAATCGTGGGCCGCCGCCGCCAAGCTCGGCGTGGTCCGCGCCCTCATCCGCCGCCACCCCGCCCCCGGCGCGGAGGTGCGGCCCGGCGGCCTGCCGCACGCCTGGGCGCCGGAACTGGCCAGCCAGATCAGCCTGGAACTAGGCATCTCCACCCGCGCCGCCGTCACGGTGGACCCGGAGGGAGCGCGCAAGCGGCGGGAGGAGGCCGAGCGGGAAAAGGCTCGGGTGCAGTTCTGGCGGGAGCACTGCGGCACCGCGGCGATCGCCGCGTTCGGCCTGCCGGCGGACCGGGCGCTGGAGGCGAACCAGAACATCCAGAACCGCGCTCTGGCCTACAAACAGGCGGGGATCACGCTGAACATGGACCAGCTGCGCGTGCTGGCGTATCTCGATCTGCTGACCGAGACCGACTCCCGCGACGACCGGGCCGCCTGGACCGCCACCGGCGATGACACGGCCGACGGCGGCGCGGGGGGACAGGATAACGGCGGCGCCGGGAGCGAAGACCCTGGCGGGGAGGAAACCAGGAACGGGGTGCCGCGCTCGGGGGCCGGGGCCGGGCTTGCGGCGAACATCAACTTCACCATCCCGCTGGCCACCGTCCTGCACCTGGCCGAACGGCCCGGTGAAGCTCACGGCCTCGGCCCGCTCGATCCCGCCCTGGCCCGCGACCTGACCACCGCGGCCGCGGCGAACGACCGCTCCAGCTTCTGCGTCACCGTCACCGACAACAACGGGCGCGCCATCGGCCACGGGTGCTGCCGGCCCGCCAGGACGAGCAAGAACAAAACCGGCAAACCAGGCGGCGGGACCGGGAACCGCGACGGCCCGGCGTTCACCCGGGACAGCGATCATGGACCGCCCGGCGGCCACGGCACCTGGACGCTCACTCTGCAAGAGGGCAGGGCACTCGCCGTCACGCTCGCCCCTATTCCGGTCACCAGCTGCGACCACCGGCTGGAATCCGCCGGGCACGACCCCAGCCCCACCCTCCGGCACCTGGTGCAGATCCGGGACGGCGCGTGTGATTTCCCGCCCTGCGTGCGGGCCGCCCGCCGCTGCGACTTCGAGCATGCCATCCCGTATCACAAGGGCGGGAGGACGTGCGCGTGTAACGGCGGACCCCGGTGCAGGCACGACCACCAGGTGAAACAGTCACCCGGATGGTCCGTCCGGCAGCCGCTGCCGGGATACCACGAATGGATCACCCCCAGCGGCCGCGTCTACAAGACCGAACCCATGCGGTACCCCGTCTGATGCTGGGAGTCCTGAGCCTGCCTGAGGATGTTCTTGACGGCTGAGGTTGCAAACTTGGGCGACGGTGGGCCGCGGCGTTGGGCGGCTGCTCACTGGTGGTAGCCCTGACCTCATGATGGTAGCCCCGACCGGATTCGAACCGGCGTTACCGCCTTGAGAGGGCGGCGTCCTAGGCCTCTAGACGACGGGGCCGTGCACTCCCACGGCGCGCTAAGACTACCGCCTCGCGACCCATGGGGCCAACACGGGGGCCGCCCCGCCGGCAAGCTCGGCACCGCGCAGCTCCCAGCGCCGGGCGCGTTGCCGGCGGGGTCGATGGCGCCAATGGCCCCGTCAGACGGGGCTGGATGCGCCATCGACCCCACCATCGGGCGGCCTGTCCGCGGACGACGCCATGCGGACCGCGGCCGCGACGAGGTCCGCGTTCCCGGTGGCGCGGCTGCCGTCGGGGAGCACCGTGGTGTCTTCGAGCCCAACCCGGATGTCGCGGCCGAGCGCGAGCGCGGCGCGGATGACGTCCCAGGTCGCCAGCCCGTAGCCGTGGTGCAGCCGGGGCGCGCCGATCCCGTGGCGGTCGAGCGCCGCCTCCGCTTCCGCCGCTGTGGCGACGGCGGAGGCGCCATCCTCGTCCGGCGGCTCGATCAGCACGCGGATCACCCGGTCCGCGAACGAGCTCGCGGCGAGCCGGTCGGCGTCCGCCGCCGACCAGACACCCGCCTCCACCGGGATGCCGAGCCCGCGGAGCAGGTCCGCGAGCTCATCGGTGCCCGGCTCGGACAGGTTCACCGAGGCGAAGTCCGGGCGGTCGGGTCCTGTCCAGCGGGCGACCAGCTCGATCCGCCGCGCGGGGTCGCCGCCGACCGCCCAGATCCCGGTGGTGACGCCGACGGGCACGCCGGGGACCACCGCCCGGACGGCCGCCACCGCCGCGAGCACGGCGTCCGGCTCGAGGGTTTCCGCGCCCGGCGCGTCCCGCGGGTGTATGTGCACCGCCCCGGCGCCGGCCTGGCACGCCGCGAGCGCATCGGCGGCGAGCTCGTCCGGCGTCTGCGGGACGGACGGGTGCTTGGCGCGCGTGGTGCCGCCGTTCAGGCAGGCCTTGACCAGCATTCGCCCCTCCCGGAAACAAGTTCCTGGCAGCGAGCAGGCGCGGGCGCCTCGCTGAGGCGTCCGCGCCGCCGGGATACCTGCTGGGGTACCAGGACTCGAACCTAGACTAACGGGGCCAGAACCCGTCGGGCTGCCAATTACCCCATACCCCAAGGGACGCGAGCAGGCATCAGATGCCCCTCTCGCGCCGATGCAGTCTACCGGACCCGGCCGCCCGCCGCGAACGCGATCCCCCGGACCCGCCGCATTCGCTCCGCGGGGAACAGCTTGCGACCGCGCGGGGCGCGCCGCGGCTCGCTGAGCCGCGGCGACACGCCGCGAACGCGATGCCCGGCGTCTCACGTGGGTCACGTGAGACGCGTGACTCACGTGAAGGGGTCGAGCGGGGAGGGGACGAGCAGGCGCCTGGTGGTTTCGAGGGCCCAGTCGTCGAGCTGACCGGGCTCGTCGCCGGACGCGCGGAGGCCGCCGTAGCGTTCCACCACCGATGCCCAGTCCGCGCGGCGCGCCGCGGCGGGCCGCAGCATCAGGCAGTCCGGGTCGTTGACCCAGAATCTGCCGTGCTGCCAGGCGCGCGCCACCACGTTGCGCGAGGCGTTGCGCTGCGACGGCATCGTGGGGTGCTGCGGCGATCCTGCGGGCTCCCAGCTCGCCGCGATGTCCGGCCCGACCCGCATCGCGTCCACCAGGCCCACCGAAGGAAGCACCGGCGCGCCGCAGCCCACGAGGAACGCCTCGGGCCCGATGGCCTCGCGGATCATCCGCAGCCCGAGGCGGTACGCCTCGACCCCGGTCATGCCCTCGTGCCGCGCGCCCTCGTACGCGCCCGCGTAGCAAAAGTCGATCTTGAAATACGTGATACCCCAGTCACGCATCGCCGACAGCACGCCGCCCAGGTACTCGGCCGCCGCCGGGCACGACAGGTCCAGGGCGGTGCACATGTCCCGGCACACGTTCCCGGCGTACACCGGGTCGCCGGAACCGAGCGACCTGACCACCCAGTCCGGATGCGCGGCGTACAGCTCGCTGGACCGCCCGGCCAGCATCGGCGCGATCCAGATGCCCGCCCGCCGCCCGGAGTCCGTGATCCGCGCGACGAGCCCGGGAAGATCCCCGAACCGCCCCGAGGGCGTCAGCCAGTCGCCGATGCGCGCCTGGTACCCGTCATCGATCTGCACGACGTCCACCGGCAGGCCGAGCGATGACATGCGGCCGGCGCTCTCCGCGACGCCGGCCGCGGTCACCTCGGGCCCGAAGGAATACCACGAGCACCACACCGGAGGGATCGCGCGCAGGCCCTTGACGCCGGCCATGGCGGCGAACGAGCCGGCCCACTCGCCGAGCGCGCCCGCCAGGTCCGGCCCGCGCGGGCCCACGACGCACCCGTCGGCGGACACCACGAAGGAGGTGCCGCGCAGCGCCGCGTGGATGACCGGAACCCGGCTGGACGGCCCCGGCGCGCCGAACACCGAGACCGGGCCCCCGTCCCCCGGGTCGATCGCGAGCAGCCCGGTGCCCCGGAACACGCCTCCAGGCGCCGCGTGCCCGTACTGGAAGTCGATCGCAAGCGATTCCCTCGACGTCACCGGCTGGGGCGGCGCGGTCGCCGGGTAGACGTCCGTGGCGCTCCAGGACTGCCATCCCTCCGCGTAGACCCGGGCCCGCGCCGGGTCGACGGTCACCGTGGCTATCTCGCCCATCGCCCCCGTCATCCCCTTGTCATCACCGCCGCCTTGGGATCGTGCAGCCAGCACAGCGCGCGGTGCCCGGCGCCGACCGCCACGTCCGGCGGCCGCCGCACGCAGACGTCCATGGCATCCGGGCACCTGAGCCGGAACCTGCATCCGTCGCCGAGCGCCGCCTCCCGGTATTCGGCCGAACGGCCGGCCCGCGCCGCCCGGGCCCGCTGCCGCGCCTTCCGGGCGGCCGCAAGCTGCTCCCGCGACAGCGAGGGGTCGGGCGCCGCCGCGGCCAGCAGCCTCGTGTACGGGTGCGCGGAGTTCAGGATCACGTCGTCCGCCGGGCCCCGCTCGACGATCTCGCCCCGGTACATCACCATGATCTCGGCGGAGAAATGCCGCGCGGTGGCCAGGTCATGCGTGACGTAGAGCAGTGCCAGGTTCCGTTCCCGCTTGAGCCGGTCCAGCAGGCTGAGAATCTCCAGCCGGATCGACACGTCCAGCATCGACACGGGCTCGTCGGCCAGCAGGACGTCCGGACCGGAGGCCAGCGCCCGGGCGATCGCGACCCGCTGCCGCTGGCCGCCGGACAGCTCGTGCGGGTACTTGCGGGCGATCTCGTCCGGCGGCGTGAGGTTGACCGACCGCAGCAGCGCGGTCACGTCCTCGTCCAGGCGGGCGCGGGAGTGCCCGGGGTGCAGCATCATGATCGGCCTGGCCAGGTGATGCCGCACGGTGTGCATCGGGTTGAGCGACGCGAACGGGTCCTGGAAGATGAGCTGCACCCGCTTGCGGTAGGCGCGCAGCCCGCGACCGCGCCGCCCGGCTGGCCGCCCGCCGAGCAGCACCGTGCCGCCGCTCGCCCGCACGAGCTGCCCGACCGCGCGGACCACCGTCGATTTCCCGCTCCCGCTCTCGCCGACCAGAGCAACGGTCTGCCCCTGTTTTATACGGAACGAGACGTGGTCAACCGCACGCAGACTCACTCCCCCGCGCTGGCGGAAGTCGACGACCAGGTCACGGACCTCCAGCACGCTCGCCTCCGGCTCGCTCACGCTCTGTCCCCCGCTCGCCTCCGGGGCGCCGCTCCGCTCGCTCATCCCTCACCCCCGGCCACGGGGACTTCCTCGCCCGCGGGGCGGCCGGCGGAGCCGGCCGCCGGGCGTGGCCGCGCGCTCGCGGGCAGCCCGCGGGCGCCGAACCGCGGATCATGCAGGTGGCACGCGGCGAGCCAGCCGCCGGCACGCCCCGCGACCGGGACCGGGACGGGCGTGACGCCGCCGCATGGCTCGAAGGCGAACCGGCAGCGGGGCTGATAAGGGCAGCCCGCGAGATCCTCCCGCAGGTCGGGCGGCGTGCCCGGGATGCCGCGCAGCTCACGGCGCTCGCCGCGCATGTCGGGGAAGGACGCGAGCAGAGCCGCCGTGTACGGATGGGCGGGCGCGGCGCCGACCTCCCCGGCGGGGGCGTACTCCACGATCTGGCCGGCGTACATGACCGCGAGCCAGTCGCTCACCTCGAGCAGCAGCGACAGGTCATGGGTGATGAAGATGACGCTGAAGCCCAGCTCCTCGCGCAGCCGCTCGACCTCGTCCAGGATCTCCCGCTGGACCACCACGTCCAGCGCCGTCGTCGGCTCGTCCATGATGACCAGTTCCGGTTCGAGCGCGAGGGCCATCGCGATCACCACCCGCTGCCGCATCCCACCGGACAGCTCGTGCGGGAAGCCATGGATGCGCTCGGGATCAATGCCGACCATCTCCAGCAGCTCACGCGCCCGCCGGCCGCGGGCGGCGGAATCCATGCCCGGCCGGTGCGCGGCGAAGATGTCGCTGAACTGCCTGCCGATGCTGGTGACCGGGTTGAGCGCGTTCATGGCGCTCTGGAAGACCATGGACACCTTGTTCCAGCGGAACCGGCGCAGCTCCTCTCCCTCCAGGGCGAGCACGTCGACGGGCTGGCCGCCGGCGGGCGTGAACTCCACCGACCCGCCGGTCATCCGGGCCGGCGGCCGCAGCAGCCGGGCCAGCGCGTAGGCGAGCGTCGACTTTCCGCACCCGCTCTCCCCCGCCACGCCGAGCACGGCGCCGCGCCTCAGCTCGAGGCTCACGTCGCGCACGGCCCGGGTGGGGCGGCGCGCCGAGTACTCCACGCTGACGTGCGCTGCCCGCAGGATCACGTCCGCCGGTGCTGTGTCGCCGGTGCCGCCGGTCACGATGCCGCCCCTTTCCGGCCCGCCCTGACCGGCCGGTAGACCCGGAGCCGCGGGTTGAGCAGCTCGTCCATGCTGAAGTTGATCAGTGCGAGTCCCATGCCCAGCAGCGCGATGCACGCGCCCGGCGGGATGAACCACCACCACGCACCGCTTTGCAGCGCCTCGTCGTTCCACGCGAAGTAGAGCATGTTGCCCCAGGTGAGCTGGCTGACGTCGACGACGCCGAGAAACGCGATCGTCGCCTGGGTCAAGATCGCGAAGATGACCGCGAAGATGAACTGGGAGACGATGATCGGCAGCTCGTTCGGCAGGATCTCGACGAGGACGATCCGCCACGCCCGCTCACCGGACGCGCGCGCGGCGAGCACGTACTCCCGGTTGCGGACCGAAAGGGTCTGGGCGCGCAGCACCCGGGCGGACGCCGCCCAGCTCGTCAGCGCGATCACCAGGATCAGCGCGGTCAGGCTGCCCTGCCTGACGTACGCGAACGTCACGATGATGAGCGGGAACGTCGGGATCACCAGGACGACGTTGGACAGCAGGGACAGCGCCTCGTCGAGAAGACCGCCGAGGTAGCCGCCGGTGATCCCGATGACGACCGAGATGACGGTGGCGAGCAGCCCCGCGGCGACCCCGATCTCCAGCGAGGCCCGGGTGCTGACCACGAGCTGCGAGAAGACGTCCTGCCCGGTCTGCGTGGTGCCGAGCCAGTGCGCGGCGGACGGCGGGCGGTAGGTCGCGCTGCTCAGCTGGCTGGGATTGGGCGCGAGGAACGGGCCGATGATCGCCAGCAGCACGAAGAACCCCACGATGCACGTTCCGGCGACCAGGCGCCGGGAGCGGAACGCCTCGCGTACCCGCGCGGTGAACCGCACCGTGCCCTCATCGGGCGCCGGCAGCCCGGCCGCGGTGCCGGCGGCGGCCGCGCTGATGTTCTGCGCGGTCACCGGCCGATCCTCGTTCGGGGGTCGATGAAGCCGTACAGCATGTCCACGATCAGGTTGGCGCCGAGGACCGCGAACGTGATCACCAGGAAGATCGCCTGCAGCAGCGGGTAGTCCTCGTTCGCCACCGCGGTCACCAGCTTGTACCCGATGCCGGGATAGGAGAACACGTACTCCATGGCGATCGCGCCGCTGACCACGAAGCCGATCGAGATCGCGAACCCGGAAAGGCTGGGCAGCACGGCGTTGCGCGCCGCGTAGCCGATCATCACCTTCCGCGACTTCAGGCCCTTGGCCTCGGCGGCGACCACGTAGTCCTCCGACAGGGTCGCGACCATCATGTTGCGCATTCCGAGCAGCCAGCCGCCGACCGAGCTGAGCACGATCGTGACGGCCGGCAGTGTCGCGTGCTGCACCGCCGACGCGATGAACGGCCAGTTGAAGCCGACGCTGATCTCGGAGTTCGTGTTGTAGCCGTTGCCCAGAGGGAAGACGTGCCACACGTTGGTCGCGAACAGGTAGAGCAGGATCAGCGCCAGCCAGAAGTACGGCATGGCGGTGAGCAGCGTGGTGGCCGGGACGATCGAGTCGAGCCGGGACCCGCGTTTGGCGCCGGCGAGCACGCCGAGGGCTATCCCGAGCACGAAGCTGATCACCGTGGCGGTGCCGACGAGGACCAGCGTCCACAGGATCGACGTGCTGATCTCCGTGCTGACCGGCGTGGGGAAGTCGCTGACCGAAAGGCCGAGGCGCAGGTGCGCGAGCCCGTCCAGGTACTGCCAGTACTGCTGGACGAGGTTGCCCGTGCCGAGGCCGAGGAGCTTGCTCAGCACCTGCTGCTCGCCCGGGGGCACCGGGCCGGCCTGTGCCATCTTGGCGAGCAGCAGTTCCACCGGGTTGCCGGGGATCAGCCGCGGCAGAAAGAAGTCGAGGGTGATCGCCGCCCACGCCGCGACCAGGTAGAAGCCCAGCTTGCGGGCGACGAACCGGGAGCGCGAGCCGAAGCGGAACGGGAGGCGCCGCGGCGTCCCCGGCCGGAGCTTCCGGCCGGGGGCCTCCGCGTCACCCGCGGCGGTCTCGCTGGCGATTGCCATCGCTGCCGCTAGCCGACCGGCGCCAGCCGGTCCGCGACCCAGCCGAGATCGGGGCTGATGTACACGGCGGGGGCGGCGTACGGGTTGCTCACGGTCGGGTAGCCGGTCACGTTGCTGCCGTTGAACTCGATCTCATCCTGCTGCTCGAACAGCGGAATGTCGGGCAGCTGCGACGCGAAGAGCTGCTCGATCCCGGCGAAGTCCTGCTTCTTCGACAGCTCGTCGGGGCTCGCGGCGATGTCGTTGAGGAGGGCGTCCACCTGCGCGTTCGAGTAGCGGCCGAAGTTGCCCACCGTGTCGTTCTGGCCGAGCGGGGTCGCGATCTTGCTGTACAGGATCTCGTAGTAGTAGTACCAGGGGCTCGGCACGTAACCGAAGTTGTCGATGAGCAACTGGAAGTTACCCGTTGACTGGTCGGCGATGAAGGCGGCGTAGGACTCCGAGTCGATCGAGAGGGTGATCCCGGCGGCCTTGAGCTCGCTCTGGATGATCTGCAGGTCGCTGATGTAGTCCGTGTAGCCGGTGACGACCTTGACGGTGAGGTTCAGCGGCGTCCTGATCCCCGCCCGCGCGAGGGTGCTCTTGGCCGCCGCGGCGTTCGGGCCGCCGAAGGAGCCGACCTGCGGGCCGGCCACCGCGCCGAAGTTCGGGGTGAGGAGCGCGCTGGGATTGGAGGGCGGGGCGTAGCCGTTGTAGACGGTGTTGCTGATGTAATTCCGGTCGAGGGCCTCGCTGATGGCCTGCCGGACGGCCAGGTTCGTGGTCGGCCCCTTGGCCATGTTCGGCACCAGGAAGGCGGTCGACAGCGGGATGTTGACGACCGTGAACTTCGGGTTCTTGGCCAGGTAGGTCGTCTTGATGTTCGGGATGAAGCTGCCCGCCCAGTCGAGCTGGCCCTGCTCGATGGCCGCGTCCGACGTGGTGTTCCCGGTGTAGGACAGGAACCTGATCGTCTTGAACTTGGGCAGCCCGGGCAGGTAGTAGTGCGGGTTCGCGGTGAGCTCCATCACCTGGCCGGACACCTTGCTCACCGTGTAGGCGCCGGTGCCCACCGGGTTCGGGTCGAGATAGGTTGACTTGTCCGGTACCGACCGCCAGATGTGCTCGGGCAGAATGTAGGTCTTGCCGAGCGCCGCGTAGCCCTGCGTATACGACGGCTTCGTGAAGTTGATCACGGCCGTGTACGGCCCGCTGGCGGTGGCGGTGGCCAGCGGCAGCGCGTTCTCGTTGAGCGCGGCGTCCTGCTCCGCGAGGTTGAACGTGTATACCACGTCGGCGCTGGTGAACGGCTTGCCATCGGTCCACTTCACGTCGTGCCTGAGCTGGACGGTCAGCGTCTTGCCGGCGTTGGACCACGAGTAGCTGGTGCCCAGCCAGGGCTGCACCGAGCCGGCCTTCGCCGTGTCGAAGAAGAACAGCGGCTCGTAGATCATGCCGCGCGACGGGTCTTCCGCGTTGGGCGAGAACTGGTTGAAATTGTCGGTGAAAGTACCGGCCGCCCCGGTCGTCACGGTCAGAACCCCGCTCGGTCCCGACGAGGGCGTGCCGCCGGAGGTGCCGCTGCTGCCACTGCTGCAGGCGGCGAGCGCCGCCGCGGCAACAACGGCGGAGGCCGATAGTGCGCGCCAGTGTCTCGTCATCCTAGACACCCTCTTTCAGTCGCGGGAACGGCACCGAACCAGCACCATTGGTTGTTGATCGTTGTCGCGATCGAAGCACTATACCGGTTAAGTGTCAATACTTTCTGGGGGTCGCCCAAAGGGCTCTGCTTGTCCGGGGGGCGAAGCCCCCCGGACCCCCGGCCCGCTGTGGTCCCCGCCGTAGCTCTGCTAGCCGGGGGGACACCCCCCTGACCCCCGCCCGCCGCGCTTCCCGCCGTAGCATCGCGCGGCCGGGGAGGCCCGGGGGCCTCCCGCGGGCCGCGCGATCGCGGAATGTGAGCCGCTACCGCGGCTCACTCCGCGCTGATCGCCGTAGCGCTGTGGTTCTCACCGCTCCGGCCCGTCCATCCAGTCTCGCCGCTCCGGGCCGCCCATTCAGCCTGTTACCCGCCCAGACTCCCGGGGCCAGCAGACGTAGCCCGCCACGGTTCCCGTCAATTCAGCTTCTTACCGCGCCCAACCCGGGGCCAGCAGGGGCGCCTCAGGTGCCGGCGGTGCGGGCAGCGCGGGGGGAGCGGGGGGGCCGGGCGCGGGCGGAGGGGGGTGAGCCACCGCCGGGCGCGGGACCGGTACTGTCGCGGACGGTCAGGACTGGGGGTGTCTCCTGGAAGTTCCCGACCGGCACGCCGGCGGCCGCCTGGTCCAGGCGGCGGGCGGCCTCGGCGCCGACCGCCGCGATGTCCCGGTGCAGGGCGGTGATCGCCGGGTGGACCAGCTCGCAGAGCAGGGAATCGTCCCAGGCGACGATGGACAGGCCGGCCGGCACGTCCACGCCCATCCGCTGCGCGGCGCTCAGCCCGGACACCGCCATCAGGTCGTTGTCGTAGAGGATCGCCGTGGGCGGGCTGGCGCCGCCCAGCAGCTCGCGCGTCGCGTCCGCGCCGTGCTCGCTCGTGTAGTCCGCCTCGACGCACACCGCCTCCATGCCGGCGTCCGCGGCGATCTGGACGAACGCGTCGGTGCGCTGCCTCACGTGCCAGTACCTCGCGAAGCCGTTGACCCGCCCGATCCGGCGGTGGCCGAGCCCGGCGAGGTGACCGAGCACGGTCCTGGTGGGAGCCACGTCGTCGCGCCAGATGGCGGGCAGCGAACCCGATCCGAGCGGCGAGCCGACGACCACGGCCGGCATGTTCAGCTTCTCCAGGACGGCCACCCTGCGGTCATCGAGCTGGAGGTCGACCAGGAAGACGCCGTCCACCCTGCGCTGCGCCCACCAGCTCCGGTACATCTCGATCTCGGCGGCCTGGTCCTCGGCGGTGGTGAACAGCAGGGTCACGCGCCGCTGTGAGAGCTCGGTCTGGATGCCGGCGATGAGCTGCATGAAGTAGGGCTCGATGCCGAGAAACCGCGCCGGCCGGTCAATGACCAGGCCAAACGCTCCGGCGCGGCCGTCGGACAGAGCGCGCGCCGCGCTACTGGGCTGAAACCCCACCTCGGCCGCGATCGCGATGATGCGCTCCCGCGTCGCCGCCGAGACGCCGGGCTGTCCGTTGAGCGCGAACGAGACGGCCGCCTTGGTCACGCCCGCGCGCTGCGCGACGTCGGCGATGGTCGGACGCCTCGGCCGCGCGGCCCCCGTGCCACCGCTCATACCTCTGACCTCACGTGTGGAAGTATCCCATGGTACGCGCCAATGCCGGTTGACCCTTAACCGGTATAGTGCTTCGATCGCAGCACGGCCCGCAAACAAAAAGGAGTTCTGCCGCATGCGCAGGAGCACTGCCAAGATCACCGTCGGCGGTGAGCCGGTCATCTGGCTCGGCGCCAACTTCTGGTCCAGGACCGGGGGGCCCCTGATGTGGCGGAACTACGACGGCGAGACGATCGCCGCCGAGCTGCGCGTGCTGGCCGAGCACGGCCTGACGGTCACCCGGTCGTTCTTCTACTGGCCGGACTTCATGCCCGCGCCCGACACGATCGACGAGACGATGACGGCGCGGTTCGCCGACTTCCTCGACAGGCACACGGCCCGGGGCATGTCCACCATCCCGACCTTTCTGGTCGGCCACATGTCCGGCGACAACTGGGATCCCGGGTGGCGCGCCGGCCGGGATCTGTACGCCGACGTCTGGATGGTCGGGCGGCAAGCGTGGTTCGCCGGAGAGATGGTGCGCAGGTTCGCGGGCCACCCGGCCGTGGCCGGGTGGCTGGTCTCCAACGAGATGCCGCTGTACGGGGGCATGACCACCGCACCCGAGGTCGTGGCCGCCTGGGCGCAGATCATGCGGGACGCGGTGCGCGCGGCCGGCGGCCACCAGCCGTTCTCGCTGGGCGACGGCGCCTGGGGCCTGGAGGTCACCGGCGAGGAGAACGGCTTCCGGCTCGCCGACATCGCGAAGCTGGTCGACTTCATCGGGCCGCACTGGTACCCGATGGGCAGCGACCGGATCCGCGAGCACTACGCCGCCGCGTGGAAATGCGAGCTCGCGGGCACGTTCGGCCTCCCCGTGGTGCTCGAGGAGTTCGGGCTCAGCTCCGACCACGCCTCGGACGCCAACGCCGCGCACTACTACCGCCAGGTGCTCGCCAACAGCCTTCTCGCGGGCGTCACAGGCTGGATCGCCTGGAACAACACCGATTTCGACCTGCCCGGCCAGGACCCGTACCGGCACCATCCGTTCGAGCTGCACTTCGGGCTGACCGACGCGGGCGGCAGCCCCAAGCCGCAGCTTGCCGAGATGAGCGCGTTCGCCCGCACGCTGCGCGACGTCGGCATCGGCCGCTGCGAGCGCGCCGGCACCGACGCCGCCATGGTGGTCCCGGCCTACCTGGACACCCGGTACCCGTTCACCGACCCCGGGCACGGCCGCTATCTGGAGCAGACACTCGGCCAGGCCTACGTCTCCGCCCGGCTCGCCGGGCTGCCGGTCGCGCTGGCCAGGGAGAGCGCGGGCCTGGCCGGCGACGCCAGGCTCTGGCTGCTGCCGGCGGCCAAGCAGCTGCTCGCCCCCACCGCCGGCCGCCTGCGGCAGCTCGCCGACGGCGGGGCGTGCGTGTATCTTTCCTACTCGGCCGGCCCCACCGACTGGCACCGCGGCCCGTCCATCGCGGGGCTCAACAGCCTGTTCGGCGTGCAGCACGATCTGTACTACGGCCTGGTGGACCCCATCGAGGACACCGAGGTCACGTTCACCTTCGGCCGCGACTTCGGCACCCTCGCCGCGGGAACCAGGCTGACCTTCCGGGCCGCCGGCAACGAGCACAGCAGGTCGTTCCTGCCGGTCCGCCCGGACGGCGCCGAGGTGATCGCGACCGACGGCCACGGACGGCCCGCGCTGCTGCTGCGCAGGACCGGCGCGGGTTCACTGATCCTGTGCACGTACCCGATCGAGCACATGGCCGCGGTGACCCCGCACGTCAACCCCGACGCCACCGTCCGGCTCTACGACGCCCTCGCGACGCACGCCGGTGCCCGCCGGGAGATCACCGTCGAGGACCCGCGTGTCGCCACCGACGTCATTGTGCGCGACGACGGCGCCCGGTTCGCGTGGCTGGTCAGCCACGCGAGCGAGCCGGTGACCGTGAAACCGGCGACGGCCGCGGGGCTGGGCCTTGCCACGCTGGACGGAAGCCCGGTGAGCGCGGGGGTCACCATGGGCCCGTTCGGTATATCCGTCTTCCGAATCACCGGCACCGGCGCTGCGGACCCCGCCCCGTGACCGCGCGGCCGGCGGTATAACCGGGGAGAGCGAGATCGTGTTCGCGACACCGGGAGGCGACGATGCCGTGGTATGACCTGCCACTGGAGCAGCTGCGCTCGTACCGCACGGATACCGGGGAGCCATCCGGGCTCGACCAGTGGTGGGCGCGGCGGCTCGCGGACGCGCGCGCCCTTGCCAGGCCGCCGCGGGTCACCAGGCACGAGGCGGACATGTACAGCCCGCTCGAGGTGTACGACGTGGAGTTCTCCGGCGCGGGCGGTGACCGGATCCGGGGCTGGTACCTGCGGCCCGGGCCGCAGACGGGGGGCGGCGCGCGGCCCCTGCCCATGGTCGTGAGGTACATCGGCTACGGCGGCGGGCGCGGCGTTCCCGCGGAGCACGCGCTGCTGCCCGCGCTCGGCTACGCGGTCTTCGTGATGGACAGCCGGGGCCAGGGCGGCCGCTGGACCACCGGCGCGACCGGCGACCCGGCGGCCAATTCGACGGGCCCGGAGAACTCGACGGTGATGACCAGGGGCATCCTCAGCCCGGAGGATTACTACTTCACCCGGCTTTTCACCGACGCGGTGCTCGCCGCCGAGACCGCCGCCGCCCTGCAGGGGGACCCGGCGCGGGTCGCGGTGAGCGGCGGGAGCCAGGGCGGCGCGCTGGCCCTGGCCACCGCGGCGCTGCTGCGTGACGCGGTGGCGGTGTGCCACGCCGACGTTCCGTTCCTGTGCGACATTCAGCGCGCGATCACGCTGGCGCCGCACGCGCCGTTCACCGAGGTGCCGGAGTTCCTCGACCAGAACGTCGACCTGATCCCGCGGGCGCTGGACACGCTGCGGTACGTCGACTGCGCGCTGCTGGCCCGCAGGATCACCGCGGAATGCCTGCTCAGCGTGGGCCTGATGGACGATATCTGCCCGCCGTCGACGGTGTTCGCCGCGTACAACGAGATCACCTCGGCCAAGGGCATCGCCGTCTACCCCTACAGCGGGCACGCGGTGCCGCACGCCCACTCCGAACGCCAGCTCAGGCACCTGCGAGCCACGTTCCCGGCCTCCCCGCCCCCGGCCTTCCCGGCCCCGGCCTGACCGGCTCCGGCCTCCCGCACACCGGGGCCGTTGGCGCATTCGGCCCCGCCCAGTGGGGCCGCTGGCGCATTCGGCCCCGCGCCTCCGCGCTCGGCTCGCCGGGCGCCGGCTTGGGCAGCCGCGCTGAGGTCCGGCCCCGGCATGGCGGCGATTGGGTAGCCGCCGGAGGCGGCAAGTGTAGGCCGGTCGAAACTTTCGAGCGCTATCTGTCGCTCTTGAGCTTGAACCAGGAGGTCGAAAGGACTAC
>Ga0213875_10000845_pt1 | contig 22625 bp, 16 predicted proteins | sample BarmaccomBMRX_R8_FD_160105 | JGI IMG/M metagenome (GOLD analysis project Ga0213875, IMG submission 160105) | Root-associated microbial communities from Barbacenia macrantha in rupestrian grasslands, the National Park of Serra do Cipo, Brazil - RX_R8 | ecosystem: Host-associated > Plants > Roots... | reverse complement strand
GGCGAGTGGCGCGGCGAAGCCGTGACAACGGCGCAGCCGCGATCACGCGGCTCGCGAGGGCCCACGGCCCTCCGGCCGCGCGATTCCACGGCGAGCACCCCAGCGGGCAACCGGGGGGTTCCGGGGGGTCGCCCCCCCGGGCTAACACAGCCCACCCGGCCGCCGGGAACCGCACCCGTCGCGGCGGGATACGCACGCTGCGCGTGACCACAGTTCGTGCAGCCCGCCGCGCCCCCCCTGGCGCGGTCGGTCCCGGCGGCCGGGCAACACTCTCAGCCGTGCCCGGCCGGTCACCTGATCACGGCCCAGCATGCCAGCTGATACTAGGAAATTAGCGGCGGGCGCCTCGCGGCGCATCCTCAGAACTATGTAGGCCGTTATGTATTCGATCGCCGCCTGATCTTGAAGTCGGCGCTATTGTGGGCGTAGTTGTTGAGTGCGGGACCAGCAGGCTGAATAGGAAATCGGGCTGCAGGGGAGAAACAGGTAGAAGAGACCCGGGCCAATCTGCCCCTCGAACCGAATAGCTTCGTCGGCCGCGAGAGCGAGATCGGCGAGCTGTGCGGGCTGGTACGCGTGACACGGGCCGTCACGCTGTGTGGTGCCGGGGGCATCGGGAAGACCCGGCTGGCGCTGCGGATCCTCGCCGGACTGGCCGACGAGTTCCCCGACGGGGCCTGCTTCGTCGAGCTGGCTGACCTGGGGCAGCCCGAGCTGGTGGTCTCCCGGGTGGCGTCGGCGGTGGGTGTCGGCGAGGAGCCCGGGCGCCCGCTGCTGGACACGCTCGCGGACGCGCTCAGATCGCGGAGGATGCTGCTTGCGCTCGACAACTGCGAGCACCTGATCGACGCGTGCGCCTGGGTGTCGCGGCGCTTGCTGGCCAGCTCGCCGGGGCTGCGCCTGCTGGCCACCAGCCGCGAGCCGCTGCACGTGGCGGCGGAGACGGTGTGGCAGGTGCCGCCGCTTTCGGTCGCCCCGGACGGCGCGCTCGCCGGCGCGGCCGACGACGCCTGCCGCTACGAGGCGATCAGGCTCTTCGCCGACCGGGCTGCCGCCTGCTCCCCCGGATTCGCGGCCGGCCCGGGCAACGTCGCCGCGATCGCGGAGATCTGCCGCGCGCTGGACGGCATTCCGCTGGCGATCGAGCTGGCGGCCGCGCGGGTACGGGCGCTGTCCGCCGAGCAGATCGCCGGCCGCCTGGCCGACCGGTTCGGGCTGCTGACGACCGGGGACAGAACCGCGCCGCCCCGCCAGCGCACGCTTCGCGCCGCGATCGACTGGAGCTTTGACCTGCTCACTTCCCATGAGCGGGTGCTGCTGCGGCGGCTTTCGGTCTTCGCCGGCTGGTCGCTGGAGATGGCCGAGCAGGTGTGCTCCGGCGAGCAGACACCGGCCGGGGACATGCTCGACCTCATCGCCGCGCTGGTGGACAAGTCGCTGGTGGTGCTCGAACCGGAGGCGCTCGGCCAGGCCCGTTACCGGCTGCTCGACACCATCCGCGAGTACGCCGCCGAAAGGCTCGCCGAGGCCGGCGAGTCGGCCGCGCTGCAGCTCAGGCTCCGCGATTACGTGCTGCGGGTGGCGGAACACAACCTGGCCATCGGGATGGCACGGCTTCCGGCGCCGTGGTCGGCGCGCGTCGACGTCTTCCGCAGGTACGACGTTGACGCCGGCAACCTTTGGCAGGTGCTGAGCCGGTGCCTGGCCGACGGCGATGCGGAAACCGGGCTGCGGATCTGTACCGCGGTCCGGCCCGCCTGGATCGCGCGCGGCAGCTTCGCCGAGGGCGGCGAATGGCTGGAGTCCTTCCTGGCCCTGGACAAGGGCGCCGTGCCGCCGGGGGTGCGCGGCGCTGCCCTGGTGGGGCGCGCCCAGCTCGCCCTGTCCAGCGATCCGGCCCTGGCGGAGTCGCTGGCCGAGGAGGGGCTGGAGCTGTGCCGCGCGGCGGGCGACGAGTTCTGGATAGCGGCCGCGCTCAGCCTGCTGGCCGAGATCGCGCTGCACACCGGGAGGCCGGACGAGGCGGCGTCCTGCGCCGACGAGGCCGTGTCGGTCGCCAGGGCGGCCGGTGACGGCTGGAACGAGGGCTACGCGCTGGGCATCCAGGCGGCGATCGCGGGACTGCGCGGCCGGCTGCGCGAGGCACAGCAGCTCGGGAAGGCCTCGATCGCCGTCATGCGGCGCATCGACCAGCAGTGGGGGGTGGCACGGGCCCTGCTCGGCCTGGGTGACCTGGCCAGGCTCCGCGGGGATCCGGGGGACGCGCGGCGGCGGTACCTCGAGGCGCTGGGCATCCTGCGCGAGATCGACGCGCGGCCGGAGATCGCACGGTGCCTGGCCGGCCTCGGGCGGGTGGCCCTGGACCTGGGCGCCGCCGGGCTGGCGAGGCAGCACCTCACCGACAGCATCCGGCTCAGTCACCACACCGGCGCGCGGATCGGCGTGGCACGCGGGCTCGAGGCCTTCGCGGCGCTGGCTCTCGTCGAAGACCGGCCCGAACGGGCGGTGCAGCTGACCGCGGCCGCCACCGCGATGCGAGAGGCGGCCGGCCTGCCGCCGCTGCCCGGCGCGCGGGCCGAACGTTACCTGACCGCGGCGCGCCATCTCGGCAAGCCGGCCATCGCGCGGCTGTGGGCGCAGGGCCTGGCGATGAGCCCCGACGCGGCGGTGGCGCTCGCCCTGGACCTGCCGGAGCCCGGGCCGGCTTCCGGCGACGTGAAGCTGACCGCGGTGGGCGCGGACGAGGCCGCCGAGGCGCCGCCGGGCCCGCTGACGCCGCGCGAGCGCGAGATCGTCGAGCTGGTCGCCAGCGGCCGCAGCAACAAAGCCATAGCCGAGGAGCTGTTCATCAGCCCGGCGACCGCCGCCCGGCACGTCGCCAACATCCTGGCCAAGCTGGGGTTCAGCTCACGCACTCAGATCGCCGCGTGGGCCGCGGAGGGACAGAGGGCCGCGCCGGCCGTTCCGGCGCCGCGGGCGCAGCAGCCCGGCGCCTGAGCCCCCGCGCGTCACCGGCGCTCGCGCTTCACCGCGGGCCCGTTCTCCGTGCGCCAGCGGTCGTAGCAGGAGGTACACAGCTTCGTCACGTCGTCGACGCGTGTGTACGATCCGCACTTGAAACAGTAGTTGTCATGCATCGCTGCACTGTCCTCCCCAGGGCATTACCCATACAGCGCTGTGGCGCGCCCGGTATTCCCGAAGCATGAGGTGACCGGGACCCCCGCGAAATACAGACGTTCAGGAGGGCCTCATGGTTGTCCCGCTCGCCGCCCGGGTGGCCGCCGCGGTGATCGGCGGCCTGCTCGTCGTGACGGCGTGGGCCAGCGTCACCGGGACGCTGATCGTTTCGCGCTCGGTGAGCGGCCGGGTGACACGCTGGGTCGACCGCCTCATCATCAAGGTGTTCGGGCTGGCGAACGCCAGGTACACCGACTACCGGCGGCGCGACCGCACGCTCGCCGCGCAGGCGGCGGCGATCCTGCTCACGCAGCTGGCGACCTGGCTGGTGATCGCCTTCGCCGGGTTCATGCTGCTGCTGTGGCCGTTCGAGCGCGGCGGCCTGGGTTCCGCGTTCGCCTCTTCGGGGTCGGCGATGTTCACCCTCGGGTTCGCGGTCCCCGTCGGGAGCGTGCCGGCCGCGTTCATCTTCCTCGGCGCGGGCACCGGCCTGGTGATCATCGCGCTGCAGATCGCCTACCTGCCGACGCTGTACGCGGCGTTCAACCGGCGGGAAACGGAGATCGCCCTGCTGAACGCGCGGGCCGGCGTCCCGTCATGGGGCCCGGAACTGCTGGCCCGCACCTACTACGCACTCGGTACCGGCGTGTCCACCATCGACACCCTGCCAGACCTTTACGCGCAGTGGGAGCGCTGGTCCGCGGACGTCGCGGAAAGCCACACGACCTACCCGGTGCTGGCCCGGTTCCGGTCACCACGGCCGCTGTCCTCCTGGGTGACCGCGCTGCTCGCCGTGCTCGACTCCGCCGCCCTGTTCCTGGCGCTGTCGCCGAAGTCCGTGCCCGAGGTTCCCGCGCGCCTGTGCCTGCGGGGCGGGTTTGAGTGCTTCCGCCGCATCGCGCAGACACTGGGCATCGACCTGCCCGACGAGCAGGACCCGGACGGCGGGATCACGCTGACCTACGAGGAGTTCCTGGCGGCGGTCGAGCGCATGCGCAAGGTCAGCTTCCCCATCGAGCGCGACCCGGCCGACGCGTGGCCGGACTTCGCGGGCTGGCGGGTCAACTACGAGCGGGCCGCCTACGCCGTCGCCGCGGCGGTCGATGCTCCGCCTGCCCTCTGGTCAGGTCCGCGCGGGTATCCCGTGACCCCCATCCCCCCGTTCCGGCCGCCGAGCGGAGGGCAGCCCTCCGATGGCCGGCCGCCCGCGGCCGGCCCCTCCGGCTCTCCCTCTCCGCGAAGGCGGCTCCGGCCTCCCTGACCGCGGGTCACGAACGGCTGGCGGCACGCTGGCCGCCGCGACCGCCTGGGTATCCGCCCGGAAACGGCCACTGACCGCCGCTGCCGCCGTGGCCGTGCTGTTGCGTCCGGCGATCCCACGGCCATGTGTTCTGGCCGGTGAGGGCCGAGCAGTAGGCGGGCACCCGCCAGATGTCCCCGGCCGCCTTGACCAGGGCGCGGTAGGCGTCCCGGTCCTGGCCGTTCTGGCCGGGCTGGCCGTTCTGGCCGTTCTGGCCGGGCCACCGGGCATGCTGGAGCGCGCGGCACAGACCGGCCAGCTCGCTCCGGGGGGTGCCGGAAGAGGCCGAGGATCCCGCGGAGACGGAGTGGCGGACCCGCCCGTCGGGTGCCGCGGGACCGGCATGGCCCGGAGCCGGCGCTGTCGCCTCGCGCGCCAGCGGACGCGGCGGCGGATGGTGCCGCGCCACGTGGTGGGCCGGGGGAGCGGCGATGACCTCGTGTGCCAGGCGCTGAATCGGCGTCGGCAGGCTGCCGGTGTACGCGGCGACACCGCCGAGGGCCACCACGGCAAGCGCCGCCGCGGCGGCGAGCCGAGGGCCGGGCACCAGGCCGGACCGCCGCCGCCTGCGGTGCCTTGGCCCGCGGAAAGCCACCGTGTGCCGCGGCGCGTCCGCGGCGGCCCGCGCCCGGCGGCGCGCCCGGCCCGCCATCTCGCGGAACCCGGCCATGGCGAGGTCTTCCCCGGTCAGCTCACCGGGCGCTGGCGCGGCGCGCAGCGCGCTCAGGACCTCGGCGACCGGGCGCAGCCCGGCCGTGACCTCGCCTGGTTCGCGGGCGAGCAGCACCTCGAGGTCACCGTCGCCGTCCGGCGGGATATCCCCGTGAGCTGGAGAGGAGCTTTCTGGCATGTCATCGTCTGGAGCGCCGCGCCGCCTCATAGCGTTACACCCGCCTCGGCCAGCATCGTGGCGAGCTTCCGCAGGCCGCGGTGAGCGGCCACGCGGACCGCGCCGGGGCTGCGGCCCAGCAGGCCGGCCACCGCCTCGGTGTCCAGCCCCGCGACGACCCGCAGCAGGATCACCTCCGCCTGCTGCCGCGGCAGCCTCGATACCAGCGTGATCGCCGCCTCCGTCGCCAGGTTCTCCATCGCCTGCTGCTCGGCGTCGTATGCCCGCGGAACCTCGGCGGGCTGGATCCCCTCGAGCGGTTCCGCGGGATGCCGCCTGCGAAGCCGCGCCTGATCAAGCGCCCGCCTGCGGGCGATGGTGAAGAGCCACGCCCGCCACGCCGCCTCGTCGCCGCTGAAGCGCGGCAGCCCGCGCACCACCTGCACCCAGGTTTCCGCCGCCGTGTCCTCGGCCGCCTCCGGGGCGATCACCCGCAGGTAGCGGAGCAGTGCCGGGTTGCCGTCCCGCCACAGCACGGAAAAAGCGGCCTCGCTGCCCCCCTGGGCGGCCGCCAGCAGCCCCGCGAAGTCCTCGCCCACCACAGTGCTGAGTATCCGCAGTGCGCGCCCGCCGCCGCAACGAAATCCATATTCAGGAGCAAGTCAAGATCATGAATCCGCTGTGCTCTCGGAGCTATCCTGGACCGGGCGGCCGGCCGCCGCCCGGGACCAAGGGGTCATTTTGTGATCGAACTCGTCCGCGTCACCGGGTAGCCAGTGGCCGCCACGAACTGGGCAGGGAACGTCACCTTCCGCGCGGCCCGGGTGCGGCGCCCCGCGACAGCGGCCGAGCTGCGCCAGCTCGTGGCGGAAAGCCCACGGCTGCACGCCGTCGGAGCCGGGCATTCGTTCAGCCCGGCCGCGGACTCCCCCGGCGAACTCGTCTCGGCCGAGGGGCTCCCGCCGGCGGCGCAGACCGGCCGCGGCGGCGTCCGGGTCAGCGCGGGCATGACATATGGCCAGCTAGCACCCCGGCTGGACCGGCAGGGCTTCGCGCTGCCGAACCTGGCGTCGCTGCCGCACATAACGGTCGCGGGAGCATGCGCGACCGGAACGCACGGCTCGGGGGACGGCAACGGCTCGCTCGCCACGGCGGTCTCGTCGCTCGACATGGTGACCGCGGACGGCGGCCTCGTGACGCTCAGCAGGAACGAACCCGGGTTCGCCGGCGCGGTCGTGGCGCTCGGCGCCCTCGGCGTCGTGACCAGCATGACGCTCGACGTGGTGCCGGCCTTCCGTATCCGGCAGTGGGTCTACGAGGACCTGCCCCGGCGGGCGCTGGACGAGGGCTTTGATGAAATTTTCAGCAGCGCGTACAGCGTGAGCGCGTTCACGACCTGGCGCGACCCCGGGCGGCTGAGCCAGGTGTGGGTGAAACACCGTGAGGACGACGGCTGGGAGGCCACGCCGCGCTGGCTCGGCGCCCGGCTTTCCGCGCGCCAGCTCCATCCGGTGCCGGGCATGCCGCCTGGCCAGGCCACCCAGCAGCTCGGCGTCCCCGGCCCGTGGCACGAGCGGCTGCCGCATTTCCGCGCGGATTCCACGCCGAGCGCGGGCGACGAGCTGCAGTCCGAGTACCTGCTGCCGCGCGGCGCCGCCGTCCCGGCGCTCGCGGCGCTCGATCCGCTCGCCGGCCGGATCGCGCCGGTGCTGCGGGTCGCGGAGATCCGCACGATCGCCGCGGACGGCTTGTGGCTGAGCCCCTGCTACCAGCGGGACACGGTCGGCTTCCATTTCACCTGGCGCAAGGACACCGCGGCCGTCACCGCGCTGCTCCCGGCCATCGAGGAGCGCCTGGCGCCGTTCGCCCCGCGCCCGCACTGGGGCAAGCTGTTCACGATGCCGCCCGTGACCTATCCGCGGCTCGCGGACTTTCGGGAACTGATGTCCCGCTACGACCCGGCCGGCAAGTTCCGCAACGCTTTCATTCACCACGTCGCATGATCGCGGAAGTCTGGGTGTCGCCCGCGACCCGGCGTTTCCGCGATCATGAGGGCTGTCCGCTTTGTCCGGTGGGCGCGCTGGCGGGTCCCGCCGTTTCTCTTGCCACGGGGATGCCGGTTGCGTGATCGGCGGGCATCCCGGGACATGCCGCGGGGGCCAGCGACCTCTCGCCGTGAGGGTTACGCGTGCCGGTTTCAGTGGCCTGGCGCCACAGGAGTGACCACGAACTGGCGCAGGTAAAGATCACGGAAGGTCACTGGCCCCCTGGGCCCGGGGACAGCGTCGATGTTGATCCCGGTTTCGGGGACGGAGAGCAGCTTGAACCCGTCCAGAAGCCGCGTCGTCGCGTTCCAGAACGCGCCGGTACCCGCGTAGGCGCCGAGGAACTCGGCGGCGGCGGCCTGGTCGCCGGCGACGATCCCGGCCGCCAGCCCCGACGTCTCGTCGTTGGCGATGGCGGCCGCCTCCGCCGGGCCGCCCGCGGGGGCGATCGTGACCGTCGCCTCGCGGCCGGTTTCCAGCGCCCACTCATGCCCCAGCGGATGATCGTGCGGCGGCAGCGACGCGGTGACACCGAGCCCGCCGAGCAGGCCGGTGAGGCGCGGCAGCCATTCGGACCACAGGTCGCGGTGCACCAGCAGCAGGTTGAGCCGGTTGCAGACGCCGAGCCGGTCGAGGCTCGCGGTGATCAGGGAGTCCGCCAGCTCCCGTTCGGCTGAAGAATGAAGGTAAAGCACCCCGCCGCCGTCGGCGTGCGCCAGCGTCCGCACCCCGTGCCGTGCGCCCTCACCGGCGAGCGCCCTGGTGCTGGCGCCGCTGCCGCGCAGGATCACGAGCGGGATGAGGGCCGGCTCGCGAACCAGGGCGTACGCCGCCGCCTGCCCAGGTGCCCGGACGAGCTGAACCGCCGACGGGTTCAGGCCGGTCCGCGACAGCGCCGGGGCGATCACCTCATCCGCGAGCGCGACGGCCGACCGCAGGGCGGCCGACCCGGTACGCAGCACGCCCGCGTTGCGGGACTTGACGAGCTGCGACGCGATGTCCACCACGACGTTCGGCCGCGCCTCGAAGTTGGCGCCGATGACGCCGACCGGCCGCCGCCGCTCCGTGAGGCTCAGGCCGCCGGGCAGTTCCCTGACGAACCGGCTCGCGGGCTCGGCGGGGATACCGGCCAGCGCCCGCAACTGGTCCGCCATCCCGCGCAGCCGTGCCTCGTCCAGCCGGAGCCGGTCGCGCAGCGCGTCCGGCAGCCCGGCGTCCGCGGCCGCGCGCATGTCCCGCTCGTTGGCCGCGAGCACGGCGCCGGACGCGTCGCCGAGCGCGCCGGCCATGGCCCGCAGCGCCTCGTCGATGCTCGCGCCGGGAGCCGCGGCGAGGCCTGGAGCGGCGGCCCGCGCGGCGTTCGCCGCGGCCCGGACCGCGCCGGCGGCTTCCCGCTCTCCGGCGTCACGCGCGGCCTCGTCAACCGCGGCGCCCTCTGCTGTCACGGCGTGTCCTTCCGGTCGGGCCTTGCTCCAGGGACATGTCCTAGTACACTCGACTGCGTGAGTGAAAGTCAACACCCGACGGTCGATTGTTGAACAATTCCCCCGACTCCGCGCCCGCCCCGGCGCGGCGGCGCGGGCGCGGCCTGCCCGGCTTGCCCGCGCTGCAGCCGCTGCCCACCGCCGCGGAGCGTGCAGCGTCCGTGATCAGGGACTACATCTTCGAGGGTGAGTTCCTGCCGGGCACACCGCTGCCCGAGGCGAGCCTCGCGCAGGCGCTTCAGGTCTCCCGCAACACCGTACGCGAGGCGTTCCGCGCGCTGATGAGCGAGCACCTTCTCGCCTATGAAGCCCACAAGGGCGTCACGGTGCGCTGGCTCACCGCAGCCGACGTGCGGGACATCTACGCGCTGCGCCGGGTGCTGGAGCTGTCCGCCATCGACCTGATCAGCGAGGGCAGGGCGGCCCTCGACACCGCCGCGCTCGGCGCGGCCGTCACCGCCGGCGAGGCCGCCGCCGCCGAATCGCGCTGGCGCGACGTCGGCACCGTCAACCTGCGTTTCCATGCCGTGCTCGTGGCCAGCCACGGCAGCGCCCGGATGGACGAGTTCTTCCTGCGGCTGATGACCGAACTGCGGCTCGGCTTCCTCGCGGTGGCCGACCCGGAGTCCTTTCACGGCTCGTACCTGACCCGCAACATGCAGCTCAGGGACCTGTTCGGCGAGGGCAGGTACGCGGACGCCCGGGCGGCGCTGACCCGCTACCTGGAGGAGGCCGAAGGGCCCGTGCTGGCGGCGGTCAGCGCGGCCCGGGAAGGCGGCGGCGTACCGCGGCCAGGCGGCTGAAGAAGCCTGCTCATTCCCCGTCGTAGAGGCGGCGGCGCAGGTCGGCGCGGATGTCCTCGCCGAGCCGGCGGGTTTCCCGCCGGTTCAGCATCGCGCCCGCGACGCTGCCGGTGAGAAGCGGCCCCATGGAGAACGCGCTCCTGGTCGCGCGGGCCGCGAGCCTCCGCCGGAGCTGCCGCGCCAGCGGCGACCCGGCGACGAGGATCAGGCCGCCGGGAACCATGAACACGCCGCGCCGGTGCGCCCATGCCGCGATGTACGACGCCATCCGTTCCGGCACGGTGCCCGGCGCGGGCATGCCGTACGCCTCGTGGAGCTCCGCGACGAGCTTGACTTCGATCCCGACCAGGGCGAGGGTCTCGGCCGCCATCTCGGCCGGGAAGGCGGGCAGCACCGGCAGCGTCGCCCACGCCCCGACGGCGGCGCCGACGGCCGACGACGCGCGCGCCGCGGTCTCGATCAGCGCGTCGGCGATTTCCTCGGTGCTGCTTCCGGGAAACTGAGCGCGCAGCGCGGCCTGGTCGCGTACCCGCAGCCGCGGGCCCATCGCCTCGACCTGAGCGGCGAGCCAGCCGATGCCCGAGCCCATGCCCCGCCGCGCCGCGCTCGTACCCCGCCGCGCCGCACTCCTGCCGCGCCGGGCGGCACCGGTGCCGCGCCCGGCGACCCGCGCGCTGGACCGCGCGGCCGCCGCGAAGATCGCCGCGATCCGCCGCTGGTCCTGCTGGCGCTCGGCCTCGGCCAGCTCGCTGGCGGCCTCGGCCGCCTCCCGCGCGAGGACCTCGGGGGGCGGCGCATTGCTCTCCGACTCAGCCATGACAGGCCCCTACCCCCCACCCCTGGTGAGGATGCGCGTTCCGGCAGGCGCGGCCCGACTGCGCAGAGCGAACACGCCGTCACAAATACTTTGGTTCTGCACTTCTCGTATTAGGCACATCGCCTATAGTGACGCTTATGTGATCCGGCCGGGGCGGGCGGTGCTTTCGAGGCGCATGGTGCCGGTGTGAAATATATGAGCGGCAAGGGGCGGGGCCGGGAGGCGGGCCCGGCGGCGAGCGAAGACACGGCGAAACGGAGCGCGATATGGCCAAGGGGGCGCCGAACGAGGCGAGGGAGCTTCCCGGTGCGGTCCTGCTCGCGGCCGGCACCGCGGCCGGCACCGCGGCCGGGAGCCTCGAGGCGCAGCTCGCCGAGGCGTGGGCCGGCGCGCTCGGCGCCGGGACGAAGGCGCGCCCCTTCCTCACCGGGCTGTCGGCCACGCTGCTTTCCTCGCTGCGGGACTCGCGCCTGGAGCCGCGGCGGGCGGCTGGCGTCGGGCAGGCGCTGGCCGACGCGGATTTCGCCGGCGCCGAGGTGCTGGGCCAGAGCCTGCGCGTGCTGAGCCTGCGGGTCCCCGAGCTGCTCGGCGACGCGGCCGCCGCCCTAGTCCCCCGGCTGAGCGAGCTGCTCGGGGCGCTGGCCAACGGCTACGTTCAGGCCCTTCGCGACCGGACGCTCGCGGAGCAGGAGGCGATCCGCCGCGCCGAAGCGGACGAGCAGCGAACCCTCAGCGAGACCCTGTTCCATCAGGCGACGCATGACCCGCTCACCGGGCTGCCCAACCGCGCGGCGCTCTTCAGCAGGCTCGGCGCGGCGCTGAGCGCCGGGGAGGCACGCGGCGCCGGGGAGGCACGCGGCGCCGGAGACGCGCGGGGCGCCGGGGAGGCACGGGGCGCGGGCGGCGGCCGAGTGGGCCTCTGCTACCTGGACCTCGACGGGTTCAAGGCGGTGAACGACCGCCACGGACACGACGCGGGCGATCAGCTCCTCGTCACGGTGGCCGAGCGCATCGGCCGGGCCGCCCGGGCGAGGGGCGCGCTGGCGGCGCGGATAGGCGGCGACGAGTTCGTGGTCCTGGCGGAGAGCTCGCCGGGCCTCACCGGGCTGATAACGCTCACCAGCGACATCCTCGCGGAGGTCAGCCAGCCGATACGGCTGGCGGCCGGGCGGATCAGCATAACCGCGTGCGCAGGGATCGTGGAGAGCGCCGCGCGCCCGCCGGGCGCCGCCAGCATCGTCGCCGACGCGGACGCCGCCCTGTACGAGGCGAAGTCCTCCGGCCCCGGCCGGTGGGCGGTCCACGGCACGGCGGGTCACGGCCGCCTTTCGTCCTTCCCGGCATCGATCCGCGGCGGGCTGGAACGCGGCGAGTTCCGGACCGAGTACCGGCCCGTGTTCGGGCTGGCGGACGGCGAACTCCGGGGCGCCGAGGCGGTGCCGCGCTGGAACCACCCGGCGTTCGGCGAGCTTCCGGCCGATGCGTTCGGCCCGCTCGCCGAGGGCAGCGGGGTCGCGGCGCAGCTCACCAGGTGGATGCTCGAGACGGCGTGCCGGGACGCGCGTGCCTGGCAGGAGGCCGCCCGCCGCCCGGCGGAAGACTCCGGCGCGCCGGAGGACGGCGCGGCGCCGTATGTCAGCGTCCGGGTGCCCGGCGGGCAGCTGACGCGGCCGGATCTCGCCGGCCAGGTGGCGGCGGTGCTCGGCGAGTCCGGGCTGACGCCCGCGCTGCTGCAGCTCGAGTTCGACGAGGCCGCGATCGCGGACGCGCTGGGCTCGGACGAGCTGCGGCGGCTTTCCGGCCTGGGAGTGCGGGTGGCCGCCGGCGGCTTCGGCACCGGCAGCGCCGGGTTCCGGTACCTCAGCGTGTTTCCCGTCGCCGGCGTGAGCCTGCACGAGTCCCTGACGGCGGAACTCAGTGAACCGGTCATCTCCGCGGTCACCGGGCTCGCGCACACGCTCGGCGTTACCGTCACCGCGACCGGCGTCCGGGATGCCGCGCAGGCCCGTCAGCTCGCCCGGCTCGGCTGCGACAGCGCGCAAGGTCCTTACTTCACCCGCCCGGGCCGCTGGTCCGGGCGCGTACCCGCGAGCCGGATAGCCGCCCTGATCCGAACCGCCGGAGCGGTCACCGCCGCCTGACCGGGCTGATGCTGGTTCCGTGATGCCGGAAATTCCGCATTTGCGTCGTGGCGGCTGCCACCTATAACTCCAAAGTTTCCACGACGTGGTGGGGCGAGCGGTGTCGCGGAGCGTTGGTAACTAACCTCATCGATCGCTACCCACCCTGCATGCCCACAGGTAACATCCCCGCTGCCGGCGGCCGGCCTCTGCGCGGGGCCAAATGCGCCAGCGGCCCCACTGGGCGGGGCCAAATGCGCCAGCGGCCCCGCCGCCATCGTGAGCCCGGACCGTGAGCCCGGACCGTGGCCACCCAGAAATACATGCCAGAGCCCCGTATTGGGCCCAAAATTTCCACGATTTGATGGGGCGAGCGGTGTCGCGGAAATCAGGGTGCCGTATATGACCCCGCGTTTCCATAACGCATCCATCGCGGACAAAATGGTGGAAACTATGGTGCCGCGGGCGGCGCGGGGAGGCGGCTACAGGCCGAGGCACACCCCCCGGGGATCCACGTCGGCACACCCCGAGGGGGACGGAGGAGCGGGCGGGCGCCGGAGGAGGACGGAGGAGCGGGCGGTGGCCGGGGACGGAGGAGCGGGCGGCGCGCCGAAGGAGGACGAAGGAGCGGGCGGTGGCCGGGGGGACGGAGGAGCGGAGGAGCGGAGGAGCGGAGGAGCGGGCGGCACCCGAGGAGGACGGAGGGGCGGGGGGCGCCGGAGGGGGACGGAGGAGCGGGCGGCACCCGAGGAGGACGGAGGAGCGGGCGGCGCCGGAGGCGTCACCGCCATGGATGCAGCCGGACGATCGCGATGAGGTTCCGCGCCGCCGCCCGCGCGCGATCCGCCGTAAGCGCGACGGCGAGGTGGGTGGCGGGCAGCATGGGGCCGAGCCCCATCCTGGCCTCATGCCGCAGCCGCCGAAGCGCCGCTTTGCGCTGCGCCGCCGTCAGGCCCGGCAGAAGATAGATGATCGCGCTTTGGCCGGTTACCTCGGCCAGAGCGTGTAATCCGGGGGGAAGGTCCCGGTACCGAATCCGGATCATCGCCCCGCCCATTCACACGTGTTCATGTATGCCCCTTCGGCGGATAAACGCACGTCCCCCACTCGAGGCGTTGTGAAGACGAATATAACCCAGCGGGATTGCCGTGTTCACGTCAAATGAATAACTTGCCCCCTTCGTGACCCGGCCGCACCCGTGCCAGCGCCGTCTGCGCGCGGCTCACGCGCCGGGGCCGGGCACGGGCTGGTGCATTAGGCTGCGAGCGTGACCTCCCTGGAAGCGCCGAGGGTGCTGCTGCCGCGGCCCGAGCCCGGCATCCCGCGGCTCCGGACGCGCTGGGCGGTGGTCACGGCCCTCGCCGGCGGGGCGGCACTGGCCGCCGCGTTTCCGCCGGCCGGGGTATGGCCGCTGGCCGCCGTCGGGCCGGCGCTGCTGGTGCTCGCCCTGTCCGGCCGCGGCCTCCGCGCGTCCTTCCTCATCGGTCTCGCCTTCGGGGTCACTTTCTTCCTGCCGCTGCTGGCGTGGGTGATCAACGTGGCGTGGTACGCCTGGCTCGCGCTGAGCATCGCGGAGACCGTGATCTTCGCCGTCCTCGCGATCGGGCAGCGGCTGCTGCTGCGGCTGCCCGGATGGCCGGCCGCCGTGGCCGGGTGGTGGGTGGCCGTCGAAGGGGTCAGGGACCGGTGGCCATGGGGCTTTCCCTGGGGCAGGCTCGCGATGAGCCAGGCTGGGGCGCCGACCGCGGGATGGGCGGCGATCGGCGGTGCTTCCCTGCTGACGTTCCTCGTCGCACTCGCCGGCGCGACGCTGGCATGGCTGCTGCTGACCGTCCTGCGCGCCGGAGGCGTGCGCCGGGAGATCGCGCGCGGTGGCGGGAGCCTGCGGTACCCGGCCCTGGCGCTGGCCGCCACCGCGGGCCTGGCGCTGGCCGGCGCCGCGCTGCCGGCCGACCCGGTGGGCAAGGTGCCGACCGCCGTCGTCGCCGCGATCCAGGGGAACGTGCCGCGGGCCCGGAGCCTGAGCGCCCAGCTCGACGACACGACCGTCACGCAGAATCACGCGGCGGCCACGATCCAGCTCGCCCGGCAGGTAGCCAGCGGCCGTATGGCGGCGCCGGACCTGGTGATCTGGCCGGAGAACTCGACGAGCCTCGACCCGCGCCTGTACCCGCCCATCCACCAGGAGATATCGGCCGCCGTGGCGGCCATCGGGCGGCCGGTGCTTGTGGGCGCCGTCCTGGAGAACCCGGTACGCAACGCCGGCCAGCTGTGGCTTCCCGGCAAGGGACCGGTCGCCGAGTACGTCAAGCGCCGGCTTGTCCCGTTCGGCGAGTACATACCGTTCCGCTCCATCGTGTCGAAGATCACGTCGCTGACCCAGCTGCAGCCGGTGGACTTCACACCCGGGCACACCAACGTCGTGTTCCGGGCCGGCGCGATCCGGCTCGGTGACGTGATCTGCTACGAGATCGGCTTCGACGACCTGGTGCGCTCGGACGTGACGGGCGGCGCGAACCTGCTCGCGATGCAGACCAACGACGCCACCTTCGAGCGGGACGGCCAGGCCGGCGAGACGGAGCAGCAGCTCGCCATGGCCCGGGTCCGCGCCGTGGAACAGGATCGCGCGGTCATCGTGGCCAGCACCACCGGCGTCAGCGCGATCATCGCGCCCAATGGCGGCATCATGGCCAGCAGCGGCGGAACGTGGCGCCAGGCGATCCTCGAGGCCCGGGTACCGCTGATCACCCACCGGACCCTCGCCGCCGACGCCGGCCCATGGCCGGAGTACGTGCTCATCATGCTCACCGTGCTCGCCCTGGTCGCCGCCGTGATACGGCGGCCCCGGCCCGATCCCGCTCAGCCCGATATTTCCGCAGACACGGCAACTGACCTGGGAAGCCCGATAAACTGAGCGCCGCCAGCGAATGGCGAGCACGGCTTCGGGAAGCTGGGGGCTCGTTCTCTTGGTAGGCATGGCGGGAACCCGGGGTCGCTCCCCGGGGGTCGGCAGGGCGGGTCGAGAGAGGTGACCGTGTACGGCAGCCACCGCACATCTTCGAGCCGGTACAGGCGCCACGCCGCGGCGACGCTGACGGCAACCGCGGCGCTTGTCACCGCGGCGTGCTCCAGTGGGCAGACCACCACGCTGAAGCTGAACCCCAGCGCGGTGGGCGGCGCGAAGCCCGGCGCGGTCCTGCAGGAGCTCAGGATCACACCCGCCCCGGGCAGCAGGGACGCGGACCCAGCCGCCGGCATCACGGTCACGGCGCTGCACGGCAAGGTCACGCACGTGACCGTGCGCACCGCGGGCGACCCCGTGACCGGCGCCCTCAGCGGCAACGGAAAGAGCTGGCGCAGCGCCTGGACGCTGAACACCTCGCAGTCCTACACGGTGACCGCCACCGGCACCGACGGCAAGGGCCACCCGATCACCACGACCAGCACGTTTCGCACGCTGACACCGAGCCAGACGTTCCAGACCGAGATCTACGAGGGGCAGAACCAGGCCTACGGCGTCGGCATGCCGCTCATGCTGATCTTCAGCCGGCCGGTCACCGACCGGGCCGCCGTCGAGCGGTCGCTGCGGCTCACCACGTCCAAGCCCGTCGTCGGCGCCTGGTACTGGGACGACGGCGAGCACCTGGACTTCCGGCCGCGGGACTACTGGCCGGCGAACACGACGGTCAGCTTCGACGGCCGCCTGAACGGGGTCGAGGGCGGCAAGGGGATGTACGGCACCTACGACCTCACCCAGACATTCAGCATCGGGCAGTCGGTGATCGCGGTGGCGAGCACGTCCATCCACCGCACGCTCATCTACGTCGGCGGCAAGCTCGCCTACAACTGGCCGATCAGCACCGGAAGGGCGACGATGCCGACGCCCGACGGCACCTACCTGACCGTGGAGAAGCACAACCCGGTGCGCATGATCGGCGGCGGCAAGAAGGGGTCTCCCGGCTACTACAACGAGCTCGTCAACTTCGCGGTCCGGTTCACCTTCAGCGGCGACTACTACCATTCCGCCCCGTGGTCGGTGGTCGACCAGGGCACCACGAACGTGAGTCACGGCTGCGTGAACCTGCCTCCCGCCGCGGCGAAGACGTACTACAACATGACCATCCCCGGCGACCCCATCACGATCACCAGCAGTCCCAAGGCGGGCCAGTGGGACGACGGCTGGACCGAGTGGTTCCTGAGCTGGCACGAGTACCTCAAGGGCAGCGCGCTGCACGAGGCCGTCGAGGCGGGACCGGGCGGCAGCAGGTTCGTGAGCCCGTCGGCGCTGCCGGCCGACAGCGCATCCGCGCCGCTCGGGACGTCCCAGCCGGGTAACTTCCTGGCCGGCTGAGCACGGCTGCCATCACAGCCGGGTGAGCGTGGGCCCGGGGTGAGACCACGGCCCGTTCGGTAAATCCTTATCGCTGCATCTGCCGGTCCAGCAGCAGTGTGACCGCCGTGGCCACCCCGTTGCGGTCGAGCGTGAGCTGCACCGTGTCCGTGAGCCCGAACTGCGCGCAGCCCAGGTTCGCGAACGACGCGCTCAGCCGGGCACCCATGAACGTCAGCAGGTTTGTGCCGGCCGAGGGCACCGGGGACGGGGCCGCGCTCAGCCGCGCGGCGTTGTCCGCGAGGAAGGCGGTCTGGGCGTTCAGCATGTTCGCGCAGTAGCCGGCCGGAGAGTCGGCGGCCTGATACGGCGAGACCGGCGGCTGGCCGACGCTGAGCCGGTACAGGTCCGTCTTCGCAGTGCTGAACCGGCCGTTCAGCAGCGTCATCGGGTCGTTCTCGGGCACCAGCGCGGCCGGCGCCCGCTGGCCGGCGGCCGCCGACAGCTCGTTCAGGGCCTGCGAGGTCCCGGGCCGGCCGCCGTCGGACAGGTCCGGCGCGGTGAACGGGCTGCAGCCCAGCGCGGGCAGCACGAAGCCGTCGAGCAGCACGTTGTCGCTGCCGTTGGCCAGGGTGACCGCACCGGGCAGCGCCCGGCTGTTCGCGCGGTTGCGCTGCGCCGTCCGGCCGTCGCGGGTCAGCAGGTACTCAGCCGTCACGTTGTCGCTCTGGTCCTGGTCGACGATCTCGAAGCTCCGCGTGGTGGGACACGGCTGGCCGGTGTACGGCGACACGCCGGGTGCCGGGATCGCCAGCTTGCCGAGGGCCTCTGCCCGGCGCGCGGCCCGGTAGAACGCGGCGCTGTCGCAGTACGCCACCTCGCCGAAGACGGATGTCCCCCGGCCGTTCACGCAGTGCGCCCCGGCGCGCCCCGTCCCGGCGAGCGTCAGCGTCTGGCCGTTGGAGCCGATCATGATGCCGGTGACGGCGCCGCGCGGCAGCCGCGGCGCCGCCGGCGCCGCGGCGGGGACCGTGCCCCGCGTTATGACCAGGGGCTCGTAGGTGTACAGCCGCCCGGTGCGCGGGTCCAGGATCGTGGCCTGGACGAAGGCGCTCGCGTTCGGGTTGGATTCGGTGCAGCCGGACCGGCGGGGCGTCATTCCGCGCGGGCCGGTGAGCTGGTACGGGGTGGCGAGACCGCGGGCGCTCAGCGGATCCGGCGGCATGATCAGCACGCAGTCCGCGCCGGGTGCCGCGGCTTGCGCGGCGACATGTGCCTGCGCGGCGCCGTGTGCTTGCGCGGGGCCGTGTGCCGCGCCCCGGGCCTTGCCCGCCTTCCCGTGGGCGCCCAGCGTCTGCGTGATGTGCGCGACCGGCGGACCGGACGAGACGGCCAGGACCACGCCGAGGGTAAGGCCGAGGGCCATCGGTACCGCCAGGGGCACGGCCATGCGTGCCGCCCGCCGCCGCGTCCGGCCGTGGGCGTCCCGCGCACCGCTGCCGTTAACGGCTCCGCCAAGCACCCGGCCGCCTCCGCTCCGATGGTCCGCCGACCCGATCTCGCCCAATGGGGCACCGGCAAGGTTAGACCCGTTACACAACGGTTATGCCGAAAACGGCGAAATTCGCGGCGCGATAGGCTACGCGGCTTCCCAGAGGGTGGCGATTCCCTGGCCGACGCCGATGCACATGGTGGCGGCGCCGCGGGCGGCGCCCCGGCGGCGCATCTCGTGCAGCAGCGTGGTCACGATCCGCGCCCCCGAACAGCCGAGCGGGTGCCCGATCGCGATCGCGCCGCCGTTCACGTTCACCCGGTCCGGGTCGGCCTTGAGCTCGTCGGCGACCGCCACCGACTGCGCGGCGAAAGCCTCGTTGACCTCGATCAGGTCCACATCCTCCAGCCGCCACCCGGCGCGCGCGAGCACCCGTCCCATCGCGGGCACCGGCCCGATCCCCATGTAGTCGGGGTGCACGCCGGCCGCCGACGCGCCCGCGTACCTCGCCAGCGGCGTGGCCCCGGTGCGGCTGAGCGCGGCCTCGGACATCAGCAGCAGCGCCGCCGCCCCGTCGTTCAGCGGCGATGAGTTCCCGCCGGTCACCGTGCCGCCCTTGCGGAAGACGGGCTTCTTGGCGGCGAGTTCCTCCAGGGTGATGTCCCCGTTGATCCCCTCGTCGCTGCCCACCTCGCCGGCGGGGGTGGTCACCGGCACGATCTGTTCGGCGAACCGGCCGGCGTCCCGCGCGGCGGCCGCCAGCCGGTGGCTGCGCAGCGCCCACTCGTCCTGCCGCTCCCGCGTGATCCCGTACTTGTCCGCGACGTTCTCGGCGGTCTCGCCGAGCGTGATGGGCGGGTACATCTCCTTCATCCGCGGGCTCACCAGCCGCCAGCCGAGCCGCGTGTCGGCCAGGTCGAGCGCGCGAGGGAACGGGTCGGCCGTCCGAGCGAGCACGAACGGCGCCCGCGTCATCGACTCCGAGCCGCCGGCGACGCAGATGTCGGCGTCGCCCGCCGCGATGGCTCGCGCCGCGCCGGACACGGCCTCCATGCCGGACCCGCACAGCCGGTTCACGGTGGCGCCGGGGATCTCGACGGGCAGCCCGGCGAGCAGCACGGCCATCCGCGCCACGTTCCTGTTGTCCTCGCCGGCCTGGTTGGCCGCGCCCCAGTAGACGTCGTCGATGCCGGCCACGTCCAGCCATGGGTTGCGGCGGGTCAGCGCCGCGAGGATGTCCGCGGCCAGGTGATCGGGCCGCACCTCCGCCAGGGCTCCCTTCACCTTCCCGACGGGCGTCCTGCACGCGTCCACCACGAACACCGAGCTCACACTGACCACCGCTTCCTTCCGCACCGCATACGTGTTCCACGATAGCCGCCCGGAACGCGGTAAACCCGCCCGCGCCGTGCGGCGAAGTCCGCAGGCCCGCTTGTGGCGGAGGGGCTCGCAACGACGAAGTGGCCCCGATTTCTCGGGGCCACTTCGTCATGGGGTGGTCTGCTGAACCATGGACTGGTCTGCGCCGACCGGGCTGTTCAGTTGGTGCGTCAGGCTCCGCCGGCCTTCTGGCCGTGACGGTGGTGGTGCGCGGGGGCCGGGTTGCCGGTGGCACCGGACGTCGTGCCGCCAGCGCCCGCCATCGCGGCTCCGCCGCCATTGGCGGCCGTGGCCGTCTGCTGGGTGAGGCTGAGCGTCGCGGCGATCGCCACGCCGTTGCCGTCCAGTGTCAGGGTGACCGGGTTCTTGAGCCCGAAGTTGGCGCAGTTGAGGTTGGTGAACGAGGCACTAAGCCGGGCGGACAGGAACGTGAACAGGTTGTTCCCGACCGCGGCCACCGGTGAGGTCGCGTTCGCCAGCACGGTCTGTTCCTTGGTCAGGAAGTTCGGCTGGACGTTGACCAGGTTCATGCAGTACCCCGCGGGCGTGTCGTTCACCTGCGCGTTCGAGACGGGCGGCTGCCCGACACCCTGCCGGTACAGGTTGGTCTTCGTCGTGCTGAACGCGTTGTTGACCAGCGTCATCGGGTCGTTCAGCGGCACCAGCGCGATCGGGGCCTGCTGGTCCTTCGCCGCCTGCAGCTCGCTGAGCGCCAGAGACGTGGTCGGCGTGTTGTTGTTGGCCAGGTCGGGTGCGGTGAACGGGGTGCACCCGGTCGCGGCGTCGACGAAGGAGTTGAGCACCAGGCTGTCGCTCGGGTTCTTGATGACGGTGGCGCCGAGCGCGGCCGCGTTAGCGGCGGTGTCCTGCGCCGTCTGCCCGTTGCCGTTGATCAGGTAGCTGGCGGTCACGTTGTCGCTCTGGTCCTGGTCGACGAGCGCGAAGCTCCGCGTGCTCGGGCACGGCAGCCCGGCGTTGGTGGTGCCCAGCGCGGGGATGACCGTCCGGCCGCGCGCGATGTCCCGGAAGGCCGTCTGGAAGAACCGCGGGCCGTTGCAGTATGAGTCCTCTCCGAAGATCGACCCGTTCAGCCCGTTGACGCAGCGCCCCTGCGCGATCGAGTTGGTGCCGGGGGTGTTGAGCAGCGTCAGGTTCTGGCCGTTGTTGCCGACGTTGATCACGACCACGGCACCGGCCGGCAGCGCCGGCACGACCGGCGCGGCCGCGGGCGTCGTGCCCTGCGTGATGACCAGCGGGTTGTAAACGGCCAGCTGGCCAGTGCGCGGGTTGATGATCGTCGCCTGCACGAACGTGCCGTTGACGGCCGCGTTGGCCTGCGTGCAGCCGGTGCCCTGCGGATTGGTGCCGTTCGGCCCGGTGAGCTGCCACGGGGTAGCGAGCCCCTGCGCGCTCAGCGGGTTCGGCGGCACGATCACCGCGCAGCTCATGTTCACCGCGGGGGCCGCCGCGGCGGCCGTCGGGCTGGCCGACGCGGCCGCGGAAGCACTCGCGCTGGCCGACGGGGTTGCCGCCGCACCCGCCGCCGTCTGGTTGATCTTCGTGGCGTTGCCGCTCGACGAGACCGCGAATATGACCCCGAGAGTCAGGCCCAACGCCATTGGTATGGCGAGGGGGACCGCAATACGCGCCGCACGACTCCTTTGTGTACGGCGGCGCCATGCGGACCGATGCCCGGTGAGCATTGAATCCACCTCCATGTCCGCTGTGACGCTCCCGGGGGATTACGTTAGACCAGGTCGGGGGCGCTGAGAGCGAAAATTGGAAGATTCGTGATTTGTCCGTTTCCGCTCCTACTCCGCAGAGAATTCTGAGTAATTCATTTCAGACTTCTAACGTGCCTGCTCGGTGTGCGTGATATCCGCGTGATAGACCCATCGCGGCCTCGCGCCGACCGTCGGCCGCCGGGCCAGCGCACTGAAAGTAGTGACGACGCCGGCGGCGCGTAGCGCTACTTGTTTCAGACCCGTTACGCGGATCACACGCTCTGCAAGTGATTGATCACACAAGGTCAGCAGCGCTCCGGGGCTGCGGCGCGACGCCGGCACCTTCCGCGCCTATGAACTCACGCTGAGTTTCCGGCAGCGGCCCACGCAACCATTCGCCGCGCGCTAACGTCTGGATGATCGGAAGAGCTGTGACCTGACGTTGCCTGTTCTGATAGCTGACAGCTCTAAACTCTTAACGCCAAGATGCGAGCGAGGGAGACGGCACGGTGTCGTTTTGGGGACAGTTCCGTCGGCAGCAGGCAGTGCTGCTCCGGAACAGGGGAATTGCGATGACCGCTGCGGGCGGTGCGCTGGTCGTGGCCGTTGGCGCTACCGTCGCCGCGACCACTTCCGGCGGCCATGAGACGCTGAGCAACGCCGCTGAGAACGGCAGAGCCGTGAGCCCGCAGCACAAGGCGGCGAGGCCGGCCGCCCCGCTGCGGCTGGTCTCGGTGACTCCCGCCGACCGGGCGTCCGGCGTCAACGGCGCCAGCCCGATCCGCGTGACGTTCTCGGCGAAGCTGGCCGCCGACTCCCCGCTGCCGTCGCTGTCCCCGCGGATCGGTGGCAACTGGCAGATCTCCGGTGACTCGGCGGTTTTCACGCCCACCGCTGGTTACGCCCCGGGCACGCGGGTCACCGTGCGGGTCCCTGGCGGCATTCGCTCGGCTGCCGGAGAGCAGGCGGGCGCCGGAGGCGTGCTGGCAGGCGGCCACAAGGTGAGGTTCACCACCGGGTCGTACTCCGCGCTGCGGCTGCAGCAACTGCTTGCCCAGCTCGGCTACCTGCCGCTGACCTGGACGCCCGCGTCCGGGACCACGGTCGCCGCGACCGATGCGAAC
>Ga0213875_10000844_pt1 | contig 22655 bp, 18 predicted proteins | sample BarmaccomBMRX_R8_FD_160105 | JGI IMG/M metagenome (GOLD analysis project Ga0213875, IMG submission 160105) | Root-associated microbial communities from Barbacenia macrantha in rupestrian grasslands, the National Park of Serra do Cipo, Brazil - RX_R8 | ecosystem: Host-associated > Plants > Roots... | reverse complement strand
GTGGCACAGGGTGTCGACCTGGATCAGGAACTGAAGGTTCAGACCTTCCTTCTCGCGCATCTCGATCAGGCGGTCGAAAATCGCCTCCCAGTTGCGGTTGCGCGCGAAATTGTCGTCGGTAATGAAAAAGCGATAGATCCCCTGGGCGATATTGGCGCGCACCAGCGCTTCGACATCATCGGCATCGCGCCAGCGCGATTTGCGCCCCTGCACGTTGATGATCGTGCAGAAGCTGCATTGGAACGGGCAGCCGCGCCCGGCATCGAAAGCGCCCAAGGTCTCGTTGTAGCGGCGGACGATCTCGATCGGCAGAAACGGCGTGATCTGCTGCTGCAAGCCGGGCAGATCGTTCATGAAATTGTAGATCGGCGACATCGTGCCGGCGAGCGCGTCGGCGAGAACCCGGTCGAGCCGCCCCGCGTCTTCGCCGACAAATATCGTTACGCCGATATCGCGCGCCGCGGCGATGTCGGGCGGCAATTCGGGCAGCATCGACAGGCAGCCGGAGACGTGAAACCCGCCTATCGCGACCTGCACCCCGGCGCCGCGGAACTGGCGGGCGATGTCCATCGCGCGCGGAAACTGGTTCGATTGCACCCCGACGAGGCAGACGAGCCCGGCATCAGCCTGACGGATTCGCCGAATGATTTTGCGGATCGGGATCACGGTGTGGCATTCGTCGTAGGCCTGGATTTTAATATCGACATCGGCGCCGAGCGCCTTGCGCGCCGCGACGTCCTGCGCAATCGCATAGAGGCAGGCCAGCGAGTTCGATGGAATCCACGATCGCAGCCACTGAATCACATAGCCCTCATCGTCGTAATGCGACGGCTTGATCAGCTCGACGACAAGGCGGCGCTGCCCCATTTCCCCCTCATCCGGCGTCGGCCGCGAAGAGGACGAGTTTATTCCTTCCCCCAACGCGCTTGAAAGGTTTTAAAGACCGGCGGCCAGTCGGAATGAAAGCCGCTTTGGGAGAGCATCGTGGAAACGGTTCGCGTCGTCTGCGCCCATGACTGCCCCGACATGTGCTCGCTGTTGGCGCATGTCGAGAACGGCCGCGTCGCCCGCGTCACCGGCGATCCCGAGCAGCCCTTCACCGCCGGCTTCGCCTGCGCCAAGGTCAACCGCGACGCCGAACTCGTGCATTCGCCCGAACGGCTGCAGACCCCGCTGCGCCGGATCGGCCCCAAAGGCGAGGGCCGTTTTGCCCCGATCGGCTGGGACGAGGCGCTCGACGAGATTACCGCGCGCTGGCGGTCGATCATTGCCGAATCCGGGCCGCTGGCCCTGCTCGGCTACGCCTACAGCGCGCATCAGGGGCAGATCAACCGTGGTCTCGTGCTGGGCTTCTTCCACGCGCTCGGCGCCAGCCGGCTGATCGCCGGCACGGTGTGCGACACCTGCTGCGAGACGGCCTGGGACATGACGGTCGGCCCGGTCGGCGGGGCCGACCCCGAATCGGTCGCCGATTCCGACCTGGTCATCGCCTGGGGCGCCGATCTGGTCGCCACCAACGTGCATTTCTGGGCCAAGGTCGAGCAGGTCCGCGAACGCGGCGTGCCGGTCGTCGTGATCGATCCCCGCCGCAGCCGCACCGCCCGTCTCGCCGATTGGCACCTGCCGATCCGTATCGGCACCGATGCGGCATTGGCGCTGGGCATCATGCACATCCTGGTGCGCGACGGCCTGTGCGACCGTGCTTACATTGCCATGCACACGGTCGGTTTCGAGCGGCTCGAGCGCGAGGTATTGCCGCGCTTTACGCCCGATCATGCGGCCGCGGTCACCGGGCTGGCGGTCGCCGACATCGAGCGGCTGGCCGTCTTATACGGTAATGCGAAACGCTCGTTCATCCGCCTCGGCGAGGGCATGACGCGATTGGCGCGCGGCGGCGAGGCGTTACGTGCGGTGGCCTTGTTGCCGGGAGTGACCGGCGCCTACGGCCGGCCCGGCGGCGGCGCCCTGCTGCTGACCGCGGCCTCGTGCGAGCTCGACTACAACGCCGTGCGCAGACCGTCCGGCCCGGCGATGACGCGGCTGGTCAATCACCTGCGGCTCGGCGATGCGCTGCTCAACATGACGGACCCGCCGATCCGGGCCTTGTTCATCGCCGCCAACAACCCGGTCGTCACCTGCCCCGATGCGGCCGCGGTGCGCCGCGGGCTCTGTCGCGAAGATCTGTTCACCATCGTCCATGACCCGTTTCTGTCGGCGACGGCGCGCTATGCCGACATCGCGTTGCCCGCCGCGACCTATCTCGAAACCGAGGATCTCTACCGCGCCTACGGCACCTATTACCTGCAATACGCGCCGGCGGCGGTCGAGCCGCAAGCGGAGGCCTGGTCGAATTTCCGGCTGGCCCAGACGCTGGCGGAGCGGATGGGTCTGACCGACCCGGTGTTCCGCATGAGCCCGCCCGAAATCGCGGCGGCGATGCTGAGCGGCGGGCGCGGGCAGGTCGCGGCGCTCGATATCGCGCGGGTTTGCGAGAGCGGGCCAATCCGGCTGGCGCCGGAAGGCGGGCAGGAGTTCCACACCCCCTCGGGCAAGCTCGAATTCTATTCCGAGCAGCTCGCCGCCCAGGGCGCTGCGGCGATGCCGGACTGGCGGCCCGATCCGCAGGAGGAACGCGATGCCGCGCGCTGGCCATTGCGGCTGCTGACCGCGCCCGGCTATTTCCAGAGCCACACTGCCTTCTCCGGGGTCGGCTTTCTGCGCCGGCGCGAGGGACCGCCGTTCTGCATATTGCATCCGCAGGATGCCGAGCGCCGCGGCCTCACGGACGGCAACCGCGTGCGCCTCCATAACGAGCGCGGAGAAGTCGGGTTGATCCTGCGCATTAGCGATGAAGTCCAGCCCGGGGTGGTGCTGGTTCCGGGCCAGCGGCCGGATTCGGAGACGGTGTCGGGCACGATCAACATGCTGTGCTCGGACCGCTTTACCGATCTCGGCGACGGCGCCACCTACCAGAGCACTTTTCTCGATGTCGAAGCGTGGAAATAAGAGCAGCCTACCCGGTGCGACGGCGCACCCGCCATTTCAGACCGGGAGGGAGTTGTTGGCGCTTCGGCGGGTGCTCATCGGGGCGGCGGCCATGCTCGCCGCGGCGCTGGGCAATTCAGCGATGGCGCAGCAGGATCCGGCGGCCGGATTTCCGGACAGGCCGCTGCATATTGTCGTGGGGTTCACCGCCGGCGGCGGCAATGACATCCTGGCGCGGCTGATTGGCGAAAAGATCTCGCAAGACTGGCATCAGCCGGTATTGGTCGAGAACAAGCCCGGCGCGAGCGGCATCATCGCGGCCGGCTATGTCGCAAAGGCGCCCGCCGACGGCACCACCCTGCTGATGGGGCCGAGCGGGTCGATGACGATCAACCCGGTCGTCTATGACAGCCTGCCCTATGACACCTTGCGCGATTTCGCCCCGGTTTCGATGGTGGCGTCGTTCCCGTTGTACCTGGTGGTGCGTCCGGGGTTGCCGGTGCATTCCGCGACGGAGCTGGTCGCCTACGCCAGGGCCAACCCGGAAAAAGCCAATTACGGCGCGGCCTCGACCGCATTTCAGCTCGCCACCGAGCTGTTCAAGATCAAGACCGGCGCGCCGCTCGAATACATCCCGTACAAGGGCAGCAGCGAGATGGTGGTGGCGGTAATCGCCGGCGAGGTGCTGACCACGATGGCCGACGCGCCGCCGGTTTCGGGGCAATTGCAGCAGGGGCAGCTGCGCGGTCTCGCGGTCACCGCGGCGCAGCGCTCGGCGCAGTTTCTGGACATCCCGACGATGGCCGAGGCCGGGGTGCCCGACATGGAGGTGACCCTGTGGAGCGGGCTGTTCGCCCCGGCCGCGACGCCCCCGGCCATAGTCGCCAAATGGCAGGACGAAGTGGCGCGGGTGGTGCATCTGCCCGAAATCCGCGACCGCATGGCGACCCTGGCGGTCGAACCGGTCGGCGACAGCCCGGCCGAATTCCGCACGGTGATCGAAGGCGATCTCGCACGCTGGGCGAGCGTCGCCAAAGCGGCCCATGTGAAGATCCTGCAGTAAGCGCGGCAACAGGCGACGCCGCGTATTCATTCGATGTGGATGCCGGCCTTCTTGATGACCGCGGCCCATTTGGCGGTCTCGGCGTTGATGAAGGCGCCGTACTCCGCGGGGGTGTTGCCAACCAGCTCGGCCCCGAGCGCTTCGAGCCGCTCGCGCACCTCGGGGGCCTGCAAGGCGCGGACGATCTCGTCGTGCAGCCGCGTCACGATCGCCGCGGGCAGCCCGGCGGGGCCGACCATCCCGTTCCATTCGTAAACCGAATAGCCCGCAACTCCGCTTTCGGCGACAGTCGGCACCTCGGGCAGCATCGGCGCGCGACGGTCGCCGGAGACGGCCACGGCGCGCAGCCGCTTCTCCTGGATGTGCGGCATCGACGAGGAAATGTAGCCGAACATCATCGGCACCTGCCCGGCGACGACATCGACCAGAGCCGGGGCGCCGCCGCGATACTGAATGCCGACGATGTCGGTGCCGGTCATCTGCTTGAACAATTCGAACGACATCGTCTGCGCGGTGCCGTTGCCCGAGGAGGCGTAGCTGAGCTGGCCGGGCTTCGATTTGGCCAGCGCGATCAGCTCCTCTACGGAACGGACCGGGAAATCGGGATTGACGACCAGCACGTTGGGCCCGCGCAGGATCAGCGAAATCGGCGCGAAGTCCTTTTCCGGGTCGAACGGCAGCTTCTTGTACAGGCTCGGGTTGAAGGCGTGCGCCGAGGTGTCGACCAGCAGCATGTAGCCGTCGGGCGCCGCCTTGGCGACGGCATCGGCGGCGATGATGCCGCTGGCGCCGGTGCGGTTCTCGACCAATACCTGCTGCCCGAGCAATTCGGACAATTTGGCGCCGATCACCCGGCCGGTGATGTCCGCCCCGCCGCCCGGCGCGAACCCGACCTCGAGCCGGATCGGATGCGATGGCCAGGGCTCGTCGGCATCCGCGCGCGAAGCCAGAGCCAGCAGCGGCAGCCCCAGCGCGGCCCGCCGCGTCAGCCCCGGCGACATGGTTCTACCCGCGCAGAACGCAGGATCACGCCGCCTCGTCGAGGCTGGAGCCGACATCGAGCGTCGTCGCCCGGCGCAGGTCGCGCGGCCGCGCATCGTCATGCGGGCGACCGCGATGCATCGTGCACCGGTTGTCCCAGATCACGACATCGCCGACCCGCCATTGGTGGCTGTACACAAAACGCCGCTCGGTCGCGAAATCGCTGAGGTCGCGCAACAGCAGCCGCCCCTCGGGCAGCGGCCAGCCGACAATGTGCGAAGCGTGCGCGGACAAATACAGGGTCTTGCGCCCGGAGCCGGGGTGGCGGCGCACCAGGCGCTGCGGCGAGGGCGGGTATTGCTCGCGCTCGCCGGGGAGGAATTCGGTGAAACCGATCTGGCCGCGCGACCAGAAAATGTCGTGCTCGGCGACGAGCCCGTCAATTTGCTGCTTCATGGCCTCGGGCAGCGCGTCATAGGCGGCGCGCATATCGGCGAATTCGGTCTCGCCGGCGCCGAACGGCCCCGCCGGCGGCACCGAAACCGCGTACAGCATGCCGAGCACGACCGGGACCGGCATATACGACGCGTCGGTGTGCCACAGCCGGTTGCCGAGGCTGTCGAGGCGGCCCTTGTCGTCGCGCCCGCGCAATGCCCCCGCGGTGTCGAGGTTTGAGATGTCGCCGATCTCGGGAATCGCCAGCCGGCGTTTGCCGCCGCGCGCGGCAATGCGGCCAATTTCCAGCGGCCCGAACTGCGCCGCGAAGTCGCGCAATTGCGCGTCTTCGAGGCGCTGGTCGCGCAACACCACGACGGCATAGCGGTCGATCGCCTGCCACAACGCCGCCACCGTCTCCCGCTTCGGCAGCTGCGCCGCATCGAGCCCGGAAATTTCGGCCGCGAACAATGGGTGCAACGGACGGATCTCGATCGCCATTCGACGCCCTCCTCGCTCAGCGCGCCAGAATCGGGCGGAGGGATCGGCGAGTCAATCGAGCCGATGCGCGCAAATGCCCTATCAACTCGCGCGGAGTCTGTGGAACCATCAGTTACTTTGGGGGCGCAATTCGTTCGGGTGGAGGCCCGGTATGACAAGGCAGCACAGCACCCCGCTTCTAATACCTGCGGGATCAGGAAAAGCAGTTCCGTTGAAGCCGTTGGCCCAGCTCAGAGCGGCCGACGGGATGAGCGAAGCGGAGATCCAACAACTTGTTCACGCCCATCCAGAATGCTTGCCGATTGCGGAAATCGATCCAATGTTTGCAAATCCGGTTTCGATATGCACCGAGTTGAGTACGCCTGCCGGGCTGATCGACATTTTTATGGTTACCGCGTCAGGCCTGCCGGTCCTCGTGGAGTGCAAGCTTTGGCGCAATCCGCAGGGTCGGCGAGAGGTCATCGGGCAGATCCTCGATTACGCCAAAGAGCTCAGCCGGTGGTCTTCGTCCGATCTGCAGCGGGAAGTCAGTCATCGTCTGAAACGCAAGGGGAACCCGCTGCTGGACATTGTACAGGAGGTCAATTCACCACTGGACGAAATGCAATTCAATGATGCACTCACTCAGAATCTCCGACGTGGCCGCTTTCTGTTGTTGATCGTCGGAGACGGCATTCGGGAAGGCGTTGAAGCGATCACGGAATACCTGCAACAACACGCGGGCTTGCATTTCTCCCTGGGCTTGGTCGAACTCCCCATTTACACAGTGCCGGACGGTTGTCGCCTGGTTGTGCCCCGTATTCTTGCCCGCACATCGATTGTGACACGCACCGTTATGGCCCTCCCGGACGGGTACATAATCGGAGAGACTCAGCAAGGCGCCACAGTACCGTCCGAAGAAGCCGGTCCCGATGGCCCGGCACTGGCGGAGGAACAACAACAGTTCTGGAGAGAGTTCTTGCCTTATGTAAAGCTGGATGATCCGGAACAACCGATTCCGAAGCCTGCTCGTCTCGGATATCTCGGCTTCATGCTGCCGGCACCGAGTGGAAGTAGCTGGCTCACAGTGTACCGCGATCTCTACCGCAAGGAGGTCGGCATCTTTTTGTCGTCCCATCGGAACACGGCGGGTGATTACGCGATGCGCGCGATTGCCGATGAATGGGACGTCATCAAGGACCAGCTGGGGGGCAGCGCGCGCCTGATCGAAAAAGACGGCCGCCTTCGGATTGCCGACTCACGAAAGGTTGGCCCTTTAAATCTGCCGGAGGTTCGGTCCGCGGCATTCGGGTGGCTAGCGGAGCGGGTAAACACTTTCGTCAATGTTCTGCGCCCTCGCGTCCGATCCGCGGCAGCGGACTACCAGGAGCGAAGCGAATAAGTTCTCTCGACCCGCGATGTGCAACTTGACCAAGTACAAGATCGGCTGCCAAGAAGACGGACCCACCAGCCTTCGTTGACAGCTCGGCGCCGTTTTTGGTGGCATTCCGGGCGCAAGCCGGGATCCATTCGGCTGGGTCCGAGACGCCGCTCCGTCGGCCGCGACTTTCGCCGGGGCTCCGGCTCACTTTGCCGCACGGTCGAGAAACGGCTCAACGCGGGCGAGAAAGGCCTGCGGCTGCTCCGAGTGCAGCCAATGGCCGGCCTGCGGAATACGGGCGATCTCGGCTTTCGGGAACAGGCGGCGGATCGCCGGTTCGTGCTCGCGCCGGATATAGTCGGAGCGAGCACCGGCCATAAACAATGCCGGCCGTTGATAAACGGTTCCTTCCGGAAATGCCGGGAAGCCGACCAGCTCGGCCATGCTGCGTTCGATGACGTCGAGGTTGATGCGCCAGCGCGCGCGACCATCCTCGAACACCAGGTTCTGCAGCAGGAAGCCGCGCTCGCCCGGGTCGGGTACCGCGGCCCGCAGCCGCGCATCGGCCTCGCTGCGCCGCGTGATGCCGACGAGGTCGAGCCCGCGCATCGCCTGCACCAGGGCGAGATGGTGCGGCCGGTAGGCGACCGGGGCGATATCGATAACGATCAGGCGCTCAATCTCCTGGCCGTAGCGCAAGGCCGCGATCATCGCCGCCTTGCCGCCCATGCTGTGCCCGATCAGCGCGTAACGCCGGAAGCCGCGGGCATGCATCAGCGCCCGCACATCCTCGGCCATTTCGCCATAGCTCATCGTCGCGGCCCAAGGCGAGGCGCCATGGTTGCGCAGATCGAGGGCCAATACCCGACGGTTGGCCCCCAGAACCTGCGCGATGCTGGCCCAGTTGCGGCCGGAGCCGAACAGTCCGTGCAGGATCGCAACCGGCGACAGGCCCGGCGCGCCATCGCCATATTCGGTCACAGCGAGCGGCACCGTCATGGCGCACCCCGCAAACGGAACCGCGCCCAAATGCCGCGCGTCAGTTCAACGACGGAATGGTCGAATGCCGCCGATGCGGCGGTCATCGGGGAGGGAGCGAGGGGCATGGACGAGCAATTGGTGCAAAGCGCGCTCGATTACCACCGGCTGCCCTTCCCGGGGAAGATCTCGATCCTGCCGACCAAGGGGCTCACCAACCAGCGCGACCTCGCGCTGGCCTATTCGCCGGGCGTGGCGGCGGCCTGCAACGCGATCGCCGGCGATCCCGCCGAGGCCGACAACCTGACCGCGCGCGGCAATCTGATCGCGGTGATCAGCAACGGCACCGCCGTGCTCGGGCTCGGCGATATCGGCCCGTTGGCGGGCAAGCCGGTCATGGAGGGCAAGGCCTGCCTGTTCAAGAAATTCGCCGGCATCGACGTCTTCGACATCGAGATCGCCGAGCACGACCCCGATCGGCTGGTCGACATCATTGCCAGCCTCGAGCCGACCTTCGGCGGCATCAACCTCGAAGACATCAAGGCCCCGGAATGCTTCGAGGTCGAGCGGAAGCTGCGCGAACGCATGCAGATCCCGGTATTTCACGACGATCAGCACGGCACCGCGATCATCGTCGGGGCCGCGGTCCTCAACGGTCTCAAGGTCGTCGGCAAAAAACTCGGCGAGATCAAGCTGGTGTGCTCGGGTGCGGGGGCGGCGGCGCTGGCCTGCCTCGACCATCTCGTTGCGCTCGGCTTGCGACGCGAGAACGTGTTCGTGGCCGATATCGAAGGGGTGGTTTTTCAAGGCCGCACCACCCTGATGGACCCGAAAAAGGCGCGCTATGCGCAGCCGACCGCGGCGCGCAGCCTGGCCGAGATCATCGCCGATGCCGATGTCTTTCTCGGGCTGTCGGCGGGCGGCGTATTGCAGCCCGAGATGGTTGCGCGCATGGCGGCGCGGCCGCTGATCCTCGCGCTCGCCAATCCCGAGCCGGAAATCCTGCCGGAGCGGGCGAAGGCGGTGCGTCCCGACTGCGTGATCGCCACCGGGCGTTCCGACTACCCGAACCAGGTCAACAACGTCCTGTGCTTCCCGTTCATCTTCCGCGGCGCGCTCGATGTCGGCGCAACCGCGATCAACGAGGAGATGAAGCTGGCCGCGACGCAAGCGATCGCGGCGCTGGCGCAGGCCGAGGCCTCCGACATCGTCGCGATGGCTTACGGCATCAAGGACCGTTTCGGCCCGGATTATCTGATCCCGCGCCCGTTCGATCCGCGGCTGATCACCAATGTCGCGCCGGCCGTCGCGGAGGCGGCGATGCGCAGCGGCGTCGCCTCTCGGCCGCTGGCCGATCTGCGCGGCTACCGCCGCCGCCTGGCGCGCTTCGTCTATCACTCCGGCACGGTCATGCAGCCGATCTTCGCCGCCGCCGCGGCCAATCCGATGCGGCAGATCGTTTACGCCGAGGGCGAGGATGAGCGGGTGTTGCGCGCGGTTCAGGTGGTGGTGGATGAAAACCTGGCGCGGCCGCTATTGCTCGGGCGTGCCGATGCGATCGAGCGGCGGCTCAGCGAATTCGGCCTGCGGCTCGCGATCGGCCGCGATATCGACGTTATCGCGATCGACGACGAAACCGCGCTCGCCGAAGAAGCCGAGGAATATTATCGGCTGCGCTGTCGCGACGGAGTTACGCGCGACTCGGCGATCGAGGAGATGCGCCGCAATGCGACGCTGGTCGGGGCAATGCTGGTGCGCCAGGGCCGGGCCGACGGGCTGCTGTGCGGCACCCGCGGCGCCTACGAGGCGCATCTGCGCCCGATCGTCGAGGTTTTGGGACTTCGGCCCGGCGTCGATCGCTGCGCCGCGATGAATCTGCTGATGCTGCCGCATCGGACGGTTTTTGTCTGTGACACCTACGTCAACCTCGATCCGAGCGCGGCCGAGATCGCCGAGATGGCAGTGCTTGCGGCCGCCGAGGTGCGGCGTTTCGGCCTGGTCCCGAGGCTGGCATTGCTGTCGCACTCGAGCTTCGGCAGCGCCGACACGCCTTCGGCGCGCAAGATGCGCGAGGCGCGCCGCCTGATTGCCAACCGCGCGCCCGAGCTCGAAGTCGAAGGCGAGATGCAGGGCGACGCGGCGCTGTCGAAGCCGATCCTCGACCGGGTCTTCCCCGAGGCGCGGCTCAGCGCCGAGGCCAACCTGCTGATCATGCCGAACCTCGACGCCGCCAACATCACCTTTAACTGCCTGATGACCGTGGCCGGAGAAGGCGTGACCGTCGGCCCGATCCTGCTCGGAACCGCCAAGCCGGCGCATGTGCTGACCGCGACCAGCACGGTTCGGCGCATCGTCAACATGACGGCGCTGTCGGCGGTCTGCGCGCAACTGCACGACCGCAACAATTGATCGGCAAATCAGCGGCGACCCGGGTCAGCCGGCAGCTTCGGTCCCGATCGTCAGGTGCTGCACGGTAAAGCCGTGCCGCTCGGCCAGGATTTCGGCGACACGGCGGCGATGGCAGATCCGCCAGTCGGCCTCGTAGCAGATCAGGCAGCTCGGGGCTGCTGCGGCCAGGGTGGCGGCCTGTTGCAACGCCAGCTCGGCCTCGGCGCTGGCAAGCCTCGCCTCGACGATCTCCCAGAAGCGCGGCCAATCGCGCCGATGGTTGGCCTCGCGGCCCTCCGGCGGGGTGCCGAGCGCCTGCAGGTGCACATAACGGCGGCCGGCTTCTTCGATCGCGGCGGCGAGCTGGCGCTTCGAGAAGCCGGGGCGGCGCGAGATCGGCCGGTCGCGTACATCGATCAGCGTCGCCACCCCGGCTTCGGCCAGAGCGGCAAGCACATCCTGCTGCCGCGTCTTTTCGTAGCCGATTGTGTAAAGGATGGTGCTGCTCATGGGGGCGCGATTAGCGCCTGACCGCGCCGCGGTCAAGCTCGGGCACCAGCGCGTTCGCGATCGACGACGCTGCACCGCAATCGTCGAAGCGGCGGCGCGGGGCTTTGCGCCCAACGCCGGGCAGAGCGATGCGTTGCCGGCGAGATTCGGATAAGTGCGACTGGATCGGCGAGAATTTGCCGGCGTAGGATGCCGGAAAGGCCGCAGGCCTTGACCGGCCGCAAGCCCTGCGCGGATTTGCCCCGATCCAGTTCGCTCAACAACCGTCCGCGTTTGATTCGATAAGGAGAAACGCCATGCTGATCGTCGATGCGCAGGTTCACATCTGGTCCGCCGGACCGCCGGGCAATCCGGCGCACCGGCAGGTCAATTCCTATACCGCCGAGGAATGCATCCGCGACATGGACGCGGCCGGCGTCAATGCCTGCCTGCTGCATCCGCCGGGCTGGGACCCGAACTCCGGCAGGATCTCCGAGGAAGCGGCGGCCAAATACCCGAACCGCTTCGGCATCCTCGGCAATTTTCCGCTCGACAAGGCGGAGAACCGGTCGCTGATCGATACCTGGAAGAGCCGGCCGGGCATGCTCGGGCTGCGCTACGCGTTCACCGCGCCGCATCAGGCCAACTGGATGACCGATGGCACGATGGACTGGCTGTGGCCGGCGGCCGAGAAGGCCGGCATCCCGATTGCGCTGATGGCGTCGAACTACCTGCCGCTGGTCGGGCAGATCGCCGAGCGGCACCCCGGGTTAAAATTGCTGATCGACCATTATGCGCGGGTGCGCGGCGGCAGCGACGACGCGGCGCACGCCAATCAGCCGCAATTGCTGGCGCTCGCCAAATACCCCAACGTCGCGGTCAAATGCACCGGGGCGCCGGGCAATTCGAGCGCGGCGTATCCGTACCGCAACATCCACCAATACACGCAGCAGATCGTCGAGGCTTTCGGACCGGAGCGCAGTTTCTGGGGCACCGACATCACCCGCATGCCGTGCCCGTGGAAGCAATGCGTGACGATGTTCACCGAGGAGATGCCGTGGCTCAAAGGCCGCGACCTCGAACTGGTGATGGGGCGCGCGGTGTGCGACTTCCTCGGCTGGAACCTGCCGGGATAAGCCATCCCGCCGCGCCGCGGGTGTAAAGGAGCGCGTAATGGCTGCGGTCGTCGCGACGGAACTGCCCGCGTTGACGGCGGGGGAGCGGCTCGACCGCGTGCCGCTCTGCGCCTTTCACTGGCGGGTATTGGCCTTGGTCGCGGCCGGGCTGTTCGTCGATGTCTACGACCAGGCGATGGGCGGCGGCATCATCGCCGCCTTGCTCAAGACCGGCTGGTCGGATCTGCGGCTCAACGGCGTGTTCCTGTCCTCGACCTTTCTCGGCCTGATGGTCGGGGCCTGGGCGGCGGGGCCGATCTCCGACCATTACGGCCGGCGCGCAGCCTATCAGCTGAACCTGCTGATCTTCGGCCTGGGATCGCTGGCGGCCGCTTTCTCCCCCTCGATGGCCTGGCTGATCGCGTTGCGTTTCGTCATGAGCGTCGGCCTCGGGGCCGAGATCGTGGTCGGAGGCGGCGCGATGGTCGAGTTCGCGCCGACCAGATCCCGCGGCCGCGTCGTCGCGATGCTCGGCCTGTGCAGCGCCTTCGGCGCGATTGCCGCCAGTCTGGCCAATTACCTGATCACCCCGAATTTCGGCTGGCGCTGGATGTTCGTGACCGGCGGGCTGGGGGCGCTGCTGGTATGGCTGGCGCGGCGGGCAATGCCGGAATCGCCGCGCTGGCTCGAAGCGCGCGGCCGTCACGAGGAAGCCGAGGGGGTCATCCGCCAGATCGAGGGCAACGGCTATCAGCCGTGCCAGCCGATCGGCGTGCGGCAGCCGGAGACGGCGCGCGATGTCCCGATGCGGATGCTGTTCGCCCGCTCCATTCTTCCGGTCACGATAACGTCGCTGATCACCAATGCCGTGCTGATGTTCACGGTATGGCTGTTCAACGGCTGGATCCCGAGTTTTCTCGTCAAGCAGGGCCTCAGCCTCTCGTCATCGCTCGGCACTGTCGCGATCATGTCGACCGGAACCATCCTCGGCACCGTCATCGGCATTCTCGTCATCGACAAGGTCGGGCGCCGCCCCGCGATCGTCGGTGGCTGTCTCGCGGCGGCCGCGGCTGGGGCGGCTTACCCGTTTTCGCCCACCGTGGCGGTTGCAGCCGCGGTCGGCACGGTGGTGATGACCGCGCTCTATTTCCTGCTGGCCGTCGTCTACTACGTCTATCTGAACGAGATCTTTCCGACCGCCTTGCGCCAGCGCGGCATCGGCTGTGGCAACGCGTTCGGCCGCCTGATGCTGGTGTTGTCGCCGATGCTGATCGTGCCGTTGTACGAATGGGGCGGCATCGATCCGGTGCTGGCGGTTTTCGTCGCTTTGCTGCTGGTGATGTCCGCGGTGATCTTGACGCTCGGCATCGAAACGCGCGGGCACAGCCTCGAAGCGATCTCCGAGGGTTTGACCCCGATCCGGTAACTTCCCTCTCATTCAAGTCGCTAAGATGGCCTGGAGGGGCTGGTGACCGGCGGCGGCGAGGCTCTCGCTGGCCTCGTTTTCTCACATTCCGGCCGCTCACATGAGGGTCACGCAGAGGCCGATGGCGTCCCCTTGCTCACCCGGAGCGAACCGGCCGCGCCGTTACACCCGCGGGATCGCGGCGGCACTGGCCGTGTGCGCAATGGCACTTGCCGGGTCCACCGCCGGTTCAACCGGACCCGACCCGATCCTGCTCTCGTGCACATTCCCGACCCGCACGATCGGCGGCATCGTGCTGTTCAAGAGCCTCAAGAAACTGCGGATCTGGTATGGCGACGGCGGTGGAGAAGAATGGCCTGACGTGGATTTCACCAGAGACCCGATCGTCACCTCCACCGACGCGGATGGCCAGAGCATCGTGCTCAGCGGCGATTATGGGCATGTGATCTTCAATGGCGAAGACGACGAACATTCGTTCGGCGATTGCCGCGTCGCGCCGGTGCGCGGTGCCCCATTATGGTGGTTCAATCCAATCCTCAAGCAGGAAAGGGAATACAACCGACAACCGTGACCCCGACCGCAGCCGGCATCTTTCCAGGCCATCCTTGTAGGAGGGGTCGCGTGACGCGAACCCAATCGCGAAATGGCCCAGATCAAGAGCGCCGCGCCTGGCAAACGGCGGTGCGGAGCCGATACAATTGACACAATCCCGTCGTAGCCTCCCGACTGTGGCGGCATTGTCGGTGCCGCGGGCGTAACAACGGGATGCCTGCTAATGCCTGATAAAAGCCGCATGGAAACAGGGATATCAGGCTCATGGCTCGGTCAGGCGCCCGCGTTTCGAGCCTGCCCGGGCCACGCCCGGCCACATCAGAACGGTACCGCCGACGGGGCCCGAGCCTCGTTCATCGCCCCCGCGGGTGCAGACGCCCTCGGTTTCCGCTACCGCCGGATCGATGATACGTGGTTCGTTGCATTTGTGCCGGCCTTTGGTTCAGGACCCGGCGTGAGTGCGGTTTCAATGGTGACCCGATGAACGACCTTGCCCCAATTCCCTATTCCGATGCGCAGCTGCGTTCGATCCTCGAACGCGTGCGCACGATCGCGCTGGTCGGCGCCTCGTCGAACTGGAACCGGCCCAGCTACTTCGTCATGAAATACCTGCAGGGGAAGGGGTATCGGGTGATCCCGGTCAATCCCGGCCTGGCCGGGCAGCAGTTGCTTGGGGAGACGGTCTACGGCTCATTGCGCGACATCCCGCTCGATCGTACCGGGCCGATCGACATGGTCGATGTCTTCCGCAACGCCCGCGAGGCGCCGGGCATCGTCGAGGACGCGATCGCGATCGGCGCCAAGGTGGTGTGGATGCAGCTCGGCATCCGCAACGATGCAGCCGCGGCCCGGGCCGAGGCGGGCGGTATCGAAGTCGTCATGAACCGCTGCCCGAAGATCGAGTTCGGCCGGCTCGGCGGCGAATTGTCGTGGAGCGGCGTCAATTCCGGCATCGTGCAAAACCGCGCACCGCAGGCGCCGCGTCCGCGCCGGGCAAAGGAGCGCGCGGCCGCCTGGCACAACGAGAGTTACGGGTTCGAGACCCTGGCGATCCATGCGGGCGCGGCGCCCGACCCGGTGACCGGCGCCCGTTCCACGCCGATCTACCAGACGACGGCCTATGTCTTCGACGACGTCGATCACGCCGCCTCGCTCTTCAACCTGCACAATTTCGGCTACATCTATTCGCGCCTGACCAACCCGACCGTGTCGGTGCTGGAGGAACGGGTCGCCAGCCTGGAGGGCGGCCGCGCCGCGGTGGCCGCCGCCTCCGGCCACGCAGCGCAGTTCCTGACCTTCTTCACCTTGCTGGAAGCCGGGGACGAGTTCGTCGCCTCGCGCAATCTCTACGGCGGCTCGCTGACCCAGTTCGGCCTGTCCTTCAAAAAGCTCGGCTGGAAATGTCATTTTGTCGATCCGAGCGAGCCGGAAAATTTCCGCAAGGCGTTGACGCCGCGCTGCAAGGGCATCTTTGTCGAAAACCTGGCGAATCCTGGCGGAATCATCGTCGATATCGAGAAGGTCGCAGCCGTCGCGCACGAGGCCGGCATCCCGTTGATCGTCGATAACACGCTGGCGACGCCTTATCTGTGTCGGCCGTTCGATTGGGGCGCCGACATCGTGTGTCATTCGACGACCAAGTTCCTCGCCGGGCACGGCCACGCCCTGGGCGGCATCGTCGTCGAAAGCGGTCGTTTCGACTGGTCGCGGGGCAACCGCTTCCCATCGCTGACCGACCCGGAGCCGGCCTATCACGGCCTCAAATTCTTCGAGAATTTCGGCGATTTCGCCTTCACGACCAAGGCGCGCGCGGTGGCATTGCGCGATTTCGGCCCGACCCTGTCGCCGATGAATGCGTTCCTGACCATCACCGGCATCGAGAGCTTGCCGGTGCGCATGGACCGCCATGTCGAGAATGCGCGCAAGGTCGCCGAATTCCTTGCGGTGCACCCCCGCGTCGCCTGGGTGTCTTATGCCGGGCTCAGGGACAGCCCCTATCGCGCGCTCGCCGCCAAATACCTGCCGAAAGGCGCGGGCGCGGTGTTCACCTTTGGCGTCAAGGGCGGCTATGAGGCCGGGGTCAAGCTCGTCGAGAATGTGCGGCTGTTCTCGCATCTGGCGAATATCGGCGATACCCGCAGCCTGATCCTGCACCCGGCCTCGACGACGCATCGCCAGCTGAGCCACGAGCAGCGCCTTGCGGCCGGCGCCGGCCCCGACGTGATCCGGCTGTCGATCGGGCTCGAAACCGCGGACGACCTGATCCGCGACCTCGACGAGGCGCTCGCGGCGGCAGGATAGCGGAGCAGGGCCGCGAGCAGAAAGCGGGGTGTGCTTCAGCTTTCGGCGCCGTGGACCGCCTCGATCCGCGCGCGCGTCGTTTCCCAGTTCGGCAAGCACTGCGGCGTGTGCTCACCTAGGCCGATGAAGCGCCGTCGATGGCGATCTCCGCCCCGGTGATGTAACTGCTTTCGTCGGAGAGCAGGAATGCCACCAGCTGCGCGACCTCCTCCGGCGTTCCGTAGCGGTGCATCGGCACCTGCTCCATCCGCCGCTCGCGCTGCTCGGGCGTGCGGAACGCGATCATGTCGGTGTCGATTGGACCGGGATGAACCGAGTTCACCCGGATGTTGCGGCCGCCGAGATCGATCGCTGCCGACTTGGTCATGCCCCGCAGCGCCCATTTGGTCGCGGCATAGGCGAAGGACCCGGGCGAGCCTTTCAGGCCGGCGACTGACGAGATATTCACGATGGACCCTCCGCCCGAGCGCTCCATCGCCGGCACTACCGCCTTCATGCCGAGGAAGCAGCCGTACTGGTTGATCTGGATGTGCCGCTGCCACAGCGCGTCGTCGGTCTCCATCAGCGCGGCCGGCTGGTAGATACCGGCGTTGTTGACCAAGCCGTGCAAGCCGCCGAGCTTCTCGGCCGCTTCGACGGCGCGGGCCCAATCGGCTTCCGAGGTCACATCGTGCCGCACGAAGGACGCGGCCGGCCCGAGCTCGGCAGCCAGCGTCTGGCCCTGATTGTCCAGCACGTCGCCGATCACCACCTTCGCACCCTGCGCCACCAGCAGGCGGGCCTCCGCGGCACCCTGGCCGCGCGCCCCGCCGCTTACGAGTACCACCTTGCTGTCGAAGCGTGCCATGTCCGCTCCCCCGATTGCCAACAAGGAAGTTTGGCAGATCGGACGGCCTGATTCAAAATGACAGGACAACTCCTAGGCTGCGTCGTTTCGCCAATGTGTGATAATGCCGCGCCAACGCGCCCGTCCCCATCGGTCGATTGAACGGGCGCTAAAGTCATCGTGGGAGGCATCGACGCCAGATGAACGCCATCAAAGACGCTATCAAGTCAGGCAGGACCGTCGTCGGGACCACCGTGACGCCGGACATTGACGTGTCTATCCTGGCCAGCGCCGGGTACGACTTCCTGCTGTTCGATACCCAGCACTCCGCCTGGGAGATCAAGCAGCTGCGGCCGTCGATCGAGACGATGCGCGGCAAGCAGGCGACGCCGCTGGTGCGCGTCGCCGCAAATCAGGCCCATCTGATCTGCTTCGCGCTTGACGCCGGGGCACGAGGCATCGTTGTGCCGATGGTCAACACCCGCGCGGAGGCGGAGGCTGCCGTGCGCGCCTGCCGCTATTATCCGGCTGGCAACCGCAGCAACGCTGGGGTACGCGGCGAGTGGGGGGAGTTCAAGAATTACCGCGATTACATGGATGCCGTGAACAACGAGCTCGTTATCGTGCCGATGATCGAGACGAACCAGTCGCTGGAGAACCTCGATGCGATCGCCTCGGTCGCGGGCGTCGACGTCCTGCTGGTTGGCCCGTCCGACCTTTCGATCGAGCTGGGAGTGCCGCTCGACTACCAGTGCGACCACTATCAGCGAGCGCTCGATAAAATCGCGGCGGCCGCCGCGAAGCACGGCGTCGTCGCCGCCATGTATTTCATCCCGCCCGGGATGGAGCCGAACTTCTTCGTCGAGAAGGGGTTCAAGTTCTTCACCATGCCATGGGCTCCCTGGGCAACGGCTGGGATCAAGAACGGCCTGTCCGGGATCAAGCGCTAACGACGGCCGACGCGAGCGGCCAGATCGCCCCGAGTGCGCCGCTGATCAGGCGCGCGGTGGCGATCCCGGGCCGGCTCGTGGGAAGCAAAGCCGTTCGTCGAGCGGCAGTCGGCCCGCCGGAGGGTGCCGGGAATCGGATGCTTGGGCCGCGTATCCTCGGCACGATGGATTGTGCCCGATCCGGGGTTCGCGAAGGACAAGAGGTTCACATGCGCAGGATCGTGAAGGCGCCGTTGTTCGTGATGCTGCTCGGCCTGGCGCTAGGTGCGGCCTCCACCGAATTGCTGCATGCGCAGCAGGGCGGCATCAAGCGCACGATGCTGCAGAAGGGCGATACCGTCGACATCCCCGGGCACGAGGTGGTGATGGGCATCTCCGAGGTTACCCCGGGCGCCGCGGCTGGGCGACATACCCATCCCGGCACCGAGATCGGCTATGTGATCGAGGGCAGCGGCACGCTGCTGGTCGATGGCCAGGCCCCGCGCGAGGTCAAGCCGGGGGATTCCTGGATCATCGATGCCGGCAAGGTGCATGACGCCAAGGCCGGGCCGAACGGGGTCAAGGTCGTCGGCGTGTTTGTCGTCGAGAAGGGCAAGCCGCTCGCGACGCCGGCGCCGTGACCGCGACGGAAACGGTTCTCGGCGCCAGCGATCTCGCCGCCTATTTCGCTCGCATCGGGTATTCCGGGCCGGCAGAGCCGAGCCTCTCCTGTCTCGCCGGCATTATCGCCGGGCACGCGGCCGCGATCCCGTTCGAGAACCTCGACGTGCTGCTCGGCCGCCCGGTCCGGCTCGACACCGCCGCGCTGCTCGACAAGCTCGTGCATCGCAGACGCGGGGGCTATTGCTTCGAGCATAACACGCTGCTGATGCAGGTCCTGCTGGCGCTGGGGTTCGCCGTCGAAGGGCTCGGCGCGCGGGTCGTGTGGATGCGCGCGCCCGACGAGATCCCGCCGCGCACCCACATGCTGCTGCGGGTTCTATTGCCCGCGGGGCCTCATCTCGCCGATGTCGGCTTCGGCGGGCTGACCCTGACGGCGCCGTTGCGCCTCGTTGCCGATCTCGAGCAGCCGACCCCGCACGACCCGCATCGGCTGGTCGCAACCGGCAACGGACAGCCGAGCGACGAACTGGAATTGCAAGCCCGGCTCGGCGCGGAGTGGACGCGCCTCTACCGCTTTTCGCTCGAACCGCAATACCCGATCGATTACGAGCTGGCGAACTGGTTCACCTCGACCTATCCCGCCGGGCTGTTCACAAACAACTTGCTGATGGCGCTCCCCGAACCCGACCGGCGCTACGCGCTGTTCAACGATGCGTTTACGGTCCACTACCTCGACGGCCGCCGCGAGCGCCGCGAATGGCATGGGCCAGTCGAATTGGGCGATATCCTCGCCCGACATTTCCACATGATGGTGCCACCCGAAGATCTGGAAAAAGTCAGCGCCGCGGTCGAGCGTGCCGTCGCTGCACCGCCCAAGACAGCGGGTTGAGGCGGCGCGCCAGCTCTCACGAACCCAGGGCGTAGGCGGCACGGCGCGGATCGGCGCCGGCTTCGAGGACGCCGCGCTGTTTATCGACCAGGATCGCGCAGACCGCGCCGGCGAGCCAGATCCAGTCCGGCCAGCGTTCGATTTGATGGCCGCGGCGGGCGAGGTCGGCGGTCACACTCTCGGGCACCCGGCCTTCAACGTTGAGCCGGCCGGGGTAGTAGTCATAGGGCGCGAAGGATGACGGGTAGCTGTAGCTCGCGAAGCGCGGCGACTCGATCGCGCTCTGCACGTCCTGGCCGTGCACGAAAATGTTCAGCAATACCTGCAGCATCGCCTGGGTCTGCACGTCGCCGCCGGGAGTGCCGAACGGCAGGAACTGATCGCCGCCCTTGATCGCCAGCGCCGGGTTCGGCGTCAGCCGGGGCCGCTTGCCCGGCGCGGCGCCGGCCGGGTGACGCGGGTCGGGGCGCGATTGCGAGCCGCGGTTCGATGGGATCAGCCCGGTGCCGGGCACGATCGGCGAGCCGTAGCAGCCGTCGCTCGGCGTCGCCGAAAACAGATTGCCCCAGCGGTCGGCGGCGCAGACATAGGAGGTGTCGGGCTCGGGGTTCGGGTTGGGTGCGCTCGGCCGCAACCGCGGCGCGCTGCCGCCGAGATCGCCCGGCAGTTCACCCGCCGGCGGCATCTCCGGCCACGCCCGGTCCGGGCGGATCAGCTTGCGGCGCTCGGCGGCGTATTCCGACGAGATCAGGGTCGGCAGCGGCACGGTGCCGGTCGCCGGGTCGGTGTAGTAGGCCTCGCGGTCGGCAAAGGCGAGCTTCAGGGCCTCGGTCAGGTTATGGATGTAATCGGCGCTGTTATGGCCGAGCGCGGCGACATCGGTGCCTTCGAGCAGGGCCAGGGTCTGCAGCAATAGCGGCCCCTGGCACCAGGCGCCGCAGGTGAAGACATCGAGATCGCCGAAGCGCCGGCGCTCCGGGGGGCCGACCGGCGAATGGTATTCGGCAAGGTCTTCGGCCGCCAGCAGCCCGCCCTGCTCCTTCATGAAGCCGACGATCTTCTTCGCGATGTCGCCGCGATAGAAGGCGTCGCGCGCGGTTTCGAGCCCGGCCTCGCGGCCGCGCCCATTGCCCTTGCCGGCGGCGGCACGCTCCTCGTCGGCCATATATTGCAACGAGGCGGCGAGATCGGTCTGCCGGAACACCTCGCCGGCCGCAGGCGGCCGCCCGCCGGGCAGAAACACCGCCGCGCTGGAGGGCCAGCCGCACAGGCGCTCGGCCTGCTTGTCGAGGCTCGCCGCCATCAGCGGGTACATCGGGAAGCCGTCGCGCGCGAGGCGGATCGCCGCCGCGGCGACCTCGCCAAAGCTCATCGTGCCGTAGCGGCGCAAGGCCGTGATCCAGGCGTCGGGCGCCGCCGGCACCACCGTGCGCAACACCCCGACCGGGATCTTGCCGCCGTGCTCGCGCTGGAACAGCTCCGGGTCGAGCGCCCGGGGCCAGGTGCCGAGCCCGGCGATCGTCACCACCTCGCGGCGCTCGGCGAGGTAGATCATGATCGGCGCGACCCCGGCGACATTGACGAGATCGCTTTGCAGCACGCCCAGAGCGATGCCGGCGGCAACGCCGGCATCGACCGCATTGCCGCCGGCTTCGAGGATCGCAAACCCGGCGGTCGCGGCAAGGTAATGGCCGGCCGCGATCGCGTGGCGGGTGACGGCGATGGTCGGACGGTGCGCGGTCTGCATGGCGACCTCCCTAAAGCTGGCCGGACAATGGATTTAGCCTGGCTTACGCCTGTTCCCGCGGGGTGGACGGGCGACAGCTCGTCCCCGCCGCCCGATGCCTGTTATCCCTGTTTTGACCCCGCTTTTAACAGGCATTATCAGGCTCCCGCCGATACCGACCCGCACCCGCGTTACCGGCGCTCGATGCGGCAATGTAACCGGCGAATACGGCGACTATCCGGTTGCGCCCGGCGCCGAAAACGGCGTCCGCCGCCGATCTCTCTCACTCGGCGGCGATCGCGGCGGGGTCGAACGAGGCGGGCCGCGCGCGCAGCGCCGGCTGCATCGGCTGCGGCCACCAGCGGTCTTCCCATTCCGAGAACAGCGGTTGCAGCCGCGGCATGACTTTCTCGGCGAACAGCCTGGTGTTGTACTTGGCCAATTCCTTGCCCATGTTGCCGAACTGCAGCAGCAGCATCAAATGGCCGACATTGAGGCTGGTCGCCACCTCGGTCAACTGCTCGACGACCTCGTCCGGCGAACCGACGATCACGTAACCGCGCTCGACGATGTCCTCGATCTGCGTCGTCGCCCGCGCCTTCTGACGGGCGTCGAGGCTGGCGGCGCGGCCGACCTGGCCCTGGATGCCGGCGCGCTGCGTCGCCTCGGTGATATATCCCGGCGGCATCGCCCAGCGCGGGTCGACCCGCAGGCAGCGGCCGTAGAAATACTCGGCCGGCTCCTTGTAGAGGCGCATCGCCTCCGCGCGGCTGTCGGCGACCCCGACGAATTGCAGGAAGCCGGCGCGGTACGGGTTGCGGTCCTTGCCGAGCCGGGACATCTCGGCCCAGAACCCCTCGATCGTCGCCTTGCCGTCCTTGTAGCCGAAATAGGACAGGTAGGCGTAGACGTGGTCCATCTCGGCGCACCAGCGCCAGGTCTCGACCGAGCCGCCTCCGGGACGGCTGGACCGCGTCTGGCGGCCGCGACGCTGCGCCGTTCAGCGACGCGGTACCGCCGCCCGCAGGTCGAAGCTTTCATCGGCGGCTTCGGCGGCGGCAACCCGGCCGCCTGCGGCGAGCAGCCG
>Ga0213875_10000843_pt1 | contig 22658 bp, 16 predicted proteins | sample BarmaccomBMRX_R8_FD_160105 | JGI IMG/M metagenome (GOLD analysis project Ga0213875, IMG submission 160105) | Root-associated microbial communities from Barbacenia macrantha in rupestrian grasslands, the National Park of Serra do Cipo, Brazil - RX_R8 | ecosystem: Host-associated > Plants > Roots... | reverse complement strand
ACGCCTTCCCGTACGATCCCCGCCGCATGTGCCGAATCCTCACGATCGCGCCTCCGGTACCATTCGGCTGCCAGCCGCACGCCTTCCCCGAGGTCAACTCGAGGTTCGTAGCCCAACTGACGGCGAGCCTTATCGACTACGTGCCGGTTGTCCGTACCAAATAGCGCCACGCCATGCCGGGTCACGAGGGGATCGCGCTGCGACCGGGTGAGCATCGCAATACGTTCGGCAGCGTATGCGGCAGCATAAAGCGCACGGTATGGCACGTGGAGACGTGGGGGCTTCGCGCCAATTTCATGGGCGATTGCATTCAGAAGCTGCTGTTGGGTGAGTGGGCGGTCGTTGGCGATGTTGTATGCTTGGCCAATCGCATCATCGTTCTCCAGTGCGAGCAGGAGCCCCTGGACCACGTCCGTGACGAAGACGAATGGGACGGCATTGTTGCCTTTGCCGACAATGACGCGCCGACCGCCAATCAGCCGGTCTGCCGTTCGGCCGAAGTTGAGCTGATCACCTGGCCCGAAGATCGTACCCGGCCTTACAATGACGGCCCGCAGGCGATCCTCGTTGATCATCCTCTGCACGGCCCTGTCTCCGGCCGCTTTGGTAATCGAGTAGGGTTCCGGCAATGGCTTCAGCGCGAAGTCCTCGCGCACAGGCCTGCCCAGGCTCATGCCGTAAACGGTCCACGAGCTGACGTGGACGAGCCGGGCTTTTGCCGCCAGGACCGCTCGGCAGACGTTCTTGGTCCCGCTGACGTTGACAGCGTAATACTCCTCCATCGGCCGCCAAACGCCCATCATGCCAGCTAGGTGGACCACTCGTTCCACTCCGTGCATTGGCGCGGCAAGCGTGTCCGGCTCGCGGATATCCCCCGTGTGGACCACGACCTCGCGTGCCTCAAGCCAGCGCGTGTCCTCGGTGGGCAGGGCGAGTACCCGTACGCTGTTCCCCCGGTCTTGCAGAGCCGGGACAAGATGCCTTCCCACGAAGCCATTGCCTCCAATGACAAGGATCTCACTCATGCTCTCACCTCTGCTTCCATGGCATGCCCGTAGACCGCGCGATACCACATGACGCTGCGTCTGACGCCATCGGCTAGATCGACCGTCGGCTGGAAACCGAGCTCTAGCCGCGCTCGGCCAATGTCGAAGCGGTTCTCGCCTCCTAGCAGCCGGATACCGTAACGCATGAGCGGTGGCGGCTGCCGTCTGCGAGCCAGGTGCCCGAGTGTCTCTGCCGCGGCGCCCAGCATAACGGCCGGTTTGCAGGGAATTCGCCTCGCTGGCGCCGGGACTCCGAGCTCAGAAGCGATGGCGGCAAGGAAATCACGTTGCGTCACTGGCTCATCGTTGACAAGTAGGTACGACCTGCCTTCCGCGTCGGCCGCCTCGCTGGCCAGCACAATGCCCTGCGCTACGTCGCCTACATAGATCAACGGCAGGTGATTTTGCCCGGAGCCGACCATGAGCATTCGGCCTTTCTCTATCGTCCGCGCGACGCGCGCGAAACTCGCTCCATCACCGGGGCCGTAGATCCAGCCGGGCCGGACGATCGTGACTGGTGCGCCATCCTCCATGATCATGCGCCGCAGCAGTCGCTCCGCTGCAACCTTCGACCGGCTGTATGGGTTGGGTGAGTCTCTCAACGGCGCATTCTCATCGGCCGTACCGCGCACATCTATCCCATGAACAGTGATCGAGCTGACATGCACTATACGTCGAACGCCCATGGCCAGGGCAGCATTCACGAGGTTCTCGAGTCCGTGCACATTCGCCCGCTGGAATTCAGCCTTCGGGCCCCACGTCCCGGTACGGGCCGCGCAGTGAATGACGCAATCTACCCCAGTTAGGGCAGGTGTGATCGCGGAGCGATCGCAGACGTCGGCAGTGTAGATATCAGCGTCGGCCTGCGTCAGCGAGCTCGCGCCGGTGCTTGGGTGAATAAGCGCGCGCGGCCGCATGCCGCGCGTGATAAGCAGGGCAGTGACGTGGCTGCCGAGGAAGCCCGCCGCTCCTGTTACGAGGACCGTCATCGTCTTTCCAATCTTCGTGACTCTGTGCCAGTTGCAAAGTGCTTCTCAAAGTCAGGCTCATCCCGCTCAGGCACGCCAGGCCAGCACACGTCATGAGAATTCCTGTCCACGGGTGGGAGAACAGGAACATTGCGCCCACTCCGGCACGACTGACCCGGAATATGCCGGAGAAAATGAGCAAGCCGATGAGTTCGTTGCTTCCTACCTGTCCGGGTAGCGAGGGCAGGACGAACGACAAGTTATACAAGGTATATCCGCAGAGCACGACCAGAAGGGGGACGGTCACTCCGACCGCCCTGAACGCAAGCAGGCAGAAGAGCGCATCGACGCCCAGCGCGAGAACGGTGTACATGGCGGCGATGAACAGTATCCGAGGGCGCCGGATGAGCGACATAAGAGTGTCAATGAACCCGGAGATGAATGGCCTGACGTGGGCCCGCACGCTGCCCCGCAGAAATGTCTCTAGAGGCCAAGCGAGAAGCGCCACGGCTCTGTCGCGCCACCATGCGGCCATGGCCAGGAATCCGACGCCGAGGCAGACAGCCGCCACCGCCCCCACAAGCACCAGCCAGAGCGGCCGGCTTAGGCGCAGGCCTGCGAACGGCATCAGCAGAAGAAGGGCCGCCGCAGGCAGAAGGTCCATGGATTTGTCCATGCTCACTGCTGCCAATGATTCGTTGACGGGGATCCCGTTTGAGCGCCGCAGCAGCAGGCTCATCGCGATCTCGCCACCGCGGACCGGCAGCAGCCAGTTGAGGAAGATGGCGATCTGGTAGATGGCAGCCGCCCGCCGGACGCTTACCTGACTGGGCGTCAGCAGGCACCTCCATCGCATGGCCCGAATGACGTAGGCGGCGAGGAACGTGACCCCGCACAAGAGGCCGATGCCAAGGTTGAGATGCGTTAGGCGCTGATAGACCGCGCCAGCGTTCACCAGTCGAAGGAAGGCCGCTATCAGTACTGCTCCGACGGACAGGCCTATACTCACCCGCAGCGCCAGAGTGCGGACCCGGGCGGTGCGGCCGCGTGCTGTCGCAGCTAGATCCACTAGGCCGATCCCCTCGAGCGCTCATGCGCGGCCTTGTGGCACCGGCCACACAGGGAGATCAGGTTGTGGACCCGATATGAGGGCAGCAGCCTCGGCTGCCGCGAGACATGTGCGGTCACGGATGGCAGTGCCGCCCCGCACACCTGGCATGCGTACCTGTCCCGAGCCAGGGCCGCGGATCGCGTCCGATCCATGTGAGCGACGTGATGCACATCCAGCGCGACGTGCAGTCCCATGCCCAGGGCTACGGGCAGCAGCCGTCGCTGGCGGAGCCCGAGCAGAAAGATGACGAGGAGGGCCGCGGGAGCGTGCAGGGCTCGCGTCGCAGGGCCCTGGGGAGGGTCTGCCTGATTGAAGAAATGCACCGCAGCTACCGGGCCAAGGCATCGCTGCCGCAGGCAGAACCAGGCGTAGTGATCGACATCGATGAGCACGCCGCCCGCCCAGAAACCCAGTGCGCCGCGGCCAGTGAACGGAGCCGCGAGCACCGCGCCCGCCGAAGAGATCAGGACGTGATCCCGAACTCGCACTGCCGCACTTCCTTCCCCGTACTGGCTCGTGACGTCGCTTCTGGCGGCAGGTACCCGCGCTGCCTGTACCAGGCCACTGTCCGAGCGACTCCGGTTGACAGGTCGGTCGCCGCAGCGAAGCCGAGCATGCGCAAGGCCTTGGAGACGTCGTACACGCGACTGTGCGTCAGAAAGTCGAGCCTGCTGCGCGTCAGCGGAACCCGGTGTTTCAGGCCAGCCGGAAGCCGGCCGGCAAGCCCGGCCACCGTTCGGGCAGCGCAAACAGGTATGTATCCCGGCGGCAACCGGGTGCCTTCAGCCCGGGCGATCGCGTCCGCCAGATCGCTTATCGTTACGGGCTCCTTTCCCGCCAGGTGGAAGCACTCGCTAAGTGCTGCTCTTCGCTGCCCGCACTGGACCAGCGCCTCGGTAATATCGTCGATGTAGACCGGATGCAGCCAGACTTTCCTGCGGCCGATAGGGCGGAAACGACGGCGGAGAATCACTTGGAAGAACGGAAGCAGATGAATATCCCCTGGCCCGTAAACGAGCCCAGGCCTGGCGATGACAGCCGGAAAGCCATCCCGGCAACGACGCCGGACCTCCGCCTCGGCCCTCGCCTTCGCTAGCTCGTAGACGTTTGCCGGCCGGAACAGAGCCTCTTCGCCCACCGGCTTGTCACCGGTCACCCCGAGGACCCCTGTCGTGCTGCAATAGACGAGCCGTTCGAAACCTGACGCTTTCTCGCAGCAGTCGAGCACCAGTTCCGTACCCAGTACGTGCGTCTGCCGGTATTCCACAGCTGGGATGCCCGGGAGCAGCAGCGGTCCGGCGAGGTGGAAGACGACCTGCATGCCGTCCACCGCGGTTTGGACAGCAGCCTCGTCGGTTATATCGCCCACGGTGATTTCCGCGCCCAGATCCGCCAGTGGCTTCGCCTTGGCCAGCGATCGCGCAAGGACACGTACCCGCACACCGTCGAAGAGGAGACGCCGGGTCAAGCTGGCACCCAGGAAACCGGTCCCGCCTGTGACGAGCGCTGCCACGCACGGCGTTGCTGGAGCCCCGGTACCTGCAGGATGCCATGTCATGCCGGTGTCCCCCGGCGTCCCGCGCGGCGCCTTACCGGCGCCGCATGAGAACGGGTCACGTCCGCGACGACTTTCCGCAGAGTGGGCCCGTGCGTCAGCATGTTCGTGTACGCAGCGTTCGCGAGCGGGCAGTAGCACTCGCCGGCCTTGATACTCCGCCGCAGCCCGTCTGCCCTCCCGGTACGCCAGACGGAGCCGAAGTCGTAGTTGTGGTCGCGCAAATTGCCCATGGACTGCGCTCTTACGCAGCACGTCCACACGTCCCCGTTCGGCGCGATCTGCGCCGAGGCGACCCCAGCCATGCACGGGATCACCTGGCGATGCTCGCGGAGCGTCCGTTTCACGAGCTCGTAGTACTGCCGCCGGAAAGCCTGGGTAACCTCGGCAACCCCGGTGAGGTGCTGATCACGCATGCTCTCGAGCAGGGTGTCTATGGCGACCGTGTACTTCTCGGCCGTCGGCGTAATGCCGAGGCCGACGGTATCGAGTTCTACGCGCTCCTCGGCGATTTCGGTGATGTATGAGTCGGGCTTCAGCTCGCTCCGAACGTATTCACATAGCTCGGCGAAGAGATCCACGTTGAAGTTCGATATGACGGTGTGGATCCCGACCGTCAGGTTCTTGTAGTCTTTCTTGAGCTCTTTGAGGGTCGAGTATGTGGCCATCGCGTGCGACCAGTTGTTCCGCACGCCGCGGATATCGTCGTGCTGGCAGCCGACACCATCGAGCGATAGATTGATGATCACTTCCGACTTAGGCGCCATCTGCAGCACACGTTCGATCCGGCTAGGGATGATCTTGTGCTGGATTCCGTTCGTAGGAATGTTGATGATGCCCGGCCGACAATGACGGTACGCGCTTTCCACCATTTCTGGCAGATCCTTGCGCAACGTCGGCTCGCCGCCACTGAACGTGAACCAGTAGGGTGCACGGCCTAGTGACTCGAAAACTCGATCCCATTCTGGAAGGGCAAGATCATCGTTCGGAAGGAGCCACACGTTGCAGGTCTTGCACCGCGAATTGCAGCGGTAACTGACGCTTACGGTGATATTGACCGGCAATCTGAATACATGTCCAGTTGCATATGACGCCTTCAGCGCGGGAATCTCAGGCAGAACCTTTGCCAAGCCCATCGCGGACACACCTCCTATGTACCGGCCAAGGGAACGGGACTGAGTTCGAGCTGCGGCGCTGGCACGAAACCGGCCAGCGGCGGCCCAGATTGCGGGAAGGCGATGATGCCGCATGCCAGGGTCACCGGGCTACTCACGCCACGGCCATTGAGCGCAGGGGGAGTAGCCTCGAACAACTGTACGACTGCCCTGGCGGCTCGTTCCGCGGCCTCGCGATCGCCGGGCAGCAGGGCAACGGCGGTCCCGGCTTCCTGGGCGGAGACAGTGGCAGCGGGGCCGAGAGCCTGCTGGATGCGATCCGCTACACGCCGAACGAGCTGCCGGCTCGCGTGGAGGCCGATCTCGAGCTCCAGGCGGTGGAAGTTAACGATGTGGAACACCGCGACGTTGTGCTGACGCTGGACATTGGCCGCGTCCTCGATATGCTGCTTTGTCGTACCGCACATTTCCCACACATGGTGGGAGCGGCCACCTCGAAGGATGTCGTACCGGCCGAGCGCCCGAGCGGTAGCCTCCAGCCCCACCGTGCCGAGGCTCCACCATGCCGCCCGGGGCGTCGAGAACGACTCCGATCCCAGCAAGGCGCGGCCCGCCCTCCATGCGCTCATCGTCGGAGCTGAATACGCCTGCTGGTCACGAATGCGCAGATGCCCGGCGTAGATCCGGCGCCGCTGACGCAGGAAGTCGTGTACGGTCGCGGGGCCGCGGTTGTACACGACCGCCCGCGGCTCGTACACGAGCCGGTATCCGAGCTGGGTGATGAGGGCCTGAATTGAAAGCTCGTCGACGGCGGTGTCGAGCGGAATACTGGGCACCACGTTGCGGAAGGCGACCATCTCGCCCAGTTTCGGCGACTCGCGCGCGATCCGGTCATGCAGGCGCCACTGAAGATGCACCGCATGCCCCAGGAACGTCTCGGCGCCGTTGACAGGCAGGGGGTGGCCCCCCACCATTCCCACGGCGGGGTCCGCGAAATGCCGCAAAAGGACATCGAATGCGCCGTCCTCGACCATAATATCGGCGCTCACCATGACCAGAACGGGACACTTTGCCGCCCCGATGAAAAGATTGATGGCCGACGCCTTGCCTTCGCGGTGCTCCTGCTCAATGAGCCGAAGGCGCGGTTCGCGGGCGGCGATGCCGGCCACGATGGCGACGGTCCGGTCCTCGCAGCCGCTGGCTACCACGATCACCTCCCTGACCTGGTTACCCGTCAGTTCCTGCCTGAGGATGCTGTCGAGGGCGTGCGCGATATTGGCTTCCTCGTTATAGGCCATGACGCCCACGCTGCATTCGAGCTCCGGCAGGGTCCGGACCTGGACCTGGCTCTCGTGAGCGGTGAGCCCTGGCACATCGGCGAACGGGCCGGTAGCCGAACCGGGCGGCAACACTACCTGTCCTGCACCCACGTTGCCTCCATAGGTTGTCGCGCTCGGGTGCCCGCCGAGTGCGGTGACTCTATTCCGCGCTGCTTTCGGCCTGGTTTTCGCGCCGCTTCCGAGCCTGAGCACGATCAGGATCTCGTCCGGGCGAAATGCTGGGCTGATCACGCGCCTGCTGACTCATCGCCCGCCGGGCGATCTGGCGGACCTTGTGCTCCACGGTCCCGCCTCGCTCCGCGCGCTCGTCCATGGCAGATACGTGGGCGCTGAGCAGGAACGGCGGCGTATCGGCAGGGCCGGGCATTCCATGCTGTCGCCGTATCCCCGCGAGATCCTCGTAATGCTGGCTGGCCCAGTAGACATTCATGCGGCATGCGACGCAGTTCCACTCCTCGTCCGGTGTTTTCGCGCCACACTGCGGGCACTGCATAGTCCAAACCCCTGGTATCACGACGGCGCGGACTGGGGCAGATCCCAGTCCTCTTCGATTCAGCCATCATGGTGTTGGCGTCTTCCAATGCGATTCCATCGACGGTCTGCGGTCGTCCCGTCAGCCAAGAGGTGCCGGTACCGCAGCCTCCGCAGACCGCGACGCGCCTGGCTCCGGAGCTCGGCGAGTCGGCGCAGGCGCTACGGCAACGTCTCTGTATCAGTCTGCCGGAGCTGGTACAGCCTTATCAGATGCGCCCGCAGACCCGTCCCGTATGCAGTCGGCTGGCCGTTCCACGAAGTAATCAGCGCAGGAGCGCCACAGCCTGCCGGATTCCAGCTCCACCCGATGTAAGAGACACCCATACGGTCAGCCCAGCTCATGAAGCTTTTGATAAGTACGTCCTTGCACCAGGTCTCACCCATCTCAGTGGTGACTACTGGGGCCTGTTGCGCCACTGGCGCGACGTCTTGATTCCAGCAGCCTACTTTGGTGCAAGGCATGAAGTTATAAATGTGAAATCCCGCAACGAGCTGGCTAATAGGGTCGTGTGGCCGATAGCGCAGCCATCCGCTGATGTCATCCCCAGCGTCCAGCCCGCTCACAATGATTGGCTGGCGGGCGCCCGTTGAGCGCACAGCGTCGACGAGCATTTGCATGCCAGCCGTACGCCAGCCGCCATGCAGCATGCAGCCGTCGAGCCAGCACTTCCAATTGATATTCACTGGCTCATTGTAGAGGTCGAAGATTACGGCAGGATTCGTACGGAAAGTGCTCGCGACCGAGGACCAGAACGCGGGAGCATGGTCAAGATCTGCCATCGGCTGTTGCTGGGTTGCCCGTTCTCTCGCAGGAGCGTTCCAGTGGAGATCGAGCACTACATAAAGGCCCGCATTGTTAAGCCCACTCACGTAAGCGCGCACTGCGGCCCGATATCGCGCGCCAGAGTACTGGGCCGGAGCGCCATTGATGCCAAGCCAACAGTCTTCGTTCAACGGCAGACGCACTGTGTTGATTCGCCAAGCCGCCATGGCGGCAATCGCTTGCGCGTCCGTGGGCCCCTCGAAAAATCCGAGGCCTTGCACACAAGCATACTCCCCGCCTGACCGATCTACTCCAAGCAGACGGATGGTCCGGCCACCAGCGTCGACGAGACGGTTGCCGTCCACCCGTACAGCAAGGCCGCGGCTCTGCGCACAACCAGCACACATCGCGATGAAACTCAAAGCGAATGCCAATTGCCAAGCGACTCTCACGGCCTTGCGCGATTTTATTCCATGCACAGCGCCTCACATTCTACGGACGCGAGGTCTCGGGATGCGCTCCGATGATCGCGCGTATCTCGATACGATTTGTCCCCTGACCGAAGGTCACCAGCAATCGTGAATGGCTGATCGCTGCAGCGGCTGTCGGAGTCTGGTTCAGTGTGTTTATCATGTCTTGCGTCACCACGATATAGTCAAAATCCTGCCAGCCGTGCGGGAACGCTCGCTGAACGGCCGGGTCGTAATCAAGCGGCCAGTAGGTTTCAACTTTCCGGGAGTTCAAACCGCCCTTCACCGGATGAGAATCGAAGCCGTGCTCAATGAGATAGATCCAGAAGTCGTCGCGAACGATGATACGCTTCTCATGCCCGATATGTTGTGTAAGCCAATTCTCTGCGGCGAGTTCTGGGCCATCCATCCTGACCGTCGTCGCGGTATGATCAGAGCGCGCCCAGCGCGGAGCAGTATAAATGGCGGCGACCGCTACCACCGCCGCGAGCGCTATCGTCGATGCCGCCGCACCTGCCTTCGTAACTGCGGCGGCTGCCCGCAGCCGTGCGGAGTAGGACCTGGAATGACGTCCGCGAAGCCGGCGCCGGGGATGGTCATCCGTCGCGAAACGCCACAGGGTGTGGATGGTACCGGCGACGATGAGCGCCGCGAACGGCAGCAGCGCAATTACGTACATGGACGGCAGATATCCCGGCCTCATGATTATCGCTGCCTGTATGAGGTATGCGAGCGTTACCGCCCGGGTGTTGCGGCGCACGAGTGCGATCGGCGACAGCAGGAGTGCTACACCAACCAGCCAGGGGTCGAGACCCAGCCAGAACATCACGATTCCGCGTCCCACGCTGGAAGAACTAAGGACACTGCCGGTTCCCCGACGGGTGGCTACCATGTTGACGTCAGAGCCGATGAGGCTGACATGACCCGGCCCGGGAAGGAGCTCGCCCTTCAGGGTCGCGTAGAGCGGAAAAGCCGCAGCCACCAGGATGAAGGACGAGACGAGCAACGTCACGCAATAGCGGCGCGTACGCGGGTCGGCGCCCTGGAAGGCGGCAATTACCAGCGCTGGCAGCATGACCAGGGTTGTCTCCTTCGATAGGACGCTTGCGGCAAAGCAGGCGCCCCCTCCCACGAAGCTCCAAAGCCGCTTTCGCGGTGACAGGGCAAAGACGAATGCGGCTATCGCCCAGGCGGTAGCCGGATTATCTAGAAGCATTGCGCGATGGAAATAAAGGGACAGCGGGGACAGTGCAAATAGGAGCACGGCTAGCACGGCAAATGGCCTGCTCATCCCAAGACGTCTCGCGAGAGTGTACAAGAGGGAACAGCTTACGATGGCCACCGCAGACATCAGTTCCCTGGCACTGCCGAGCGAGTAAGCGGCCTGCCCGAAAAGGGCGCCCACAGACGTCCAGACGTCAAAGAGCAACCAAGCTAGTGGCGGATGGCCGTACGTGTACGTGTAGAAGCCGAGTTCTCCCCGTGCCGCGACTGCCCACGCGTTTCCGACATAAGTACCTTCGTCGAACAAGACCGCGGGCCAGTGAAACACGTTCGTCGCCTGCACCAATCCCACTGTGACGAGCAGCGGAACTTGGACTGCGATGTCGGCGCGCGACCTGAGGAGTCTTGCCAGGAGAGCGCGGACGGCCGCGAGCCGACTGTGGGGGCTCAGGAGTCGGCTGCGCGGATGCGGGCCCGACGGTGCGGGCACCGCTCCGCCTTCAGTCGCGCCATCCAGCCGGGCCCACAGAGGTGCGCCGCCAGTATCTCCGAACAGGTGGTCTGTGAACGCGTGATCGAGCGAGCGGATCGGCAACTCCCTATGGCCATTACCCGGCGGGTCAGTGTCCGCGGCAGGCCCAGCCGCGACGTACCCGTATGTTCGCTGAATCTCCCTGGGGAGGCTGATGAGACCGGGCACCAGCGCGTCGGCTTGCGTTTCTGTCATTTGGTGCGAGCCGGCAAGATTCTCCGCTAGAGCGTGCGATTCCGAGCATGGCTCGAGGACGCGGGGAACGGGCGCGGCCAGCTCCGATCTCGCGGCCACGCTGGAAGGGCGTCCGAGATGCAGGCCCAGATGTGTGGTCTTTTCCCAGCCTTGGGCACCGCGGGCCTGGCGAAGCACAGCCCGCGCGGCAGCATACGCCAGGAGGCTCTGATACGGCACAAGCCCAAAAACCAAACGGCCGTAGTCGCGCGCTGAGGGCCGCTCCCCATAGGCGCGGCAGAACTCCCCAAGGCCAATGCCCTCTGCGACCAGCATGGACAGCATGGGCATCAGCGGCAGGAACGACAAGAGCGTTATCTCAATCGGAGCCTTCACGGCCACGGCGGTCGCGATCGCAGCCGGGATCATCACCCAAGCCAAAGCCATGACGTACGGGCTGGCCAGGATGTATGCGCCGAGCATCCGCTGCCGTGGCGGCAGGCGCTGCCAGTAACCTCTGGCAAGGGTCTGGAGGTATCCCTGGTTCCAGCGCGTCCGTTGCCGCACGAACGCGCCGACCGTCGGCGGGCACTCCTCCCGTGTCGCCAGCTCGGGCTCGTAGAAGACAGCGGTGCGGGCGCCGAGCGCACTAAGCCGCACGCCTATCTCGCAGTCTTCGGCGAGGCAATCCGCCCAGCCCGCTACCGCACGCAGGATCGGCGTCCGGATGAAGACCGTGTTACCGCCGAGCGGGATGAAGCCCTGGCGAGCGTGCACGTGCAGCCGGCTGCGGAACCAGAAATAGTATTCAAGCACATTGTGAACCGCGAACCAGCGCGAGCGGAAGTTCATCAGCTGCACGCCAGCCTGCACGATGTCCGCATCGGTCCTCTGAAAGCACTGGTCGACCCTGCGCAGCAGTGCCGGGTGAACGTCGTCCTCGGCATCGAACACGCCGGTGATCGTGGCCGAACAATGGGGAAGCGCCGCGTTCAGGGCCTTTGGCTTGCTCTTGGGCCAACTGTGGTCGATGACGACCCTGACACGTTCCGGATGGCGGTAGGCCACGCGTTCTGCCGCCTCGCGGGTCCCTGGATCATCAGCGCCAACGACAACGAGCACCTCGAAGTCCGGATAATCGCTGCGGATCAAGCGGGAGAGCGTGGTTTCAAGCACCGCCTCCTCGTGGCGGGCGGGAACGATCAGCGAGAATGAATGGGCCGTGCCGCGACCGTCGGCCTCGAGGCCGCTCGCCGCGAGCGAGGCCGGGGTCCGCCAGGCATGGAGCATCCAGACGAGCGTCGACGTGGCAACCGCTCCCATGAGGAGCGAGATCGCGACGTACAGCAGGTAGGGGAACAGTGAAGACCTGAGCGTCATCAACCCCGCGGCCGACGCCACTGCCAGCACAAGGACCGCGACAATAACTCGACCCGACAACCATCTGCGCCTCAACGGACTTTTGGACGCGGCAGCCAGCCGAACGCGACTCATTGACCATCTGCTCCCAAAGGATCTGGTGAAGTTAGGGATCCTGGCTAACTGTCCCGTCCTTGTCTCGTGATGAGTTTTACCTCTTGGGCCCGCATACCAAGATCGGATGGTCCATGACGACTCGAATGCCCTCCGAGCATATAACGTGTGGATTCCAGCCCTCTTCCAGCCGTATTCCGGGAGAGTACGGTAGATATCAGGAGGGCCGACTTGATACCCATGGGCGCCGCGAAGGTGCCAGTTAAATCGACGCATGCCAGGGTTCTTGCAATGGGACCATCGGTCAGCCATGAGCCCCTGCTCCAACCGCTATCAGAGCCGCGCGAAATTCATCTCGGCGGTGCCGCGGAAGACAGTCACACACGGCCTCGCGAACGATCGGATGCCGGAAAGCGTAGCCTTCCTCGCGCTCCTCCAGGAGGCGCGTCCGCAGGGCTCTGTCCAGCGCATCGAAGAGTACTGGAACAGCCAATGGCGGTTCCAGCGCCGCCGCCCCGGCGCGAAGCTGGCTCAGCGAGATCTCCGTACCGCCAGCGGTCGCGGCCAGCCCCAGCACCGTGCGCAGCGGCTTGTCCATGAGTGCGAGCCGCATGTCGGTGAGGGCACGCGTACGGGCCGACAGCCGTGCCGCGAGCCACGAATGACCCTGGGACTCTTCGTCTGCGGCCGGGTCGCCGGAGGCGCTTATGCCATCGACAAGCTCCCGGACGAATAGCGGATTCCCCCGCGACTCCGCGTATATTTCCGTCAGCGTTTCGTCGCTGACATGGACGCCGGGCAGCATAGCGTGCACCAATTGATCGGTTGCGCGCCTGGACAGGCAGCGCAGGTCAATTCTGAGCCAGAGCCGCTCCCGCGTCATAGCCTCGCTCATACGCCACAGTCCGACGCCGATCTCGATATCGGCGTCGCGCAACGCCCCAGCCAAGAGCAGTGGAACATGGACCGCAAGATGAGCCAGATACCTCATGAGGTCAAGTCCGGCATCATCGGCCTCGTGCAGGTCACCGAGGACCAGGAGAACAGGCTTCGTGCGAGCCAGGTTCGTCAGGAACTGGACGATAGACGGGATGAGACCGAGATGGTAGTCGTGCAGATCGGGCGCCAGAGCCGGGAGCGGAATCCCAGGTCCCAGTGACGGAACGAACCGCGCCAGGGCAGGGTACTCACGTGCGAGCTCTCTACGGTCGGCTTCCGGCAGTCTTGTCGCGTAGTCCTCGAGAGCAACAGCAAACGGGCCGCAGGTGAAGCTGTTCGCATGTGCGCCCTTCGCACCGCAGAGCGTGACGGCCCCTTGTTCCCTCGCCCGGAGAGCGAACTCCTCGAGAAGCCGCGTCTTGCCGACCCCTGCCTCCCCGCTGACAATGACCATGCCGACGCGTCCCTCATCACGTCGCATGAGCTGATCGCACATGCACTGGATCACTCGTTCCCGGCCGATGAACGGGGACCTGTCAGGGCTCTGGATGGGGGATGAGGCGCGCGAGCCGGTCCGGTCACGAATCGGCTCGGGCCCCGGCGACGGTGGCGAGAGCCGGTTTGTGAGTATCTCATCGTAGAGCGAGAGGGTTTCCGGCTGAGGCGCGATATCGAGTTCTCGCCGCAGGACGTCCTCGCAGATGTGAAACTGGCGCAGCGCCTGGTCTGGTGTTCCCATCCGCGCATACAGACGCATGAGCTGGCGATGGACAGATTCTCGCGCCGGATCTTGCCGGAGCACGTCGCGAAGCCGGTCTGCCGCTTCGTTGTAGGCGCCGCGCCGCTCGAGGATCTCCGCCAGCCCGAGCAGGAGCCGGACATGCAGTCCCTCCACGACGCTTCGGCGCTCTGCGCACCAGCTCTCGTAGCGGTCCTCGGGCAGCAGCTCGCCGCCGTAAGCCGCGAGCGCGGCCTGGTATGCCCCGATTTCCCCACCGCCTACCGCGTCCCCGGCTAGCTGCTCGAACTGGTCCGCGTCCACCAGGACATGGTCGGTGTTGAGGACGAGCATGGCGTCCGCCAGGTGGAGATACGCCGAATCCTGCCGCCGCAGAAGCTCCGGCTCCAGCACGTGGCGGGCGGCGTGAAGAGCCTTGCCGAAGCTGTTGAGCGCGGAGTCCACGTCCACACCCGGCCAGAGGATGTCGATGATCTGCTCGCGGTGCAACGCGTGCCCAGGGTGGACCGCCAGAAGCTTGGTCAGAGTCTTGGCGCTACGCCTCGGCCAATCCGGCACGGTCTGCCTCGCGTCCGCGCGTTCGACGCGGAAGCCTCCGAGGAGTCCCACGTGGAGGAGCGGAATTGCGCCGGACGCGCAATGCCGCGCTTCAAGAGCATCCATGCCGGGTGCGGATGGCCGGATGTCCTGACATATATGACGCAAGCCATCCAGGACCCCATAGACGTCATTCACGGCCGCTCCCTCCGCTGACGCTCAGGGCCTTGCGGGACTTCGCAGTCTCGTCGGCACCTCCACCCTTGAGCGTCTCCGCCCGGCCGCCGGTACCGCAAGCAACTGCGTGCTCAGGTGTCTGAGCGCTGGCGGAACAGGCCGACTGCGGCGCCCCGATCGGGGACGCCGAGCTTTCGCACGACAGCGGCGATGTGCACACGGATCGCGCTGGCCGACAACACCAGCTCACGGGCGATGTCGTTGGTTGACATTCCCTCCGCCAGCAACTCGAGAATCTCCCACTCGCGGCTGGTCAGCCGCTCTCCCGAGGTTTCGCCTGTCATGGGCCGCCGCCAGCGGGGCTCGTGGCCACGGAAATGTTCGAGCAGGCGCGCGACAAGCCTCCGTGGCATCGCCGCCTCACCCGAGTGGACGCCGTCGATGGCGTCCGGCAGCCGCTGCAGGTTCATCGTCTTCAGCAGATACCCGTCGGCACCGGCGCGCAGCGCGGCAAGCAAATCCGCGTCGTCATCCGAGACGGTGAGCATGAGGATCTTCGTCATCGGAAGCCTGGCGGCGATTTCCCAGGCCGCGGCCAGGCCGCTGCCCGGCATCCTGATATCGAGCAGGCAGACATCCGGTCGCTCCCGTATCGCTGCCTGGATGGCTTCGGCGGCGTCCGCCACCGAAGCGCAGATGCCGAACCGCCCGTCACGTTCGAGCGCCCGCCGTACGTCGTGCCGGCTGGGCGCGTGGTCGTCGGCGATCAGCACCCGAAGAGGCCTCGTCTTGGTGCTCACATCGCAACCTCCACCTGGCTGCCACGACCGGGCATGGACGAAATAAACAGCTCGGCGCCAATGGATCCGGCGCGATCGCGCATCGCGATGAGGCCGAATCCGCGACTCGGTGCGCTGGTGTCGAAGCCATGCCCCTCGTCGCTGATTCGAAGCCGCGCACCCGAGCCGTTACGTTCCAGCCCGATGTCAACCCGGCTGGCCCCGCTATGCCGGGCGGCATTGGTGACCGCCTCGCAGGCTATCCGCACGAGTGCCTCCCGCCGGGCGGGCGACAGCCGGATACCCGGGGTGAGATGCAGTTGCAGCTGCACGTGGTAACGTTCTGCGACCTCGGTCACGGCCTCGGCCAGCGCCACCTCGAGCGGCTGACCGCTGGGTGCCGCTACCGCGCTGATTGCGCGGCGGGATTCCAGTCGCGCGCGCTCCACGGCCCCGCGCAACCTGGTCAGCTCCTCCTCGTCGGCTGAACCGTTCAGCGAATCGAGGTGGCGCGTCAGGTAGGCAAGTTCCTGCGCCAGTCCATCGTGCAGGTCGCAGGCGATCCGCCGCCTCTCCTCGATGACCGCAGCCTCCGACAGCGCGCGCCAGTATGACCAGATCTCGCGCATCGAGCCGACGAGGAGAGCGGCATAGAACGCACATCGGAACGCGTCACCGGCGTACAAGAACTCCCAGCGCGTAACCGAATACAAAAAGTAGTTGACATGCGCCACCCCAGCCAGCACCGCGGCGACGGCAAGCCAGCCGAAGAACTCATCACCGAACCGCCGGGAGCGCCGCAGGAACCCGGCCACGGCCATGCCGTAGACCCCTGCCGCCACGAGTTCCAGCGCGAGCCATGCCAAGTGCATGCGCAGGCCGGGCCCTCCGGGTGACTCGGGCGCCTGCGAAGCTATCAGCTGGTGGGGCAATCGGCGAGCGAACGCGTGGGCAAGGACGGTGGCCAGTAGCAGCGCGATTGTCACTCCGCCCGCACTGGCTGCGAGCACCACGCCAGGTCGCCGCAACCGGCGGTTCGGCACGAGTGCGGCGAGGGCGAACAGCAAGGCACCAAGGCCGCGAGCGGCAGGCGCCGCCCAGACGGTCAGGTAATCGGGTGCCCAGCCCGCCACGATCGGCACTGTGACCAGGAACAGGTTCGACAGCGCGAGTACCGCGAGCGCACACGCCAGCACAAGTTCGCTCAGCCCGGTGCGGCGGCGAAGCCTGCCAAGTATCGAGAAGCAGGCCAGCAGGGCGACCAGCGACGCTGCCGTTTCCAGCGACGCTTCCACCGCGAGATGGTCCGCCTGCCACAAGCCGGAAAGCTGCAACTGCGGAATCAGCCCGAGGGTCGCGGTGGCCGCAACCGACACGATCGCCGTCACGACGACCGCGGCATGCACACCCCGCATGAGCCCAGCGGGAGCGAGGACTGAGGGTAGCGGAGCGTAGGTACCTGCGGGGGTATGCCGGCCAGACGCCAGCGGGCGGGGGAAGCGCTGGCCCATGCTTTCGTGCACAGTCACCTTGCGCATGCTCTCCCCCCACACACATGCACTTCTTCGGCCAAACTATCTAACGAAGCGAACGCGGATAAATCAAGTGCGGACAAGTGTGGAGAAAACACGATGAACCACCACTATCAACCTCGCGCGCGCCCCCAGGAGCAAAAGATACGAGGGATGGCGTTGCCTTATTGTTATAAATTCTTTTTGTGAGCTGCTTCTCTCTAGCTTCTGAACGCCTAACCCTGACCCTGCGGTTGCCGCGACCGCTCCCACTCACGCACCACGTCGCGGTAGCGCCGGGCCGCCGCGCGAAGCTCCAGCTCAGGATCGAGCTCCGCCTCCCGCGCCGCCGCGACCAGCCGGAGCAACTGGTCCCCCAGGCCAGCGGCAGAGCCATCGGATCCGGCGGAGATCAGGTCGGCGGGCACGCCGGCCCGCGCCGCCCGCCGCTGTAGCTGCGCTGCCAGCGCGAGGGCCGGCTGACCGAACGGCACCCCGTCGAGCACGGATGGCGTACCAGAAACAGACTCCACCCCTCGTTCGGCTCGTTCTGCTCTTTTGATCTCGTCCCAGTTCCGCTTCACCTCGTCCGCGTCCGCGACCACCACGTCGGCGAACACATGCGGGTGCCGGCGCACGAGCTTGGCGACGATGCCGTCGGCCACGTCGTCAACGGTGTACCCGCCGGGGCGCTCGGCGGCGATGCGCGCGTGGAAGACCACCTGCAGGAGCACGTCCCCGAGCTCTTCACGGAACGCGGCGTCATCCCCGGTCTCCAGCGCCTCGAGCGCCTCGTACGGCTCCTCCAGCAGGTGCGGCGCCAGCGACGCGTGCGTCTGCCTGGCATCCCACGGGCACTTCGCGCGCAGCGTGTCCATGGTGGCGACCAGGTCAAGCAGCCGCGCGCCGGGCAGGTCACGCGACCCCTCGATCACCCGGGCGGGCACGGAATCCGGCGGCGGGGCCGGGGCTTCACCGCCCGGATCGGCCAGCCACACAACATCTCCGTCCGCCGCCGCGGCCAGCCGCGCGGCGTCCTCAGAAGACACGACCTCGTAGCCGATCCCCGCCTCGGCCAGCGCGGGCAGCAGCGGGTGTTCCGGCGAGCCCGCCAGCACCCGGCGGGCACCGCGCAGCGCCTCCCATGCCTGGAAGCTGAGCAGCCCGGGCGCGACGCGCGGGCTGGTGCGCAGGACGGTCAGCACGGCGCTCCCAACACGGTCAGCAGGCGGGCGTCGTCGCGGCGGGGGACGCCTTTGCCGCCGCGCCGGGCGCTCTGGACAGCGTGTCGGGCGCCGGCACCACCGAGTACTGGCTGTAGTCCAGCCGCCCGAACTGCGGGTTGACCTGGATGTTCAGCGTCTTGGCCGCCTCGCACTGGCCGCGGTTGAGCTGTGCCGTCGCGGCGTTCACCCCGGCCGTCGAGGTCGGGATCGTGCCGTTGTTGTACTTCTTGATGTACGCGAGCTCGATCGCCTGGTACCGCCCGAGGCCGGACACCATGTCCGGCGGGATGCCGTTGGCCACGAGCAGCAGCCGCAGGCTGTAGTTGCCCTGCCCGGACTGCTGCGCCTGCGCCCGCGCCTGGGCGTCGATCTGCGCGATCGCCTGCTCGACATCGGCCTGGGACACGGTGATGCCGGCGTCCTGTGCCATCTGGTCACGGATGGCGAAGCGGATCAGCCAGCTGAGCACGTCGCCCGGCATCTGCGCGGTGGTGATCTGCACCTGGCTGGCGTATGGCGGGTACGCCGCGGCGAGGTTGGCGACCTGCGAGTCGAGCGCGTCGATCGAGATCCGCTGGCTGCCGACGACCGCGGCGGCGCCCATCTTGACCGGTGCGCACGCGGATACCAGCGCGCACGCGCCGAACGCGGCGGCAGCGACCGCCACCGCGCCCTTCATACGGAACACAGGCGATTGTCCCTTCTTGGTAACGAGTCGCAGAGTACCGAACGAATGACCTCCGCGCACCACGCCAGCAGTTCGGTGTCCCGCAGCGGCTGGCCGCCAAACGCCGCGGTCTTCGGCACCGGCACAAGCATGGTACGCACCGCCGGCTTCAGCAGCGTCTTCGGGTACAGCCGCTGCACCCTGACCTGCCGGGAATCGGGCAGCACGACGGGTGCGAAACGGACGTGGTTGCCCTGCAGGGTGATGTCGGTCAGCCCCGCGCGCCGGGCGTCCGACCGCAGCCGCGCCACCTCCAGCAGGTTCAGCACCGGCGCCGGAGGCTCGCCGTACCGGTCGGTCAGCTCTTCCCGCACCGCCTTCACGTCGTCGGCGGAGTCGATGGCGGCGATCCGGGTGTACGCCTCGAGCCGCAGTCGCTCGCCGGGCACGTAGTCGTGCGGTATGTGCGCGTTGATGGGCAGCTCCACCCGGACCTCCGGCCGGTCGGCCGGGCCGTCGCCCTTCAGCTCGCGCACCGCCTCGCCGATCATCCGCACGTACAGGTCGAACCCGACCCCGGCGATGTGCCCGGACTGCTCGCCGCCGAGCAGGTTCCCCGCGCCGCGGATCTGGAGGTCCTTCAGCGCCACGTACATCCCGGCGCCGATCTCCGTGTGCTGCGCCACCGTCGCCAGCCGCTCGTGCGCGGTCTCCGACAGCGCCTTCTCCGGCGGGTAGAGGAAGTACGCGTAGGCGCGTTCCCTGCCCCGCCCGACGCGGCCGCGGAGCTGGTGCAGCTGGGAAAGGCCGGCCGCGTCGGCGCGGTCCACGATGAGCGTGTTGGCGTTCGGGATGTCCAGCCCGGATTCGACGATCGTCGTGGCGACCAGCACGTCGTAGGCGCGGTCCCAGAAGTCCACCATGATCTTCTCGAGCTCGTGCTCGTTCAGCTGCCCGTGCGCGACCGCGATCCTGGCCTCGGGCACCAGCTCGGCCACCCGGGCCGCGACCTTGCGGATGGAGGCGACCCGGTTGTGCACGAAGAACACCTGGCCGTCGCGGAGCAGCTCGCGCCGTATCGCGGCGGCGACCTGCTTCTCGTCGTAGGCGCCGACGAACGTGAGCACCGGGTGGCGTTCCTCCGGCGGGGTGAGGATCGTGGACATCTCCCTGATGCCGGCGACCCCCATCTCCAGCGTGCGCGGGATCGGCGTGGCGGACATGGCGAGCACGTCCACCTCGGTGCGCAGCCGCTTGAGGTACTCCTTGTGCTCGACGCCGAACCGCTGCTCCTCATCGATGATCACGAGCCCGAGCTGCTTGAAGCGGGTTTCCGCGGACAGCAGCCGGTGCGTCCCGATGACCACGTCCACGGTGCCGCCGGCGAGGCCCTCGAGCGTCTCGCCGGCCTCCGCGCTGGTCTGGAAGCGCGACATGGGCTTCACCGTGACCGGGAACGGCGCGTACCGCTCGGAGAACGTGTTGTAGTGCTGCTGCGCGAGCAGCGTGGTGGGCACGAGGACGGCGACCTGCTTGCCGTCCTGGACCGCCTTGAACGCCGCGCGCACCGCGATCTCGGTCTTGCCGTATCCGACGTCACCGCAGATGAGCCGGTCCATCGGCACCGGCCGCTCCATGTCGCGCTTGACCTCGTCGATGGCGGCGAGCTGGTCCGGGGTCTCCACGTAGGGAAAGGCGTCCTCGAGCTCGCGCTGCCACGGCGTGTCCGTGCCGAACGCGTACCCGGGCGACGCCATCCGCGCCGAGTACAGCCGGATCAGCTCGGCGGCTATCTCCCGCACCGCCTTGCGCGCCCGGCCCTTGGTCTTCGCCCAGTCCGCGCCGCCCAGCCGGTGCAGCGCGGGCGCCTCGCCGCCGGAGTACCTGGTGACCTCGTCCAGCTGGTCGGTTGGCACGTAGAGCCGGTCCGGCGGGTGGCCGCGCTTGGCCGGCGCGTACTCGATCACCAGGTACTCCCTGGTGGCGCCGGCCGCGGTGCGGCTGGTCATCTCCAGGTAGCGGCCCACCCCGTGCTGCTCGTGCACGACGTAATCGCCGGGCCGCAGCTGCAGCGGGTCCACGCCGCCGCGCCGCCGGCTCGGCATCCGCCGCATGTCCCTGGTGGACGGCCGGCTCGCGCCGCGGGCGGCCAGATCGCTCTCGGTGAGCACGACCAGGCGCCCCGCGGGCCAGCTGAACCCCTGCTCGAGCATGCCAGTCGACACGTACGGCACGCCGGGCTCCGGCGGCTCGGTGATGTCGCCGAGGCGGGCGCCGAGCCCCTCGCCGCGGAGCATCTCGGCGAGCCGCTGCGCGGGCCCGTGCCCCTCGGTGACCAGCACGACCCGCCAGTTGTCCGCGAGCCAGCCGCGCACGTCGGTGATCATGCGGTCCGTATCGCCGCGGTAGGCGGGTGCTGGGGATGCATTCATACCGAACGGGTAGTGCTCCGACCCCGGGGCCCCGGCTTCGGCGTCGGCGTCGGCGTCGGTGGTGTCGGCGTCGGTCACGCCGAACGGCGCGAGCGTCCACCAGGGCAGCCCGAGCTCCGCCGCCGCCTCCCGGATCCGCGCGATGGGCTGGAAGGCGGAGCCGCCGAGGTCGATCGGCGCCTCACCGCCGGCGGCGGCACCCACCCAGGACGCCTCGAGGAACTCCCGGCTGGTGCTGACCAGCTCCATGGCCCTCGTCCTGATCCGCTCCGGATCGCAGGCGAGCACGATGCCGCCGAGCGGAACGTAGTCGAGCAGCAGCTCCATCCGGTCGGCCAGCACCGAGGCGAAGGACTCCATGCCCTCGACCGTTATCCCGTCGGCCAGCTTGCTCAGCATCTCCGCGACGCCCGGATGCTGGTCGGCGAGCTCCTTTGCCCGCGCGCGCACCGCGGGGGTGAGCAGCAGCTCGCGGCACGGGGGGGCCCATAGGCCATGGCCGGCCTCGCCGAAGCTGCGCTGGTCGGCGACGCGGAACGAGCGGATCTCGTCGACGGTGTCGCCGAAGAACTCGATACGCACCGGGTGCTCTTCGGTCGGCGGGAACACGTCGAGGATCCCGCCGCGGACCGCGAGCTCACCGCGTTTGGTGACGATGTCGGCGCGCGCGTAGCCGATGTCGATCAGCCGGCTCAGCACGTCGTCGGGATCGGCGCCGGCGCCGGCGGTCAGCCGGACCGGCTCCAGGTCGCCGAGTCCGCCGACGATCGGCTGCAGCACGCCGCGCACCGGCGCGACGACGACCTTCAGCGGGCCCGCCAGTTCCGCGTCCCGCGCCCTGTCCGGGTGCGCCAGCCGGCGCAGCACGGCGATCCGCTGCCCGACCGTGTCGGAGCGCGGCGACAGCCGTTCGTGCGGCAGCGTCTCCCAGCCGGGGAACGTGGCCACGCTCTCCGGCGGCAGGAACGCGGACAGCGCCGCGGTCAGGTCGTCCGCCTCCCGCGCCGTGGCCGTGACGGCGAGCACGAACCGCCCCGCCTCGGCGGCGAGGGCGGCGGCCAGCAGCGGCCGCAGCGCGAGCGGCGCGACCAGGTCCCGGCCTTCGGCGGGAAGGTCGGGATCGCCCGAGAGGGTGTTACGGAGTCTGGGTTCTTCGGCGACGGTACTGAGTAGTCCGGCGAGGCTCATCATGTCCCAATGTCGGCGGTGGACGCGGCGGCGGTGTCGCGGAAGGCGTGCGCGGGCGCGGCAGAGGGAGCCCGCGGGCGAATCCGGGCAGCACGAAACCCCCGTGCGCGCCCGGAGCTGGGCCCGGCGTGCACTGCGGCACTGCCTTAAAGTCTACG
>Ga0213875_10000842_pt1 | contig 22676 bp, 23 predicted proteins | sample BarmaccomBMRX_R8_FD_160105 | JGI IMG/M metagenome (GOLD analysis project Ga0213875, IMG submission 160105) | Root-associated microbial communities from Barbacenia macrantha in rupestrian grasslands, the National Park of Serra do Cipo, Brazil - RX_R8 | ecosystem: Host-associated > Plants > Roots... | reverse complement strand
TGGGTGGGGGATTTGTTCTGGGAAGGTTCATTTTGCTGGGGTGCGGGAAGGTGGGACGGGCTATTCGGTTGGCAGCAAAGGAGCCGCTATGTCTGAGCCTGCCCAGGGGGCCGGCAGTAATGTCCTCACCAAACTCGACGAACGCGCGCCCACGGCCTTCTACTGGCAGCTGACCCTGCTGGCCACGCTGGGCGGGTTCCTGTTCGGCTACGACACATCGAATATCGGCTCGGCCCTGAACTTCGTCCCGTACAACCTGAAGGGACTGGCCGAGGGTTACCTGGTCTCCGGCGCCTCGCTGGGCGCGGCGGCGGGCGCCATCCTGGGCGGACCGCTCTCGGACCGGTTCGGCCGCAAGATCCTGCTCATCGTGGACGCGGGCATTTACGCGGTCGGGGCCATCTTGTCCGCGGTGACGCCGGACGCCGCTGTCCTGCTCATCGCCCGGACGCTGATCGGGCTGGCCATCGGGGCCGACTCGGCCATCGCGACCGCGTACATCGCCGAGTACGCACCAAAGGACCGCCGCGGCTCGCTGAGCATGCTGCAGCAGTGGATGATCACGGTCGGGATCCTGATCTCCTACATCGTCGCGCTGATCATCTTCGCGGCCTTCCCGGGCAGCGCCGCCACCGTCGGCTGGCGGCTGGTCCTGGGCCTGGGCGCGGTCCCGGCGCTGCTCGGGCTGGCGTTCCGGACCCAGATGCCGGAATCGCCGCGCTGGCTGCTCCGGCACGGCCGCTACGACGACGTGCGCAAGGCCATGGCCACGCTGGGCGCGGGTGACGTCACCGAGGAAGAGGTCCGGGCCGCCGCCGAGACGGTCGAGAAGATCGAGGGCGGCAGCAAGGAGCAGCGACGCCGGAGGTGGACGCCCGGTGTGCGGCGGGCCCTGGTCGTGGTGTGCGTGTTCTTCATCTTCCAGCAGATCACCGGCATCAACGTGCCGCTGTACTACGGCCCGCACCTGCTAGGCCCCATCTTCTCCGGGTCGCACGCCTCGCTGGTCGACACCACGGTGGCGGGCGTCGAGGTCACGGCGATCATGACCGCGGTGAACGTTGCCTCTACCTACCTGGGCTTCCGCTGGATCGACAAGTTCGGCCGCAAACCCCTGGCCATCGGCGGCTACACCGGCATGATCGTGTTCGCGCTGGTGGCCGCGTTCGGGCTGGCGGCGCTGTCCGGGACGCCGCGGCTGGTGGTCATCATGATCGGGCTGGACTTCTTCATTGCCTCCTTCGCCATCGGCGTCGGCGGCGTGGGGTGGACCCTGCAGGGCGAGGTGTTCCCCACCGCGGTCCGCGGCCAGGCCGCCGCCATCGCGGCCATGTTCGACTGGCTGGCCAACTTCTTCCTGATCGAGGTGTTCCCGGTGACCCAGAACGCCATCAGCCTGGCCGGGACCCTGGTCGTCTTCGCCGGGCTGTGCGCGCTGGCCATCGTGTTCGTGTGGAAGTTCCTGCCCGAGACCAAGGGCCTGCCGGTCGAGGAGATCGTCCAGGTCTTCGAGCAGCAGCAGAAGAAATCCGTCCTGCCGAACGCCGCGCTGGGCGGCAGCCAGGCCTGACCGCCGGGCCGCAGACACAGCAAAGGGGGCCGCGGATCACCGCGGCCCCCTTTCGCTGATGGAATTACTGCGGCGGACCCGCGGTGAGGTTCATCTCGCCGGACTTGTGCTGGCCGGACGGGGTCACCCAGGTCACCGAGATCGAGTTGCCGGGATGGAACTTGGCGATGATGCTCCCCAGAGTTGCGGGAGAGCTCACAGTATGCCCGTTCAGAGCAGTGATGACGGAGCCTGAGGTCAGCCCGGCGGCCGAGGCCGGGCTGTTGCAGATCGTACCCAGGACCAGCGTGCCGGAGCTGACCGGGGCGATGGTGGAGGGCACCTGCAGGTTGGCGTCGCTGGTGTAGCAGCCGGAGTTGCTGGAGCCGCCGTTGCCGCCGAAGCCGTTCCCGCCGAACCCGCCGCCGCCGAAGCCGCCGCCGCTGTTCTCCTGGTTCTGCGCCTGGGCCTGCGGGCTGCTGCTGTCGCCCTTGCCGATGTAGACGCCGATGAAGGGCGGATAGCCGATCGTGATGGTGGAGCTGGCCTGGCCCGAGGTGATCTGCTTGGCCACATTGAGCGCATTGTCGATCGGGATGGCGAAGCCGGCCGACTGCTGCTGGTTGTAGCTGACGCTGTCGCCCGCGGTGTCCATGCCGATGACCTGGCCCGAGGCGCTGGCGAGCGGGCCACCGGAGTCGCCGCTGACGATGTCGGCGTTGGTCTCGATCATCCCGTGCAGGGTCTCCTGGCTGACCGTCCCGCCCTGGTCGCTGGCGGTAATGGTCTGGTTGAGCCCGGTGACCTGGCCGGCCGCGGAGACGATCTCGCTGCGGCCTTCGGCGTTGCCCATGGCCACCACCGAGTCGCCGTTCTTGACCTGGCTGGACTTGCCGATCGGGACGGTGTGCAGGCCGGAGGCGTTCTGCAGCTGGATCAGCGCGACGTCACCGGTCACGTCGTAGCCGACCACCTTGGCCTGGTAGGTCTTGCCGGTCGACACGACCGTCGCGGTGACCTTGGTCGAGTTCTCGATGACGTGGTTGTTGGTCAGCACCAGGCCGTCGGAGTTGATCACCATCCCGGTGCCCGCGGCCTCCTCGCTGCTGTACTGCAGCGTGGTGTTGACGATGACCAGGCCGGGCTGAACCTTCGCCAGGATCTGCTGGGTGCTGAGATTCGAGCCGGATCCGTTGCTCGGCTGCGGGACCGCGCTGCTGGGCAGCGGGTTCGCCGGCGCCGAGGCACGGCTGCTCGGCTGCGCCACCGCGGAGGTGGAACTGGCCGGATGATAGACGGCCACGACCGCCCCGGCTCCGAGCGCGGCGGCGGCCACGGCCACAGCCAGGTAGCTCAGCAGGCCGACGCGACGCCGCGGCGGGCGGGGCGGCGGCATCGGCGGCAGCGGCGACGTGGATCCGTAATCTCCGGATCCGTACTCTGGCGGCTGACCGTAGCCGCTGTAATCCTGCATCGAATCACGCCTTAGGTTGGGCGTTCAGGTTCGCTCGCTAGCCTAGGCGGGCCAGATGACACTTCTGGCTCGCCTCGGGTATTTCCAGTGAGCCCCACGAACCTGAGAGATAGCTGAAAGCGCCCTGCAGATTCTCAGCCGAACGAGCCGTATCCAGCGTTTTCTCCCGGTGAAATCAGCCAGGCCCGCGGCAGCGGCGGCGCCAGTGCATCATGCTTGGCCAGCAGAACCTTACGTCCCAGCTCGACCGCCAGCCTCGGGGGCAGCACCGAGCGCAGCCGCGGCCAGACGTGACGCTCTTCGAAGTCGAAGTGCTCCCGAGCCGCCTGGGTGAACTGCGCGAGCAGGATCTCGAACTCCCGCTCCGCGGCGTCGCGCCGGCCCAGCCCGGGCAGGATCGTGAAGATCTCGAGCTCGGCACAGACCCCCCGGTCAGCGAGCCGGTCGCCATCGAGGACGTGCTGGCGGACGGCCGGCCACAGGCAGGCCAGCTCGATCTCCTCGTGCCTGAACTGCTCGATGACGAGCTCGTTGGTCATCATCTTGCGCAGCATCAGCTGGTCCTCGCAGGCCCCGGTGGCAGCCGTCGGCCCCTTCTCCAGCTCATCTAGCGTCTGTCTGACGTCCTCGTGGTCCTCAGCCAGGACGTCGAACACGTCATGCATTTTCCTCTCCTTCACACAAACCTCACCCGGCAGGGTGAGCGCTAACATCCCCGGAGATCCTGGACATTTACCTGGATCACCGGGTGTTGCCATCCGGCGCGGGAACAACGGGACATCCTCTGCGGCTCTCAGCCCTCGGCCGTGCCCAGCCGCCGAGCCGTGCTCACCCCGGCTGGGCATGAGCGCGCGTTCCGCTTGTCGGCGTCGCGGGCCTGCCGCGCGTCGTCCTGCCGCTGCTCCGCACGTCCCATCGCGTCTTGCAGGAGCCCCAGGCGCACCTGCCGGTCTAGTTTGCTCGTCCGCTTCGCACGCCGTCGCCGGAAAGTGCGCTTCAGCCACTTCATTGGTCCTCCCCGGGCTGCACGCCTGCTGGCTCTGGCAATCCCCACTGCCCAGCCCGGCGTGAATCACTCACAACGGCCAGCAGCCGATCGGTCAAGAGACAGTTACGATGTGTGACCGCAAGAATAGCGCAGATTCGATGGCCAGCGACGGAAAACAGGCCCCTGACCAGCGAACACGTCGGGCAGAAGTGGCGTGGCTGGGTTCATAGGGTTAAAAAGCATTCGAGTGGTCGATCAGGTAGGCCAGTTCCGGGACGAAAGCGGCGGCGTTTACCGTGCCGACACCCGATACCAGGTCATAGCCCCGCTGGGCGGAGAAGCCGCGGACGGTGCGGGTACGGCCGTTCGTTACATACGGAACGGTGTTGTTACCTTGAGTGATGTCGACGATGCCCTGCGCATGCTGGGCCGACAGCTGGTAGAGGGCCGGGTTGATGGCCCCGAGCGAGTGGCCTGCCACCTGGTCGGTCAGGGCGATGATGCCGGCGAACAGCGGGGTGGCCTCGCTGGTGCCGCACGACGGTGACCAGCCGGCCGGCGCCCCCGGGTAGCTGCTGTAGGTGACGACGGCCCCGTCGCAGGCCGCGCTCATCGACACGTCCGGCACGCCGCGTTGATCGCCGACCACGCCGGCCACCGTGTTCTGGTAGGCGGGGCGGCCGAACAGGACCGACTCCCCGCCCCCGCCGGCCAGCGGGGTCGGCGGCGCCAGCCCGCCGGAACCGGTGGAGAATTCGGTGGCCGCGCTGTTGTAGCTGTCGTTCCATGCGGTCGGCGCGGTGAACGTCCCGCGCGCGGACAGGTGAAGCTGGGTCCCGCCGACGCCGGTCACCAGCGGGTCGCTGTCCGGCCACGACGTCACCGGGTGCGGGTAATAGGTGTGCTGGTTGGACTCATAGTCGGTGGCGCCGGTGTCACCGGAGGCGGCGAGCACCGTCACGCCGTCCTTGGCGGCCAGCGTATATGCCCCGCGCAGGCCTACCACCACGGCCCGGCTGGGGAAGGTCTGCTCGGTGGCGCTGAAGCTCTGGCTGATCACGTCGCCCAGGTGGTGCGTGACCACGTACCGTTCGGCCGCGACGATCTGCGGGAAACCGTGCACGCCCTCGGTCTCCGGCACCGGCGTCTCGACCAGCAGGATGCGGGCGCCCGGCGCGATCGTGTGGGCGTACTCCACGTCCAGCGTGGTCTCCCCCGCCCAGCCGACCATATCGGTGTTGCCGGGGTTGAAGGCCGGGACCTTCCCGGCCGGGGCGATGATACGCAGCGACGGCGGGGCGGGCAGGTGCGAGGCCTGATCGAACACCGTCAGATCATGGGCGATGGTCGGTGAGCCGAACGGGTCCACGATCACGATCGTCGCGCCGGTGCCGGTCACGCCGCTGGCATAGACCGATCGCAGGTTGTAGGCCTGCTGGATTTGGCCCGGCTCGAAGCACGCGACCTTGTAGGCTTTCTCGCAATCAGCGGTGGTCGGCGGGATGGCCTGCGTACGCCCGACGTGCCGGACGCCCGGCTGGACGGCCACCTCGGCCAGAGCCGAATTCGCAGGACCCGACGCCGCGGGGTGCGCGGCACCCGTCCCAGGCCAGCGCGTTCCCGGGCCGGCCGTGGACGCGAGCACGGCGGCGAGCCCGCAGGCACCTATCGCGGCCGCCATCCGCTTCGGCCGACCCATCGACGCCTCCCCTCGACCGCCCCACGATCATTACACCCATAATCGGACCAGATAAAAACCAGGCAACATCAGAATCCATCAGGCCGCCCGCGCAGGATAGCGGCAGTAAGCTGGGCGGACGTCACGTGACGCGGCGAGGCCTGCCAAGTTGCCTGAAATTAACGGGCGTCACGTTGGACAGGAGTGGACAGAATGCGCTTCCGGGGTAGCGTGGCGGTCGATCTTGGGACCGTGAACACGCTGATCTGGGTGGCGGGCCGCGGCGTCGTGCTCGAGGAGCCGACCGCGATCGCCATCGACACCGCCGTCGGCAAGGTCGCTGCGGTCGGCGAGGAAGCCGATGTCCTGGCCGACAAGGAACCACAGGACATCCAGGTCATCCACCCGATGCGGGACGGGGTCATCGCCGACCTGGACGCCGCCGCGGCCATGCTGCACGAGTTCCTGCGCCGGGCCCGGCGGCACAGTAACCCGATGCGGCCCGAGGCCCTGGTCTGCGTGCCCAGCGGCGCCACCCCGGTCGAGCGCCGGTCCATCGTGGCCGCGCTGAGCGTGCGCCGCCCCCGCTACAACGTGCAGCTGATCGAGAAGCCGGTGGCGGCCGCGGCCGGTGCGGGCCTCGACCTGACCGGCGGCGCAGGCGGCTTCGTGGTCGACATCGGCGGCGGCACCACCGAGGTGGCCGCGGTAGCCGGGTGGCGCGTGGTCAAGTCGCAGTCCCTGCGCAAGGCCGGCAACGCGATGGACGAGGCGATCGTGCAGGCGGCGCGGAACGAGCTCGGCCTGATCATCAGCCAGCGTGCCGCCCGGCAGCTGAAGATGTCGCTCGGGATCACCGGCGGTACCGAGGGCTTTGCCGAGATCGTCGGGCTGGACGTGGCGCACCGCTCGCCGCGGTCCGAGTTCGTCCCCGGCGGCCTGGTCACCGCGGCGCTGGATCCCATCGTGTCCTCGATCTCGGGCACGGTGCACGACATGCTGTCCGAGATCCCGCCCGGGCTGGCCGAGGACGTGGTGCGCGGCAAGGTCCGGCTGTCCGGTGGCGGCTCGCTGCTGCCCGGCCTGGCCAGCCGGATCGAGACCGTGGCCGGCATCGGCACGCTGGTGGTCGAGGACCCGCTGCGCTGCGTGATCCGCGGGGCGGCCGAGATCCTCGAGCGCGGCGACAAGCCCAAAGGCAAGGGCAAGGACGCCCACTCCGGCGCCGGGCTGGGCTAGCGTCGCCGGCCGGCGGGCAGCGAGCGGGGCGGTGATGGCGGGGTACTCGGGGCGGCCGCAGGCGGCCAAGCTCGGGCTGAAGCCGGAAATGCGGGTGTACCTGCACCGGCCGCCGGCCGGCTGGGCACTGACCGACCCGCCCGCGGGGCTGGCCGGGCCGGATCCGGACGGGTCGGCCGACGTGATTCTCGCGTTCTTCACCGCGGCGGCCGAGCTGGCCGGGGAGGTCGGGGAGCTGAGCCGGCGGATCTACCCGGCAGGAGGGCTGTGGATCGCCTGGCCGCGCCGGGCGGCCGGGCACCGCAGCGACATCACCGACAACGTCGTCCGCGAGTGCGTGCTGCCGATCGGGCTGGTCGACGTCAAGGTGGCCGCCATCGACGAGGACTGGTCCGGGCTGCGGGTGGTCTGGCGCGTGGCCAACCGGAAGTGAGCGCCTTACCCGGCCGCATTTACTGGCTGGTGGTGCGGGCCTCTTCTGTTCTACAGTTCCGAGCATGGAATTCACTTGACGCTGAAAGCCTGTACTTTCCGTCCTGGCCGCCGGGCTCGCGGTTGAGTTCGCCGACGAGCTGGCCGACGGAGCCAAGGGAGCGGCGCTCCCGCTGATCCGGCACGACCTCGGGCTGAGCTACACGCAGATCGGCCTGCTGGCGTCGGTGCCGCTGCTGGTCGGCGGGGTTCTCGAGCTGCCGCTCGGTGTGCTGGCCGGCGAGGGCCGGCGACGGCGGCTGGCCGTGCTCGGCGGCGGTCTGCTGTTCATCCTCACGCTGCTCGGGGTGGCTTCGGCGCGCTCGTTCGGCGTATTGCTGGCCGCGTTCGTGGCGTTCTACCCGGCGTCCGGGGCGTTCGTGTCGCTGACCCAGGCCGACCTGATGGACGTCTGGCCGGAGCGGCAGGCCAAGGTCATGGCGCGCTGGGAGCTGGCCGGCTCGGCCGGCGCCGTGACCGGGCCGCTGCTGCTGACCGTGGTGCTGGCCGCGGGCGGCAGCTGGCGGGACGGCTACCTGGTGCTGGCGGCAGCGGCGGCGCTGACCTGGCTGGGGATGGCGGCGCCGGGCCCGGCGAAGGGGCGGCAGGCGGGTGCGGGTTCGCAGGCCGGCGCCACGGACGAAGGCGACAGCGACGAAGACGACAGCGACGAAGACGGCACCGGCGAGGAGGGCCCGCGCGGCTGGCGGGAGCAGACGCGCGCGGTGCTCGCGGCGCTGCGGACCCCGGACACGGTGCGCTGGCTGCTGCTGATCGAGGTCGCGGACCTGCTGGTCGACGTGTTCACCGGGTTCGGTGGGCTGTACCTGGTGGACGTCGGGCACCTGTCGCCCGCGGTGGCGGCGGTCGGCATCGCGATCCGGCTCGGGGCGGCGCTGGCCGCCGGTGCCGCACTGGTGGTCGTGCTCGAGCGGATCGCCGACCTGACCGTGCTGCGGGTCACCGCGGCGTCGGCCCTGGTGCTGTACCCAGCGTTCCTGATCGTGCCGGGACCGGTGGGCAAGCTGGTGGTGCTGGCGCTGCTGAGCGCGTCGACCGCGTCGTGGTACCCGCTGCTCCAGGCCCGGCTCTACGGGAGTCTGCCGGGACGCAGTTCGGTGGCCGTGACGCTGAGCAGCGCCGCCGCGTTGGCCGGCGGGCTCGGGCCGCTGGCGGTCGGGCTGGTGGCCCAGGCCTTCGGGCTGAGTGCGGCGCTGACCGGCCTGGCCGCGGTGCCGGTGGTGGTCCTGCTCGGGACGGCACGGGCCCGTCACCAGACCGGCGACAGCACCGGAGGGCGGGAATAGCTCGCGGCGGCATGCGTTGGACGGGTGAGGGGGTTTTGCTCTTGGTTAGAGCTTTGCCTTCTCTGGACTCCCGCCCGCCACGAGACTCCGGTTGATATCTCATGAAAATGTTTCCCTCCCGTTCCGCTGCCAAGGCCGTGGCTCATCGCCAGGCCGAGCAGATCACCGTCGTACGCCGCCGCGCGCAGCCGACCGCGGTCTACATCGCCCGGCTGACCGGCACGGCGGTATTCGCCTATGTCCTCGCGCGGCTGCTGCCTGGGGGCTCGGCCCGCGATGTGCTCGCGCCGCTGACCGCGCTGCTGGTCGCGCAGGCGAGCCTGTTCCACACCATCCGCAGCGCCATCCAGCGGGTGGCCGCGGTCACGGCCGGGGTGCTGGCCGCGGTCGCGGTGGCCACCTACGTGCCGTTCAGCTGGTGGGTGCTCGGGCTGCTCATCGCGGGCACGCTCGGGCTGGGCATTGTGCTCCGCCTCCGGGAGGAGATCCTGGAGGTGCCGATCAGCGCCATGCTGATCTTCGCGGTCAACTCGCACTCCGCCGCGGGCAGCCGGATCTTCGAGACGCTGGTCGGCGCCGCCGCCGGGCTGGCCGCGGGCCTGCTGTTCGCCCCCATGCGAGTGCAGCCGGCCAAGGACGCGGTCGGCGAGCTGAGCAGGCAGATGGCCGACCTGCTCGGGCAGATGGCCACCGGCCTGACCGAGGCCCCCGACGCGCAGCGGGCCATGGAGTGGCTGAACCGCACCCGGGCGCTGCGCGGCGAGATCGAGCGGGTCGACGACGCGCTGGGACAAGCCGAGGAGAGCGTGCGGCTGAACCCGCGCCGGCTCCGGTCCGGCAACCCGGCCACGGGCCTGCGGGACGGGCTGGACACGCTGGAACGGGCCGCGACGGACATCCGCGTGCTGGCCCGTTCGGTCGCCGACAGCACGCGGCTGGACAACGAGCACAGCCCGGTCAAGGAGCCCGAGACCCGGGCCCGGCTGGCCGCCGTGCTGACCGAGCTGGCGGCCGGGGTCCGCGCCTACGGGCAGCTGCTCGAGGCCGAGCCGCTGGCCGCGGGGCCGGCCGAGTTCGCGGCCGAGCCGATCACCGAGATGCTCGAAGGCCACCTCGAGGAGGCCCACCGGCGGCAGGACGCACTGGCCGACGTGCTGCGCGCCGACCCGGCCGAGCAGCCGGAGACCTGGCCGCTGCGCGGGGAGATCATGGCCCACGTGGACCGGCTACGCTCAGAATTGGAGCCGGAGCACCTGCCGGAGCTGGTTCCGGTCAAGCCGCCGCTGTCACCAATCCCGCCGCTGCGGGCGATGCGGGAGCGGCACCGTGGCCCGAGCTCCCGCGGCCGGGCGGATGGCGCGCGGCCCGATGTCACCGGGACGGGGCCGCAGCCGCGGCTGGACGTCTCCGGGACCGGGCCGCAGCCGCGGCTGGACGTCTCCGGGACCGGGCCGCGGCGACGGCCGAACCAGGGCGCACCTCGGGTCCGGGGGCGGCGGACCGCGTCACGGGTGCGGACGCGCCGGGGCTGACGGGCTACCGGGCTGCCGGCGGGCCCTGCTCGGTGCGGCGGATCATGGGTTCGGCCCGCCCCAGGTCGGTCCACAGGTTCTCGGCCCACCAGGTCGCGCCGGCCTGCGCGAGCTCGGCGGTCAGCTCCGCCGCGGCGGCTGGGTCGCCCGGGCTCATGCCCAGCATGATCAGGTCGAAGGCCTCGTCTTCCCGCTCGGTCCCGGCGCGGCACTCGGCCAGGAAGGCATGGATCTCCCGGGTGATAGCGGCGTCGGGCAGCGGCGACCCGACGCCGTCGGCAGACCGCATGATCGGAGCCGCCCCGTCCCACCGGGCGGCGCGCCGCATGGGCCGCCGGCCGGGCCAGTAGCCGCCGACCCAGATGGGTACCCGGGGACGCTGCACCGGCGTCGGCAGGAACGCCACGTCGTCGATGATCACGTGCTGGCCGTGGAAGGTCACCGGCTCTCCCGACCAGAGCACGTCGAGCGCGGTCAGGCCCTCGTCCAGGTGGGCGGCCAGTTCTTTCGGGTCGGTGGGCTCGCCGAAGCTGCCGAACTCGTCTGGGATCGGTGACCCCAGGCCCGCACCGAGGATCATCCGGCCGCCGGTGAGCCGGTCCAGGGTGGTCACCTCGCGGGCCAGCTTCTGTACTCGCCTGCGGGGCAGCGGCGTGAGCATGGTGCCGAGGCGGATCGTGCTCGTCGCCAGGGCCGCCGCGGTGAGCAGGATCCACGGGTCGGCTATCTGCCGCCGGAGATCCTTGCGGTGGGTGACGTGATCCCAGACGAACAGCGCGTCCCAGCCGGCGGCCTCGGCCCGTCGGGCCAGGTCGGCGACCACCCTGGGGTCGGCGAAGTCACCGAAGTTGGGGACGTCGATCGCGAAGCGCATCATGAGCCGTGGTGGACGGCCTCGACGTTGTGGCCGTCGAGGTCGCGGAGGAAGACGGCGTAGTAGCCGGGGTGGTACTCGGGCCACTCGCGCGGGGCATGCAGCACCTCGGCGCCGGCGGTCACCGCGGCCTCGTGCACCGCCTCTACCGCGGCGCGGTCCGGGGCCCGGAACGCGACGTGCAGTTCCCTGGTCTCGGTGCCGGTCGGCGGTCCCAGCCAGAACGAGGGGATGCCGTCCGGGCCGGCCAGGCCGACGACGATGGTGTCGCGATACGGGAAGCGCATGGCCTCCCGCATCCCGATCGCGGCGAAGCTACGCAGGTAGAAGGCCAGCGATGCCTCCACGTCCTGCACCTGCAGGCCAATGTGATCGAGCATGGCCGGAGCTTAGCAACGGGATACGACATGCCGTGGGAAACTACCCGGGTGACCGCACTTCAGCTGCCCGGGCTGCCGTTCCCGCTCGAGCCGGCCGGCAGGCCGCCGCCTCGATGCCGGGTGGTGCACGGGGTGCTGACGCTGGAGGCTTCGGCCAGCACCGACATGTTCATCGATCCGGCCGCCACTGACCTGGCAGACCTGCCCGATGCCGGCCGGCTCGTCGGCTTGCCGCCGGCCGGTGACTTCACGCTGGCGGCGCAGGTGAGCGTGGATTTCACCAGCACGTACGACGCCGGGGTGCTCCTGCTGCACGCGCGCGAGCGGCACTGGGCCAAGCTCTGCTTCGAATACTCGCCGCAGCGTCGTCCCACCGCGGTAACCGTCGTGACCAGGGGGACGTCCGACGACTGCAACTCATTCGAGGTCGATGGCACGACGTTGTGGCTGCGGATCACCCGCACCGGCGCGGCCTGGGCGTTCCACGCCTCGGCCGACGGAACGTGGTGGCGGCTGCTGCGCTACTTCGCCCTGACCGGCGACGCCGCGGACCTGGTCCGGGTGGGATTCATGGCCCAGTCACCCGCTGGAGCGGGCTGCGCGGCCACGTTCGACCACATCACGTTCCGCCCCGGGGCGCCGTCGGACCTGCGCGACGGCGGGTAAGTGCCGCTGGGCGCCATCGGCCTTGGTCAGCCGTCGGCGAGCCGGTACATGCTCGTGTCCCGGACCTGGAAGCCCAGCCGCAGGTAGAGCCGGTGCGCGGCCTCCCGGGACGGGCGGGAGGACAGATCGACCGTGCGGGCCCCGGCGGCCCTGGCCCGCCGGATCGCCTCCCTGGTCAGGGCCTCTCCGGCGCCCTGCCCGCGGGCGGACTCGTCCACCACGACGTCCTCGATCCAGGCCCGGGTGCCGGTCGGGATCGGGAAGGTGACCAGGGTCAGCATCCCGACGATCTTTCCGGCCGAACGGGCGGCCAGCAGCGTGTTGCCGTCCCGGGTCGCGACGCGCTCCAGCGTGCCGGCGTCCAGCGGGGACGCCGACCGGGACAGCTGGGGCAGCAGCCGGTTGACCGCGTCCAGGTCCTCGCCGGTGATCGCGCGGAGGGCCTCAACCTCGATGCTCATGGCTAGCAGCCTAGGTAACGGGCAGTGTACGCGTTGCGGAACTTGCCCGCCGGATCGTAGCGGCGGGCCAGCTCGGTGAAGTCACCGAGCCGCTCGAAGCGGGCGTGCAGCTCATCGGCCGTGGTGGTGAAGACCTTGCCCCAGTGCGGCCGGGCGGCGAACGGGGCCAGCTGGCGCTCCAGCTGGGTCACCACGGGCAGCACGGCCTCGGTGTCCCGGATCCAGGTGAAGTGGAACGCCGCGCTGTCCTGGCGATAGCAGGCGCTCAGCCACAGGTCGTCGGCGGCCACCCGGCGGAACTCGCAGACCCGCAGGACCGGGGCCATCGTGGCGGCGATCTGCCGCAGGGCGCCGATGGCCTCAACCGCGTGGGCGGCCGGCACCAGGTACTCCGACTGCAGCTCGTCGCCGGCGCTCGGGGTGAACTCGGGCCGGAAGTGCGGCAGCCGCTCGTACCAGGGGCCGGGCACGCCGAGCTGCTCGGTGCAGTTCTCCCCGGTCAGGCCGGGGACCGGGTTGCAGCCTTGCGCGGCGGGGGCGGCGTTGAACCAGGGCTCACCGGCGACGGCCGGCGGGTCCGGGGCGCCGGGGTCGTCGCCAGAGTCGCCGTCAGGCAGGCGCTGCTTGAACCAGGCCTGGGTCAGGCGCGGCGCGCGCCAGTCGGTGAACAGGCTCACGCTGTAGGCGGCCGCCATGATCTCGTCGTAGTGATCGTCGAGCACGTCAAGCGGCAGGTTCTCGTAGACCAGCTGGCTGGCCTGGAACGACGGAACGACCTCCAGCACCACCCGGCTCACCACCCCGAGCGACCCCAGGTGCACGACGGCGCCGGGGAAGACGTCGTCCCCGCGGCCGACCTCGACCACGTCGCCGTCCGCGGTGATCACCTCCAGGGCGCGGACCGACGCGGACAGGTTCTGGTTGCCCGGCCCGGAGCCGTGGGTGCCGGTGGCGCACGCCCCGGCCACCGAGATGTGCGGCAGCGAGGCCATGTTGCGCAGGGCAAAGCCATGGTCGTTCAGGTACCCGGCGAGCTGGGCGTAGCTGAGGCCGCCGGCCACCCGGACCTGCCCGGCGGCCGAGTCGATCTCGATCTGCGGCGGCAGCTGGGCCAGGCTGACCTGGACGCCGCTGGTGTCGGCCATGTCGTTGAAGGAGTGGCCGGTGGCCAGCACGCGGACCTGCCGGGCCCGGCCGACCACGGTCTGCAGGTCGCCGATCGACGTGGGCTGCTTGAAATCGGGGGCGCCGTAGGTGATGTTGCCCGCCCAGTTGGTGCGCCGGAGGGCCGTGCTCATCGCGGTTCCCGCCAGGTGGAGGGCAGCGGGCCGCCGAACCAGGCCTCGACGATGTGCCGCGCGATCGATATCGAGGGCGGCAGGGCGATCTCGCCGGACTTGATCGCGGCCACCAGCTCGTCCCGGCTGAACCAGTAGGCCTCGGCCAGCTCGTCGTGGTCGACGTTGATGTGCTGGTGGCCCGGGGCGTCGGCCACGAAGCCCAGCATCAGGCTGCGCGGCATGGGCCAGGGCTGGCTGCCGACGTACCGGACGTTGGTGACCGTGATGGCCGTCTCCTCGTGCACCTCGCGGATCACGGCCTGCTCGGCCGACTCTCCCGGATCCACGAAACCGGCCAGGATTGAAACGCGACGACCGGGCCAGTTTGCGTTACGGGCCAGCAGGGCGCGGTCGTCGGGGTCGGTGACGAGCATGATCACGGCCGGGTCGGTGCGGGGGAAGTGCTCGCTGCCGTCCGCCGGGCAGCGGGTCGAGTGGCCGCCCGGCTCGACCACGGTCGGGGTGCCGTCCTGCGGGCAGTGCGTGTGCGTGTCGTGCCAGTTGGCCAGCGCCACCGCGTGGGTGAACAGCCCGGCGTCGCGGTCCGAGAGCAGCGAGCCGGCCTCGCGCAGGGAGGCCGACCTGGTGGTGGTGCCGTTTGCCGGTGGCAGGGCGGCCGAGACGCCCCAGTAGATCGTCCCGTCGGTGTCCTCGCCCAGCAGCATCCGGACCCCGTCCGGGGCCTGCGCGGGCGGGACGAAGACCAGCTCGGCGTGCTCGTCGTCCACCCGGATCAGGGCCTGGCTGTCGGAGACGACCAGGACCCGGGTGTCCGGGCTGGCCCAGGTGGCGTCCAGCCAGGTGCGGTCGCTGCGCTTCTCGGTGATCCGGTCGACGGTGCCGCGCGAGAGGGCGAGCCCTTCGAGCGGCGTCACCGCAGGTCCGCGGTGGCGAGCTCGTTCCACAGGTAGGCCGATGCCTGCGCCCCCTTGAGGAGCAGGGACAGGTCCATGCTCTCGTTCGGCGCATGGATCTGGTCGCTGTCCAGGCCGGTGGCCAGGAACACCAGCGGCGCGCCGAGGATGTCGGCCAGGTCCGCTTCCGGGCCGCTGCCGCCCTCCATGGTGAACAGCACCTCGCGGCCGAACGCCCGCTCCATGGCCCGGCGCGCGGCCTGCACGGCCGGTGAGTCGATCGGCGAGTGCGAGGGGCGGACGCCGCCCTCGGCCGCCACCGTGGCGACCAGGCCGTCCGGTGTGTGCGCGGCCACGTACTCGCGGAAGGCCTGCACCACGTCGCCGGGGTCCTGGTCGGCGACCAGCCGGAAGGAGATCTTGGCGTGCGCGGCCCGCGGGATGATGGTCTTCCCGCCCGGGCCGATGTGACCGCCCCACATCCCGTTGATCTCGGCCGTGGGCCGGGCCCAGATCCGCTCCAGCGTGCTGAAGCCCTGCTCACCGGCGGCGGCACCGCTGTGGCCGGCCTCGGCCAGCCAGTTCGTCTCGTCGAACGGGAGCCTGGCGAGCAGGTCGCGCTCGTGATCCGTGAGCGGCAGCACGTTGTCGTAGAACCGGGGCAGGGTGACCCGGTTCTGGTCGTCGTGCAGTCCGGCCAGCAGGCTCGCCATCGCGTGCAGCGGGTTGGGCACTGCCCCGCCGAACGATCCGGAGTGCAGGTCCCGCTCGGGGCCGGTCAGCGTGACCTCGACCGAGGCGAGCCCGCGCATGCCGGTGCACATGGACGGCACGTCCGCGGCCCACATGGTGGTGTCGCTGATCACGATGACGTCGCAGGCCAGCCGTTCGGCCTCCCGGCGGAGCAGGCCGGCGAAGTGCGGCGAGCCGGACTCCTCCTCGCCCTCGACCAGCAGCTTGATCGTGACCGGCGGCGCGGTGGCGTCGTGGGCGGCCAGGGCGGCCCGGACCCCGAGGGAGTGGAACAGCACCTGGCCCTTGTCGTCGGAGGCGCCCCGGGCGAGCAGCCGCCCGTCCCTCTCGACGGGGGCGAACGGCGGGGCGTCCCACTCCTCCAGCGGCTCGACCGGCTGGACGTCGTGGTGCCCGTACACCAGGACGGTGGGCGCGGCCGGGTCGGCGGCGGGCCACTCGGCGAAGACCGCCGGCAGGCCGTCATCCGGGGTTTCCCAGACCTCGGCTGCCGGGAAACCGGCTTCGCGGAGGTGGCCGGCCAGCCATTCGGCGCTGCGGCGTACGTCGTCGTGCCGGGCTGGGTCGGCGGAGATCGACGGGATGGTCAGCCACTGCGTGAGGGCGGCGATGAATTCGGGCGCGTTCGACTCGACATAGCCACGGACGTCCATGCCTACGACGGTATCGCGAGGTGGGTGCCGGTGATCACTGGGTACGCAGGCAGGTTGGATAGCCTGGCGCCATGGGAGAGGGCGATCCGTATGCGGCGGCTGGGGTCGACTACGACGTGCTTGATGCCCTCAAGCGGAACGCGCTGCAGGCGGCTCAGGCGACGTCGGGGGCGCTGGCCGCGACGGGCGGGCGGGCCCTGGATGGCTCACGGGGCGAGCCGGCCTTCGTGTTCGAGTTCGGCGGGCAGGCGCTGGCGATCGTGCAGGAGTGCCTGGGGACCAAGTCGGTGCTGGCGCGGCAGGTGCAGGACCTGACCGGCGAGAACCGGTTCGCCGACGTGGCCTCCGACGCGGTGTCCGCGATCGCCAACGACCTGGTCTCGGTGGGCGCGCTGCCGCTGGTGATCAACGCCTACTTCTCGGTGGGCTCGGCCGCCTGGTACACGCCCGGCCGGGTCGCCGCCCTGACGCAGGGCTGGCGGAGGGGGTGCGAGGCGGCGGGAGCCGCCTGGGGCGGCGGCGAGAGCCCCGCCCTGGCGGGGCTGGTCGTCCCCACCGAGATCGAGCTGGCCGGCAGCGGGGTGGGGGCCGTGCCGGCCGGGCACGCGCCGCTGCTCGGGGACGACCTGCAGCCAGGCGACGAGATCGTGCTCGTCGCCAGCAACGGCATCCACACCAACGGCCTGACCCTGGCCAGCAAGGCGGCGCGTGAGCTGCCCGGCGGGCTGGCGGCTACGCTGCCGAGCGGCCGGGAGCTGGGCTCGGCGCTGCTCGACCCCAGCTTCATCTACGCGCCGCTGGTGCGGGCGCTGCTCGAAGGCGACGTGCCGGTCAGCTATCTGGCTCACATCACCGGGCATGGGCTGCGCAAGCTGATGCGCGCCAACCGGGAGCTGACCTATCGCATCAGCGAGCTTCCGCCGGTGCCCGAGGTGCTGGGGTTCGTGGCGGAGCGGCTGGGCCTCGATGCGCGCAGCGCGTACGGGACGTTCAACATGGGGACGGGGTTCGCGGTGTTCGCGCGGCCGGGCGCCGCGGAGGCTGTCGTTTCGGCCGCGCGCGCGTGCGGGTTCGGTGCGCTCGCTGGGGGTGTGGTCGAGGACGGCCCGCGGCAGGTGGTGCTCGAGCCGGTGGGGTTGTCCTTCGCCGGGGAGGAACTGCAGCTGCGCTGAGCGGGCGTGGGTTTGGTCCGCCCGTTCGGAATAATTGAAACTTCAAAGATCGTTGAGCGGGCTAGTAGGCTGAACCGAGGAGGATGCCATGCCAGCGATCACCGTCGACGACATACTCGTGCTGCCCCGGGTGGCCGAGCCCGACGTCACCCAGGCCGAGCGGAAGGTCACGTCGGTGACGACCGCGCCGTCCGGCTACGAGGGCGAGGGGTTCCCGGTGCGGCGGGCCTTCGCCGGGGTCGACCTGAAGCGGCTCGACCCGTTCGTCCACATGGATCAGATGGGCGAGGTCGACTACGGGCCCGGTGAGCCCAAGGGCACGCCGTGGCACCCGCACCGGGGCTTCGAGACCGTGACCTACATCATCGACGGGACGTTCCGGCACCAGGACTCGCACGGTGGCGGCGGGCTGATCACCGACGGGGACACGCAGTGGATGACCGCGGGTTCGGGGCTGCTGCACATCGAGGCGCCGCCGGAGGAGCTGGTGGTCAGCGGCGGGCTCTTCCACGGGTTCCAGCTGTGGGTCAACCTGCCGGCGGCGCAGAAGATGACCGCGCCGCGGTACCAGGACATCCGGGCCAGGCAGGTCGCGCTGCTGTCCTCGGCGGACGGCGGGGCGCTGCTGCGGGTGATCGCCGGGGAGTTCGACGGCCACCAGGGACCCGGGATCACGCACACGCCAATCTCCCTGGTGCACGCCACCGTGTCTGCGGGGGCGCAGGTGCGGCTGCCGTGGCGGCGGGACTTCAACTCGCTGGGGTACGTGCTGGCCGGGTCGGGCACCGTGGGTGCCGACAAGCGCCCGGTGCGGATGGGACAGCTGGCGGTGTTCGGCGCGGGGGATGCGATCACCTTCGGCGCGGACGCGCGCGGCGACATGGACATCCTGCTGCTGGGCGGCCAGCCGATCCGGGAGCCGGTCGCGGCGTACGGGCCGTTCGTCATGAACACCCGGGCCGAGCTGCAGCAGGCGTTCGAGGACTTCCAGGCCGGGCGGCTGGGCACGATTCCCGCAGGGCCGGCGGAGCCGGCGATTCCGGCCGAGCCGCACCCGGGGCACGACGTTCTCTAAGTTCTGGTGGCGCCGGCGGGCTGCTCGACCCGCGTGAGCCTGAGGGCCAGCGCGGGGCAGGCCGCCACCGCCCGGCGCGCGTCCCGGGCCAGGGCCACCGGCACCGGGCGGGGGTCGAGGAGCGGGTAGCCCCACTCGTCCAGCGAGACCAGCTGGGGCAGGAGCTCGGCGCACACGCCGTGGCCGGTGCAGTCGATCGGGTTCACCTGAAGTCTGTCTGCCATGTCAGATCCAGTCCTCCTCACGGGTGGGCAGGCTGGCCGGGAGCGGCAGGAACGGTTCGCGGGGGCCGGCCCTGGTGGCGCTGCAGTGGCCGTTGGCGTGCCGGGCCAGCTCGGGCGCGAAGACGGTCAGTGCGCTGCGCACGAACCTGGCGGTGCCGTCGGGGTGGTGGCAGGCGCCGCGCCCGGTGACCAGGCCGGCCCAGCGCTCGACGTCGTCGCGGGCCTGGCGGCGGGGGCGCGGGCCGGCGAGCTCGGCCAGCGCGGTGGCGATCCGCGGCAGGCCGTTGAGGCAGGGGCCGCACTGGCCCGCCGACTCGGCGGCCAGGTAGCGGACCACCCGGGCCGTCTCGGCCAGACCGCACCGGCTGGCCGGGAGGGCCACCAGCACGCCCGCGCCCACCGCCGCGCCGGCTGGACGCAAGGACTCGTTGCTCAGGTTCAGGCCGGCCGCCTCCGGCAGGCGCAGCCAGCTGCCGTGATACCCGCCGACCAGCCAGGCCTGGACCTCGGGCCCGGCGCCGAGGATTTCCGCCAGGGGCGCACCGAGCTCGGTCTCGACGACGTACGGCTTCGCGCCCGGCCTGTACACGGTGGCGATCATGCTGCCGGGCTCGGCCGCGGTGCCCGCGGACCGGAACCAGCGCGGGCCGTACCGCGCGATCAGGGCCAGGTGAGCCAGGGTCTCGACGTTCTGGACCAGGGTAGGCACGCCGCCCAGGCCGCGTTCGGTGACCCGCGGGGGCTGGAACGTGGGCAGCGCCGGGCCGCCGCCGATGCGGCTGACCAGCGCGGTCTCCTGACCGGCCAGGAACCGCGGTGGCGCCTCGGTGATGCTGACACTAGTCCGGTCCAGCTGTCGAGCCGCCCGTTCGGACAGAGCGCGAAGGATCTCCGGCCTGGTGCCGTGCAGGTACAGATGCGCCTCGGTGGCGCCGGCCGCCTCGGCGGCCAGCTGCAGCCCGTCGAGCACCAGGTTGGGCGCCAGCCGGAGCAGCAGCTCGTCCTTGCGGCTGGCCGGCTCGCTTTCCGCGCCGTTCGCGACGATCACCTTGCGGCGGCCGCGGGCGCGGGCGATGGCGTCCAGCTTGCGGGCCACCGGGAAGGCCGCGCCGCCCCGGCCGGTCAGGCCGGCCGCCGCGACGTCGTCGATCAGCAGGCCGGCTTCGCCTCGGTAGGGCAGCGGGCCGTACCGGCCCAGGTGGGCGTGCAGGCCTTCGGGGCTGGCGGGCAGCAGGCGGGGCAGCCGGGCGGCGCCCGGTGCGGCGGGGCCGGACTCGTACATGGCGGCGGTCATCGCGACACCGTCTGCCGGGTCTGGCGCGGGTCCTGGTTGCGCGTGGTGGCGTCATGGCGGGCGAACACGTGGGCGACGCGGGCGGCCCTGGGCACCTGCCGGGCCGCACCGGCCAGCCGCCAGGCGGTCGCCGCCCCGGTGACCAGGGCGCAGCCGATGGTCAGGCCGAGCAGCCAGCCCTGCTGCAGGTCCTTGGCCGCGCCGATGCTGTGCACGAACGCGACCGGCCAGGTCAGGTACGCCAGCAGGTGGATGGCGCGCCACAGGATCCGGTTCAGCCGGCCGCGGACCAGGCTGGTAATGATCATCGCCAGCATCAGGTCGAAGGAGATCGCGCCCAGGCCGAGCCACAGCCGCTCGTAGCCGGAGCCGAACGGGACGATCGCGGAGACCAGCGGGATGCTGACGTACGTGTCGAGCACCGCGGTCAGCACGTGGACGGCGATGAACGCCACCGACAGCAGGGAGAGGTTCCGGTGCAGGTCACCCACGGCGAACCGGGGCAGGCCCGGCAGCCGGCCCTGGCGGTTCACCAGCATGCCCAGGACCAGCACGGCGGTCAGCAGCAGCAGGGCCACGATGCCGGTGGCGCGGCTGGCGTACCAGAAGGCGGTGGCGCTGGTCATCTCGCCCGCCCGTTCGGCTCGGTGATGTAGTTTCGTTCGTTCACGTCATCCATCCTCGGCGGCCGCGTTACACGGAGCCTGTGGGTTAGTTCTGCGCTGCCTCTGAGCCGGGCGCGGGCCAGCCGGCCACGGTGAACACGACTCCGGTGGAGTCGACCAGCCGGGACGGCAGGCCGAGCCGGGCCAGCCAGCCCAGGGCCTGGCGGCCGCGGATGACCGCGGCGGTGCTGGCCGCGTTGGCATCGGCGCAGGTGCCTGCGGCGACCGACACGGTCCGCCAGACCGCGTCCGCGGGCCGGCCGGTGCCCGGGTCGAGGATGTGGTGCAGCACGTCGCCGCCACGCTGCCAGCGCCTGGCGGCCGTGCTCGAGGTGGCCAGGCCGCCGTCACGGATCGCGATCTGCGCGTACGGCCCGGCCGGCGGGTCGGCGGGTGAGCCGGTCACGTCCTGGACCCGGATCCGCCAGCCGCCTTCGGGCACGGGCCCGGCGACCGCGATGTCGCCGCCCAGGCTGACCAGGACACCGCCGCGGATCTTCGCGGCGATCAGGGCGACGGCACGGTCCGCGGCCCACGCCTTGGCCGTGGCCCCGAGGTCGAGCTGGACACCTTCGGGCATGGTCAGGGACCGGCCCTCCAGGTGGATCTCGCGCCAGCCGGGGATGCTGCGGGTGGTCACGTTGTGGGTAGTCACCGCGAGCGGCGGGCCGGTCCGCGGGACCAGGTCGAAGTCGCGGTCGTAGCCGATCGCGGCCATGGCCGCGCCCACGGTGGGGTCCACGTCGCCGTCGGTCAGCCGGGCCGCGCGCAGGGCCGCGCCGATGGCTTCGGCCAGCAGCGGGCTGATCCGGACCGGGCGGCCGCGAACTGGCCGCAGCGACCTGATCTCGGCGTCGGGACGGAACCGGCTGCAGGTGGCGTCGATGGCGGCGAGTTCGGCCGTGAGCAGGTGCCGGGCTTCGGCGAGGTCGAGCGGGTCGGTCACGACCAGCTGGACCATGGTGCCCAGGGCCCGCCAGCTGACCGAGGTGGCCGGCTCGTCGGGGGCGGTTGCGAGGTGCTGCGCGGTTTTGATGGGCTGCGCGGTTTTGATGGGCTGCGCGGTTTTGATGGGCTGCGCGGTGCCGGTCCTGGCTGGGGCGGCGGCGTTGTTCCTGGCTGGGGTGGCGGCGGGACGGGGGCCGCGGCCGCCGGGCAGGGTGCCGGCGGCCGCGGGTGGGGGTCCGTCTGCCCCGGCCGGGGCGGAGCCGGCCGGGGCAGGGCCAGCCGGGACGGGACCGACCGGGGTGGAGCCGGCTGCGGAGTAGCCGGCCTGGGGAGGCCCGGGCGGCCGGTAACCGGCCGGCTGACGGCCAGCTACGGGGATGCTGGCCGCGATGGCGCCGGCCCCGGTGGGGCCGGCTTGGGGTTGGCCGGCGGAAGGGGCGCCGACGGAAGCCGAGGAAGGAAGGCGGCTGGCCTGGGGCATCACGAGCCGCCGCTGGTGGAGTGGCTTCTGCCAGAGCTGGAGGTCGGCGTGGAGCCCGAGCTGAAACCGTTCGAGCTGGAGCTGGAGTTGGAGGAACTGGATCCGGAATTGGAGGAGGACGAGCCAGAGCTGGAGCTGCCGGAGTTGGTGCTGCTTGAGTTCCCGGAGTTCGAGCTGCCGGTGCTTGAGTTGCCGGAGTTGGTGCTGGAACTGCCGGAGTTGGTGCTGGAGCTGGAGGAGCCGGAGTTGGTGCTGCCGGAGTTGGTGCTGCCCGAGTCCGATGAGGTGCTGGTCGCGTGGGCGGATCCGGGTAGGGCAAAGGCGACTGCTCCGGCCACGACCACACCGGCTACGCCGACGGCTGTCGTGGTGGAGCGCACCCGGGCCCGGGCGCGATCTCTGGCGGCCATGGCCTGGCGGATACCTTCACGCCGTTCGCTGCTCACGTTTCCTAGTGTGTGGCGCGGCACTCGGGGCTCCCTGAACGCTTCATCTCGGTTAGCTCTGAACAGTGAGCGATCGCCCGCTCTCTCTGGGGAGGCTAGGCGGGCAACATGAAGGACACCTGAAGCCAGCGGCGGCGAAAGTTCCATGATCA
>Ga0213875_10000841_pt1 | contig 22704 bp, 18 predicted proteins | sample BarmaccomBMRX_R8_FD_160105 | JGI IMG/M metagenome (GOLD analysis project Ga0213875, IMG submission 160105) | Root-associated microbial communities from Barbacenia macrantha in rupestrian grasslands, the National Park of Serra do Cipo, Brazil - RX_R8 | ecosystem: Host-associated > Plants > Roots... | reverse complement strand
CGAATTCGAGGCCGAGCGAGCCGGCCAGCGATTCCGCAACGGCATCGACCGGCTGGTTTACGAACTCGGCCGGGAAGGCGACGCTTTCAAAGGTATTCGTTACCCGCCGCTCCTCGACGCCGAGAAACCTGATGATGTCCTGCCGCGAGTTCTCGGAAACCGTCACGATATGGTCGGCGGTGCGCGCGATGGTGCGCAGCAGCCTGAACATCATCCTTTTATTGTCGAGCGTCGCATAGGGCAGCCGCAGCGGGATCAGATCATGAATCGTATACACGTTGCGGGCCGATTTGCAGCGCAGCGGCATCTGATACGTGCAATGCAAGACATCGGGCGGCCGCTCGAAATTGAGATTGAGCATTCTTCTTGAGATGCGGAAATACCAGTTGGCGTTGCTGAACAGGTTGCGCGTGGCATAGACGAAATCATGGGCCGGCAACCGGCTGCTGAACTCCTCGGTGAAGACGATGCCGGTCGGCGGGACGACGGTGGGCTTTATCGACAGATAGCAGCGGAAATGGTCGGCGATCTCGGCCATCTGGCGCTGCAGCCGCGATACCGAAGTCGCGTGCTCCGGATCGTAAAACGAGATCTCGCGCAGCTCGGGGTTTTTGGGCAGCGGCGTCGGGACGCTGTAGACGACGCCGACACCATGTTCGAGCTCGCGCGCCGTGCGGGCGAGCATGCGGGTGTAGGTCGCGATTCCGGTGCCGCGCTGGCGCGACAGATTGAGCCCGTCATAGCAGATTTGCATGGTCTCGGATCGTTGCTTGTGCGCCCGCCCCCCGCGAGCGCTCGCGCCGACTATACAAGTTGCGCCGAATATTCCGGGACGAGTTTGAACGGCCGCTCGCCTTGACAAGCGCAAGCGATCCGTGCCGTCTAGCCGGCATATCGCCCCGGCGCCGGATGCTTTCCATGCATGCCTATCGCACCCATAGCTGCGGCGCGCTGCGCCTGTCCGACGAGGGACAGACGGCGCGGCTGTCGGGGTGGGTGCATCGCAAGCGCGACCACGGCCAGCTCCTGTTCATCGACCTGCGCGACCATTACGGCATCACGCAATGCGTGATCGACGTATCGTCGCCGCTGTTTGCCGCTGCCGATTCGTTGCGGCTCGAAAGCGTCGTGACGGCAACCGGCCGGGTCGTGGCGCGCTCGGCCGAGACCGTCAATCCCAACCTGGCGAGCGGCGAGGTCGAACTCGTCATCGACGAGCTGGTGGTGCAGTCGGCGGCAGAGCCGCTGCCCTTGCCGGTCAACACCGAGGCCGAGTACCCGGAGGACATGCGCCTGCGCTACCGGTTTCTCGATCTGCGGCGCGAGCAGGTGCACGCCAACATCATGCTGCGCTCCCGGGTCATCGCGTCGATCCGGCAGCGCATGATCGCGCAGGGTTTTGCCGAATTCCAGACGCCGATTCTGACCGCGAGCTCGCCCGAGGGCGCACGCGACTACCTCGTGCCCAGCCGGCTGCACCCCGGCAGCTTCTACGCGCTGCCGCAGGCGCCGCAGCAATTCAAGCAATTGCTGATGGTCGCCGGGTTCGACCGCTACTTCCAGATCGCGCCGTGCTTCCGCGACGAAGCGAGCCGCGCCGACCGCTCGCCCGGCGAGTTCTACCAGCTCGATTTCGAGATGTCGTTCGTCACGCAGGAAGACGTGTTCGCCGCGATCGAGCCGGTGCTGCACGGCGTCTTCGAAGAATTCGGCGGCGGCCGCCCGATCACGCCGCCGCCCTTCCCGCGCATCGCCTACAGGGACGCGCTGCTGCGTTACGGGACCGACAAGCCCGACCTGCGCAATCCGATCGAGATCGCCGATGTCAGCGACGTGTTCGTCCGAGAGGATATCGAGTTCAAAGCCTTCAAGAGCATCGTGCAAGATGGCGGCGTGGTCCGTGCCATCCCTGCACCGGGAGCCGGCACGCAGCCTCGCTCGTTCTTCGACAGATTGAACGAGTGGGCGCGCGCCGAGGGTGCGCCAGGGCTTGGTTACATCGTTTTCGAAGCAGAGACGGTTTCAACGCCCGGGTCGGTCGCAGAGGCTGTGGCCGACGCGATGCAGCAGCACGGACTCGGCCCGAAAGAAGAGTTGAGCCACCTGCGCTTCCTTCAAGGGCGCGGCCCGATTGCACGATTTCTTTCCACTGAAGCCGTTCGGCAATTGGCGGCAAAGTCGGGGGTGAAAGCGGGCGACGCGCTGTTTTTCTCGGCCGGCGTAAAGTCCGTGGCCGAAAAGCTTGCCGGCATGGCGCGCACCCGCATCGGCAGCGAACTCGGCCTCATTGCCGAGGGCGAATTCCGTTTCTGCTGGATTACCGACTTTCCGATGTACGAGCTGAACGAGGAAACCGGCAAGGTCGAGTTCAGCCACAACCCGTTCTCGATGCCGCAAGGCGGGCTCGAAGCGCTCGAGACCGCGGACCCGCTGACCATCAATGCCTACCAGTACGACATCGTGTGCAACGGGGTGGAATTGTCGTCAGGCGCGATCCGCAACCATCGCCCGGATATCATGTACAAGGCTTTTGCGATTGCCGGCTATTCCGCCGCCGACGTCGAGGCCCGGTTTGGCGGCATGCTGAACGCGTTCCAGTACGGCGCACCGCCGCATGGCGGCTCGGCGCCGGGCATCGACCGCATCGTCATGCTGCTGGCGAATACGCCCAACATCCGAGAGGTGGTCGCCTTCCCGATGAACCAACAGGCGCAGGACCTTCTGATGCAGGCGCCGGCGCCGGTGCCGCCGGAGCGGCTCAAGGAACTGCACATCCGGCTCGACCTGCCGACCTCCCGGGGGTCGCGCGGCTAGCCTCTCGGGGTCACGCCACCGCGAGCCGGGGCCGCGGCCGCGGCATTCTGCGCGCGCTGCGCTTGTTGGCGTACATTGCCTTGTCGGCGCGGCGGAACAGCGCCTCCGAGCATTCTGCGCCGGTATAGAAGGCGCAGCCGATGCTGACTCCGACACTCAGTTCGGCCGTCTCGTGGATGAACGGGCCGTCTCCGATAAGCTGGCGGAACATCGCCGCCTTCTGCCGCGCCCCGGCCTCGCTGGCGCCGACCAGCAGGACCGCGAATTCGTCGCCGCCAAGGCGTGCGACCGCGTCGGTCTGCCGCACCTGCCCGGCAAGCAGGCGCGCAACCTGGCGCAAGACCTCGTCCCCGGCGGGATGGCCGTGACCGTCATTGACCGCTTTGAAGCGGTCGAGATCGCATACCAGCAAGGCGCCTTGCGGACCGCCGCGACGGGCGGTGGCAAGCGCCCGATCGAGCTGATTGGCAAAGCCGCGCCGATTGAACAATCCGGTCAGCTCGTCGGTCGTCGACAAAGCTTCGAGATAGTCGATGCGGGCCTGCAGATTGGCGATCCGCTTTTCGGCTTCGGCAACCATCGCCAATGCCAGGGAGGCGAGCTTTGCCGGCTCGCGCTGCGGCAGCATGCCGGTTGCGAGCCCGGCGGTAAACGAAACCGCATCGGCCATCAGCGGTGAGCCCGTTTGCAGAGGCATGTGCTTCCCCTATCGAATGCCCGGACCAGAGCGCAAGCCGCGTGCCAGGACGAATTCGACGAAAACTCTCGCGGATCAGCGGCCGCGACGCGGCAGAGCCTGCCGGCCCGGCAGTTTCTGCCGCGTCATCCGTGCGCCGTTGCCCTTGGGGGTTGACCCGCGGCGGCCTATCTTGTTTTGCAATGCACCATCGGCGTATTCGGTCGCGGCGCGGCGCACGGGAAGGAGAATGGCATGGCTGGTGAGGGGTCGGGCGGCGTTTGCGGTCGCGGCAATCTCCCGTCGCGATGGCGATTTGTGAGCGCGGCCGCAGCGGGCGTGACCGCGGTGGTCATGCTGGGGACCGCGGCAGCGATGCTCGCTCCGGCATCGGCCGCAGCCGCCGAGATCGCGCCGCACCGCGCCCTCTACACGATGACCCTCGGCACCACGCGCAACGATTCCGGGGTCGCCGATGCGCAGGGCACGATGTCCTACGAATGGGGCGAGACTTGCGACGGCTGGACCATCGAACAGCGCTACCGCCTGAAGATGCGCTACGCCGAGTCGGACGATGTCGACATCGCCTCCAATTTCGTGACCTGGGAAGCCAAGGACGGGCTGCGCTACCGCTTCAATCAGAAGGAGAAGCGCAACGGCGATGTCGATGAGGAGATCCGCGGCGAAGCGAAGCTCGACGGCCCGGGCAAGGGTGGGACCGCGACCTTCGAGAAGCCGCAGCCGCAAACCCTGAACCTGCCCGTCGGCACGCTGTTCCCCAGCGCACACACGATCCTGCTGATCGATAGCGCGCATCAGGGGGAAAATTTCATCTCGCGCCAGGTGTTCGACGGCTCGACCGCCGAGAACGCGGTGCAGGTCTCGGCGGTGATCGGCCCGCCGGTGCCGCCCGACCCCGACGCCGGCAAGAAGAGCGCGCTGCTGCAGCGGCCGGGATGGCGGGTCCGGCTTGCGTTCTTCCCCGCCGATGCGAGCATCGAAAAGCCGGATTACGAACTCGGCATGCGGCTGCTCGATAATGGCGTCTCGCAGGACATGACCATCGATTACGGCGACTATCAGATCCGTGCCAAACTCGACGATATCGAAACGCTGCCAAGGCCCGGCTGCTGATTTCGGCCGCGTCGCCGGCAACCGGAGAACGCTCGCGCCGGGAATCGAGGAAGCGGCGGTGCCGATCGGGTTAGGCGCCCTCGCCGAGACCCGCAGCCGGGTGGGCGTCGGGCAGGAACCGGGCCGTCCGCTCGCGCTCGCGGTCTGGTTGCTGCTGTGTTGTGCGCTGATCTTCTGCATGATCGTGGTCGGCGGAGTCACGCGCCTGACCTTGTCAGGCCTGTCGATCACGGAGTGGCAGCCGGTCACCGGGGTTCTGCCGCCGCTGTCCGAGATGTCCTGGGCCGCCGAGTTCGCCAAGTATCAGCAGATCCCGCAATACCGCGAACTCAATCCGGCGATGACACTCGACGCGTTCAAGACGATTTATTATTGGGAGTATTCCCATCGCCTGCTCGGAAGGCTGATCGGGATCGTTTACGCTGGGCCGTTTCTTTTCTTTCTGGTACGCGGAAAAGTCCCGCGGCGGCTGCTGGCGCCGTTATGCGCCATCCTGCTGCTCGGGTTCTGCCAGGGCCTGTTGGGCTGGTACATGGTCGAAAGCGGTCTCGCCGACCGTGTCGAGGTCAGCCAATATCGTCTCGTGGCACATCTCGCCGTGGCGCTCGCGATCTATGGCGCGATCTTGTGGGTGGCCCTCGGAATCCTGCGCCCGGGCGCCCAAACGGCATCGCGTTCGAGTTGGCGGCGTGCGGCGGAGGGCCTGATCGGTCTCGTCGCGCTGACGATCGGCGCCGGCGGCTTTGTCGCCGGGCTCAATGCCGGGCTGATCTACAACACCTTCCCGTTGATGGACGGCGCCTTCGTGCCGGCCGGCTACGCCCAGCTCCACCCGTTGATACTGAACTGGTTCGAAAACATCGCCGCCGTGCAGTTCGATCACCGCCTGCTGGCGATGACCACCGCCACGGCCGTGCTGCTGCTGTGGTTCGCCGGTCGGAACACGGCGTGGGGCGCGGGCTTGCCCCAGGCGGCGCGGCGCGGACTGCACGCGCTGTTGGCGGCGACGGCGGTGCAATTCGGGCTCGGCATCTCGACCCTGCTGCTCGTCGTGCCGATCCCTATTGCCGCCGCCCACCAGGCCGGCGCGGTGTTGCTGCTGACCGCCGCTATCGTATGGCGTCACACCTTGCGCGGCGCGCCGGCGCTCACGGGGGCGGCTTTATAGCGGCTTGATTTCGACAAGGCGGAACTTGACGACCCCCTTGTCATTGTTGTCGACGCCGAGCCCGTGCTGCAACGCGATGCGGCCGGTCTTGTGCTTGTCGTCGTCGCCCTCGGCGGTCTTTTGGCCGTTCAGCACGACCGTGAAATGGCCGCCCCGGGCGGTGATGTCGTAGGTGTTCCATTTGCCGGCGGCTTGCGGCATCGGATCGACCTTGGCGACATTGACGATCGCGCCGGTGCCGTAGCTCGGGTCGGGGCGGCGATCGAAGATGTTCACCTCGTAGGCGTTGGTGCCGGTTATTTTCTGCGGGTCTTCGCAGCGGATGAAGACGCCGCTGTTGGCGTCCGCATCCACCCAGAACTCGACTTTCAGCTCGAAATCGCCATAGGGATTTTTCGAGATCAGAAACCCGTTGCCGGTCGTGGCGACGACGCTGCCGTCATCGAGTTTCCAGTTGGCGTCGCCGATCCGGTTCCAATCGTCGAGGTTCTTGCCGTCGAACAGAACCGTCCACCCGTCCCCGCTCTGGGCGGTCGGCTGGGGTTGCCCAGCGGCCTCGGACTGCGGCCAAAATGCCGCGACGGCAACAAACAACAGAGTACAGCCGAGCCATCGCTTCATGTTGTTCTCCTCCCCGGGAAGACTGTGCCTATTCGATCTGGCGCCGCTGCGATCAGGTCGCCAGCCTACCCCAGAGCCGGCGTTCTGCGCCGTGAATTGCGCTATGATCGGCTCGGAATGGCCATCGACACTCTCGCATACACGAAGGCTCTGGAGGCCGCCGGGGTCGAACGGCGCGCCGCCGAAGCGCAGGCCGAGGCGCTGATCAAGCATGTCCTCCCCGACCTTGTCACCAAGACCGATCTCGACCAGGCCATCGAGCGGCTCGAGCACCGGCTGACCGTGCGCGTATTCGGCATGGTGCTCGGGATTGTTGGCGTGATGGACGGCATCCTGTTCGCGCTGCTGCGTTTCGGGCACTGACGTTCGGATCCGCCGCCGATGGAACGGTGCCTCCCGCAGCCATATATCCGTTATAGTCGGCCCGTTCGCTCGGGAGAACATCATGGCGGATGACGGCGCATTTCCGGCGAAGGACATCGAGCAGTGGCAACGGCTCGCGGCCAGCGAGTTGCGCGGCAAGCCGGTTGCGAGCCTCGACTGGGCAACCCCCGAAGGCATTCGGGTCAGGCCCCTCTACACCGAAGCCGACCTCGAACAGATCGCGGCGGCCGGCTATCCGCTGCACGACGCCGTCCCTGGCGTCGCACCCTATATCCGCGGGCCGCGGGCGACGATGTACGCCAACCGCCCGTGGACGATCCGGCAATATTCCGGCTTCTCGACCGCCGAGGAATCGAACCGCTTCTATCGCGAGAATCTGAAGGCCGGGCAGATGGGCCTGTCGATCGCCTTCGACCTCGCGACCCATCGCGGCTACGACAGCGACCATCCGCGGGTCGTCGGCGATGTCGGCAAGGCCGGCGTGGCGATCGACTCGGTCGAGGACATGAAGATCCTGTTCGACGGCATCCCGCTCGACAAGATGAGCGTGTCGATGACGATGAACGGCGCGGTGCTGCCCGTATTGGCCGGCTTCATCGTCGCCGCCGAGGAACAGGGGGTGAGGCAGGACCAGCTTCAGGGCACGATCCAGAACGACATCCTGAAGGAGTTCATGGTCCGCAACACCTATATCTACCCGCCCGCGCCATCGATGCGGATCGTCGCCGACATCATCGAATACACCGCCCGGCACATGCCGAAATTCAACTCGATCTCGATCTCCGGTTATCACATGGAGGAAGCCGGGGCGACCTCGGTGCAGGAACTGGCCTTCACCCTGGCCGACGGGCTCGAATATGTCCGCGCGGCGCTCTCCCGCGGTCTTGCGGTCGACCAGTTCGCGCCGCGGCTGTCGTTCTTCTTCGGCATCGGCATGAACTTCTTTATGGAGATCGCCAAATTGCGCGCGGCGCGGCTGCTGTGGGCGCGCCTGATGCAGCAATTCGCGCCGCAAAACCCGGCGAGCCTGGCGCTGCGCACGCATTGCCAGACCTCGGGGGTCAGCCTGACCGAGCAGAGCCCGCACAACAACATCATCCGCACCACGATCGAGGCGCTGGCCGCGGTTCTCGGCGGCACCCAGTCATTGCACACCAATTCCTTCGACGAGGCGCTGGCCTTGCCGACCCCGTTCTCGATGGGGATCGCGCGCAACACCCAGCTGATCCTGGCCGAGGAGACCGGCGTCCCGCATGTCGTCGACCCGCTCGGGGGCAGCTACTACGTCGAGAGCCTGACGCACTCGATCGCCGCCGCGGCGCAGCAGCTGATCGACGAGGTCGAGGCGCTCGGCGGCATGACCGAGGCGGTCGAGGCCGGGATGCCGAAACTGCGCATCGAGGAAGCCGCGGCGCGGCGCCAGGCGGCGGTCGACCGCGGCGAGGAGGTCATCGTCGGCGTCAACAAATACCGCTCCGGCGAGGCGGCACACGTCGAATTGCTCGATGTCGACAACGCGGCGGTACGGGCCTCGCAGATAGCGCGGCTCGAACGCGTGCGCGCCAGCCGCGATGCGGATCGCTGCAAGGCCGCGCTCGCGGCTTTGACCGAGGCGGCGCGCGCGGGCGAGGGTAATTTGCTGGAATTGTCGATCGGGGCGAGCCGTGCCCGCGCCACGGTCGGGGAGATCTCCGATGCGCTCGAAACCGTGTTCACCCGGCACCGCGCCGCCACCCGGTCGGTCGCCGGCGTCTACGGCGCGCAATACCAGGACGACGAAGCCTTCCACCGCATGCAGCGCACGATCGAGGCCTTCGCCCGCGACGAGGGCCGGCGGCCGCGCATGCTGGTCGTCAAGCTCGGCCAGGACGGGCACGACCGCGGCGCCAGGGTCATCGCCACCGCCTTCGCCGACATCGGCTTCGACGTCGATATTGGACCGCTGTTCCAGACCCCCGAAGAAGCCGCCCGCCAGGCGATCGAAAACGACGTGCATCTGATTGGGGTGTCGACCCAGGCGGCCGGCCACAAGACCCTGGTGCCGGAACTGATCGAGGCGCTACGGCGCGAGGGCGCCGGCGACATTCTCGTGGTGTGCGGCGGCGTCATCCCGCCGCATGACTACGAGTTCCTGAAGAAAGCCGGGGTTGCCGCGGTCTACGGGCCCGGCACCAACATCCCGCAAGCCGCCGCCGAAATCCTGTCGCTGATCGAAAAGCACCGCATCGCGGCGTGAGGCTGACGAGTTGTTGTCGTAGAGCTCGATGCGAGCGAGACACGATCTCGACTACTTCGGATGTTGAGCTCCCGGGATTACGCGGAGCCGGGGTAGCCCGGGTCGGATTTGGTCCGCGACGTTCGCGAGGCCGGGGCCGAAATCGTGCCGCCCGCAACTAACCCGCCCATCGAATAGCGATGACCTCTCCGCCGAGCCTCGGGGGATTCTTTCGAACTCGCTTTACCTTACGTATTACTTACAGCTGTCCTAATTGTTGCTTCGGGGTGTCTAGCCACGTTCTCTGATTTCGCCTTACAGTCGAGCGGCGAACAGGGAGCCAAAAATGGATGCGGAGAGCAGGTTTCGCGGCGTCGATCCTCGTCTGGTCACCAAAATCATCGCCAGTTATGTCGCCCATCACGAGGTCGCACCCGAGCAGATCCCCGGTTTGATCAGCTCCGTGCATCAGACCTTCGGTCGCCTGAACCAGCCTCCGGAGCCGCATGGCGCGTTGACCCCCGCGGTGCCGGTGCGGCGTTCGGTCCAGCGCGATCACGTCGTGTGCCTGGATTGCGGCTGGAAGGGAAAGATGCTGCGCCGGCATCTGACCACCCGGCACGGATTGCGGGCCGAGGAGTATCTGCGCCGCTGGGGTCTTGCCAGCGACCATCTGCTGACCGCGCCGACCTATTCGAAGCAGCGTTCGACGCTGGCGAAGGAGCTGGGGCTCGGCCGCGGCGGCCGGCCGAGCGAGAATGCACCCGCGCCCAACCAGGCGCCGACCGCGCTGGCGGCCGGACGCCGCAGGCGCCCGCGCGCCCCCGCCCCGGCCGCGATGGCGCAGGGCGACTCGCCGGAATAGCCGTCAATCTTCGTTGAAATTGGCGCTCGCGCTCGCGTCGGCGGACGTTAAGGGAGCGTCAACCTTACTTTTCGATACTCCGTGCATGGAGCCATGCGCCCGCGCGGATCGAGAACGTTTCGGCCCGGCCGCGCAAGAACCCCCGGCTGCGCAAGAACCTTCTGCCGTGCAACCGCCGTTGCCCGCGGCCTGGTTCCGTTCCGCGATGTTCTGGCTCCGCCTCGAACGGCTGCTCCGTCATGCCGGCGGGTTTGCCTTGTTCCTGCTGTTCGCGCGGCTTCTCGGCCCGCGGGATTACGGCATCTTCGCGTTCGTCATGGCCGGCACCGCGATCGTCGAAAGCCTGCTGCCGGAGATCGCGGCCGATGCGATCGTTGCGCTTCGCCGCGTCGAAGGGGCCCACCTCTCGACCGCCTTCCTCGCCAACACGGCCGTCGGCCTCGCGCTGTCCATGCTGCTCTACGTCGTCGCCGGCGTTTTCGCCTTGATGTCCGACGAAGCGATGCTCGGCGACATGTTTCAATCCCTGGCCCTGTTGCCGGTGCTGAGTTCGTTGACGGCGGTGCCGCTGGGGCTGGCTAAGCGGCGCCTGTCCTTTGCGCCGCTGGCGATCAGCAGCCTGTTCGGACTCGTCATCGGCGGCGTTGGCGGGCTTTCGCTGGCGCTTGCGGGAAGCGGACCATGGTCGCTGGTGGCGCAGATCGTGACCCAGCGTTTTGTCGAGGTCGCCATCCTATGGGCCGGCGCGGGACGGATGTTCAGCCTCAAATGGTCGCGCCGGCACTTCCGCGAGCTGTCGGCCGTGCTGCCGCCGATCGCGGTATTACCGGGGTTGCAAGCGCTCGACCGGCAGCTGCCCCGGTTCCTTGTCGGCCTGCTGCTGGGGCCGGCAGCGACGGGCTTGTGGGTGCTCGCCGCCTACATTCCGGAAGCCCTGTCCGAGATCCTGCTGGCGCCCGGCGCGATCATTGCACGTGCCGAGGCCGCCGCCATCGGCTGCAGCACGGTCGATCCGCAACGCGCGATGCGGCGGACCGGCCTGATCGCGTTTCCGGCGGTGCTCGGCAGCGTCGCCCTGCTCGAGGCGCTGCTGCCGGCGGTTCTCGATCCCTATTGGTGGGGTGCGGTCATTCCGGCGCAGATCCTGATCCTAGCGACGGTGCCGGCCGCGATCGAGGCGGCGCGACGGATTGCCTTGCTGCACACGGGATCGCTGGCGGCGGAAGCCAATGCCGCCACCCTGCGCACGGTGACCGGCCTGATGATGGCGGCGGCTGCGGTACCGTTCGGGCTCGTCGCGCTCAGTCTGGTGCTGTTGCTCCACAGCCTGATCGCGGCGGCCCTCAGCCTGAAGCCGTTGCGCGACCGGCTCGGCCGACAGATGCTGGGCTCGGCGGCAAGGCCGTTCGTCGGCGCCATGTCGGTCGGCGGGGCGCTGCTTGCGATCCAGGGCGTGCCGTACCCATCTTTCCCACCTTTCGCGGCGCTGGCGCTCTTGCTTGCGAGCGCGCTAACGGCTTATGCCGTGATCGTTTGGCCGGCCGCGCCAGTACCCCGCCCCGGCGGGTTGGCCGGCGAGCTGAGCCGGCGCCTTCTCCACCTTCGCTTAAGGCTTTCGCTCTAAGCTCACCGGGTATCGCTGAGCCCGGAGATCCAGTCGTTGTCGTCGCAATCGAGCGCCCTCCCGGCAGCCCCCGCGGGCGCCGATCCCGGCATTCTCCGCAGCATTCGCCAGGCGAGCCAAGCCACCGATATCGATTTCGACTACCTCGTCGCGCAGGCCAAGCAGGAGAGCGGGCTGCAGCCCCGGGCCGCCGCGAAATCGTCGAGCGCGCGCGGCCTCTTCCAGTTCATCGACAGCACCTGGCTCGAAATGGTGCGGCGTTACGGCGACCGTTACGGTGCGGGTCAGTATGCCCATCAGATCAGCAGCGATTCGAGCGGCCGGCCGACCGTCGCCGACCCCGGGCTGCGCCGACAAATCCTGGGGTTGCGCGACGATCCGAGCCTGTCGGCCGCGCTTGCCGCGGAATACGCCCGGTCGAACAAGGAAAATCTGGAACAGGCGCTCGGGCGAGCAACCACCAACACCGATCTTTACCTGGCGCATTTTCTGGGCGCCGGCGGGGCCACGACGTTTCTGAAGGCGTTGAAACAGAATTCGGGGACGGTCGCCGCCAATTTGCTGCCGGGCGCCGCGGCAGCGAACCGAACGGTGTTCTACAACAGCAAGACCGGAGCCGCGCGCAGCGTCGCCGACATTTATCAGATCTTCGCGAACAAGATCGACCGCGGCTCCGAGGCGTTTGCGGTTGCGATGAGCAGTTCGCCGAGCGGTGCGGCGCGAACGAACCCGGCTTCGGGCGCGCGCACCTCGGCGCTTCAAACCGCGACGGCGCCGATGCCGCTGAACCGGCCGCGCGGCCCGATGCCGCTGCTGGCGCGAGCCGGCGCCCAGCCCCTGGTGGCTATGTTCAACGTCATGGCGGTGACCGCCATGAAGGCGATGAGCAGCGGAATAACCCTCAAGAAATCGCCGGACGGCATGCGGATGATTGCGGTGGCGCCGGCGGCGCCCGCCGCCGTGGCCCCGCGGCGGGCCAACCAACTCGCCTGATCCACACGCCGCCACCGCGCGCGCCGGATCGGCAAGCGCGCGCGGGCTTGGTTTGCGATCGCGATCAGGCCGCGTGCTGCCGCGCTGCGGCGGGCTCGCGCCGCTTGCGGAAGGCCACGATCTCAGCCCCGGCTGCAGCGGCTTCGCGCGCCGGCGGATCGTTCATGTCCATCAGCTTGCGAAGGAGGTCGCGGCCGCGCGACAGGCGCGAGCGGACAGTGCCGACCGGCACGTCAAGAATCGTCGCGACCTCCTCGTAGCGCATGCCTTCAAGCCCGACCAGCAGGATCACCTGGCGCTGCTCTTCAGGCAGCATGCCGAGTGCCCGCTCGAGGTCGCGCAGCTGCAACGCGGCCATCGCGTTTGCCTGAACCGTCAGTACCGGGGCGAGATCCTCGACCGCAACGTTGACGCCCTCCCGCACCGAGCGGCGAACATCGTTGACATGCTGATTGTGCAGGATCGTGAACAGCCAGGCGCGCAGATCGGTGCCGGGTTCCCACAAATGCTGCTTGGCGACGGCACGGGTGAGGCAGCTCTGGACGAGATCGTCTGCGCGGGCCGCATCTCGCGTCAACGCGCGGGCATAGCGCCGAAGCCGCGGGATTTCCGCCTCGAGAAGCCGGCCGAAATCGTTCATCGATATCCCCTTTTAAAAAGCCTACGCCGCAGCGGCGGTGTAACCCAAGGTATAGAGAGACGATGTAACCCCTTGATGTATCGCAGTCCGGGCTGGGTAAAAAATTGTAACAGGAATGTAACCGAGATTGCCTTTCGGTGAGACAGGACCGGGAGATGTAACCGGGAGTATGCCGGCTCGCCCCCCGCCGCGCGATTTGCTCGACAAAGCAGGTGACACCGAGGCGGGATCGGGGGAGGCTCCGCCGCCAGCGCCCGAGGCACAATTCAGGAGACCGAGCCATGTATGAGAAGGACGTGATCGTCACGACCAAGTACGGCCAGATGCCGAGTTTCGCGGCCTGTCCGGAGGGCCCCGGCGCCTTCCCCGGCATCATTTTCTATATGGATGCGCCCGGGATTCGCGAAGAATTGCGTGCGATGGCCCGGCGCATCGCCCGGCACGGCTATTTCTGCATCTTGCCGGACATGTACTACCGGCTCGGCACCTTGCGCTTCGATACGCCGCGGCGCGACGACGCGATGTTCCAGTGCATCCGCGCCGCGATGAACAGCCTGACCAATGCGATGGTGATGGACGACACCGCCGGGCTGATCGGCTATCTCGATTCTCAGGACCGGGTGAAACCCGGGCCGCTCGGCTGCGTCGGATATTGCATGAGCGGCCAGCACATCACCAACGCGGCGGCCTATTTCCCGCACCGGATGGCGGCATCGGCATCGCTGTACGGGGTCGGCATCATCACCGACAAGCCCGATTCGCCGCACCTGCTGCTCGACAAGATCAAGGGCGAACTCTATTACGCCTTCGCCGAGACAGACCGCAGCGTGCCCGCCCACATCCCGGGCGAGCTCAAGCAGGCGCTCGACAACTACGACATCACATTCGAGCTGAAGGTGTTCCCCGGCACCGAGCACGGCTTCGCCTTCCCGGAGCGCCCGGTCTATAGCACGCTCGCCGCCGAGGAGACCTGGGACCGGATGTTCTCGATGTGGGACCGCACCCTCAAATAGCGCGCCTTCAACCGCGGCATTGGGGCGGCCGGCAGGCCGACCCCCTTTGGCGTTACACCGTCGCGATCGCGTTGGCGGGGGAGCCTACCGCGCCGGGCAGGCGCAAGGGCGGCGCCGTCAGCAAAAAGCGCGAACGGCCGTGGGCGCGCAGCCAGTCCGCCAATTCCGACAGCCACCAGATCTCGCCGAGATAGACGCCGAGCTTGAACAGGCAGTGCGCGTGGATCGGCAATAAGGCGCAGCGGTCCTCGGTGCAGGGCCGCGACGGGTGCGCCTCGACCGCGACATTGTCCGAGATCAGCGCGACCAGCCCGGATTTGGTGATCCAGTTCAGCAGGCGCTCGTCGCGGCCGTCGAGGCCGGCGCCGGGGTTTTCCTCCAGCACCTTGGCATCGGGGTTCTTGTTCATGCCGAGGATCACGCGGTCGTAGCCGGTACGCAGGCAGACGAGATCGCCTTCCTCGACCTCGACCTTGTCGGCGTCGAGCACCCGCATCAGCTGGTCGTAGCCGACGAAGGTCGGACCGCGGCCGAAATGAGCTTCGAGGTCGATCATGACGCCGCGGCCCTGCAATCCCTTCTGCGCCATGTTGTCGATCGAGAGCGCCTGCGCGCCGATATGCTCGCCGGTCGCGACCGCGCGGCCGTCGCGATAATCGACCGGGCCGCGGATGTGCTCGCCGGCCCGGTAACCGTTGTAGAAGACGATCTCCGGCGTGCCGTCGCCGTCGGCGTCGAACAATTGCCCGACATGGGCGAGGCTGTCCCACTGCGTCGAGTACTGCAAGGTCAGCAGCACCTGGTCGTCGCAGATGACATCGACATGGCGCGGGTCGTCGCGGCCGAGCGGATAGGCCATGTTGGGCATGCCGTTGCGCTCGGTCGGCATCAGCCGCGGCGGGTGCCGGCGCGGGTTGACGACGGTGCCGCCGGGATAATCGAGCGGCAATGACAGACAGAAGGTGCGGCCCTCTTTGACCTCGGCAACGCCCTGCAGCACCTTATGCGGGGTCAGCAGGTTGAGGCGCCCGAGCTGGTCGTCCGGCCCCCAATCGCCCCAGGTCGATCCCGGCGGCCGCCGCTTCCAGCGCGGGTTTGTCGTCTCGGCCATCTCGTCCCCCCTTTTCGCAAAATCAGCTTCGGCGAGCCGGCATTTCCAGGTTCAGCAGTCTTGCCGCATTGCCGCCGAGGATGGCGCGGCGTTCGGCGTCATCAAGCGCAGGCGCGCTCTCGACGAAGCCGATCGGGTCGGTCTCGCCCATATCGGCGGGATAATCCGTGCCGATCAGCACATGGTCGGCGCCGTATTCCTCCACCAGATGATGGAGCTGGTGGTGGGTGTAGACCAGCGCGTCGAAATAGAGCCGCTTCAGGTAGGTGGTCGGCATGTGGCGCAGGTGCTCGCAGGTGTCGGGCCGCGCCGCGGCGGCGTGGTCGATGCGCCCGGAATAGGCCGGGAGGTAGCCGCCGCCATGCGCCAGCACCAGCTTCAGATTGGGGCAGGCGTGCAGGACGCCGCCGAAGATCAGGTGATGCACCGCCACCGTCGTGTCGAGCGGGTTGCCGATCACATTCGCGAAGTAGTGCTCGTGCAATCGGCGCGGCTCGGTGAAGCCGTCGGGATGCATGAACACGACGAGGCCCAACTCCTCGCACCGCGCGAAGACCGGACGGAAGCGCTCGGCCGACAATTCCTCGCCGGCGACATGAGTTAGGATTTCGATGCCGCGGAAGCCGAGCGATTTGTGCAACCGGTCGAGTTCGGCAAGCGCCAGCTCCGAGGCCTGCAACGGCACCGTGCCGAGCCCGACGAAGCGGTCGGGATAACGGCCGCAGATCTCGGCGATGAAATCGTTGGTCGCGCGCGCCGCCGCCAAGCCTTTGTCCGGATCGGCGCCGTAATAGGTCTGGCGCGGCGCCGGCGAGATTGCCTGGATGTCGATCCCCATCAGATCCATGTCGGCGATGCGCTGCTCGGGCGAGCTGCCCTGCTCGCGGGTGCGCTCGCCGTTCTGGCGGTTGATCGCCTGGCTGCGCTCGCTGGCGGCGGTTTCGAGATACCAGCGCGACACCTCCGGATCATTTTCGACCAGCGCTGCCGCCTTGTCGCTGCGCACATGGCAGTGGATGTCGATCGTGAACCATTTGCCGCGGGCATGCGCCGGGCCCGGAAAGCGGCCGGGAATGCGCGCTCCGGGCGGAAGGCAGGTGAACAGCATCGGCGCTCTCCTTCTCTGGTTCGCCGATCTTAGCCGCAGCCGTCGCAGTCCCGCGAGCGCCCAACCGCGCGAGCTGCCGAGGGCTCCGCGGCGAACCACGCCATCGCCTCTCTTCGCGTCGCAAACGCGACCGCGTGTCCCGCTTGCGCTTACACCCGTGGTTGCGGCGGCAGGTGCGGGGCGTCGAGGCCGACCCCGGCGAGGCCGCCGAACAGCTCCGCCAGGCGGCGGCGATCCGACTCCGGCAGCGGCGGCTTCAGGATCGAGGCGATGTTGGTCCGCAGATGCGCCGGGTCGCCGGTGCCGAACAGCACGACGTCGACCCCGGGCTCGTGGCGCACGAACCGATAAGCGGCGTCCTGCAGGCTGCTGGCGCCCCCGGGATGGACCAGGAAGCCGAGCGGCTCCAGGCTGTCGGCGAGTTCGCGCGGCACCTCGCCGGCCGCGGCGAGCTCGCGCATCGTCGCGGCCAGCCGTTCGGGCCGCGAAAAGATGTTGCGCACGGCAAACATCATCAATGTCCCGATGCGATGTTCGAGGGTCAGCGGGAACACCAGCCGTCGCGCATTCTGATGCATCATGTGGAATGCGATCATCATGACGTCCCACACCCCGTCGCGGATCGCGCGCTGGACCATCGCGTGATCGGGGTCTCCCGGCGCCGTCTCGGTGATGCCGAGATGGCGGATCCTGCCCTTCTCCTTTTCGCGCAGCAGCACCGGCGCCAGCACCCGGAACGCGTGTTCGTAACCGCCCGGCGCCACCCCATGCAGCTGGTAGACGTCGATGTAATCGGTGCCGAGCGCCTTCAACGAGGCTTCGAGGCTGGCCACGATGCGTTCGGCCTCATGCGTGCGGTTGAGGCTGAACGGCGCCTTGGTGCAGATCACGATATCCTCGCGGCGGACCCCGGCGAGCGCCTTGCCGAGCACCGTTTCGGTGCCATAGGCATAGGCGGTGTCGAACAGGTTGACGCCGAGGTCGAGCGCCGCGCGGATGATGCCGATCGCCTCGGCCTCGCTCTTGCCGGTGCCGAGCCCGAGCCGGCTGAAGCCGCCGCAGCCGAGCCCGGCGACGCTGACCCGCAGCCCGGTGCGTCCGAGCGTGGTGTAATCCATGCAGACCCCTTTATCTCTATGGCGCGTGCGAACCCGGTTGAGCCCAGTCTGATGATATCAATCCAACACCTGGCGCCCCAAGTTTCGTCGTCCGGGCGAAAGCCGGGACCCATTCTTCCGCCGTTCCTCAGGCTGCGCCGCCGATCCCGGCCTGCGCCGGGATGACCGGAAGCAGGGTACTTTGTGTCAGATTTGGCCCACTAACATAGCCGGCCAGTGCAAGAGCTTGGCCGCGTTACGCCCGGTTCGCGATGTAATCGGCGCTTTGCATCTCGATCAGCCGCGACACCGTGCGCTGGAATTCGAAGCTGCCGTCGCCGGCGGTGTAGATCTGCTCCGGCGGCACTTCGGCCGAGGCGATCAGCAGCGTTTTCGCCTCGTACAGCGCATCGATCAGGATGTGAAAGCGCTGCGCCTCGTTGCGCCGCTGCGGCCCGAGGGACGGAATGCCCTCGACGATGACCGCCGCGAAACGATCGGCAATCGCGAGGTAATCGGCCGCCGCGAGCGGGCGCGCGCACAGTTCCTCGAAGCCGAACCACGCGGTGTTGTGCGCGGCGCGCGGCACCACCACCGCGCGACCCTGTACGGTGAGCATCGTGCTCTCGACCGGGGCGTTCTCGGTCAGCTCTGAGAAGAAGGCGGCGAGGGCATGATGGGCCGCATCGTCGAGCGGGTAGTGATAAACGCGCCGCCCGGCCAGCCGGGAAAGGCGGAAATCGCGCCCGCCCTCCATCCTGACCACCTCCAGCCGGCGCTCGATCAGGGCGATGAACGGCAGAAACCGGTCGCGCTGCAGTCCGCCTTCGTACAGCTGGCCGGGCGCCCGGTTTGAGGTCGCGACCACCACCACCCCGGCCTCGAACAGCGCCGTAAACAGCCGCTCCAGGATCATCGCATCGGCGATGTCGTTGACCTGGAATTCATCGAAGCACAGCACCAGCGCCTCGTCGGCGAGTTCGGCCGCGACCTTGAGGATCGGCGCCCGCGTGCCGGCACGGCGCTCGCGCTCGATGCGGCCGTGCACATCGAGCATGAAGGCGTGAAAATGGACCCGCCGCTTGCGCGGCATCGGCAGCGCGCCGAAGAACAGGTCCATCAGCATCGATTTGCCGCGGCCGACCGGGCCATGGATATAGAGGCCGCGCGGCCGATCGCCGGGGCCGGGCTCGGCGAGGCCAAGCCGGGCCAGCCAGCCGCCTCCATTCGCCTCGCGGCGATAATGCAGGAGTCGGCTGTAAAGCTGGTCCAGCCGCTCGATTGCCCGCTGCTGTGCCGGGTTGGGCTCGATCAGCCCGGCGGCGCAGCGCGCCTCATACAGCTCGCGCGGACCTTGCGCGGCGACGGCGTCCGGTTCGGGCGCGCTCATCGGCGGCGCATCACAGGCGCGCAAGGCAGAGCGAACAGGGCGAGGCGCGGCGAATGATGGCTGGCATGAATGCAGCGGTTCCGGCACGGGCGACGGACGGGCCGCGATGAAAGGCGCTGCCCGCGCGGCGGGGATCTACTTCAGCCGGGCACGATCCGCAACCAATTCACGCCCGCACCGGCTCATGCCGCGGGGCCGCTCACGCCCGCGGCCGGCAATTCGCCCAGGCCCGGTCCAGCAATTGCTGGTGGTCGCTCAGCGCCGCGAAGGCGCGGTCGGAACCCGCCAGCACCTCGATCATGCGCACCGCGTTGACGAGAGCGGCGGCATCGCGTTGCCGGGTTTCGTCGGCACCTTCGTCCGCGAGCCGCGCCGAGGTGTCGGCCAGGGCCGCCTCAATCGTTTCGAGAACGGTTCCGACCAGGGGGCGCAACACTGCTTCAGCGCCGACCAGCGCCGCGCTGCGCAGCAGCCGGGCGAGCGCGCGGGCAGCCGCTTCCGCCGCGAGCACGGTCTTGTCATCGGGCGGGACCGCGGCCGGCTCCGCCCAAGCCGTCCAGATCTCGGCCCGCAAAGCCGGGAGAATGGCGCTGCGCAGGCGGGCGGCAACGGCTTCCTGCTGGCGGCCGATCTCGCGCAGGTATTCGGTGCTGGCACCGTGCCGGTCGAGGCGGATGCCGGCGCCCAACAAGGCGGCGGCAACCTCGACCAGATCGACAGCTCCGGCCAGCCCGGAGCGGCTCTCGACGAGTTGATCCAGGGCCGCGACGTGCTCCGCCGCAACCGAGAGGATCAAGGTCTCGCGCGCCGCAGTCAGCCTTCGCCCATGCGGCGAGGCCTGCCCGAGATCGATACCGGCGGTCAACAGGAACAGCTCGGCGGGGTTGCGCAGCCGATGCGCGACCACATGAACCGCCACGCGCGGATCGGCGCCGCCGCGGCGCACCAGGCTCAGCATTTCGCCGCGCAGCGCCTCCTTCTGCGCCGCGGTGAGGCGCGCGATCGGGGGGTCGCCGAGCAGATGCTTCAGGCGCTGGATCGGCCCGGCAACGCGCAGCGCCGCCGCGATGGTTTCGGCGTGCTCGAACAGGCGGCGCGGCATCCGGTCGGCCAGCGCCCGCGAGCGACCGGTGCGGGTATCCTCGATCGCGGTGGTCAAGGCTGCTTCGCAGTCGCCCCACCATTCCCGCCCAACCGCGTCGACCCGGTCGGCACTTCGGTCGGGATCTGTCTCCGCCGCGGCAAGGCCGGCCAGCTCGCTCGCAACCGCTTCGCGCCGGGCCGGCGCGATCCGTTCCTCGATCACCGCCCAGCACGCCGCGACGACCGCCCGCGAGATGCGCGTCGAGTCCGAGGGCAGGGGTTCGTCGCCGAGCATGTCCTCGAGCGGCACGCAAAACAGCCGGAACGGCGTCAATTCTTGTGCCGCATGTTGCGGGCCCGGTCGCGCGCCGGCCGCCGCGCCGCTCGCGGCGTTGCGGTAGAGGTCACGAATTTCCGCAGCCCGAATCTTACCCGCTCCGTTCGGGTCTTCCGCCAGGATGAGGGCCTCCGCCAGCCTCTCCTGCGCGCTCCGGCTCATCCCCGAAACCGCACTCCGGCACATGGCGGAGTCGTCAGAGCAGTTCGGCATCGAGCTTGGCCCGCTCCATGCGCCGAATCAGTTCCGCGACGGCCGCCGGATTGTCCATTTCATCGAACAGGCGGCAGCAGTGCCGCATCAGCCGGCGATGCCGGCCCGAGACGTCGAGCGCCTCGCCGCTCGGATCCGCCTTCTCGGGCAACAGCGGCAGGGCCGGGAATATCTGCCCCAGCGCCGCCCGCTGTACCGGCCGCGGCATGCCGCGTGCTGTCTCCCACGCAACAATCACCCGTCGCCAGCCGTCTAGCAGCCAAGCGAGCCGCAGCCGGGCCTGGTCGAGCCGCGGCTTGTCGGCCGGCCAGGCGCGCAGGGTCGGGATCAGGTCATCCAACCGGTGATCGACGCCGGCGAGAATGGCATCCGCACGCGTCGCCGCCAGCGCGCCGGCCTGGCCGCACACCCGCGCGATCTCGCCATGATCGCCGGCCTCGGCTTCGGCCCAGTCCGCGATGGCGGTGGCGGTCTGCTCGACACGGGCAATGAGGCGGCGCAGGCGTCCCGCCGGTCCGGGCTCGGGCAGGCCGAAAGCCGCGGCCGCGCCGCTCAGCGATGCGATCCGGTCGCTCAATTCCAGCGCACCCACCCCGAGCCGCGCCGCGACGCTGCCCAGGGCGCGCTTGTACTCTGCGCCGGCGCGGCCGTTCTCTGCGGCCTCCAACGCCTCGGCCGAGGTTACCCCGCCGGCGTGGATCAGTTGAACCATCAGCGCGAAATTGACGGCGGTGGCGACCCGGCCATCGGCCGCGAGGGCGGTTTCGGCCACGGCGGCCGCATCGGCGCCGGCCAGGCCGCGCGCCATAACGCGAAGCTGGAGCAATCGCAAACGCTCGGGATCGAGGCTCGGTGCGACCACGATTTCCTGGTGCAGCACCCGATCATGCACCGTCGGCGCCATGATTTCGCCGAGTGCCGGCCACGGCACGACATAGACGCCACGGCCGTCGATCAGATTGGGCAGCACAACCTCGAGCCGGCCGCGGCCATCGCTGCGCAGATGCGCGGAGGCAAGCGCCGGGGTCGTGAAGGCAACCGCAACGCCGCGCTCGGCGAAGCCGGCCGGCCGCGGCGTATCGAAGCCGCGCAGCCGATCGGTTCGCACCTGCTGCGCCAGCCCCAGCCCTGCCATTCCCGACCCGCCTTCTTTCCCGCGGACCATCCTTACACAGGCAGGTAAACCTCTGGTTAACCTCGCCTATTCAGGAGAAAGCGGCGGCCGGGCAGGGCCGGAAATCAATAAAGGCCGCCGGTGCCGGAAGCCGGCACGGCGCGCAGCGGCAACCCGCCGTTTTCGCCGGCGCGCTCCTCGCTGTCGAGCAGTTCGTCCGGGTTCGGTGCCGTGCGCGGCTCCGTGCCGGGCCGGAAGGCCTCCAGCATCGCGCTGCGGTCGCCGCCGGCGGTCGGCAAGCCGCTCTGGGTATTGACCGCGACGAGGCTCGCTCCGGGCGGCGCCGGGAACGAAACCGCCGGCATGTCCCTGAGGGCATCCGCCATGAAATCGCGGAAGATCGGGGCGGCGACATTGCCGCCGGTTTCGCCATCGCCGAGGGTGCGCGGCGTATCGAACCCGACATAGACACCGGCCACCAGATCCGGCGAGAAGCCGACGAACCAGGCATCGAACCAGTCGCTCGAGGTTCCGGTCTTGCCGGCCAGCGGCTTGCCGACGGCCGCGACCTTGATGCCGGTCCCCTGCTGCACGACGCCCTGCATCATCGAGACGATCTGGTAATCGGCGATTGGATCGACCAGCTCGTCGGGCCCGACCGGCTTGTAGAGCAAAGCATTCGCCGCGAACGGGCCAAACCCGGCCGAGCCGATCGCCGGGCTGGTCGGGCGGTACAGCGGGTTGGTTTCCGGCGCGGTGCGCGAACCGGCCTGCACGTAACAGGTCTGGCAGCCGTTGACCCCCTTCTGATAGAGCACCTGGCCCTTGCGGTCCTGCACCAGGTCGATGATCGACGGCAGCAGCCGGTGCCCGCCATTATCCAGCATCGCGTAAGCTGCGGTCAGCCGCAGCAGCGTCGTCTCGCCGGCTCCCAGCGCCATCGAGTAGTATGGCGGCATCTTGTCCATGATGCCGAAATTCTCGACCGTACGCGCAATCGCCGGCAGCCCGACCATGGTGGCGAGCCGTGCGGTGGCCAGATTGCGCGAGTGCACGAGCGCCTGGTACAGCGTGGTCGGGCCGACATAGCCCCCTTCGTAATTG
>Ga0213875_10000840_pt1 | contig 22711 bp, 19 predicted proteins | sample BarmaccomBMRX_R8_FD_160105 | JGI IMG/M metagenome (GOLD analysis project Ga0213875, IMG submission 160105) | Root-associated microbial communities from Barbacenia macrantha in rupestrian grasslands, the National Park of Serra do Cipo, Brazil - RX_R8 | ecosystem: Host-associated > Plants > Roots... | reverse complement strand
GGAACGGGCAGGGGCGGAACGGGCAGGGGCGGAACGGGCAGGGGCGGAACGGGCAGGGGCGCTCGCCGCCGCTCCGATCTCGTCGGCGCAGGCGAGATTGCCCTTGATCGTCTCCAAAGCGCCGATGACCGCGTCGCGTATGGCCGGGGTGAGCCCGGCATAGGCTTCTTCGCGGATCGCCTGGTTGATCGCCAGAATGCGTTCGACGACCGGGCGAGCCAGCGGCGTCAGCCACAGAGTGCGAACCCGGCGATCGGTCGGATGGGCGCGGCGCTCGACCAGCCCCTCCTCGTGCAGGCGGTCGAGCATGCGTACCAAGGCGATCGGCTCGACATCGAGATGGGTGGCGACGGCAGCCTGGCTGATGCCTTCATTGCGTGCGACATAGAGGATCACCGCCGCCTGCAGCCGCGTGATCGGGAGTCCGGTTTGGCGCGCCCGACGGTCGAAACGGCGCCGAATCAGCCGCGAAACGTCATGTACGAGATAACCGATCCCGGGCTGCAATGCGGTCGGGTCGAGATGTCTCGCCGGCATCGTCTGCGCACCTGTTCCGGGCACGCTCGGCGCGAGCGGGAGTGCATCATTCGGCGCCATGAGCCCCCTCCACGAATGTCGGGGCCGGTGCCTCGCCGAGCGCAGTCGCCAGGCGGGATTTGCGCTGCGAACCGCCCAGCCACCGGCTCAGCCGCTCCAGGTAGAGATAGATGACCGGCGTCGTGTACAGGGTCAGCCACTGCGAGACGAGGAGCCCGCCGACCATCGCGATGCCGAGCGGACGACGCAACTCCGAGCCGGCGCCCTGGCCGAGCGCAATCGGCAAGCCGCCAAACAAGGCCGCAAAGGTCGTCATCATGATCGGCCGAAACCGCAACAAGCACGCCTGATGGATGGCCTCGATCGGCGATTTGCCTTCGCGCCGCTCGGCATCCAGCGCGAAGTCGATCATCATGATCGCGTTTTTCTTGACGATCCCGATCAGCAGAATGACGCCGATAATCGCGATCACGCTGAGATCGTAATGAAGCAACATCAACGCCAATAAAGCCCCGACGCCGGCCGAGGGCAGCGCCGAGAGAATCGTGATCGGGTGGATGTAGCTCTCGTAGAGCATGCCGAGGACGATGTAAACGACGAGGATCGCGGCGGCGATCAGCAGCGGCGTCGACGACAGCGAGGCCTGAAACGCCTCGGCGGTGCCCTGGAACGAGCTGTCGATCGTGGCGGGAAGGTTCAGCTGGCGCTGCAGCGCCTGGATGCGTTCGACGGCCTGACCGATCGCGACGCCCGGGGCGAGGTTGAACGACAAGGTTACCGCCGGGAATTGCCCCTGATGACTGATCGAGAGCGATTCAACCTTGGGCGCAAAATGGGCGAAGGCGCTGAGCGGTACCTGTGCCCCGCCGGGACCCGAGACGAAGATTTTCGACAACGCGCTGGGGTCGGTCTGAAATTGCGGCTCGACTTCGAGAATGACCTTGTACTGGTTGGTCTGCGTGAACATCGTCGCGATCTGACGCTGGCCGAACGCATCATAGAGGGTGTCGTCGATGACCGAAGGCGAGATCCCCATGCGCGAGGCCTGGTCGCGGTCGATCTCGATCGCGAGGTGCGGCGCCGCGATCTGCTGATCCGAGGCAACGTCCTGCAATTCCGGCAGGTTCTTCATCGCCGTTTCGACGATCGGCGCCCAATGGTTCAGCTCGTCGATGTTGGTGTCGGTCAACGCATATTGGAATTGGGTTCGGGTCAGCCGGGCGCCGATGCTGACGTCCTGCCCCGACTGCATGTAGAACTTCACACCCTGCACCTGCGCCACCTTGGGCCGCAGCCGCTGGATGATCTGATCGGAAGTCAACGTGCGGTCCGCATGCGGCACCAGCTGGATGAACAGCCGGGCGGTGTTCTCGGTAGCGTTGCCGCCGGTTGCGCCCGCAAAAGCAACCACCGCTTGCACGGCGGGATCCTGCTGCACCACATCGACGAGCTTGTGAGCGAGTTCGGCCATCGACCCGAACGAGATGTCCTGGCGGGCTTCCGCCGATCCGAATATGAACCCGGTATCCTGCTGCGGGAAAAAGCCCTTGGGGATGATCATGTAAAGCCAGCCGGTGGCGACCAGCAGTACCAACGTACCCAGCAGCGTTATGAGTTGGTGCCGGAACACAAATCGCAGGCCGCGGTCGTAGAAATTGAGGAACGCCGTAAAGACCCTCTCTGCGCCTCGGTTGAAACGCCCCATTTCGCTTTCGCTATGCCCTTTCAGGAACAGCGAGCACATCACCGGGGTCAGGGTTAACGAGACGAACGCTGACACCATCACCGCCACGGTCACCGTAACGGCGAACTCGCGAAACAGCCTGCCGACGATGCCGCTCATGAAGAGCAGCGGTATGAAGACTGCAATCAGCGAGAAGGTGATTGAAATGATCGTGAACCCGATCTGACCCGCCCCCTTCAGCGCGGCCTCGAACGGGCGGTCGCCCTGTTCGAGATAGCGCACGATGTTCTCGATCATCACGATCGCATCGTCGACGATGAAACCGACCGAGATCGTCAACCCCATCAATGACAGGTTGTCGAGGCTGTAGCCGATCACGTACATGATCGCGAAGGTGCCAAGCAGGGACAGCGGCACCGTGATGCTCGGGATTATCGTTCCCCACACGGTTCGCAAGAACAGGAAGATGACGAGCACGACGAGGCCGATGGTCATCGCCATCGTCATCTGCACGTCGGAGACCGCCGCGCGAATGACAAGAGAGCGGTCGGATACGAGATCGACGTGCACCGAAGGCGGGATCGACTGGCGCAGATGCGGCAGCAGCCCCTTGATCGTCTCGACCACCTCGATCGTATTGGCGCCGGCCTGGCGCTTGATGAACAACAGTTCGGCCGGCCGATCCGAAAACCAGGCGCCGATGCGTGCATTCTGGACCGAGTCGATCGCCTCGCCGACATCCCTGATCCGCACCGGAGCGCCGTTGCGGTACGCAACCATCGTGTTGTTGAAGGCCTTGGCGTTGAAAATCTGGTCGTTCGTGTCGATCGTGTAGGCTTGGGCCGAACCCTCAAGGTTTCCCTTCGGGCGGTTGACGGTCATGACCGACAGCGCATTGCGCAGGTCTTCAAGGCCCAGCCCACGGGCCGCGAGCGCCCCCGGATTGGCCTGAACGCGCACGGCGAATTGCTTCTGTCCGGCGACATCGACCTCGGAAACACCGGTAATCGTCGAGAGCTTCTGCGCCAAGATCGTGTAGGCGTAATCGTCGATGCGATTGATCGGCAGCGCATCCGAATAGACCGCATAGACCAGTACGGGGCGATCCGCCGGGTTGGTCTTCTTGTAGGTCGGCGGGTTCGGCAGGTCTTTCGGCAACAGCCCGCTGGCGGCGTTTATTGCCGTCAGCACGTCCTGTGCCGCCGCATCGACGTTGCGCGACAAGGAGAATTGCAGGCTGATCTGCGTCGAACCGAGACCGCTCGTAGAGGTCATCTCTGCGAGGTCGGGGATCGCGGCAAACTGCTGTTCGAGCGGTGTGGCCACGGCGGAAGCCATCGTCTCCGGGCTTGCGCCGGGATAGTTGGCGGTCACCACGATGGTCGGAAAATCGACCTTCGGAAGGGCCGCTACGGGCAGCATCCCGTACGCGACAATGCCGAAGACGAGCACGCCCAGCATCATCAGCGAGGTCGCGATCGGGCGCCGAATAAAAGGTTCGGAAATGCTCATCGGCGAATTACCTCAACAACCGAAAACGGTTGCACAATTGCGCTGGCGGAAATCGCGGTCGGCGGCCGGATCGGCCGGTCTAGCCGGCAGGGGCCGACGCGGGTGCCGCCGCGGGCTCCACCCGTGCCCCATCGGTCAGCCGGTACTGCCCGTTGACGACGACCTTTTCGCCGGGGCTGAGGCCTTTGGCGATCACCGCCATCCCGTCCTGCTCGGCCGCGATTTCGACGGCGCGCCGCTCGACCGTGCTGTCGCTCTTGATGACGTAGACAAACCGCCCGGTCGGGCTGTCCTGCATCGTCTCGGCCGGGATCGTCGGGGCCCCGTGCCGCACGCTCAGGATCAGCCGCACATTGACGAACTCGCCCGGCCACAGACGCTCGTCGGTATTGGGGAAGGCTGCTTTGAGGTGAATCGTCCCGGTCGCCTGGTCGATGATGTTGTCGACCAGCGTGAGCTTGCCTTCGGCCAATTGTTCCTTGTCGTCGCCGCGGTAAGCGCGCACGACCAGCGGCGCTTTGGCTTGCTCCTCGCGGATTTTGTCAACCGTGTCCTGGGGCAGCGTGAAGCTGACGAAAATCGGCTTCAGCTGGGTGATGGTCACCAGCCCGGTATTGTCGGTGGCATGCACCAGATTGCCGATATCGACCAGTCGGGCGCCGAGCCGACCGTCGATCGGCGAGTAGATCTGCGTGTAACCGAGATTGATCCGGGCCGCGTTGATCTGCGCCTCGTCGCCTTTGATCGAGGCTTGCAGCTGCGCGACGAGAGCCTTCTGCTGATCGTAACTCTGCCTCGTCTGATACCCCGACCCGACGAGTTGCGTGTAGCGTTCCAGATCTGCCTGAGCGCTGACCAGCTGTGCCTCATCCTTGGCTTTGCCGGCCTGAGCCTGTTCCAGCGCCGCCTGATAGGGACGCGGATCGATTTGGAGAAGCGGCGCTCCCGCCTTGATTTCTTCACCTTCGGTAAAGGCGACCTGGATGATCTGGCCGTCAACGCGGCTCTTGATCGTGACCATGTTGAAGGCTTGCACCGTTCCGATGCCGTGCAGCAGGACCGGCACATCGGCGGTCGCGACCGTACCGACCGTCACCGGAATGCCCGGGGCCGGCGCCGGAGCGGTTTGAGCCGCCGCAGTGGGCGTTGCCGGCTCGATGCTTGTTGGCGCGATCAGCCCGGCCCCGGCGAGCGTGACGGCGCTCGCCCAGATCACAGGTGTTCTCATCCCCGAGCGCCTCCAGGTTCGGGCAACCGCCCGGCAACATTATCTATCATAGATGCCCACTACATCTATCATCCGTTGAGGGATTCCCAAATCAGCAATCAGTTGCTCTGCTGCGACACGGTGCCGCCGCGGGAACCGACGCCGCCCTCGCAAGAGCGACGCCGACTTCGGCAGAAGCGGACACGGCCGAGCGAGCCCCGTGGCAATCCGGTCGCGCAATCCGGTCGCGCAAGCCTGGTCCCGCTCTGCACCTGAATACCCAGTCCAAGGACACGCGAACCGCTTTTCCCCCCCTCCCCCGCTGGCCGGGGGGGAAAGGGTCGGTGAAGGGGGCCGAGGACAATGGCGCCGCCGCGTTTGGCTCGGCTTGTGCGAACCGCTTTAATCGTGATGAAGCGGCAGCTCGATCGGCGCGCAGTTCGTGCGGCCCTCCATCAGGCAGTCTTCCAGCCGCGCTTTTTTGACAAGCTCGCGAACCAGTACGATCCCGGCGATCGCCAATGCCAGGATGATGATGAACCCCAAGAGCGCCGCCGACCTGCGGGCCTCCTCTTTTTCCCTGTTCTCCGAGCGTTGCGGCATTTCGGGTGATCGGCCGATGACAAGGCGACGGAACGGCTCGGTCGAGGCAGCCTGCGTGCGGCTACCAAGCCTGTCAATCTCAATGGGAACAGCCCGGCTTTGCCGCCGAACGTGCTTCTGATTCCAGGCGCCAGCGATCTGCGCGCGCCGCGCGGCCCGTCCACGGCGTTCCGGTGGGCCGACCATTTGGAATTGCGAGCCGCAAAACCTCTGAGCAACGCTCAGGCGTAACGGGCTTCGGGGTCCGATCGCCGATCTTCCGGCGCAGGACCCTCGTTCCGGGACGGCCGAGTCTTTCAGGGAGCTGCGGTGTTGCGCATCGCCCGGACGCGGTCGTGGTTCTGCTTCACTTCGCGATACTGGCGCTCGACCATCGCGCGGACGTCGGCAGGCAAGTCCTTTTTCAGAGCCTCTTCATAGACCTGCTTGGCGGAATCCTCGCCGCGCTCGCACTCGGCCAGCACCGCTGCCTCGTCCATCCCGGTGATGGTCGATTTGATGTTGACCCAGCTGCGGTGCAGCGCGCCGGTCATCGAGCCGCTGCGCTCGGGGTCGCCGCCGAGATGGCGCACCTTGGCCTGCAATTCCGCCGCGCCCTCGGCGCAGCGCCGCGCCGCCTGCTCAAAAAACTGCTTGTGCTGCGGGTTTTTGGCGTTATCGGCGCAGGTCCGGAACCCCTGCTCGCCATCCTTGCTGGTCTCCACAAGGGTGTTCAGGGCCGACACCACATCGTCGTTGTCCATCGCGGCACCCTCCTGTTGCGGCCGGCTTCGCTCTCCCCGATCCTTCCCTGCCACCCGGCCCTGCCACCCGGCCTGCTGTCGGGGCGGGCCACCCCGGCGACCTGCCGCCGATGAACAGGGGCAGAGCGTTGATCGGAATGAGCTGCCGACTCTGAACGCCGCACGAGTGAAGTCGATCCGAGCACCCGACCTCGAAACCAGCCCCTGCTGCGCATGATTTCGGAAGGCTGAACACAGAGCTGCAACGGCTTTCCACCCCTCTCCCTCGCACCGGCCGTCGCGCTCAGATGAACACGCCGCGCATGCCGCCTGCGGGGTAGCGGGTGCCGGCGGCGGCGCCGAGGGGGATCGTCTCGGATATCGCGTCGACATCGGCCGGCGACAGCGATACCCGCAGCGCGCCGAGGTTCTCTTCCAGACGCTCGATCCGCTTGGTGCCCGGGATCGGGATCACATCCTCGCCCTGCGCCAGCAGCCAGGCCAGGCACAGCTGCGCCGGGGTGCAATCCTTGTCCGCCGCGATCGCCTCGATACGCTCGACCAAGGCGCGGTTCTTCCTGAAGTTCTCCGGCTCGAAACGCGGGTGACGGGCCCGCGTGTCGCCGGCCGACAGATTGGCGAAGTCGGGGATCACTCCGGCTAAGAGACTGCGGCCGAGCGGCGCATAGGCGACAAAGGAAATCCCGAGCTCGCGGGTGACGGCGCGCGTCTCGGTCGCCTCCTCGCGGTAAAGCAGCGAGAACTCGCTCTGCACGGCGGCGAGCGGGTGTACCGCATGGGCGCGGCGGATGCGATCCGGCCGCGCCTCGCACAGGCCGAGCCACCGCACCTTGCCCTGCTCGACAAGCCGGGCCATCGCCCCGACCGTGTCCTCGACCGGTACGTTCGGATCGACCCGGTGCTGGTAATAGAGATCGATAACCTCGGCGCCGAGCCGCTTCAGGCTCGTCTCGCAGGCCTGCTGAACGTATTCGGGCCGGCCGTTGACGCCGTTGGCGCCGCCCGGCTGCTGCGTCTGGCCGAACTTGCTGGCCAGCACGATACCGTCGCGGCGGCCCTTCAACGCGCGGCCGAGCAATTCCTCGTTCTGTCCCCAGCCATACATGTCGGAACTGTCGAAATGATCGACGCCGAGATCGAGCGCGCGGTGGATCAGCTGCTCGCCTTCGGCCTCGTCGCTGGTGCCGTAGGTGCCGGACAGCGACATGCAGCCGAGGCCGATTGGCAATACCTCCGGCCCATTGCGGCCGATCCGCCGGCGTTGCGCCACTCGCGCGTCATTCATCGCTCTCTCCTTGAAGGCTTTGCCGCACCATAGCCGATCGGCGAAGTTTTGTGACAACGCCCGTCGGAGGCGTATGATCGACGCCAGCCTCTTCGACCCAAGCTTGGCATAACGACAGGAGGAAATGATGGCGGGAACGACCCATGTTTACGCCGGCGCGGCGGCCACGATGGACGGCACCAAGGGCGGCATCTTCCGCCAGGAGGCCGGCGACGATCGTTGGCAGCAGCTGACCGGCGGGCTGCCCGAAGGCGCCGAGGTGCACGCCATCACGGTGCATCCGGGTGAGAACGACACCGTGTTCGTCGGCAGCACCAAGGGGCTCTACCGCAGCCTCGACCGCGGCAACCGCTTCGAGCGGCTGCCCTTGCCGGATGCCGAAGCCGATATCTGGTCGGTGCTGGTGCATCCCAAGAACACACGGCGGCTCTATGCCGGCGCCAGCCCGACCGCGGTCTACCGCAGCGATGATGGCGGCGACCACTGGAAGAAGCTGGCCGATCCCAACCTGCCCGATCGCGTCATCATGCAGTTCGCCTGCCGGGTGATGCGGCTCGACGCCGATCCCAACGCGCCGGACGACATCTTCGCGACGATCGAGGCCAATGGCGCGATGCGCAGCCGCAACGCCGGCGAAAGCTGGGAAGACTGCACCGCCGATCTGATCCGCTTTTGCGAGGAGCCGAAATACCGCAGCCGCATCGGCAGCCAGACCGAGATCGAAGGCATGCTCGACGGCCACGCGCTGGCATGCAGCGCCGCCGCGCCGGGCACCGTGTTCCTCGCCAACCGCATGGGCCTGTTCCGCAGCAGCAACCGCGGCGAGACCTGGGAGGACATGGAGATCGGCCGCTTCTCGCCGTTGACCTACGGCCGCGACATCCGCACCTCGCCGCATGATCCGAAGGTCATGTACGCGGCGTTGAGCCCGGCGGCGCGCAGCACCGACGGCTCGATCTATCGCAGCGAGGATGTCGGCAAGACGTGGAAGCGCTTCGACCACGACATCAAGGCCGACGCCACGATGATGGGCGTCGTCGCGCACCCGCGCGACCCGAGCCAGGTGTTCGGAATCTCGCGCGTCGGCCAGGTCTTCGCGACCCAGGATGGCGGCCGCAGCTGGAGCGAGCACCGGCTGCCCGAAGGCGTGCGCGACTGCTACGCAATCGCCTGCGGGTAGCCTCCTAGCCGCTTCTCGTAGAAGCGCGCATCGGCCTCCTCCCTCTCTCCCGCCGGCCGCGGGAGAGAGTCGGGGGCAGGGGCTGCGAAACGGGGCACGGCGACACCCGCCTCACCCCGCCATTGGTCTGCAACGGGATCCCCCCCGATCGCCGCCGCAGCGCCGGAAAGGGCGGTTCGCGCTTTTTTTCCGCAGCCTGCTAGACCGGAAGACGCATCCAGTCCGGTGTGATCGGGGCAAGGCATGCATCGCCCGCCTGCGACGCCTGATCGGCCGCATCCAGACGCAGCAGCGCCAGCCCGATGTCGTCCCGGCTGGATCGCATCTCGCCGGCCTCGCGGCCGCCCTGCATCAAAATCGTGCCCGGGGCGGGAGCAGGGCCCTCGATGCGCACCGGAAACAGGCGCTTTTTGATCAGCCCGCGATACTTGGTGCGGGCGGTCAATTCCTGCCCGATATAACAGCCCTTTTGCCAATCGACGCCGTTCAGCTCGTCGAAGCCCGCTTCGAGCAGGATCGATTTGTCGAGCACCAGATCGCGGCTCCCGTCCGGCACCCCGAGGACGAGGCGCAGGCGATCGTATTCGGCGAAGTCGCCGGCGGCGAGCCCGGCTTCGGCAAGCGCCTGAGGTGCCGCATTCCGAGGCAGCACGCAGCGGCCGCCGAGCGCGGCGAGACGGGGATCGATAAACGCGACCCCCCCGGCCAGACTGCGGCCAGCGCCCGGTTCCTCCGGTAAACCAAGGGCCGCCGCGACGGCACCGCCGAAGACGGCGATGACCGCGAGATCCGGCCTTTCATCGAGCGTTACCTTGGCCCGCAAACGGTAGATCGAGAGCCGTCTTTTCAGATCGGCGAGCCGCGCCATCTCGACCTCGAGCCAGATCGCGTCCTCATGCTCGGTCATGATGAAATCGTGGAGGTATTTGCCCTGCGCGGTCAGCAATGCCGCGTAGCAGGCCCGCTCGCCCGAAACCTTTTCAACGTCGTTCGACACGAGCCCTTGCAGAAAAACGCGCCGGTCGGGGCCGACAACGGCGAGAATACCCCGGTCTTCAAGCTTGACGAACTTGCTCTGCAACATCGGTTTGGTCCCGCACGGCCGTGCCCGAAAACAAGTGGAACGGGCTCGCTTTCTTGGCAAGGCGGAATGCGGCGCGTATAAGGCGGCGGGTCCGATATGCGCATTCTGTTCCTGACCGCGACCCGCATCGGCGATGCCGTGCTATCGACCGGTGTCCTCGCCCATTTGCTCGAGCGCTACCCGCAAGCGCGGCTGACGATCGCCGCCGGGCCGGTCGCGGCGCCATTGTTCGAGGCTGTCCCGCAGCTCGAAAACCTGGTCGCAGTGCGCAAGCGCCGAGGCGGCCTGCACTGGTTGGCCCTTTATCGTAAGGTCGCGCGGCAGCGCTGGGATATCGTCGTCGATCTGCGCGGCTCGGCTCTGGCGTGGCTGCTGCGCGCCGGCGAGCGCCGGGTCGCCGCCAAAGGCGACCCGCACGAGCATCGCGTGCGGCAGCTCGCCCGCCTGTTTGCGCTCGCTTCGCCGCCGAGCCCGCGGCTGTGGACGGGTCCGCATCATGAGCGCGCCGCGGAAGCCTTGCTCGGCCAGACCGGCGGACCGGTGCTGGCGATCGGTCCCGCAGCCAACTGGCGCGGCAAACAGTGGCGCAGCGAACGCTTCGCCGCACTGGCCAAGCGACTGACCGCGCCGGAGGGAATCTTGCCCGGCGCGCGGATCGCGGTGATGGCGGCTTCTCACGAGCGGCCGCAGGCGGCGGCCGTGCTCGCTGCCGTGCCGCCCGCGCGCTGCCTCGACCTCGTCGGCCGGACCGATCTGCTGACCGCCGGCGCGGTGCTGCGCCGCTGCGCCCTGTTCGTCGGCAACGATACCGGGTTGATGCACATTGCCGCTGCCGCGGGGGTGCCGACCCTCGGCCTGTTCGGCCCCAGCCCGGTTGAAAAATATGCGCCGTGGGGTCGCCTGACCGCTGTTGCCCGCACCGCGGACCCGCCGGAAACGATGTTCCCGGACGGCTTCGATCATCTCACCACCGACACCTTGATGGACAGCCTTTCGGTCGCGATGGCCGAGTGCGCCGCCCGCGGATTGTGGTGTCGGGTCGCGAGCGCGGCGGCGTGAGTGATGCGGTGCCGCCGCGCCCTGGCGCAGCTCCTCGGTTGTCGGCGCTGGTTGTTGTTCATGATGAGGAGCGACAGCTCGCCGCCTGTCTCGAGCGGCTGGCCTTCGCCGACGAACTCGTGGTCGTCCTCGACCGCTGCAATGACAATTCCGGCGAGATCGCGTTGCGCTTCACCGATCGCGTGATCGCAGGGGCGTGGGAGCGGGAGGGCCCGAGGCGGCATGTCGGCATTGCGGCGTGCACCGGGGAATGGATTTTGGAGGTCGATGCCGACGAGCGCGTCGGCCCGGAACTCGCGGGCGAGATCCGCTCCGTCGTCGCCACGTCGGCGGCGGCATGGCATTTGATCCCGGTCGACAATTATATCGGGCGTCGGCTGGTGCGCTGGGGTTGGGGCGCCGCCTTCGGCAGGTCGGCCTATGCCGGGCTGTTCCGCAAGGACGCCAAGTGCTGGGGCAATCAGCGCGTGCATCCGCGGGTCACTCTGTCGGGTGTGCAGGGGGCTACGCTGTCGGCACGCCTCGTCCATCACGTCGATCGCAACATCTCCGATATGCTGCAGCGTCTCGACCGGTACACCACGGCGCGCGCCCGGGACCTGCGCGACAGCGGCGATATCGGCAGCTACCGGCGCAATCTGCGGCGGATTCCGACGCGCTTCTGGAAATGCTATGTCGCCCGCAAGGGCTATCGCGAGGGGCCGTACGGTTTCGTGATCGCCCTGTGTGCATCGCTGTATCCGATCCTGTCCCATCTGAAGGCGCGGCTCGACGAGGAATGATGGCGCGGGTGGTCTTGGCCGATGACGGCATCGCCTTCGATGGAGCGATGGCGCAGTCCTCGCCGCTCGGTGGCGCCGAGACTGCTTTCGTCGCGCTCGCCGAGGCATTCGCAGCACGCGGTCACGAGGTCGAGGCGCGCAGCCGCTGCCCGGCGCCGATCCGCCATAACGGGGTGTCATGGGCGCCGTTGGCGAACGGCGTGCCGCAGAATTGCGAACTTTATATCGGCAATCGCGGGCATCGGGTGATCGGCCTCGTGCCGCGGGCGCGTCGGCGCCTGTTCTGGCTGCACAATCCCGCCTTCTATTTGCGGAAGCCCCGCAATGTGTGGCGGCTGGCCTGGTATCGCCCGGTGTTGGTCGCGACCGGCGTTTATCACGCCGCCTCGGTCCCGCGCTGGCTCCCATGCGGCGGCCGCGCGATCATCCCCTACGGTGTTCTCGACCAATTTCGACGGGCCGTGCCGCGCCAGCCGCCGCCGCCGCGGGCATTGTTTACCTCGAACCCGCTGCGCGGCCTCGATTGGCTGCTGGACCTGTGGACGGCGCGGATCGCCCCGGCGGTGCCCGGGGCCGAATTGCACATCTATGCCGGCCCGACGGTTTATGGCGCCCGCGCGCCCCAGGCGGGCCGGATGGAGACGATCTTGGCCCGCGCCGAGGCGCTCGCTGCCGTCGGCGTGCGCCGCCATGCCCCGATCGGGCGGGCGGAGTTGAGCCAGGTGTTGGCGGGGGCGCGCGCAATGCTTTATCGCGGCGATCCCGGCGAGACCTTCTGCCTCGCTCTCGCCGAGGCCCAGGCGATGGGCGTGCCGGCAGTTATCACCCCGCTCGGTGCGGTTACCGAACGCGTGATCGAGGGCGTGAGCGGCCGCGTCGCGACCGACGATGAGGCCTTCGTCGAGGCCGCGATTGCCGTCCTGCGCGATGACGCGCTGTGGCAGCGCTGGCATATCGGCGCGCTGGCCTGCCAGCGCGGCTTGAGCTGGAACGCGGTGGCGGCGCGTTTCGAGGGGTTGATGGGGTGACCCGGCGCCTATTGCAGGCGATGGCCGGGGCACCGCATGGCGGGGCCGAGGTGTTTTTTCTGCGTCTCGCCGTGGCCTTGCAGCATGCCGGCGAACAGCAGCGCGTGCTGATCCGCCGTCACCCGCTGCGCGCGAAAGCATTGAATGAAGCCGGCATTTCGGTCGCGGAACTCGGCTTTCGCGGTCCGTTCGATCTTGCGACGAGGCTCGCCTTCCGGCGCGAGATCGTCGCCTGGAAGCCCGATCTCGTTCTCACCTGGATGAGCCGCGCCACACAACTATGTCCGCGCGGCGATTTCGTGCACGTTGCCCGCCTCGGAGGATATTACGATTTGCGTCATTACCGCCGCTGCGATCACCTGATAGGCAATACGCGGGCGATCGTGGCCTATGCCGTCGGCCGCGGCTGGCCCGCGGCGCGGGTGCATTATCTGCCCAATTTCGTGCCCGACTGCCGTATCCTCTCGCGATTGGCGCGCTGCGATCGTCGCGACCCTCCCGCCGCCCGGCCGCTCGCGCTGGCGCTCGGCCGCCTGCATCCGAACAAAGGGTTCGACATTCTGCTGCAAGCGCTCGCGCTCGTGCCCGAGGTGAATTTGTGGATCGCCGGGGAGGGGCCGTTGCGGGCCGAGCTGATGCGCCAAACGCAGCGCCTCGGCGTTGGCGAACGGGTGCGTTTCCTCGGATGGCGGGAGGATGTGGCGAACCTGCTGGCGCAAGCCGATCTCGTCGTCTGCTCGTCGCGTCACGAGCCGCTCGGCAATGTCGTCATCGAAGCCTGGGCGGCCGAAGTACCCGTGATCGCGCTCGCCAGCGATGGTCCGGCCGCGCTGATCGAGCACGGCGTCAGCGGATTGCTGGTGCCGCTTCCGGGCCAGAGGGACGGGGGTGCCGCAGGCTTGGCGCAGGCGATCTTGCGCCTTGCCGAAAGTCCCGATCTGCGCCGAAAGCTCGCGCGCGGCGGCCGGGAGGCCTATGAAGCCGGGTTCACCGAAGCCGCCGTTGTGGCGCGCTATCGGCGGTTTTTCGACGAGGTTACGGCCTGATGTGCGGCATCGCCGGCATCATGACGCGCAACGGCGGAACGCCGCCCGGCGCGCTCCTGCGCGCGATGGCTCCGGCCTTGGCGCATCGCGGCCCGGATGGCGACGGCCATTACCGATCCGGGGATGTCGGCATGGTGCAGACCCGGCTCGCGATCATCGATCTCGCGACCGGCGATCAGCCGATATACGAGCCGGGCGGCGCCGCGCTGATTGCCAATGGCGAAATCTACAATTACCTCGAATTAAGGCGCGGGTTTCCGGAAACCGTGTTTTCAACCCGCTCGGATTGCGAGCTTCCGCTGCACCTCTATCGCCGGCACGGGCTCGATTTCACGGCGCATTTGCGCGGCATGTACGCGATCGCGCTGCACGACCCGACGGCCGGCCGGCTGATCCTGGCCCGCGACCCGTTCGGCATAAAGCCGCTCTACTACGCCGAAACCTCCCGGTTCTTCGCCTTCGCCTCGGAGCCGGAGGTGCTGATCGCGGCCGGCATCGTCGCGCCGGAGCTGAACCGGGCCGCGCGCAACGAGCTGCTGCAGATGCAGTTCACCACGGGCCGCGAGACGATTTTTACCGGCATCCGCCGCGTCCTGCCCGGGGAGACGGTCGTGATCGGGCAGGGCCGGGTCGTCGAGCGCCGGCATCACGAGGCACTGCCCTCGGGGGGGCCGCTCGCTTCGGATGCCGAGGAAGCGCTCGAGCGGCTCGATTCTGCGCTGATCGACAGCGTGCGCCTTCACCAACGATCGGATGTGCCGTTTGCGATGTTCCTGTCCGGCGGTATCGATTCGACGGCATTGCTGGTCGCCATGGTGCAGCAGGCCGAGCAGCCGGTCATGGCGTTCACGGTCGGTTTCGACGATCGCGAGAGCGCGGACGAGCGCCCGGCGGCACGCGCCGTCACGCGCTCGCTCGGCGCCGAGCATGCCGAGATCGTGTTCGACGAGGCAGATTTCTGGGGATTGCTGCCCCAGGTGGCGGCGGCGGTCGACGATCCGGCCGCGGATTACGCCATGCTGCCGACCTACAAGCTCGCCGCCGCCGCTCGGCAGGCGGGGTACAAGGTCGTTCTCTCGGGTGAAGGCGGTGACGAGCTGTTCGGCGGCTACGGTCGCTACCGCAGCGTGATGCGGCCATGGTGGGCCGGCGGACGCATGCCCCGGGCGCGCGGCGTGCTGGACGGCCTCGGGGTGTTGCGCAGCGAGATCGCCGGCTGGCGCGACGGGATCGCGGCGGCGGAGGCCCGCAACGCCATCGGCGATCGCACCCGGCTGCAAGTCGCACAGGCCGTCGATTGCGCCGACTGGCTGCCGAATGACCTGCTTCTTAAGCTTGACCGCTGCCTGATGGCGTACGGGGCCGAGGGGCGCACGCCCTTTCTCGATCCCGTAGTCGCCAATCTCGCGCTGCGTTTGCCGGACGAGCTGAAAATCCAGCGCGGTCTCGGCAAATGGCTGTTGCGGCGCTGGCTGTCGGACCGGCTCCCCGAAGCGCAGCCGCTGGCCCGCAAGCGCGGCTTCACGGTGCCGGTCGGGCGCTGGATTGCCGCGCGGGCCGCAACGATCGGACCTCTGGTTGCGGCGTCGCCGGGGGTTCGGGAACTATGCGAACCGGGCGGCGTCGAACGGGTGTTCGCTGCTGCGGCCCAGAAGCGTCCCGGCCGCGCCGCCTGGAGCCTGCTGTTTTATGCCTTATGGCACCGCCGCCACATCGAGCAGTTTGAGCTGCCCCCGGACACGATTGCGGCGCTCAGCCGGTAGGGCCGCGGAGGCGCCCCAACCTGTTCCGCACCCGGATTGTCGGCGGGCATCGACGGCCGGTTGCGTGGCAGGTGGAAGAGGCTGGTTGGCGTGACAAGACAAGGCGAGGGTGGCTGATGGCACCAAGGCGAAACCCGCTCAACCTCAATTCGCTGCAACTGAAAACGCTGACGCTGCTGCAGGAGCTGGTGCGGGTCTCCGGCACGCCCGAAGGGGATGAGGCGCGCGAGACCGTTATCCGCACGCTACCCGATCCGCATGGCGATCATTTTCACCTTGGCGACGCGATCGTCGCCGCGCGCGACGCGACCGGGTTGCGGAACGCGGGGGTGTGGGCCGCGCTGCAGCGCAAGGGACTGGTGCGGCCGCATCCTCCGGACGGGGTGGTCCTGACCGCGTCCGGATGGGAGTACGATACCGGCCTGCGAGACGTGATCCTGCACCGCAGCGAGGATTGATCGCGGCCGCCCGTTTTACCAGCGGAACCGCCGTGCCACGCCGATCGGCTTCAACCCGGCGCGATCGAGTGCCGTGGAGACGCATTCGAGGTCGAGCGCCTGGTTGATGCCGCCGCCGAACTCGGCCGCATGGATGCCGCCCGCGATCAACAGGCTGTCGAGCCCGGCCGCCGCCGCGCCGGCAATGTCGGTACGCAAGCTGTCTCCGACGGTCAGGATGCGCGATGTGGATGCGACTTCGAGCCGGTCGAGGCAGCTGTCGTAGACCGAGCGGTGCGGCTTGCCATGCCACCTCACGCGGCCGCCGATGGTCTCGTAGTGCTGCGCCAGCGCGCCGGCGCACAGCGCCGGACGGCCGCCATGCATGACGACGAGATCGGGGTTGGCGCACACCATCGGCAGGTCGCGTCCCACCGCATGGCGCAAGATCGGATCATAATCCTCGATCGTGTCTTCCCAGCCGGCCGGGCCGGTGTTGAGGATGAAGTCGGCCGCGGCCGGGCTCTCGACAAAATCGAGATCCAGTCCCTCGCGTATCTCCATGTCGCGGTCGGAGCCGATATGCAAGCAGGCGCGGCCGAGCGCGTCATAGAACGGGTCTTCGCTGTCGCCGTCTCGGCCGCGGCCGAGCTTGGAGAGGTGCTGCCACGCCTCCTCGCCGGACGACATCACATCGTCATAGGCCGCCCGCGGCACTCCGATCGCGGCGATGCGGCGGATCACATCCTCGGCGCGGCGCGGCGCGTTCGACAGCAGCACGATCTGCTTTCCGGCCTCCTTGAGCGAGCGCAGGCATTCCAGCGCGCCTGGAAACGGCGCAACCCCGTCATGGATCACGCCCCACAGATCGACGATGAACCCGTCATAGCGCGGGACCAGCTCCTCCAGCCCGCGAATCAGCCGTACCGCCATCTGTCCACCCAGGTGATCCCGATCGGAGCGGGGACGTTACCATATCGCGACAGACAGGGCAGGTGAGGCCATGCGGTTCGGATTGTTCGGGGGAGCGCAGGCCCGGCGCGGGCTGCCGGCCGGAGACAGCGCCCGCGGCTACCACGATTTCATCGAATACAATGTCGAGGCGGAGGCGCTCGGACTGCACGGCAGCTTCTTGACCGAGCACCACTTCACGGCGATAGGCCAGGTGTCGGCAACGCTGCTGCTGCTGACTTGGATGGCCGCGCGCACGACCACGCTGCGGCTCGGCAGCGCCGTCATCGTGCTGCCCTGGCACAATCCGGTGCTGCTCGCCGAGCAGGCCGCCACTCTCGACCTGCTGTCGGGCGGGCGGCTCGATTTCGGCATCGGGAAAGGATACCGCCACAACGAATTTGCCGGCTTTCGCATGCCGCCGGAGGAGGCCGAGCCGCGCTTCGAGGAAGCGCTCGCGGTGCTGACCCGGGCCTTCGCCGCGGACGAGCCGTTCTCGCATCATGGCCGGTACTGGCAGTTCGATGACATCATGGTCGAGCCGCCGCCGGCCCAACACCCGCACCCGCCGTTCTGGATGGCCGCCGGCAGCCCGGCCTCGATCCGCAACTGCGCCCGCCGCGGCTACAATTTGCTGCTGGACCAGTTCGCCTCGCCGCAGCAGATCGGCGAGCGCATCGCCCTCTACCGCGCCGAACTCGAGGCGGGGGGCGTCCGGTACGACCCGATGCGGGTCGGGGTCGCGCGCAACTACTGGGTTGCAGACGATGCGGCGGAAACCGAAGCGGCGCTGCAGCGGCAGGCCCAGGCGCATGACCGTCTCGTCGCACTGTCGCGCGGCGCCGCCGGCCGACCCGCTTCGCATATTCTCGCCTATTCCGATGCGCCGGGAGCGCGCGAGCAGCATTCGCTGATCGGCACGCCGGACGCGATCGCGCGCAAGCTCGAAGAGCTGCGCGGCCAAGGGGTCGCCTATGTGCTGCTGAACGGTCAAGGCGCGTCGCGGCCGAACCTGCGCCGATTCGCCCGCGACCTGATGCCGGCCTTCGCCCTCGATTGAGACGGGGCAAGCGCCCGGTAACCGAGGCCGGGCGACTCCTTTCCGTCCCGGAGCATTGTGCCCGATACTGAAATAACGGCGCCGCAAGGACGGCGCGCCTCGACGGGCATGACGATGCTGGCGCTGCACCTCTCGGTGGTTTTGCTGCTGATCTTGTTGAACGGGGTGTTCGCAATGGCGGAGATCGCGCTGGTCTCGGCTCGGCGGGCGCGTCTGCAGCCGCTTGCTGCGGAAGGCATGCCGGGGGCCCAGGCGGCGATCGAGCTGAAGGACGACCCGTCGCGCCTGCTCGCCACCGTGCAGATCGGCATCACGCTGATCGCCGTATTATCCGGCACCTTCGGGGAGGCGACCCTCGGGGACCGTCTCGAACGCGCCCTCGCGGCGCAGCCCGGATTTGCCGCCCAATACGCGCATGCGATCAGCATGGCGGTCGTGGTGGTCGGCATCTCCTATTTTTCGCTGATACTGGGCGAACTGGCCCCGAAACGGGTGGCGCTCGTCAACCCGGAGCGCATTGCCGCCGCGCTCGGCCGCCTGATGCGCGGCCTGTCGCGGATCGGGGCGCCGATCGAGTGGCTGCTCAGCGCCTCGACCGACCTGATTTTGCGCTTGCTGCCGGTGCGCACGCGCCCGGATTCGCCGGTCACGGACGAGGAGATCGCCTTCATGCTGCGCGAAGGCGCGGCCAGCGGGCACATCCCGCGCGGCGAGACTGAGATCGTCGAGATGGCGCTAAGGCTCGGCGATCGCAATGTGGGCGCGGTGATGACCCCGCGTACCCGCATCGAATGGCTCGACCTCGACGATCCGGAGGAGGAGACGCGTCGGCATATCCGCGACAGCGCCTATTCGCGGTTCCCAGTCGTGCAGGGCGGCACGCAGCACGTTGCCGGTATCGTGCAGGTGAAGGACCTGCTGGCGGCGGCGCTGGCCGGCCAGGCCTTCGATATGCGTTCGGCGATACGGCCGGCGCTGTTCCTGCCGAACACGGTGAGCGTACTGCGCGCGCTTGAAGTGTTCAAAAGCTCGGGCGAGCCGATGGCGCTGGTGGTCGACGAATATGGCGACCTCGAAGGGCTGGTGACCCTGAATGACATTCTGGAAGCACTGGTCGGCGATATCCCCGGCGCTGGCGACACCGATCAGCGCGTCGTGCGGCGCGAGGACGGGACCTGGCTGATCGACGGCATGCTCGGCCTTGATGAACTGAAGCAGGTGCTCGGCGTCGCGCACCTGCCGGGCGAGGACGCCGATTTTCACACCCTCGGGGGCTATCTTATGGGCCGGCTCAATCGCGTACCGATGAAGGCCGACCGCATCGCCGCCGCCGGTTTCGGCTTCGAGATTGTCGAGATGGATGGCCGCCGGGTCGCCCGCGTTCTCGTCACGCCGGCGAAGGGCAAGACCCGCCGGGCATGAGCCCTGAAGGCACATCAGGATTTTCAGCATCGCCGATCGGTGGGGCTCGCCCGTTAAGTAGCCGGCCACTAAAGCATGATCGGTTCAAGTTGACCCGTCATTCCCGCGCAAGCGGGAATCCAGGAGCAAGCGCAGGTGGCATTAGACTCTGGGCCCTCGCTTTCGCGGGGGCGACGAAGTGTTTGTAGCAGAGAAGATCATGCTTTAGCCCCCGCTTTAGGCGGAATGACGCTGCCTGCTGCGGCGTTATCCGGGTCAAACAACCCCGGAGGCGACCCAAATGAAACTTCTTCTCTCCACTGTTGTCGCGCTGATGCTGGCGAGTGCGGTCCTGGTGCAACCGGCCGAGGCCCGGTGCTGGTGGAACGGCTATGTCATGCAGTGCTGGCATCCGCATCATTATGGATGGGGATGGCATCGCCATTCCTGGCATGGCGACTGGCGGCGTCACTATTGGCGCGGTTGAAAGCGGTCTCGTGACTTACGGCAGTTGCGCGCTGATCGGACGGCGCCGTCATCTATTGGCGGCGCCGTGTCCTCTTCGCGACAGACCCGGGTCGGTTCAGGTCAAGCCGCCGGGCGCCACAAGCGCAATAGCAGCGCATTGGCTACGACGGCAACCGACGAGAACGCCATCGCGATGCCGGCGATCATCGGGTTGAGCAGCCCGAGGCCAGCCAAAGGTATCCCGACCAGATTGTAGCAAAGTGCCCAGAACAGGTTCTGGCGGATCTTTGCCGCGGTGTGGCGGCTGATCGCAATGGCCTCGGCGATCAGTTGCGGGTCGGGCCGCATCAACGTGATCGCGGCGGCCTCAAGCGCGGCATCGGCACCGCCGCCCATGGCGATCCCGAGATCGGCTTGCGCCAATGCCGGGGCGTCGTTGACTCCGTCGCCGACCATTGCGACGCAGCGCCCCTCCTGCTGCAGCCGCTCGATCTCGTCCGCCTTGTCTTGCGGCAGGACCTCGGCGCGCACCCGAGCGATCCCGAGCGTGCCGGCTACTGCCCTGGCGACGCGGCGGTTGTCGCCGGTCAACAGCACCGTCTCGATCCCGGCCTGCTGCAGTCGTCGCACCGCCGATGCCGAAGTCGGGCGCAGGCGGTCCATTACCGCGATCAGGCCGAGCAGGCCCGGCTCGGGGTCGAGCGCGGCGACCCACATCACCGTCCGCCCCTGCTCTTCGAGCGCGCCGGCGCGATCGGCGAAGCGCAGCGGGATGCCGAGCTCAGTCATCAGCGAGCGGTTGCCGAGGGCGATGCGTCGGCCGTGGACGCGAGCCGTTACACCGCGGCCGGCGCGACTCTGGAACAGCGCCATCGGCGGCAGCTTGAGGCCGTGGGCCCGCTCCAGCACGGCACGGGCGAGTGGATGCTCGCTGCCGGTCTGGGCCGCGGCCGCGATCGCGAGAAGCTCGTCTTCGGCGATGTCGTTCGGCACGATCTCGCAGACGCTCGGCCGCCCTTCCGTGACGGTGCCGGTTTTGTCGAGCACGACGGTGTCGAGCCGTTGCGCCTGCTCCAGCGCCTTGGCATCGCGGATCAAAATGCCGGCCCGGGCCGCAATTCCGGTGCCCGCCATTAGTGCAGCGGGGGTTGCTAGGCCGAGCGCGCAGGGACACGCAATGACCAGAACGGCAATCGCCGACGCGAACCCGACGGCGGGGTCGCCTGCGCCCAGCGTCCAGCCGAGAAAGGCGAGCAAGGCGCAGCCCAGCACCACGGGTACAAACACGGCCGCGACGCGGTCCACGAGGCGTTGTACCGGCGCCTTCCGGGCCTGGGCGCCTTCGACCAGGGCGATGATGCGGGCCAGCAATGCCGTCTCGCCAACCGCGGTCGTCTCGACCCGGAGCAGCCCCGAGCCGTTTATCGAGCCGCCGACGACATTGTCGCCAGGGCCCTTGGGAACCGGCAGGCTCTCGCCGGTCAGCAGGCTTTCATCGAGCTGGCTTCGCCCGGACACCACCCGACCGTCGGTGGGAACCCGGTCGCCGGGCCGGATCACCGCAATGTCCCCGACCGCGACCGCGGCTACCGGCATGTCGAGTTCGGCGCCGTCGCGCTCGATCCGGGCGCGTTCGGGCCGCAGCGCGATCAGCGCGCGGATCGCGGCGCCGGCGGCGCGTCGGGTGCGCCGTTCCAGCCAGCGTCCGAACAGCACGACGGTGATGACGACCGCGGCCGCCTCGAAATAGGTCGGCGCCCCGAACCCGTAAGCGACGGTATAGACGCCGTCGAGAAAGGCGGCCGAGGTCCCGAGCGCAACCAGGAGATCCATGTTCCCGGTGCCGGCGCGCAGCGCCTTCCAGCTGCCGATGTAGAAGCGTGCGCCGATGACCAGCTGCACCGGAGCGGCCAGCAGCACGGCCGCCCAGTCGGGCAGGGCGACCCCAAGCATCGGCAGCAGCAGCGGCGCGGTCAGGACGGCAGAGGCCGCGACCTGCAGCAGTTCCGCAGTCTCGCGACGGCTCTCGGCCACTGCGCGGGTGCGCTCGCGGTCGGCGTCGCCGGTCAACGGCTCGACGCTGTAGCCGGCGTCTCGGACGGTGCCGACCAGCGCCGAGGGCCGCACCGCGCCGCCCAGGGTTTCAACCGATGCCTGCTCGGTCGCCAGATTGACCTCGGCGCCAATGACCCCCGGCACGGCCGCCAGCGCCGCTTCGACCCGCCCGACGCAGCTCGCGCAATGCAGGCCGCCGATCCTGAGCCGATGCTGCTCGTGCGGCACGCGGTAGCCCGCGGCTTCTATCGCCGCACTGAGCCGTTCCGGGTCAAGGGTGGCCGGGTCGTAGCGGATCTCGGCAAGCTCGCTGGCAAGATTGACGCTGGCCTCGACCCCGGGGAGCCGCTGCAGCGCAGCCTCGACCCGTCCGACGCAGCTGGCACAGGTCATGCCGTGCACTGCCAACCTCAGCAATGGGCTGCGATGCTCGGGCCGAGAAGCAACGGCAACGTCCATGGTTCTGTCCCGACAGGGGTGTCGCAGGACAAGTTTGGTGACGCACCGGGCGCGGGGCAAGTGCCGGCACCGCGAAGCCATGCTATCCTTCGAATGGAAGAACCTGACAGCCGGACCAACCGTCACGGAAAAAAGGGCAGCAACATGCGCGAGACCGCCTGGGGCATCCCGGCAGTCGTCGGACTCGGTCTGATGCTCGCAGCCGTTCCCGCGGCGGCACAGAGGCAGGGCGGCACGCTGCGGGTCTATCACCGCGACAGCCCCAGCAACATGTCGATCTACGAGGAGGGTACGATTTCGGTCGTGGCGCCGATGATGCCGGTCTTCAACAACCTTGTCGTGTTCGACCCCAAGGTGAAGGAGAACA
>Ga0213875_10000839_pt1 | contig 22757 bp, 20 predicted proteins | sample BarmaccomBMRX_R8_FD_160105 | JGI IMG/M metagenome (GOLD analysis project Ga0213875, IMG submission 160105) | Root-associated microbial communities from Barbacenia macrantha in rupestrian grasslands, the National Park of Serra do Cipo, Brazil - RX_R8 | ecosystem: Host-associated > Plants > Roots... | reverse complement strand
ATTGACGAAGATAGACATAGTCGTTTGCGAACAGGAAATCGTAATCGAGGACCGGCGCCTTTATGCCGAGCGTGACCAGTTGCTCCGGGTGCGAATACGGTAATGGTCGGAGGAAAACGCGGTCGAGAAAACTGAACACCGGCACGGCGATGCCCATCGCGAGAGCAACCACTGCCGCCGCGGTCCAGGCGAAGCTCCGGTTGTGGTGTAGATTGCGAACTGCATAGCGGAGATCGCGCGCTAGATCATCCAAGAAGATCGGTGCCGACACGGCGCGGGATGCTTCCATGACGCGGTCACGTTCCCGAAGTGGCGCCGTGCCGCCGCGCGCGCGATACGAAGTCCTGGACAGAATTCAACTCCCCGTATGAGAAACCCTGATCCCCCGCTTCGGCCGATCTCGAGGGCGCTGACAGCACATACACATTCCAATTCCCGCTCGGCTCAGTGATCTGCGCTCTGGTAAGCAGATCGAAGTGATCACCGTTCCATGAAAATGAGAGCCCAGATCCGCTCACTACCCCTGCCTTCTGGAATGCATAACCAGTGTAGGGGCACAAAGAGAGAAGAAAATCGCCGTGACCAGGAATTGAGAGCCAAACCAGCCCGCTCCTGAGCGACCGATCCGCAACCGTCAACGCCGCCGGAACCTCTGCTCCATTAACGCGCAGGGAGGGGTCGAAGATATGCAGAAGCACATCCGAGACCTCAAAGTCTCGAGGTTCAGCTTTGCTGGGAGCGTGAACCGGTTCGAACTCAACCTCAATGTAGTCCACTACCTTTTGACCCGTGGCGGGATTCTTCATCACGTCGATCGCGATAATCTGGCCGGATTGAAATGTCCCTGAGGGAAATTGCGGCGACGGAAGAGGGCGAAAGGTGGCCACATCCGGGACGTGATGGGGATGATACTCGTTGGGCAATTGGTCGGCGCGGAGGCTAAAGGGCCTAAACCGCAGCCGAGCCGTTGCGGTTTCGCCCTGCGGCTCCACTTCGAGATCATAGCCCCAATACGTTTGCGCTACCGGGTCTACGAACACCCGATGAAAGATATCCGGTCTGCCATCTTGTGCATCCGTATGTATTACGTCGGTTAGGCCTTGGAAGCTGACGTGCTGGTGGTCGGGCAACCAGGGTTCCAGCACATAGGTGGCGCTGAATTTCCAGCCGTCGCGGCAAAATGCGCCTGAGGCTCCCAGGACTCCATGCTGACAATACGCGGGTGTCGTCGCCAAAACAGTCAGTAGGAAGGCAAAGACGGTTTTGTTACTGGTCATCTCGAATGCTCCTTATTACGCGCGGTTTGATCTCGCTCACCGGTTGGAATTCTTTGAAAGTAAGAACGGCCGTTGGGTGGGTTAACGCTGCGTCAGAAGCGCGACCTCCGCCGACGGTCAAAGGCTGACGAAAGCTGTGGTCTGTGAGCGCTCCAATCAGGACAAAGAGAAGCGCCGCCAATGCTCCTATTGGCCAGGGAACAGAAACCCGCCGCAGAAAGTACCTCCGCCAAGATATCGATCTCGCAACTTTGGCTTCGTACGCCCGTAGCGTGCGCGCCGCGAGTTGCGGGGGGGGCTCCGGCGATTTTCTCTTAGCCTGTTCGAGCAAAGAGTTCAACTCGTTATCGTTTAGTGGACTCATCAGTTACTCCCTCTTCCCAGCTGCGTCGCGATATGACCCCGATACGGCGCGAGAAGGCGACGCAATCCTTCCCGCGCCCGATGGAGACGTGATTTGAGAGTGCCGACATCGGTCCCTAGAACCGCGGCGGCTTCGCCTAATGAGAGCTCTTCGAACTCGCACAGCACGATGGCTTCCCGCTGAAGAGGCGGCAAGGCGGAGATCGCCGCCTGCACCGCCTCACTCAGTTCCGCCGAAGCCAGAGAGTCGGCAGAGAGTACGAGGGTAGAGGCTGCATCGACCTCAGTCTCGGCATCCCATTCGACTTCACGGCCGCTCGCCTGCTGCTTCTGCCGCACCAGGTTCCTCAAGATGCCATACAGGTACTGTCGTAGCGTCCCCCGTTCCTTGTCGAATCTCGTGCGCCCCATCAGTCGGATGAAACATTCCTGCGTAAGATCTTCCGCAATTTCGACGGCGCTCGTAAGCCGATATGCAATTCGAAAGAGAGCCGCATGATGCGCTTCATAGAGCATTCGAAACGCCTCCGCGTCGCCTTTAATGGCTCGTGCCAGAAGCGCCATCTCATCTTGCTCTTCCATCCAAGCTCTACATACTATTCAACGGTGAGGCCAGAAAAGATACGCCCAGGAGGAAAAGAAATTTGACGACAGATCGGAGCGCCGGGATGCGAATTTCCGAAGCGCGCGGTGGTTCTAAGAAAAACATAGCCGGGCAAAAGACAAATCAGGCGACGTTAATTGTCTTAGTATTGACAGCGCAAGTGGGTACCGCAGACCGAGACACAGATGAGGTCGGACGACTTTACGACCGGTACGGAGCGGCGCTGCTGTTGTTTGCCTCGGCCTTAGGGGGAGATCGGACCAGAGCACAAGATGCCGTTCACCAGGTTTTCTTGAAGCTGATCGAAGGTGGCGGCATTCGGAAAGCGTCGGACCAGAAGGCGTTTCTGTTTACCTGTGTGCGCAATGCAGTCCTGAACGATGCGAAGCTCAGACGCCGAGACGCTACGTTTGAAGTCGATTCCCTTTGGTTTGACCCGCCTCAACGGGATTACCCCGCAGAGCGGCGCCTACGACTCGCACTTCAGGCGTTGCCGGAGGATCAACGTGAAGTGATCATTCTTCATGTATGGGGTGAACTGACTTTTGCCGAAATTGGAGAAATCTTGAGCACCAGCGCAAATACAGCAGCATCGCGCTATCGGTACGCACTCGCGAAGTTGCGGCGCTCGGTTTCTGAGAAGGAGGGATTCTGTGCAGGATTCAAATGACACGGATTTCGAAGAGTACTTGAAGAGCTTTTCGCCGGTGGCCCCACTTGCGCTGCCGCAAACGAAAAACGTGCGTTATAGATCTATCAGAGTCGCGGCAATTTCTGGGGCAATTGCAGCAGGGATGGCGATCGTGCTCACGGGGGTTGTCGTTTCGCACACCCGCACGGTACGAGGTGTTGAGCGTCAAAGCCTCGGAGCCGCGTCCGCGAAAGACCAGCCGCCTCTGCCGCCGCTGACGGTCCGCTCAGCTAATGGTTGGCTTGCGACTGCGCCGTCCATCGGAGCGGCACTGGACGACTTGGCCTTTCGTTCAAAGAACGCGCCTCCCCCGGCAGACAAGAAAAGCGCAATAGCAGTATTACGTGAGGAGAAGACGAGTTTATGAAGGTAACTTTGAATGCCGCTTTGATGCTTATTGCGGCTATTTCAACCGTGCTTGCCGCCCCCGCTGATCAGAACGACAACGCGGCGTTGCGGTACTGGGCTGCATTCTCGGAATTGCGGGATTCGGCCGTAACCGCCGAGCAGGCGAAGGAGCTTGGCGCAATAGTCGACGGGACAGCTCCCTATGACGATTCCAAATATCGGGAGTTAGTCGAGAAAAATCAGCTAGCTCTTGAAATTATGTCGAGAGGCACTCGTTTTACACAATGCGATTGGGGGCTAGATTACGATCTCGGCATGAACATGCCGGTCGAGTACGTGAGGGAAGCACTTACTCTGGGAAGGCTAAACGTGCTCTATACATTCCATTTGCTGAAAGGCGGGAATACGGAGGGCGTTGTGCAGTCGCTCACAGCCGGCCTGCGGTTTTCACACGATGTTGCCAACGGAGGAACGCTGTTAGCGACGATGGTGGCGAAAAGTCTGTTAAGCGATCACCTGAAAGCCATTGTTGAAGTTCTCCGGGTGGGCCAAGTAAGCGCAGATCAACGTTCGCGATTGCAGACCGCGGTGGGCGCATCGGGTTATGAGCTTGATTGGTCTTCGGCAGCAAGAAGGGACCTGGAACTCTTACGCCATGATTACGCGCGAACCCCTGAAGCCGCCGCTGCCCTGGATCGTGTCGAAGCAACTTATCTCGCAGCGGTTAGTAACGAATTCAGTGCGGCTTCAGCGGAGCTAACTCTTAAGACCATCCCAAAAGATCTCGCCAATGTGATTCCAAACCTCGAAGGCGTGCTGAAGCAGAAGCAAGATCTTTCGGATAGAATTCGTCAGACCCGCGCGGCCTTGCAATGATCAGTGTCGCACGTGACAACGCCGAACGGCGGATCAGACGTTGTGATTTCATCAGCTTCCTGTTTCGGGAAGGATCGATGCTTCTGATGAGGTATATTGTCGATGTTCGAGGCATCCGTTTATGCGCATCTATCGCGTCATCAAGCATCGTGTTCGTTCTCTAACCGGCAGTTCTCGCCTCGATTCAGATCTGCAGCGTGAAATCGAGCTTCACATCGAGCAACTTGCCAAGCAGCACATGCGAGAAGGCATGACCGAATCGGACGCGCTCTTCGCCGCGAGGCGCGAGTTCGGGTCGATGTCCGTTACTGCGGAGCAGTGCCGCGAAACGCGAAGAGTCAACTTCATCGAGGACCTGATGCGCGACCTTGCATTTGCTTTTCGAGCACTGGCGAAATCACCGGCCTTTACCGCGACTGCGCTCCTGTCGCTTGCGCTCGGAATCGGCGCCAATACCGCGATGTTTAGCTTCGTAGATGCGATCCTGATGCGCGCTCTGCCTGTAGCAGATCCGGAGCAGCTCGCAATATGCAATTGGCGCGCTGAGGGCTGGCCCAAGGTGGCCCATTCGCAGCACGGAACCGGCTACGCCGATCCAGGAGGGATCGCCGTTGCCGGCACATTTCCTTATCCTTTCTTTGCATCGCTAGGCAATCACAATCAGGCGTTCTCGTCGATATTCGGATTCGCTGCCGCGGGGCGTCCGAACTTGGTGGCCGGGAAACAAGCCTTCGTCGCAGAAGGCGAATATGTTTCCGGCAATTACTTCAACGCTCTCGGCGTGGCGCCGGCCGCGGGAAGACTGATCGGCAATGAAGACGATCTTCCCGCCAGCATCCCCGTCGCGGTAATCAGCTACCGCATGTGGCAGCAGCGCTTTGATGGCGCCGGAAATACGGCCGGGCAAATCATTCTTGTGAACCGCGAACCGTTCACCATCGCGGGCGTCGCCGCGCCGAACTTCTATGGTGTCGATTCGCGCAACACGCCCGATATTTATCTCCCCATCCATCTTGTGCCCTCGATCGAACCGCGAGCCGAGCGGCGCGACTGGATCCACGAGCGCAACAACTACTGGGTCGAAATCATGGGTCGTCTCCGTCCAGAGGTCGGATTGCGCCAGGCCGATGCCCTCATGGCCGGCCTGTATCATTCGTTTGTCACCGGCACTGCGAGAAACGACAACGAGCGCGCGAACCTTCCCCGGTTGTGGCTGCAGCCAGGCGGCTCGGGCACAGACTTCCTCCGGAGGACGTATGCCAAGCCTCTCTATGTTCTGTTCACGATGACCGGCCTTATACTGGCGATCGCCTGCTCGAACATAGCCAATCTGCTGCTCTCCCGCGCGACTGGGCGCCGGCGCGAAATTGCCGTAAGACTCAGTCTGGGGGCCGGGCGCGGGCGCATCATCCGCCAGCTTCTTACGGAGAATATTCTGCTGGCCTTCGCCGGTGGGCTCATCGGATTGTTCGTCGCGGCGCTTACGATTCGTTTCCTCGCGTGGTTGCTCGCGAATGGCCGCGAGACCTTCACCCTACACGCCGCAATCGATGGCCGGATTCTGCTATTCGCGTCATTGTTGTGCCTGACGGCTAGTCTGGTTTTCGGTTTGTTTCCGGCGCTTCAGGCCACTAAGGTAGATGTCGCGCCGACCCTCAAAGAGTCTCGCGCTGCCGAATTGCGTGTGCGCCGTTTCGGTTTGCCTTTTGGGTTCGGCCATGCGCTGGTCGCGGGACAGATCGCGCTTTCGCTATTACTGGTCATCGCAGATGGGCTGTTCGTGAGAACACTCGCCAACTTGCGCTCTGTGTCGATCGGCTTCAACGCGGAAAAACTTCTGGTCTTTGACCTTGATGCCAAGCGCGCTGGATACAACGAGCGCCGCGCCGCTGAGTTTTACGAAAGCCTGCGTCAGCGCCTCGAGGCTATACCTGGCGTGCGCGCGGCCACCATGAGCGACATGCCGCTCGCTTCGAACTCGTCGAATTCCGAGGGCATCGAGATTCCTGGAAAACCGGCACCTGCGGACCATCCGCTCTCGACTGATGACATGCTGGTCGGTCCGTCGTTTTTTGAAACCATGCAGATTCCGATTCTGCTCGGACGCGCGATCGGTGAGCAAGATACAGCAGACGCGCCACGGGTCGTCGTAGTGAACGAAGTCTTTGCAAAGAAATTCTTTTCCGGACGGGACGTACTAGGCAGGCACTTCACGCTGAACAACGACGTCCAGATCGTTGGCATAGCCCGTAACAGTGTCTTTTCGTCGCTCAAAGAGGAGATTCCGCCTGTCGTGTATCTGCCCTGGTCGCAGACGCGCTGGGTGCTTCCGGGCATGTACTATGAGCTCCGAACAGCCGGCGATCCGCTCTCGCTCGCGAACACGGTCCGTCAGGTCGTCCATCGAGCGGATCCGTCTATCCCGGTGGCGGACCTGACGACACAGGTACGCCACATTGACGGAACCATCTCGACCGAGCGCACATTTGCCGATCTCTGTACGTGGTTCGGCTCGTTGGCGCTGTTGATTGCGGCCATCGGAATATACGGCACGATGTCCTACGCTGTTGCCCGCCGCGCGAACGAGATCGGCATTCGCCTCGCACTCGGGGCGCAGCGGCGGACCGTCATGTGGATGGTCCAGCGCGAAGTGCTCATACTTGCCTCGATTGGCCTAGCCATCGGCTTGCTGATCGCATGGCAGACGGCGCGACTGATATCTTCATTCCTTTATGGCGTCGGCTCGAACGACTTCCTCGTTTTTGGCGCCTCGGCGGCGATCCTGACCATCTGTGCGTTGGCTGCCGCTTGTAGTCCCGCCTGGCGCGCGTCACACATCGACCCGATGCAAGCTTTACGAAACGAGTAGTCGTTCTCGACTCAGCTATGAACGGCTGAATCCCACCTTCGGGACGCCGCAGCGGCGCGCAGCCCGACCCGTCCACGACATACCGTGGAACCCGCCATGCAAGCTTTCGCCGCATGAATGGCTTCTGGAACGACATACGTTTCGGCCTGCGCATGTTTCGGGTCGAACCGGCCTTTGCCTTTCTGGCAGTGGCGGTTTTGGCGATCGGCACCGGCGCGACCACGGCCGTTTTCAGCCTGGTGGAGACACTGCTGTTACGTCCGCTCCCCGTGCGCCATCCCGATCGTCTAATACGGCTTTATGAGACCGAGGGAACGGCAAACGGCGGGTTTTCGACGAGCAACGTCTCGCCGAAGATCTATCTGGCGTGGAAGCGTTCGCATCCCTTGCTCGGCGACCTCGCAGCCGGCACGTTCCTTAGCGCGAATCTCACGGGCATCGATGCTCCGCAATTTGTAGGAGTAGGCACCGTCACACCCAATTTCTTCGACGTCATCGGTGTTGCGCCGACGCTCGGGCGAAGCTTCGCACCCGGCGAAGATCACAGCGGCAGTCACGTGTTGATTCTCAGCCACTCACTGTGGATCGAGCGATTCGCGGGCGATCCGCATGTTCTGGGGCGCAAGTTGCGACTGAACGGCGTTCCGTACACAGTCATCGGCGTGATGCCACCCCACTTCCGGCATCCCTACTATGTGGAGGCATGGATCCCGATTGTGCTGACCGATCCGGCTCGCATGGAGCAGCGCTTCCTATATGTTTCGGCGCGCATGCGCGCGGGCGTTACGCGCCAGCAACTGACCGCTTCGATCGACAGCTTCACCAAACGGCTGACAGCCGAAACGCGCGGAGCTCACCGCATCAGCGGAGCGATAGTGGCCGACCTGCAGGAAGGCCTTGCGCAGCGCGTGCGCTCAAAGATGATCGCGCTACTAAGCGCCGGTTGTCTCGTGCTGATTGTTGCGTGCGTGAACCTGTCGAATCTGTTCTTGGGCTATCTTTACCGCCGCCGTCACGAGTTCGCGGTGCGGCGATGCCTGGGTTCGAGCGCTTGGCGCCTGATGCAACAGAGCATGCTGCAAGCGGGCTGCATCGCCGTAATGGGTAGCCTCGCCGGGGTGAGCGTCGCTGGGTGGGCCGTTGAGTTGTTGGTTGCGATCTCGCCGATTGGCGCGCTGGGCTCGATGCGCGAATTTGATTACCGGATGCGGCTCGACATGCCGATGATGCTGTTTGCCTGCGCTCTCGCCGGAGTCGTGACCATTCTGCTCGGCGTGCTGCCGGCCTGGCGTTCGTCTCGTGTGGAGTCGGGTCAGGCTTTGCGAGGCGCGGGGCGCGGCGTCGTTTCAACACGCTCCGGGCGGCGCCTCGGTGGCGTTCTCATTGGCGTTGAGACAGCGCTTACGTTTGTGCTGATCGCGGCAACCGGCGTAATGGTGGGCAGCTTTCGGAATCTCAGCCGGCAGCCGCGCGGCATCTCGACCGATCACCGTGTCGAATTTCAGATCACGCTCGCTGCTCCCCGGTATGGCGATGAGCAACGGTACACGAACGTGGTTCGCTCCGCGCTGGACCGGCTGCAACAGGTCCCAGGAATTGTTGCCGCAGCCGCGACGAGCGTTGATCCATTTGAAGGGCAACGCGAGTTCGCGAGCTTCAGCGTGGAAGGCAAGCCCGCACCGGACCCGCCCGGCTACTACTATGCCTTTGATCGCCGCATCACGCCGAGTTTTTTCAAGGCCCAGGGCATTCCCCTGCTTTATGGGCGCGACTTCAGTTCTGCGGACCGGATGGATTCACCTGAAACCGTGATCATCAACAACTCAATGGCGCGTCGCTTCTGGCCGGGCGAAAGCGCTTTGGGCAAGCGTATTAAGGGCGGCCGTTCAGATTCCGCGCGGCCCTGGATGACCGTCGTCGGCGTGGTTGGAGATATTGCGGAATCGCAGGATGCTGATCTAGGCGAGGTGCGCCAGTCCTGGTACCGGCCCTTCTATCAGCAGCCTGCGCTCGAGGATTCGGCGCTAACCTTCGTTGTCAAATATCGCGGCGCGCCCGAGCAAGCGATACGCGCGGCACGGCAGATTTTCATGAGCATCGATCCCGATCTGGTTCTACATCATGTCGCAACATCGAGCCAGCTTGCAGGCGATACGCTGGCGACCGAGCGGCTTAGTGCAGAGTTGGTTGCGTTGTTCAGCACGGTCGGCTTACTGCTCGCCGGAATCGGATTGGCGGGCGTCACATCCATTGCGGTCGCAGAGCGAAATGTAGAAATGGGCCTAAGGATTGCGTTGGGCGCGCCCGCGTCGGCGCCGCTGGTCTTATTGCTGCGTGAGAACGCGGCGTGGGTCGCGACTGGCTTGGCGTCGGGCTGGGTTGCGAGCCTCGCGATTCCCACTCTGCTGGGCCACGTGTTCGCGAACGTTCCGAAGAATGGCGGGTTCACGCTGACCGTGGCGGCGCTGCTGCTATTTGGCGTTGCTGTCATGTCGACGTACATTCCGGCGCGGCGAACGCTGCATCTGGATCCCGGCGAGATCCTGCGCAGTCAGTGAGCGCGGACGGGATAATGCACATCGCACTTCCGAAACAGGGCGGGTCAACGTGATAAACGGGTCGGACGGAGTGACGGAAACAGAAGGGATCTCGTTAATGGCGTCAGCAGAAGTGCTGCGGCGAGCCCGCATGCGCAGCCGATCGCCGATGAAATCAACCCGCGACGCACGAAGGCAGTTGTGAGCTGCAACAGGGCCATGCCGCCGGCCATCGCGAGTAGTAACAAGGTTAAGTATGTGCGTGCCAGCGAGCGATCATACAACGTTTCCAGCGTTCCGGTTTGCTCCAGCGTCAAGAGATGGACGTCAGTATACGGCAAGGTGATCAGGTCGAATCGGTGAGTACTGTCGCTTATTACATCCTTTTGTCGACCTAACGCGCGGGGAACCACGCGTAACGGGCAACGTGTTCTGTGCGCAGCTATCCGCTCTCCATCAATTCTTTGAGGCGCAGATAACCGGCGCGGGTAACTGGGATCTGCGCGCCATCGGCGAGAACCGCGATGCGCGTGTCCTTCGTATACGGCTCGATCTTCGCGACGCGATCAAGATTCACGATGTAGGAGCGATGGACACGCACGAAGCGCGCTGGATCGAGCGTCGCCTGGAGGCTTGAAATGGTCTGCTGCTTTAGATATGACTTGCCGCCGCTGTGCAGCGCCACGTAGTCGTCCTGCGCCTCGGCGTAGTCAAGCTGGCCTATAGGGATGATGTGAACACGCGTGCCATCCTTCACGACAATGCGGCGCGGGTGCTGGCCGGGCGGCTGCGCGGCGGTTTTGAGCTCTGCCGAGTTCGGCTTCGGCGAGCGTTCACCCAGGCGGCGACGGACGCGCTCGAGCGCCGTACGGAATCGATCCAGATCGAAAGGCTTCAGAAGATAATCCACCGCAGCCGCATCGAAGGCCTTCATCGCGTACTGATCGTAGGCCGTGACAAACACGACGGCCACTTGATCGCCCACTAACTCCAAAACTTCAAAGCCATCGAGCTTCGGCATCTGCACGTCCAGGAACAGCAGATCCGGGTGATGCTCGGCAACTGCTTTGACCGCATCGAATCCGTTAGCGCATTCAGCGACGATTTCGACATCCGCATCGCTGCGCAGGTATTCGCGCAACACTTGCCGGGCGAGATCTTCATCGTCGACCAGCGCGCAACGGATGCTCATGCCTCCTCTACCTCCTCGGCGGACTCGCATGGTACGGACAGGACGGCGCGATACCGGTTTTGCTCGACGTGCACATCGAGCCGTGCGGCCTGTCCATAGCGCGCCTGCAGGCGCTTGCGCACGCTCGCAAGACCGAAACCGTTGCGGCGAATGGCGGGCGCCTCCGGATCGAACGGATTCTCGATCATGATGCTCATCCTGTCGCGCAGCCGCTTGCTTACGATCGCGATCTCTCCGCCCTCCGTCAATGTAGCGATTCCGTGCTTGATGGCGTTTTCGACCAGCGGCTGAACCAACAGCGGCGGCACCTCGACAGCCGCGCACACGGGATCGAAATCCTGGCTGATCCGCAGACGCGACCCGAAGCGCACTTGCTCGACGTCGAGATAGCTCCGGGTCAAGGCAAGTTCTTCGCCGAAGGGAATGCCGGCGCGCTCGCCGAGACGAAGGGACGCGCGTAGGAAATCCGATAAGCGAACGCACATCTCACGCGCTTTCGCCGGGTCCGTGGTGGTGAGGGCGCTGATTGAATTCAGGCTATTGAACAGAAAGTGCGGGTTGACCTGCGCCTTTAGGGCCTTGAGCTCGGATTCGCGCGAGAGTAGTTCGGCTTGCCGGGAGGAATCGATCGCAATGATCACGTAGTAGAGAGCGATGGCGAGCAGATAGATGAGGTCCACCATGCCGGCAAGCACGGGAGCGACGGAATGGAAGTGCACCGAAGTAGCGGGGATAATGCGGTTCAAGCCGACGGCCGCCGCATACGCGATGAGCATCACGAGTGTGGTAGCCCACATCGCTCCGACGATTTGATATGTCCAGATTTTCCAGCCGGGAGTCGTGCGCAAGGGGAGCGCGCGGCAAACATACCAGGGAGCGAGACAGATGCAGGCGAGCGCGAAGGTCGCGGGTACGGCAATGGCGACGCTCTCGGCAAATCGCATCCGGCCAGCGGCCGTGATCATCAGCGCGAGCATGACGCCCACGGGCGCCCACGGCGCGAGATAGAAGAGAAAGCCGTTCTTGGTGCGAAAGACAGGATGCATGATCCTGGCTAATCTTTTATCTCAATAGAGCCAAAGACGGCGGCGCCCGTGATGAACAAGCTTGGGCCATCGAAGCCGGGGGTTTTGTTAGCGAGGGTTTTGTCTTCGATGCTGCCGAAGATGCTTGGCGCGTGCACGGTGACGCGCCACGTTTCCGGTACGCGCAATTCGATCGACCCAAAGACGACATTGAGTTCGAGCGTCGCGGCATGCTCGGGCGAGACAATCTGGGATCGTCTCAGATCCAGATCGATGCTGCCGAAGACGCTATCGAGCTTTCCTCCGCGAAAATCCGCCGCTTCCACTTTGGCCTTGAGCGAACCGAACACGACTTCTTTTTTCAATATGTTGCTCGATTCGACGTCGGTCTTTTCGGTGAATCCGATGCGAATCCGGTTTTCGCCGCCCGGTTCGAAAACCTTGATGAGCGCGAGCGCGCCGACGGTCAGCAGAAGCAGCGAAATGAACCAGCTATCGTCGTGCGCTCGAACGTGAAGCACACCGAGGGTCACCAGAGTAAATAGCGTGCCGAAGCAGATCAGGATCGCCCCTGCCGCGCGGGCCGCGGGGCTGCAGGCGCTTACGAGTCTGCCCACGCCGACGACCACCAGAATTAAGGGCCAAACGGACCAGATACTGAACTCGGGCAGCAAGCCGAGATTGCTGAGAAACAGTAACGTCCCCGCGGTGATGAGCGCCACGGCAAAAAATAGGCGTGAAGCGGTCGAGCGCCGGCGGCGCCTGCGCCTCAACCTTCGCGCAGACAGATCCGGGATTTCGTTCCAGGACTCGTTATCGAAGTTGTCCGGCATGGCTTTCATCGTCGATGACGGATGGCTTTATCCGCCGGCCGCTCGCCGTGGCCGAGCAGATCTATCATTCCGACAAGGATCAGCGCGGCTGGCCAAAGATTCTGGATGCGATCGAGCGATAGCAGACCGACGAGGTCGCCGCCCACCAGCACGAAACCGGTGGCGATCAAAACGATGGCCAATCCGAAAGTTTCCCAATCTGTGTTTCGCGACGTGATCTCTTCTTTTTCCATATTGCGCCCCTCAATCCGATGCTAAGGTGGGTACGCTCGCGGATCACGTCCGAATCGGTGAACGCGGTGGATTTACCGGCGAATGCCGCCGAAGGAACGGTCAGAATATTAGCTTTACCCAAATCAAAGTCGGCATTCGACACCTTCACGGCTTCTGCGCAGTTACGAGCCGGTAAGACATCGGAACGTGCAGGCGTCCATCCGCCGCTGCGTAGCGTTTAGATTCGTCCTTCACTGCTGCTCGAATTTCCTGCTGCACGGCCGTGTCTTGCGCGCGGAGCCGTCCGCCAATGCGCGCCGTTCCCTGTAAAAAGGCAGTGAACAGATCGTCTTGCGACTGCAGTTGCCACGTCAACTGATGCGTGCTGAACGTTATGTGACCGAATCCGGCGGCCTCTAGAATTTTTCTGCATTCGTCGGGATCATTGAAACGAAAAAACAGCGGTCCTTCTGGCGGCTTCTTGGTTTGTTCTTCATAGGTCTCGAGTGCCCGCATGACAATGCCGATGCCTTGTGCTCCATCCCGAAGCCAATACGTGAAGGCGAATCGGCCACCCGGCGTCAGCACGCGATACGCCTCGTGAACTGCAAGTTCCGGGCGCGCAAAGTGCTGGATTCCAAAATTCATCGTGATCGCATCGAACGAATTGTTTGCGAAGTCTAGGCGCTCTGCGTTTCCGATTTCATAGCGGTCGATTTGGGGATAATGCGTTGCCGCAAATTCCATTGCGGCTGCGGAAAAGTCGAGAGCTGTTACGTCGGCGCCATGCTCGTGCGCCGCGGAGCCTATGTATCCGATGCCCGATGCAATATCGAGAACCTTTTTTCCGGATAGGTCATTCGCATGATTGCTGATTGCCCTAACCAAAGGTCTGGTCGTCTCCTGCATGAGCGGCCCGAAATAGTCGTGATAAGCGCGGATGACGGATTCCTCCTCCCACTGGTAGCGCTCATAGTTTTCAAATTCGCGCTCGTCATAGGGGCCACCGATGGTCGTGTTCGGGTCGGGCGGCGGACCGCCTTCGAACTTTTTCAGGTCGGCGAGACGCTCCAGCTTTTCAAACAGCTCCATCATTTTCTGAGTCTCACTCGGATCCCAGGTAGCCTCACACCAGGCGATCGTGCGATCTTGCGCCGGAGTTAGCTTCCACCCGATCCTCCTTTCCGTGTCGACGAGAAAGCAATGCACTCGCCACTCAGGCGGAACCTTATTCACAGGTACCGTGTAGACCTCCACTTTCATTTGCGCTTGCCGCCTTAAGATGTAGCTCACCTCCGGATCATCAATCTGCCGCTCGTCATCTAGAAAGAAGATGCGCTTCATCTTTCCGCCCTTGCGGATGAAGTCGGTAATTGCACGCTCGGTTTCCGATCCCCGCCAGAAGAAGCGAGCAAATGGAATGCTGGTTGCTCGTATCTCCGCGTGTTCGTAGGTTTCGAGTGTGGCTCGGTAGAAATTTCGGAATTTCTCTACGCTAGAAAGGTCAAATGTCTGGCGAGTAAAGATTTTTACGACGGTTTCAAAGTGCTCGTCCATATATGGGCCCAGCACCTTACTGATCTTGGGATCAAGCTTGGCCCTAAGCGCGCGTAGCTTCTCGAGCGGATCGATTTTCAAATCCGAACTTAGTTGCGTGATAGCGCTTTCCAGACGGTTCAGTTTTTCGCCCCGCACTTCGTTCAGATCTGATTCGACATCGTCGAGCCTTTCGATGTGGAGCACAGCCGATTCGAGAATCAGCGCGAGCGCGACGAGCGTCACTCCGGCGATATGACGCTTCATCCAGTCCGTCTCCCCGATTCCGGTGAGTTCGATGACGCCGAGAACCGCGACGGCAATGGGCGCGAGTTGTTTTGGGCTCGCCAGACGGTTCAAGAGTTTTAGAAATTGTTGCCGCATCGGATAAGTTGCTGGTCTGGTTATGACACATTCTAAGCATGGCCCGAGCGATATTTGTTGCGCTGCTCGCGTACGTCACGATGCTGCCGGTCTTGTTCGCGCAAACGCCTCGCGCCGGAGTGCTGTGGCAGAACATGCCCTTGATCGCGCTTTTGAATGGCGACTACACGGCGGATGTCACGGCGGAGAAGGCGGTAACTTACGGGGACACAGGGTTGGGTGCATTCGCGAATCTGGACGGCGAGATGGTGGCTGTCGACGGCAAAATATACCGCGTTAGGTCGGACGGCAAGGTGACCAGTGCGGCCGCAAACGATTTGCTTGCGTTCGCGCAGATGATTGCCTTCCATCCAGACCGCAAAATGCCAATTCCTCCAAACACCTCGTTGGACACGCTTGCCGCCGTGCTTTCCTCAGAGATGCCGGCACCCAACTCCTCGTATGGGATCCGGATTTCGGGTTCATTCGTATCCATAGATGCAAGAGCGCCGCATAGCCAGCACGAGCCTTTCCCCCCCTTCTGCGAAGTGCAAAAGAGCCAAGCCGTTTTCCACCTGCGCGGCGTCGAAGGAACCATGGTCGGATTCGCTGCCCCTGCGTACCTGTCAATTCTCGAGACCACCCCGTTTCATTTCCATTTCGTTGCCCGCGACCTTGCATCAGGCGGCCATGTGCTGGCGTTCCAAACGAAGAATGCAACCGCTGAATTGCAACTCGTTAATCGCATGCAAGTCGATTTTCCGCAGAGCGCTGGGTTTGCGAAGACGCCGCTCGCGCGCGTTATAACTTGTCCTTGATTCTTCGCTATAGCCGATAGTAGAAGAATGCCGTCAGCGAAGAACGTAGTCGCAATCACCGGAGCATCAAGCGGAATTGGCGCGGAATTCGCGCGGCGGTTGGCGCCGGAGCATGATTTGATCCTGATCGCGCGGCGTCTCGACCGCCTGGAGGAAATGCAAAGAACTCTTTCGGCGGCTCACGGTTCGCGCGTCGAAGTCGTTCAGGCTGACTTGGCGCAGGACGGCGACCTTGAGCGCGTAGCCACGCTCATTCAGGAAGAGATGCGGCTCGTTTTGCTGGTCAACAATGCGGGTTTCGGGACAAAAGGGCGATTCTGGGAGGCATCTCTCGAGGGCCAGGAAGCGATGCACAAGCTGCACGTCATGGCGACAATGCGGTTGAGCCGTGCCGCGCTCGAAAACCTCGTTCCACGGGACACCGGCGGCATCATTAACGTCTCATCCGTAGCTGCGTTCATTCGACGCGCCGGAACAGCAAGTTACGGCGCGACGAAGACATGGATCGCGGCGTTCACTGAGGGGTTATACGTCGAGTTGCGCAGCAGCCGCTCACAAGTTACTGTTCAGGCGTTGTGTCCCGGATTCACATATACCGAGTTTCACGATGTGGTGGGCATCGACAGGGAGCATGCTGCGCCGAAGGCGTTCTGGATGTCGGCTGAGGAGGTCGTGAATGCGTCGCTAGAGGGCTTACGCCGGCGAAAACTCTTCGTGATCCCAGGATGGAGATACCGGCTGTTGGTTTCGGTGCTGACCAAACTGCCGAGCGCAACGCGAATCGGTTTGGAAGTGGGCTTGGGCATGCGCGGGCGATCTATTCCGGCGCAAACCGAATCCGGCCGTATTGGCGCGCCGCGCGAGTAGACCTTCCGCGCTGGTCAGCTAGCCCGTCTAATTAATACCGGATCTCCGGGTTTCCGTTTCGCGATGATGCGCGCGCGGCGGAGCACTTCGCGCAGCCCCGCTAAGCTTCGATCCTGCTTCGCGATCTTGCGAATCCGTCGGTGCGCCAGCATGACTGCAGCGCGCAGCTCACGATGCGAAGTTTCGAGCTCGGCAATTCGTCGTGTGTGGCTCATGTTCTTGCCCCTGCCGTAGTCTTATCGGCTCCGAACTCGCGAACTTTAATGCGTATTTGAGCGTATTATTAGGTGAGGATCGGCCATGTATTGCAGCTCTTGTGGTACCCAGGCTTCCGAGACACATCGCTTCTGCACCCAATGTGGAACGTCATTCACTGGATCCGGTGCTAGCGCGCCGCCTCCTCTCCGACCTACCCGCGCGCTGACGCGTCCGCGGCAGGAAGCGAAAATTGCGGGAGTGTGCGCCGGCATCGCGCGCTATTTGTCGATCGATGTCACGCTCGTGCGCGTCATTATGGTCGTTCTAGCGTTGTGGCCGCCCGGTACTGGGCTCTTGCTCTACCTGGTGTGCTGGATCATAATGCCGCGGGATCCGCTTCTGCTACCACCGCCCGCGCCAAACTCCACATACACGGCGCCCGTACAGCTATAGCCCGGCGCGTTCGGCCGCGAAGACAATCTCGTAAGCAAGTAATCCGGGCGCGAGGCCTGTCAGCGCCCGAAGAAAATGGCTCGCGAGCCGCAGCAGCCTGCTTTCAGGGCGTAGAGGGATGACCCGTTCGAGCGGCATGATCGTGTTATGTCGCGCCGCTATCTTGTACCCGTGCTGCTCGAGTAACGTGCGCGCTGTCTTTGCCGTGAAGAAGCGCAGGTGTGACCAATCGAGAATGCCGCGGTCGTTGTAATGGAAGCGGCCGCACAGCATCATCAGGCGGACCGTTAAGTTGACGGCGTTCGGAACGGATAGGATAACGCGGCCACGAGGCGCGACGAGCGGTTTCACTTGCTGCAGCAGCTCTGCAGGATCGGGCACGTGTTCCAAAACATCGCGAAGCACAACGCGATCGAACTGTTGCCCAGAAACGGCGAACTCGGGTACCGCATGTCGCGCATCAACGTTCAGGACGCGCTGCCCTCGTCCTATCAGCCGCTCGAAATAGTAATCCGCAGAGTAGAGGCTTCGCTTGGTCGCGTATGGAACGAAATACTCTTGAAACTCGGGGTAGGCCCGGACAGATCGGGCAGTTGCGACGTACCGGTACACCGAACGCAGAATCGCTCTAGCGTATTTCAGCCCGTTAACGTAACAGATCTCGTCACCGTAGAAAGTCGGGATCGGCACTTCAGCAATCCGGAAATTCTGATGGTGCAGTTTGATGATGATCTCGCTGTCGAAGTGAAAATCGTCGGTGAGGTGGTCGAGGTTGATCTGCGCGAGCGCGTGAACGTTGTAAGCGCGAAAGCCGCTATGAAACTCCGTGAGATTGAGACCGAGCGCGCGATTTTCGATCGCGGTGAGCATGCGATTACCGACGTATTTATAAAACGGCATGCCGCCCTTTAGCGGACCGCCGAAATCCTTCATCATGCGCGATCCGAAGACCGCGTCAGCCTCTCCGCGCACGAGTGGCGCATACATATGAGACAGCAGCTCGGGCGCGTACTGGCCGTCGCCGTGCAGCAGTACCACTATGTCGAAGCCTTGCTCGATAAAGTACTGGTAACCGGCCTTCTGATTACCGCCATAGCCGAGGTTCCTGCGGTTCCTGAGGACCTGTAACTTTGGCAGGTTGGAAATGGCCTGAATGCCGACCGCCAATTCGTAGGTCGCATCCTGGCTGGCATCGTCGAATACGATCACCTGCTCCACGTTTCGCCACACTTCAGGCGTGATGCGCTTAAGAACTTTTGTGATCGTTGTCAGCGCATTGTAGGTCACGATGAAGATGCCGATACGTTTGCCGCGACTGGCCGCACGTTCAGGAGTTTCTTCGAGCGCGCTTTGCCGGAACTGCGGCAATGGATCGAAGGGAAGCGGCAGGGCGTCCCGTTTTGGAACTACCGGAGATACTGCAGGTGAGGCACTCATGACGGGAACGCAGGCCGCGTTGACCTGTCCCGGTCTGATCGTAACACCGCTACGAGCGGTTCGGACGTCCGGTTCTAATTAAACGTTGTTAAGCGAAGATCACGCGAGTTTGAGCCAGCGCCACGTGTAGAAGCGCCGGTAACATCGCAGGCAGCGCGACGGCGAAGCTTGCAGTAACAGCATCGGGACGTCGGTAAGGCGCAAATGCGATCGTTTCACGTTCCTCGATAAGCACCAGGGACACATATGAGTTTCTCTTAGATTGAGTGGCCGCGTGCTGCCGGCCTTCAGGGTCGGTTTTATCCGCTGCTGGTGTAGATAGAGGCAATACTTAAAACGATCATGACGACGGCGGTGGTCCACGCAACGACGTTTTGCCACGGTTTGTTCTTGTAGGCTCCCATGAGACGTGGCCTGTTAATAAGCCGCAGCATGTAGATCAACACGAACGGCAGAAGCATCCCGTTTGCTACTTGCGAGTAGAAGATGAATTTGAGGAGCGGAAGATGCGGGATCATGACGACCGCCGCGCCGCCGCCGATCAGGAGCGAATAGAGCCAATAGAAAACCGGGGCTTCGGAAAAACGGCGGTCCACTCCCGACTCGAACCCCAATCCTTCACAGATGTTGTACGACGTTGCGAGCGGGAGGATGGCGGCCGAAAGGAGGGCGGCGTTGATGAGGCCAATCGCGAACAGCAAGCTCGCGTACTTGCCGGCAAAAGGCCGTAGCGCCAGCGCGGCCTGCGCCACATCAGTGATTTCGGGATGATGCGAATGGTAAATAGTAGCCCCGCAAGCGACGACGATAAAGAACGCGACCACATCGGTGACAATGCAGCCGATGATCACGTCCAAGCGCGAGATGTGGTAATTGCGTCTATCGATTCCTTTCTCAACAACTGCCGCTTGTAAGTAAAACTGCATCCACGGAGTAATCGTTGTTCCGACAAGTCCAATTACTGCCAGCAAGTATTCAGAACGGGTCGACAATGTGGGGAGCACCATCTGCTTGAGCGCAAGATGCCAGTCCGGCTTTGCGAGAAAAGCCGATATCGGATACGCGAAATAGATGAGTGAAAAGAGCAGCAGAATCTTTTCGACGGGTTTGTAGCGCCCCCTAACAATAAGGCTCCAAACCGCCAGCGCGCCAATGGGTACCACGATGTACTTACTGGCCCCGAAAATCCCCATTCCCGATGCCAGACCGGCGAACTCCGAAACGATATTGAAGAAATCAGCCAGGCCGAGCACGATCATGGTGAAGAATGTTGCGCGTAGGCCGAACTCTTCACGGATCAGATCGGACAGACCTTTACCGGTGACGGCTCCCATGCGTGCCGCCATTTCTTGTACGACAATCAGGGAAATGGTAACGGGGATCAGCGTCCAGAGAAGCTGATAGCCGAATTCGGCGCCTGCTTGCGAGTAGACCAGGATCCCGCCGGGATCGTTGTCGACATTAGCGGTGATGAACCCTGGACCGAGAACTACAAAAAAGGCGAGAAAACGAGCGCCGAGAAGGCCTAGAAACGGTTTTCTACGGAGGGCGCTCGGCGTCATGGGATCGACAGTTGGTCTACATCTTACTTACAAGTTCATTCTCGCGAGCCGTTAACTCATTGCTGCGCTGAAGGCGCGCTCTTAGGAGGGCTTGTATATTGATTCAACCAATCAATAACAGTCGCGTACCAGATCTGACTGTTTTGCGGTTTCAGGACCCAGTGGCCTTCGTCCGGAAATTGCACAAGCTTGGACGGCACTTTCATCTCTTGCAATGCGGTAAATAATTGCTCGCCTTGGCCGATGGGGACCCGGTAATCTAGCTCGCCGTGAGTCACTAACGTTGGGGTCTTGAAGTTCTTGACAAAGTAACTCGGCGACCATTTATCGTATAGCTCCGGGTTTTCCCACGGAAAGCCTTGAAACTCCCACTTAGGAAACCACAGCTCCTCCGTTGTGCCGGCTTCGCTGCGCAGATCGTAGACTCCGTCGTGCGAGACGAGCGCCTTGTAACGGTCGGTATGCCCGAGAATCCAATCGATCATGTAACCGCCATACGAACCGCCAGCCGCCACCATGCGGTCTTTGTCTACGTACGGAAGATTTCCAACATAATCAGTGGTCGTCATGATGTCGTCATAAGCACGGCCGCCCCAATCGCCGTTCACAGCGTCCGTAAATGCCTGGCCATAACCGACGGAACCATGAGGGTTCGGCATGATGACGACATAGCCCGCGCTCGCGAATATCTGCGCGTTCCAACGGTATGTCCAGCTTTCGCCCCAATCGCCCTCCGGTCCGCCGTGAATCAGGAGCACAACCGGATACTTCGCGGATGCGCTCCAACCCGGCGGTTTGACGATAAAGCTTTCGATCTTCGCTCCTTCTGCGCCATCAACGGAAATGTTTTCGAGCGCGGTGAGCTGATATTGATCGAGCAGTGCATCATTTAGGTGCGTGAGTGAGGCACCTGTACCGCCTTTTGATGTCGCTTTATTGATTTCGACCGGCCGCGATCCGCTTTGATCGCAATAGATCATGGTTTTGTTGTCGGAAGTGAACTGGACATTGCTGATGGATGTCGGTCCCTGCGCGATAGTGCGGATCGCGCCGCCTGTAGGCGCGATCATCATCAGGGGCACGGTGCCGCGATCGTCAATGGTGAAGAAGATCCGCTTCGAGTCCGGCGACCACACGTAGCTCTCGACCCAGCGATCAAGTGAATCCGTAAGGCTGTTTGCCTTGCCCGATTCCATTTCCATCACCGCCAAACGCCATTGGTCGCTTTCGTATCCGGCGCGAAGCTGAGTTCGGTACGCGAGGTATTTCCCATCCGGGGAATAAAGAGGTCCTGCATCGGCCCCGGGATTGGTCGTCAGGCGCTTCGCCGCGCCGCCCGCTACCGGAACGGAAAACAAATCGCAATTTGTGCTCGTTGCCGGATCGGGATCGGTGTTGCCCGTATACGTAACCTGCGTACTATCGGGCGAGAACACGTACGGCTCCGGACCGCCCAATGAGAAAGGCGGCGTGTTCAGGTCGCCAGGCGTCAGGTCACGAATTTTGCCCGATCCGTCCGCAGCCGCAATCAGAATATGCGTGCGGCGTGTTCCCTCGTATTCTGTCCAATGCCGATAGAGCAGCGATGTGTAGCTGCGCACGTGTGTTTTTGACGCGGCTTCGGCATCGAGCTTGGATTTGTTGCATGCGGGATCGTATTCTACGCCGGGAGCGGCGCTTGGCGCTTGACAACCGGGAAACACAGCGCTCGTGAAAATGATGAGTTTGCCGTCGGGCGATACGGTTTCGCCGTCCGCTTCAGTGACCAGATTCGTAACTTGCTTCGCATCATGTCCGGCGGTGTCCATTGACCAAACTTGCGTCCCGCTGCTGCGATTCGAGATGAACAAGATGCGCTTCGAATCGGGCGTCCAGCGAGGGCGCATGTTCGACGTACCGTCGTTTGTGAGCTGCACAGGTGCGCCGCCGTCTACCGGAACCAAATAAATTTGGGCCGGCTTCGTGTTGTTGGGAAGATCGACTGTTTGAACGGTGAATGCGACGAGTTTGCCGTCCGGCGAAAGCTGCGGGTCGTCGATGCGCCGGATTTGCATCATCGCGTCGAATGTAAACGGAGCCTTTGCCGCCGAAAATGCGGATACCGTCGGTGCAATCGCGAGCAGCACAAACCGGGCGATCATTCGCATGCCCTCTCATTCTAGCGGCGGTACCGCGCTGACCTGCTAAGTTTGTAGCGAATCGATGATTCGAGACTTTCGGGGTGTGCAACCGCGCATCGCAGCATCCGCTTATATCGACGTAAGCGCGCAGATCATCGGCGATGTTGTAATCGGCGAACGGTCCAGCGTCTGGCCGAATACGTCGATCCGCGGCGACGTGAATTTCATCCGCATAGGGGACGAGACGAGTATCCAAGACAACTCTGTTCTGCACGTCGACCGCGAAGTGTTTCCATGCATCGTGGGCAATCGTGTAACGGTGGGCCATTCGGTTGTGCTGCACGGGTGCGAGATTCAAGATGACGCGCTGATCGGCATCGGCGCCATCGTACTAAATGGCGCAAAAATCGGAGTAGGCGCGATCGTTGCGGCGGGCGCTTTGGTTCCCGAAGGTATGGACGTGCCCGCCAATACAGTCGTGATGGGCGCGCCGGCGAAAGTGTGCCGGGAGGTGACCGCTAATGAGAGATCGCGTTTCCAAAAGAATTATCAAGCGTATGTTTCGCTGGCAGCTA
>Ga0213875_10000838_pt1 | contig 22821 bp, 26 predicted proteins | sample BarmaccomBMRX_R8_FD_160105 | JGI IMG/M metagenome (GOLD analysis project Ga0213875, IMG submission 160105) | Root-associated microbial communities from Barbacenia macrantha in rupestrian grasslands, the National Park of Serra do Cipo, Brazil - RX_R8 | ecosystem: Host-associated > Plants > Roots... | reverse complement strand
GCGCTCGATCTGACGGCGTCAGAGGTATTCGCGCACCCCGAACGGCTGCTCGATGTGGCGGAGCAGCAGCGGGTCGCCACGATGCTGTCACGCCTCCTGGCACACGAGCCGCTTAGCCGCATCACCGGACGGCGCGAATTCTGGGGACTCGAGTTCGAGTTGTCGGCCGACACGCTCGATCCGCGCCCGGACACCGAAACTTTGGTCCAGGCGGTTCTCGACCACCTGGCCGACCGGAGCCACGACTATCGCTTTCTCGATCTTGGGACCGGTTCGGGGTGTCTTCTGCTGGCGCTGTTGTCGGAATACCCGAACGCCTCGGGGATCGGCATCGATGTGGCGCCCGGCGCGGCATGCACCGCCCGCGACAATGCCGAGCGTCTCGCTCTGGGTGGGCGCGCCGCCTTTGCGGTGGGAGATTGGGTTGACGCGGTCGCCGGCGAATTCGATGCGGTGGTCGCCAACCCACCCTATATCGCCACGGCCACAATGGCCGGGCTGCCCGTCGAGGTCAGGGAATACGATCCGCGGCGCGCACTCGATGGCGGCGATGACGGAGTGACGCCCTATCGTCGGATCGCCGCTGGCCTCATGCGGCTGCTGGGGCGCGGCGGGGTGGCAGCGGTAGAGATCGGCTCTACCCAGGCAGAAGCCGTCGCGGCGATTTTCGCCGCGATGGGGCTCCGCATCGAGCCGGTACTGTTCGATCTCGCTGGTCTGCCGCGTTGCATCGTCGCGCGGCGATAATCGTGCGGGCTGTCGGGGCCGGGGCAAAAAAATGTTGGAATGCCGGCCCCGCGCGTCTAACTTGATGCGGCTCGGAGCCTGCGCGTTCGCAAAATTGAAACGCGCTATTGGCCAATCGCCTCGCGCAGCAAGGCGATTACGCTCCTCGGGCCTTTAAGGTCCGCGTATCCACCGCAATCAGACAGGTGTCATGAGGCCAGGACAAAACAAGCGATCACGCGGCCGTAACGGCGGCGGTGGCGGAGGTGGGGGTGGCGGCGGCGGTCCGCACCATAACAACAACCGTCCGCGGATGCCGCATCGCATCCAGACGTTCGACAGCAACGGCCCGAGCGTAAAGATTCGCGGCAATGCCTATCAGGTTTTCGAGCGCTATATCGCCCTGGCGCGTGAGGCTCAGGCCGCCGGCGATCGGGTCTCGGCGGAAAACCTTTATCAGCACGCCGAGCATTATTTCCGCGTGATGAATGCACAGGGCGAGGGCCAGGGGCACGGCCCACCGCGGCCGACCACGCCGGCCGATCTCGAAATGGCCGCCGATGGGGATATGCGCGAATCCGAAGAAGACGGACAGGGGCAGGCGCAAGTACAGCAGCCGCAACCGCCGCAGCAACCCGAGCCGGAACCGGAACCGATCGGCGACGATCATTCGCAGAATTATTAGACTGGCTCTGCAGCGGTTTATACAGGCGCCGCGGCTATTGAGCCGAAAAGGCCGCCGCAATCAAACGATGGCCGTCGTGATTTCAGGCGAGGGCTGGAGTGCGGCGCGCGGACGGAGACGGCAGGCCGAGCACCCGGTTCAGTGCTTCAAGACGGCGTTGCACAGCTTCGCCGCCGAACAGGTGGCCGTCGGGCATGTCGAGCGTTACGGTGTTGTGCCGGCGTGTCAGCCTGACTTGATCCAGCAAGTCGAGAGCGCCGCCACATAGCGTGTAGGCGAGGCGCAGGGCCAGTCCCAGCGCGCGTGCTTCGTTGGCCGCCGCATCGTCGATCAGCGGGCGGGTCGGCATGGTCACCGGATCGTCGATATTGCCACCATAGCGGGCGTGCAGGGCACGCGCGATAAACACCCGCTCCGGATGCGACAGCTGCGCCACCGGCATGCTGAGGCTGCGCCGAAACGCGTGTTCGGCGCGGTAGTCCGGGTGCTCGCTCCACGCGAAGTCGCTCAGCCAGCAGACCGCGCCGTGCAGCCGCCGCGAATCCTCTTTTAAGCCAGGAAAGGCTGGCGCTATCCAGCGTTGCAGGCGTTCGCCGTCGCGCCACCGACTCTGGGTTGCGGCGATGCCTTCGCAAGCCGCGATCAAAGCGTCGTGCCCCTGATCGTTGGGCAATAAACCGTAAGCGTAGCCCTCGCGCAGTCCAAACGCGGAAAAAACCACGTGTTCCGGTTTTGCGGCCGCGATCAGCCGCGCCAGGATCAGGGCGGCAAGCGGCACCAGTTCGAGCCGCTTGCGACTGATCCCGGTGACCCGGTCCAACGAGCGGCGCGACTGGCCCGATATGATGCCCAGGAACGCTTCGGCGGCGCGCCGCGGGATCGTGTATTCGTGGATGATGTGCAGCGGGTAGTTGTCGTGCTCCATATGAAGGCGCGCGAGCGCACGCCACGCACCGCCCACCAGATAAAGCGATTTGCCGGCGCATCGACGCAACAGGCCCACGCCATCGATCGCCCGCTCGATCGCCGCCAGTACGGCGCGTCGGTTATCGCCCAGCTCCGCGAGGCGCAGCGCGCCGATCGGCAGGCTGACGCCGGTGCCGATCTGCTCCCGGGCCGCTGAGTTGACCGGGATCAGCTCGACACTGCCGCCGCCAAGATCGCCGACGATGCCATCAAGCCGCCGCATACCGGCGAGCACACCAGACGCCGACAAACGGGCTTCCTCCGCGCCGGGGATGATCTGAACCGGAATGCCGCAGAGCCGTTCAGCATCACGCGCGAATTTGCCGCCATCGCTGGCGTCACGCACCGCCGAGGTCGCGATGATCGCCAGGTGATCGACCTTGAGGGCTCGTGCCAGGGCGACGAACCTCTGCAGGTTAGGCAGTGCGAGAGTGACGCCTTCCGGGTTGAGCTTTCCGGTGGTCGCGATATTGCGGCCGAGGGCGCCCGTTACCTTTTCGTTGAGCAATGGCACGAGGGTCGTACCCAGGCTCTCGAAGACAACGAGGCGCAGCGAATTCGACCCGACATCGATCACCGCGATCCGGTTCGCCGGACCCGGAGGATTCATGTCGGGCATGCGATCGCTCGGACCGGGATCAGCGCGCCACCAATCGTGGCTGTCGGCGCCGCAGCGCCTTGCCGCGTCCGGACAGGCTGGGGTTGGTCATGAAGTAGGTGTGGGCGGAAAATCCGTCCTCCTTGGTCGCTGCCCTGGTGTACGTCCCATCCGCCGCCAAGTTCCAGCTCTGCAGATTGTCGCGCAGGTTGGCGACCATGATCTCGTCGACAATCTGGCGGTGCACGGTTTCGTTTTCGATCGGCACCAGCGCCTCGACACGGCCATCGAAGTTGCGCGGCATCCAGTCCGCTGAGCTGATGAACACCAGCGCCTGGTCGGATGGCAAGCGATTGCCGTTACCGAAGCAGACGATCCGCCCGTGTTCGAGGAACCGGCCGATCAGGCTCTTGACGCGGATGTTTTCAGACAGACCCGGCACGCCCGACCGCAGACAGCAGATGCCGCGCACCACCAGGTCAATCTTCACCCCGGCCTGCGATGCCCGGTACAGGAAATCGATCACCGTGCCGTCGACCAGCTGGTTCATCTTGGCCCATATCTGCGCCGGCTTGCCGGCGGCCGCATTGGCGATCTCGGCCTCGATCAATTCAATGAGTCGCGTGCGCAGATTGACCGGCGATACCGCGATCTTTTCCAGGGTCGCCGGGCGCGCATAGCCGGTCATGAAGTTGAACAGCCGGGCGGCGTCGCGGCACAGCGCCGGGTCGCAGGTGAAGAACGACAGGTCGGTGTAAACCTTGGCCGTATAGGGATGGTAGTTGCCGGTGCCAAAATGCACGTAGGAGCGCAATTCGCCGCCCTCGCGCCGTACCACCAGCGACACCTTGGCGTGCGTCTTCAATTGCAGGAAGCCATAGACAACCTGCACGCCGGCGCGCTCCAGTTCGTGCGCCCAGCGGATGTTCGCCTCTTCGTCGAAGCGGGCCTTGAGCTCGATCATCGCAGTGACCGATTTGCCCGCCTCGGCCGCGAGCGCCAGCTCACGCACGATTGGGCTGTCCTCGCTGGTGCGGTACAGGGTCTGCTTGATCGCGACCACCGCCGGGTCACGCGCCGCCTGCCGCAGAAACTGCACGACGACATCAAAGCTCTCATAGGGGTGGTGGACGACGATGTCCTTCTGCTGGATCGCCGCGAAACAATCGCCCCCGAAATCGCGGATACGTTCGGGGAAACGAGGGATGTAGGGGCTGAACATCAGCTCCGGCCGCTCGCCGGTAATCAGCTTCGAGGTGACGTCGAGGCCGAGAATGCCCTGGGTTGCAAAGACGTCGCCATCACCGACGTCGAGCTTTCCGCTGAGGAAATTGCGCAGGTCGGCCGGCATCCGCGCATCCACGGCCAGGTGGATCACATGGCCGCGGCGGCGACGCTTCAGCGCCGTTTCAAACAGCCGCACCAGGTCTTCAGCTTCTTCCTCGATTTCGATATCGCTGTCGCGCAGGACCCGGAACACGCCCTGCGTGATTACGGTGAACCCGGGAAACAGCTGATCGAGAAACAATCCGATCATCTGTTCGACCGGTAGAAAGCGGATGCGATCGCCGGGCAGCCGGATAAAGCGGCTGATCGAGGCCGGAATTAGGATCAGCGCCTGCAATCTGACGGCGTCGCTGACCCGCTCGATCTGCAGCGCCAGCCCGAAGCCGCGATTGGCGACAAACGGAAACGGGTGGGCAGGGTCGAGCGCCAACGGTGTCAGGACCGGGAAAATATCCGCCATGAACTGCTGCTGCAGCGCCGTGCGGTCGCCCGGCTCGAGATCGGTTATCTCGACGACAGTGATGCCGGCCTCGGCCAGTTCCCGCCGCAACGCGAGCCAGATGACCTGTTGCCCCTCCATCAATGCGCCGGCACGCTCGCGGATCGCATCGAGCTGCTGCGACGGGGTGAGGCCATCCTGGCTCTGCGTCTCGATGCCGGCGAGTTCCTGCCCCTTCAGACCGGCGACCCGCACCATGTAGAATTCGTCGAGGTTGTTTGCCGAAATCGACAGAAAGCGCAGCCGCTCCAGCAGCGGGTAGCGCAGATTCTCGGCTTCCGCGAGCACCCGCTCGTTAAAGGCCAGCCATGACAGCTCGCGATTAATGAACCGTGCGGGTGAAGGCGGGTTCTCCGGGTGCAGATCGAGTACCGCCGCGCCGCTCTTGACCGCAATGTCCTCCATGACCCACCTGCCTTCTGGCCGCCGATCGGCGCGACTCTAACGCGCCGACGCTGCGAATGTCATGCCGCGCCGCAGCAGCACGTGGCGATTGGGTCGGCCGGCGTGTACAACCGCGGCAGCAACGCATCAGGCGAGGGCAGTATGGTTCGCGCGGCGATTATCGGTATTGGGCGCTGGGGACGCACCTTGATCGGCGGAGTGCAGGGCAAGAGCGACAAGTTTCGCTTTGTCGCCGGGCATAACCGCACACGCGCGAATGCCGAAGCATTCTGCGCCGAGCACGGCGTGCCGCTCAAGGACAGCCTCGACGAAATCCTCGCCGACCCGGCGATCGACGCTGTCGTGTTCGCGACGCCGCACAGCGAGCATGGCCCGCAGGTCGAGCGTGCCGCCGCCGCCGGCAAGCACGTCTTCATGGAAAAGCCGTTCACCCTCGACCGCGCCAGCGCGGCGAGGGCACTCGACGCGGTGGCGCGCGCCGGCGTGGTGCTCGGGGTGGCCTATCCGCGGCGCTTTCATCCTGGCATGCGCGAATTGAAGGCGCGCATCGACGATGGCCGACTCGGCACGATCGCGCATTGCTATGCCGAACAGAACGCGCCGGCCGGGCTGTTCATGGACCCGCGCTCATGGCGTGCCGAGTCGGCCGAGGCGCCGGCCGGCGGCATGACCGCGCTCGGCGTCCATAATCTCGACGCGATGGTGCATCTGTTCGGCCCGATCGAGGAGGTCTACGCCCGCAGTATCCGACGCACGATCGCTTACGACGCCGAGGACACGACCAGCGTCATGATGCAATTCGCCAATGGCATGTCGGGCACATTGGTATGCTCGCTGGTGACGGCGGTCAGCTATCGCCTCGCTGCGTTCGGCAGCAAGGGGTGCGGCGAGCTGGTGACGCCGGAGCTCGAATTCCGCTTCACCCCGACACCGGCCGGCATGCCGACGGGTCGCCACGCCCAGCCCGAGCCGGAGATCATCCAGAGCCGCCATTTCAACGCGTTAAAGGCCGAATTGGAGGCGTTCGCCGATGCGATCGGCGGTGGCGCGCCCTATCCGATCCCGCCCGACCAGGTGCTGCACGTGGTCGCCGCTTTCGAGGCGATCGTGCGCTCTTCGGCGACGCGACAGCCGGTCAAGATCGCCCGCGCCTGACGCAGTCGCGGCGGGCGCTACCGCACGACCTTCCGGATGCGGTGGTTGTTGGTGTCGCCGATATAGATGGCGCCATCCGGACCCACGACCGCGCCATGCGGGCGGTCGAGCCCCGCCGCGGTCGCGGCGCCGCCATCGCCGCCCGGCCCATGTTGGCCGCCGGCGATATTGCTGACGATGCCGGTGGTGCGGTCTATGTGGCGGATCGCATGGTTCTCGGTATCGACGATCAGCAGATTGCCGTCGCGATCGATCGCCATTTCCTTGGGTGCATCGAACACCGCTGCGAGGGCTGGCCCGCCGTCGCCGCCATAACCGCGCGCGGTGGTGCCCGCGATCGTGGCGATGATGCCGGTGACGGGATCGACGGCGCGCAGGCGGCTGCCCTGGCGTTCGAGAATGTAGACCGTGCCGTCGGGCCCGACCTTGACCGCACGCGCGCCAAATGTGCCGGCTTTGGTCGCGGGGCCGCCGTCGCCGCTGTGCTCGGCCGCGCCGGTGCCGGCGAAGGTCATGATCTTGCTGGTCGCGAGATCGACCACGCGCACCCGGTTATCCGCGACATCTGTTATGTAGAGGAGCCGCTCGCCGGGGCCGAAGGCGAGCCCGTTCGGTTCCGCCAGCCCCTCCCGCGCGGCCGGCCCGCCATCGCCCCCATACGCCGCCTCGCCGTTGCCCGCGACCGTGGTGATGACGCCGCTGGCGGCATCGATGCGGCGCACCCGCCGGTTCAGCCGATCCGCGATATAGAGATTGCCGGCGCGATCGACGACGACCCCGTACGGCTCGTTCAGCGCCGCCCGTGTCGCCGGCCCGCCATCGCCGGAATACCCCTTCTCGCCACTTCCCGCGACGGTGGTGATGACGCCGCTCCGCGCGTCAACCTTCCGGATGCGGTTGTTGAACGTGTCCGAGAAAAACAGATTGCCGGCCGCATCGAACACCACATCAAACGGCCCGTTCAGCAGCGCCTTCGCCGCCGGCCCGCCATCCCCGGCAAACCCCTTCTCCCCCGTCCCCACCGCCGTCGTGATCATGTGCGTTGGCATTTGCGTTCCCTTGTGTCCTCGGACCCCTGACACTGAGACAGTGGCAGGTCAGCTTGGCCCTATCTCGATTGCTTCAGCCACGGCTGCCTTCAGGGTGGGAAGGTCATCGATGATGATGCTCCACACCGTCCCGAGATCAACGCCTTCATACTCGTGCCGCAGAATATTACCGAGCGCTCGGATCGCTGACCATGGCTGCCCTGGAACTACTGATTCCGCGTCCGGCCCCAAGCGCCGTCCCGCCTCACTGATGATCAGCAAAGCATGCAGCACTGCAAAGCTCAGCCGCTCGTCCGAGGAGAACAACGCAAAATCTGCATTGCCGATGAAACGTTCAATTCGGACGATGTTGTCGAGAATGTCGTGCAGTGCGCGCAACCGCTTGTCAGAAAGCAAGCAGCGCCTCGCGTTCAATATTACGGCGCAAGCTGTCCCTGCGGATCGGCTCGGCCATCAAATCGATGCGGCAGCCGAGGATGTCCTGCAATCTGATATTCAGAGCATCCAGGCGGGCGATATACGCGAAGCCGCCTCGTCTTGCTTCGGGGCTGAGCCGCACGACGACATCAATATCGGATTGAGCGCCGGCGGCGTCGCGCGCCACTGACCCGAAGATGGATAGTTTTTCGACGCCCACAGCCCTCAATTCGGCTTCATGGGCCCGCAAAAGCGTGATGGCCTGGCCACTCTTCATCGCAGCAAAGTAGGATCGGCACGCCCGCGACGCTACCGGTTCTTCCAATCCGGCCTGCGCTTTTCGGAGAAGGCGCGGGGGCCTTCGATGTAGTCTTCGCTGTCGAGGTTGGCCTGTACCGCCGGGTAGGTGGTGGTCATCGCCTGTTGCAGGGTGGGTTCGTCGAGGCTGCGATAGACCGATTGCTTGGTGGCGCGGATCGCCATCGGTGAGCATTCGAGGATCTGGGCGGCCCAGCGTTTGGCAGCAGCGAGGGCCTCGCCGGCCGGCACCACTTCGTTGACGAAGCCGAGCCGCTGGCCTTCCTCGGCGGAGACGCGGCGGCCGGTCAATAGCATGCCGAGCGCGTGCTTTTGCGGGAGCATGCGGGGCAGGCGGTGCACCCCGCTCCCCGCGATCAGGCCGACGCGCGGCTCGGGCAGCGCGAACACCGCGTTCTCCGCGGCGATGATGATGTCGCAGGCCAGTGCCGTTTCGAAGCCACCGCCCATGGCGATCCCATTGACCGCGGCGATCAGCGGCTTTTCCAGGTCAAAGCGGTGCGATAGCCCGGCGAACCCTGTAGCCGGCCGTGGCGTGCGGCGCCCCGCCGCCTGCACCTTGAGGTCATTGCCGGCGGAAAAGGCGCGCTCGCCGGCGCCGGTGATGATACCGACCCAGAGATCGGGGTTGGCGGCAAACTCGTTCCAGACGCCGTCAAGCTCCCAATGCGCCTCGCTGTGCATCGCATTCAGCACCGAGGGCCGGTTTAGCGTGACAATGCGAATGCGGCCCTCATCTTCGACGATACAATATTGGTAATTGGGCATCAGTGTTCTCCCTGAACTCGTTCGGCCGTTGTCTTGTCGGAGATGGAGCGTTGGACTAAGTGAGTTTAGCGGAGATTACTTTGCGTACGATAAACATCCACGCCGCCAAAACCCATCTGTCTCTTCTCGTCGAAGACGCCGCCGCAGGCGAGGAGATCGTCATCGCCAAGGCAGGCAAGCCGCTTGCGCGTTTGGTGCCGCTCGAGGCGCGTCCTGGGAAGCGCCGGCTGGGAGCGTTGAACGGGAAGTACGAGATTCCCGATGACTTCGATACGATGTGCGCAGAAGAAATCATCGAGATGTTCGAGGGGCGCTGATGCGTTTCCTGCTGGATACGCAGGTTCTGCTCTGGACGATCGGAAACAGTACGCGTCTCAGGCCGTCAGTGCGCGGTGAACTGGAGGACGAGGCGAACGAGGTCTTCTTCAGTCCCGCGAGTATCTGGGAGATCGCGATCAAGTTTTCGCTGCGGCGAAGCGATTTCTCGATCAGTCCGGTTGTCGTGGAAGAGGAGGCTCGCACGATCGGCTTCACGGTGCTGCCGGTCAGTATCCGCTCGGCCTGTTCCGTCGCAGAATTGCCGTTTCACCATCGTGACCCATTTGATCGCGTGCTTGTGGCGCAGGCGATGACCGAGGTTGCTTATCTCTACACGGCTGATACGCGGTTGCTGGCTTATTCCGAGCTGGTCCGCCTGGCCTCGTAGACCGCCGCCATAAACCGCCAGACTGGACTCAATCTTGCGTTGCGGCGGCCTGATCCGCGTTGCTGTATGTTGCGGTGCAGCGTCCGCTGCGACAGGATTGCTGACCGGTTTTAGTGAAAGGATGCACTTATGGCCGTGGTGACACAGCTGCGAAACACCGAAATGAGCGATGCCGAATGGGAGGCGCGCTGCGACCTCGCGGCGCTTTACCACGTCGTCGACTACATGGGCTGGACCGATGGCATCAACACGCACTTCTCGATGCGAGTGCCGGGCGAGCCCGACAAATTCCTGATCAACCGCTATGGCGAGATGTTCGACGAGATCACCGCGTCGAGCCTGATCAAGATGGATTTCGACGGTAATCTGATCGGCGAGCAGGGCAACTTCAACAATGCCGGGTTCACGATCCATAGCGGTGTCTACAAGGCCCGGCCCGAGGCGAATTGCGTCACGCACACGCATACCCGCACCGGCGCCGGCGTCTCGATGATCGCGAAGGGCATCCGTCCGATCAGTCAGGATGCGTTGCAAATTTTCGACGATATCGCCTACCACCCGTACGGCGTCCCGGCGACGGTCGAGGAATGCGAGTCGCTCGGCCGCACCTGCCAGGAGGGCAGCTGCGTCGTGCTGATGAACCACGGACTGCTGACCTACGCTCCGACCGTGCAGGGGGCGTATATGCGGCTCTACAACATGGAGCGCGCCTGCGAGCTGGAGCTGATCGCGCGCCAGATGAATACCGAGCCGGTCATGATCGAGCCTTACGTCGTGCACGCGGCCGCCGAACGCATGCAATCGATCCGCGATAACGAGACCTATGGCCTGATGGATTGGCAGGGAATGGTCCGCACGGTCGAGAAGAAGGGCGCCGATTTCCGCCGCTAGTTCCTTTTGCGGGGAGGTTCAAGGTGCGAGCGCCAGAGGCGATTGTTTCCCGCCCGGCGCTCCGATAACGTTCGTCTGACGGAATAACGGGCAGAAGAACGGAGACGCCGCATGTCGATCATCGTCGGGACCGGGGATTACCGGTATCGCATCGTCGAGAACTGGGCGAAATTGCCTGACGGCTGGTCGTTCAAGGAGGTCGGGGCGGTTGGCACCGACAAGAACGACAATGTCTATGTCTTTAATCGCGGCGAGCACCCGATGATGGTGTTCGACCGCGAGGGCAATTTCCTGCGCTCCTGGGGTGAGGGCCAGTATCCCCGGGCGCACGGCGTCCATATGGGGCCCGATGATTCGATCTACCTGACCGACGATGGCGGGCATTTCGTCCGCAAATGCCGGCTCGAAGACGGCAAGGTGCTGCTCGAGCTCGGCATTCCCGGCAAGCCGGCGCCCTATATGAGCAACGAGCCGTTTCACCGCTGCACTCATACCGCGCTGGCCCCGAACGGCGACCTCTATGTGTCGGACGGCTATGGCAATGCCGCGGTCCACAAATTCTCGCCAGACGGCAAATTATTGAAGACCTGGGGCGAGCCGGGTGCCGATCCGGGTCAGTTCAACATCGTGCACAACATCTCGTGCGACCCGGATGGCTGGGTCTATGTCGCGGACCGCGAAAACCACCGCATCCAGGTGTTCGACGGCAATGGCAAGTACGAGGCGCAGTGGAACAATCTGCACCGCCCGTGCGGCATCTTCATGCCGCATACGCACAGCCCGATCTGCTATATCGGCGAACTCGGCCCGGTGCAGCCGGTCAATCGCGATGTGCCCAATCTCGGGCCACGTGTCAGCATTGTCGATAACAAGGGCAAGTTGCTGTCGCGCTTTGGCGACAAGCATGCCGGCACGGCGCCGACCGCGTTCCTGGGGCCGCACGGGCTTACGGTCGATTCGCGCGGCGACCTCTATGTCGGCGAGGTGTCGTGGACGCAATGGCCGCAATTCTATCCGGATACGCCCCGCCCCGCGTATATCCGCTCGTTGCAGAAATACGAGCGGGTACATTGAGGGAAGCGGTTTGACCGAGGTCGAGGAGGCATTGGCTCGTCTCGACCGCGCCGTTGCGCGGCTCGAGGCGGCCTGCAATGCTGGCAAGCACACCGCCGCGGAAGCAAGCGTAAAAGCCATTGCCGCGAGTGCCGCCGACCGGGTCGATGTGGCGCTCGCCAAGCTCGGGCAATTGCTCGAACGGGAGGACTGAGATGGGCCAGGTCGTCGTCAAGGTGAATGGCCGCGAATTTCCGCTCAGCTGCGTCGATGGCCAGGAGGCACGGATCCGCCGGCTGGCGCAGTATGTCGACTACAAAATCGGCGAGTTCGCCAAGAGCCTCGGGCAGGTCGGCGAGGCGCGGCTAATCCTTCTCGCCGCGCTGGTGATCGCCGACGAATTGTCGGACGCCAATGAAGCGCTGCAGCAGGAGCGCAACCGCACCCGCCCGGTCGGTGGCGACGCGGCAGAGGCGGCGGCGGCCGGGGTGCGCACTGCGGCACAGCGCATCGAGTCCATTGCGGCGCGGTTCGAGACACCTTAGCTAACAGACAGCGAGTGGGGCTGCGCGGTGCGTTAGGCCGCTTATACCCCGGGGCCGATATCTACCGTTTGGGAGCTGTCCCTGTCGAAGTCGTGGCTCCGATACATGGCGCCCACCTGCGATGCAGGGCCACGGTGGGTTTGCAACGCCGACGGCCAAGCGGCTCCACTCGTATTTCTCTGAGCCTTCGTCTAAGTCCGAAGTAACGCAGCGATCCCGCGATGCACGATCGCGGCGGTCTTCTGGTAGGCGCTCGGGCGCAGATGCAGCATGTCGTGGAAGTCGTCGCGGAAATCCGCTTTGTGTTCGGTGTCGAACGCCACCGCCAGATCGATCAACGTGATCCCCTTTGCGAGCGCGACCTGCCGCACAACCTCGTTTCGCTGCATGATGTAGTCGAACATGAAGCGCTGCCGCGCCACCGAATAGACGACGTCGCCGGCGAAGGTGAATGCGACCTCACGGCCGCCGCCGCGGAAACAGGATGACAGATCGGTATCGACGATGCGGGGGTTGAGAGCCGTCGGCATCGTAGCCAGCACAACTTTAGGGATGTGATCGAGCGCCTTCATCAAGGTGTCGTGAAACCGGCGGTTACGCGCATCGCGCTCGGTTGGGTCTTCGATCGGACCGTCCGGTCGCAGGCTCGGACGCCGCCTGAGGATTGTATACAGCTGCGCCAGGCCTCTGCGCGGTGGTGCCGATTGCGGCGGCTGCGGTATCGGGTGCCACCCCAGCATGACGACATTGAGCGCCACCGCGTGCTGTTCGTTGAAGCTGACGGCGCGCCGCAGGATGTTGTCGTACGGATCGGCCTCGATCCCGCCGTTAAGAAACTGGTAGCCCGGCGCCAGATGGTCGATTTGTTGCGGCCAGCTCCAGCCGATGCCGAAGACGACGGAGTCGCCCCAGACAATGGCCAGTTTGCGAGACGGATCCCGGGACGCGCCCTTCAGCCCCAACTCGTTGATCTCGAACAGGACCGCGCCATCGCGATCGACCAATACGAGATTCGGCCGCAGCATGCGGCTGGTCTCGTCAAAGCACAGACGCTTAACCGCCGCGTCGCGCGGGATCAGGTGCACCGATTTTTCGATGCGGGCGGGAGCGTGCACATCTGGCCCCTGGGTCAACGATGGGCTCATCCCGGTGGCGCGGGGCTGTTGCGGGCGAACCATCGCGCCAGCCAGGATGTTCGCCGCTGCGCCCCTGGCGGCAGCTGCGCCGCGCGCTTCGCGGCAAAGCTGCGTGCCGCAATGATCAAGGCGTCGCGATCGACCTGCAATAAAGCGGCGACCGACCCTGCATCCAGATTGGAGGCGATGGCGGTTTGCTGCGGCCGCTCTAGAAACTCGGCCAGCAGCGCCGCATCGGTGTAAAGGCGCGCCAGGAAGGCTTCCAAGGCTGGAGAGCTCATGCCGCTGCCTGTGCCGCGGTGGCGGCCAGGCGCCGCCCCGCCGCGAGAGCCCGGCGCGCGGTCGCGAGTTCTGCGAGCAAGGCCGCGATCGGTGGGTAGGCGCCGTCGCGTTCGACGATCACGGTGAGCGGTTGCGGCGCCAGCCGCCCGAGTTCTGTGAGCAGGGCGAAGACTATTGGCGGCACCGCATGCAGATGATCGTCGAGCAGCCGTGCCGTGCCGTTTGGGCCGTGGATCCAGCGCCCACCCGCGAGATGCACCGAGCGCACACGATTGAGGGGGAAGCGGCGCAGAAAGGCGAACGGCTCGATGCCGGCATTGACCGCGTTGGCATAGAGGTTGTGCAGGTCGAGCAAGAGCGGCGCCGCGCCCACCCCCTCAACGATGCCGCTGACCCATTCGGGCTCGCCGAGCGGGCTCGCCGGCGGCTCGATCAATGTCGCGATATTCTCGACCTGTGGCATGGAGCCGGTGATGCGGCGCGCGCGGGTGAGGTTGGCGCAGGCGCCGTCGAGCGACTCCGGGCTGCGCGGCGGCGCCGCGAGGTGGCCGATCTCAATGCCACCGGCGCGGACAAAGGCGAGATGCTCCGACCATCCTTCGGCACCCGTTGCGTCCAGCAAGCGGGCGATGCGATCGAGGCGCGCCTCAGCCACCGGGCTCATCGAGGCGAGGCCGAGCGAGACGCCGTGCCAGACCACGGGAAGCTGCGCCGCCAGCCGGCGCAGGGACCGCAGTGCCGTGCGCGAAGCCTCGAAATGATCTTCGGCAATAATTTCAAGCGCGTCGATCTGGTCCAGATGCGACAGGATGCCTGGGGCCAGCTCGGGCCGCCAGCCTAGACCGAAACGATCGACCGGCATCGAGCCCGGAGGCGCGATGCTAACTGCTGCCACAGCCACCGCAGCCTCCGCCGCCGCCGCAACCGCTGCCAGCGCCACAGCTGCTCCCACCGCCACTGCTGCATGAGTTGTTGCTGCTGTTCCAGCCGGCCCGCTTATAGAGCGCGCGCGTGTCGGTGAAGCCGGTGAGGCCGGCACTGCCGTACACCGCGGCGAGCAGCAGGGCTTCGCTCATATCCGATCCCGGGCGCGGTGCGTCTCGCCGGGCAGCGAGCAGACTGCGCAACTCGTTCAGCATCCGCCGTCCTTCCGCGGTGCGGTTTCGCAGCAGGGCCAGGATCAGGAAGAAAATGGTCGCAGCAATCATCGTAAGGATCAGAAAGCCGATATTGGGTCGCCCTCGTTCAACGGCGAGCTCCAGCTTGGCCAATCCGACCACCATGATGAGCAGCCACGCGCCGATCGTGACAGCGGTGCGTCGGCCATTTTCTGCCGGGGTCGGCACCAATCCCATCTCGATCAGTGGCGCCGTCGCTTTGGTGCAGGCGTCGCGCACCGCATTCATCCGCAGAAGCGCGTTGATATGTCCGGTCGGGCGTGGGCAATGGGCGAAGATGGCGCGCTCGATCGGGTGTACCGAGCGTGGCATCGGGCGATCGCTCGGGGCGACGGTGCCGACACGCGGCAGCTCGACCTGACCGCGATCGGCAAGCGCCACCAGGGCCAGCCGGATCATCTCGCCAACACCGCCGCGCAGATACGCGATCTGATAGGGGTCGGCGAGAAGCGACGGGCCGAGCCGCCGGTCGCGTGCCGTTAACGACAGCACCGCAAGCGCCAGCCCCGCGACGATCGCGACAAATGGAATATAGAAGTCGAGAAATTCGGGACCCGGCAGGTCGAAGACATTCATCGGCGACGTATCGCAGTGCCTGATTGGAGTTCGCGTACCGTCCGATTTTAGGCGAGCCGGCTCGCGGCCACATGCATGGCTTCGGCCAAGGCGATTGCGGCCTCGGCAGCCGCGGGCGCTCCCGCTTCCGGCTCGGCGCCGGTATCGCGCGCCTCGCGGATCGTTGCCAATGCCATATCGCATCCCGTTTCGGCGGCGATCCGCTGCAAGGCTTCGCGCGGCGGTATCTCGCTACCGTCGCGCAGAAGCAGCAATGTCGCGGCGGAAGCGCGCAGCGGCCCGACCGCATCGGCGGCGGCATAGGCGAGCCGCTCGGGAAAGCCGGCTTGCGCCGCATAGCGCTCGCGCAGCCGCAGCATCAGGTTTAGCACCACCTGCCGCAGCCGGTTCAGCCGTGCCTCGCGCGATAATTCGATCGCGGCGAAAACATCACGCCCGTAAATGGTCGTATGCCGCGCGGCGATATCGGAGAACTTGACGGCGAAGGCCTCGCTGGCGGCGGCGATTTCGCTCTCCGCGATGAACATTGCCGATAGGCGTATCGCCGTCTGGGCTAGGCGATAGGCGTCGCCGATCGCCGCCAGCCGAGCCGCGTCGCACCGGGTCAGAACGACGATCAGGTTAACGTCGGAAGTTGGCCGCAGGCGTCCTTCCGCGGCGGAGCCGAACAGCGTCAGCGCGACGAGGTCAACGCCAAAGCAGCGCTCCGCCGCCGCACTGAAGCCGGCTAAAGCGGCCCGTACCGGCTCGGGCAGGCCTTCCGGTACAGGCATCTGACTCCTAAACGATGGTAACGATCACCCTTATTTTAGCCCATAAAAGCCCATCGCACCGCCCGCCATGACATTGTGCTGCGTCTCCGGCGACAGGCCGGCGATCTGCTTGCGCACCATCTCCGGTGCGCCGGGGAAGAAGCCGTCCGGGTGCGGGTAATCGGTCGCCCACATGATCTTGTGGGACCCGACATAGTCCGCGAGCACCTTGAGGCTGCCCTCCACCGGCTCAAACGAGATCCAGCAATTGCGTTGGAAGATTTCGCTCGGGCGGGTTGTCAGCTCGGAATCGTTGAAGCCCTTGTCGTCAAAGTGGCGGTCCATGCGATCAAGCCACGGCGCGATCCAGCCGCCGCCGCTTTCGAGAAAGCCGATCCGGATGTTCGGATGCTTCTCGCACACTCCGCCCCAGATCACAGCGAGGCAGGCCAGCATCATCTCCATCGTGTGGGTGATGATGTGACGGGCGCCGCGGCCCTCGAACCGGTCAATGCCGACCTGCGGCATCCCAGCCGAGGCGCCTTCGTGGAACCCGACCGCGAAGTCGAGATCTTCGGCGGCAGCCCAGAACGGCTCGTAATCCGGATGGTTGATCATCTTGTTGTTATAGGGATTGGGTCGGATGAAGCCGCCTTTCATACCGAGATCCTTTCGCGCATAGCGCATCTCGGCGACCGCGAGATCGACCGACTGCATCGGCAGCATCGCGACGCCGAACAGGCGGTCGGGATAGGGCGCGCAGTAATCGGCGAGCCAGCGGTTGTAGGCGCGGCATACCGCGGCGGCGAGTTCAGGGTCTTGGATGGCACCGGAGAACAGGCCCAGGCTGGGGTAGAGGAACGCGGCGTCGATGCCGTCCGCGTCCATATCAGGGATGCGCGCGTGCGGGTCGAACCCGCCGGGCTTGCCGTCCTTGTATTCCATCGTGTCGGCGGCGACGACGCCCTGGCGGGCGCCGACTGCACCGATACGCCCGATGCCGAGCCGGCTGTCGCCGACCTGATGCTCCTCGATGACGAGACGCTCCTTGCCGCTCTCATTGTCCTTGAGAATGCGTGGGGCGCGATCTCGAAAGCCGGGGTCCATGTAGTTCGACCACAGATCGAGCGGCTCGAGGATATGGCCGTCGGCGTCGACGACGTTGTACGTGCGGCTCATGAGCACTCCCTCCCGATTTTGATTGGCTGTGAGACATCTTAGCGCAGCCGGTATTCGACGGGTAGCTGAATGTCGTTCATCATGCTGAACGGCATGTCAGGCGGGTGCGGAGACGCGACCCAAGGGACAGCGTGGCCCTGGCCTTGTATCCTGCGGCCATGCCCATCCCGTCGAAACACCAACCGCGCCGCCAGCGATTGCCGCACGAGCGGCCGAAATCCGGCGCCGACGATCCTGCGGCTCCAAAGAAGGTGCAGCGTCTGATCGACAGTCCGGATTACCGCGCGGCCGATCGCGACCTCGATTTCCTGCAGCGCCCGGACATGCGTGGGGTGCGGCTGATGCTGGATTATCTGAAGCCTCAGACCTTGCTGCACGAGCACGACGTCGCGCATACCATTGTCGTATTCGGAGGTACGCGCATCGTCGAACCGGCGGAGGCGCGGCGCCGGTTGGCGGCGGCGCACGACGCCCTAGCGGCGCGTCCCGGCGACGCCGAGGCCGGCCGTTTGCTGACCGCCGCCGAGCGGGTGATGGCGAAGAGTCGCTTCTATGACATTGCCCGCGAATTCGGCCGCCTGGTCGGGATCTGCGGCGAAAAGGCGATCGGCGGCCGGGTGATGACGATGACCGGCGGCGGCCCGGGGATCATGGAGGCGGCCAATCGCGGAGCTCACGATGCCGGCGCCAAATCGATCGGCCTCAACATCACATTGCCGCATGAACAGTACCCCAACCCGTATATCAGCCCCGATCTGTGTTTCAGTTTTCATTACTTCGCGATGCGCAAACTTCATTTCCTGTTGCGCGCGCGGGCGCTGGTGGCGTTTCCCGGCGGGTATGGCACGCTCGACGAATTGTTCGAGGTGCTGACCCTCGTGCAGACGAGGAAGATGGCGCCGGTGCCGTGTGATCCTGGTTGGCGAGGCGTATTGGCGGCGTGTGTTCGATGCCGATTTCCTGGTCGAGGAAGGCACGATCGACCCGGAAGATCGCGAACTGTTCTGGTTTGCGGAAAGCGCGCCCGAGATCTGGCGCGACGTTCTCTTCTGGTATGAGATGCAGGGCGAACCGCTACTGCCAGTCGGGTCGATCCCCGATGTCTGCGGCTGCGAGGCGCCGCCGCCGGACTGGTTTGCGCGTCGCCGGTAGTTGCTAGCAGTCCGGGGTCGCGGCGCGGTCGAGAAGCTTGACGGGTTCGATCGTCACCGGCTCGCCATTGAGCAGCGCATCGAGGATCGGCAGGAATTCCATAACGCGGCTTTCGCGATCGACAATCTCGACGATAACAGGGAGGTCGTTGGAAAAGCCGCGAAACACTTCGTGCACATGCGCCGAGCGGCCGAAACCGACAATGCCGCGCGTTACCGTAACGCCGCTCAACTGCGCGTCACGCGCAGCGGCGACGATCGCACGAAAAAGCGGCTGTGCGCCGCGCATATCGTTCTCACCCATATAGGTGCGGAGCCGCACTGCATCGATGAAGTTTGCCATCGTCGACTCCGCATTAAAGGTGCCGGTCTGTTCGATTTTATTCGGCAGCCTCCTTGCCGCGCGCCTTTTCGAAGTCTGGCATGTTGCTGCCCGAGGCGACATTGCCGAGTCGCGAGCCGCGGGTCACGGCCATCGCCGCGACGGCATCCGGGTTTTCCTGGATCTTGGCCATGATCGCCTCTTTGGCGCGGTCGAAGACGCCGCGATTGGTGGCGACGAACTCGCGCGATTCCCGGAGCTTGCGGATATGGCCGTTGATCTCGGGGATCACGTAACGGGCGACCATGTCCCAGCTGCGGAAGGTGTTTTCCGGGTTGGCCCAGTCATGCACAAAGCCGACGACGGTGCCAAACCCGCCGCTCATCTCGACCACTTCCTTGAGCTTGGCGACCATCTCGTCGGGCGTGCCGATCGTCGCGGCGGCGGCGGCGCCAAACGCGGTCTTCTCGATCGCCTCGTTCGGGTTTTTGAACTCGGTGGCGCCCGGCCGCTGCAAGGTGCCGACGATGTACTCGTTGTGGTGCCGCATCAGCCCGTGGCGTGCCTCGTCGATCGCCTTGTCCTTGGTCTCGGCGATGTGCCAGTTGAGGAGCACGCGCCAATCCCGCCGGCTGACCGTCTTGCCGTGCTTCTTAGCGGCGCTTTCGGCAAAGCCCCATTGCGTCGGCAATGCGTTTAGACCTTCTTCCGCCAGCGAGCCGATCGAGATGACGCCGATGCCGTGCTTGCCAGCGAGGGTCATGCCCGACGGGCTGATCTGCGACGCGGTCGCGAACGGCATGTCCTCCTGCAGCGGCAACAGCTGCAAGGCGGCATCCTGCAAGGTGAACCACTCGCTCTTATGGGTAACACGCTCGCCGTTGAAGAGGCGGCGGATGATGCCGATCGCCTCGTCCTGCCGGTCGCGCTGGGTCATCGGGTCGATCGCCAGCGTGTGCGCGTCCGACGCCAGGGCGCCGGGGCCTGAGCCGAAGATCGCGCGGCCGCCGCACATATGGTCGAGCTGGACCATGCGCTGCGCCACATTGAACGGGTGGTGATACGGCAGCGAGATGACGCCGGTGGCGAGTTTGATGCGCTTTGAGCGCTCGGCCGCCGCGGCGAGGAACATCTCGGGCGAGGCGATCATCTCCCAGCCGCTGGAATGGTGCTCGCCACACCAGAATTCGTCATAGCCGAGCTTGTCGAGATGCTCGACCAGGTCGAGATCGCGGCGGAATTGCAGCATCGGGTGCTCGCCGACCGGATGATGCGGCGCGAGAAAGGCGCCAAAGCCTAGACGCGGCATGGGATTGCTCCTGTGGATAAGGTGAGGCGGGTTCAGACGCCGTCGACGATGCGCAGATCGCGATCGGCGCCTTTGCCGAGCGCCTTCAGCGCTTCCTGGTAACCTGCGCTGTCATGCGCTTTGGTCGCGGAATCGACGCTGTCAAACTCTATGATCACGACGCGCTGCAGAATGCCGGATTCGTAGGCCTTGGCGGCATTGCCGCGCGCCAGAAACTTGCCGCCCGCCGCCTGGATTGCCGGCCCGGCCAGTTTGGCATAGGCCGCCAATGCGTCGGGGTCGGAAATCGAACGATACGTCGCTACCCAATAAGCTTTCGCCATCGCCGTCTCCATGGGACCGAGCTGTTGGGGCGAGCCTAGCACGGCGGCGCCTCATCGTGCCCGATTCGATTCCTGCATCCACCGCATGGCTGTTTGTGCCGGCGCGACGACCCGGCTAGCATCGCGGCAAAACAGACAAGCACCTGTGGAGGAGCCGCCGTGCCCGACGCCCCGACTGCCGTTGAACGCGTTACGATTCGCAAGGTGTTTCTGCGGCTCGTGCCCTACACCTCGCTGCTCTACCTGATCTGCTACATCGACCGCATCAATATCGGTTTCGCGGCCTTGCAGATGAACAAGGATATCGGGCTCACGCCGACCTTGTTCGGCTGGGGCGCCGGCATCTTCTTTTGGGGCTATTTCCTGTTCGAGGTGCCGAGCAACATCATCATGGACCGCGTCGGCGCCCGCATGTGGATCTGCCGCATCATGATCACCTGGGGCCTGTTGTCGGGGGCGATGGCGTTCATCACGGGCCCCACGAGCTTTATGGTCCTGCGGTTTCTGTTCGGCCTCGCCGAGGCAGGGTTCGCGCCGGGGATGTTCCTCTATTTCACCTACTGGTTCCCGGCCGAATATCGCGGCCGCATCATTGGCTGCTATCTCGTGACCTTGCCTTTATCGGTGGCAATCGGGGCGCCGATCTCAACCGCGTTACTGGGTCTCGACGGTACGTTGGGCCTCGCCGGCTGGAAATGGCTGTTTCTGTGCGAGGCGGCGCCGGCCCTGATCGGCGGCCTGACCGTGCCATTCCTGCTGACCGACAAGCCGGCGACAGCGACCTGGCTGACCGACGAACAGCGCAACTGGCTGCAAGGCCGGCTTGATGCCGAGCGCCGTGCGGTCGAGTCGGTGCGAGTTTATTCGATATGGGAGTCGCTGGTGAACCCGCGCGTGTTGATGCTGTCGGTGCTGTTTCTCGGGATCGGCGTCGCCAGCGTCGGGATTGTCGCCTTCCTGCCGCAGATCATCAAGGAACTCGGCGTGTCGAATATGAGGACCGGCTTCCTCGTCTCAATCCCCTACGTCATCGGCTCTATCGCGATGATCGCCTGGGGGTATGTCAGCGACCGCATGAACGAACGGCGCTGGAACCTGGTGATTTCCTGCGGCTTTGGCTTTGTCGGGATGCTGATGATCGGCTACACGGTCGGAACCTGGTGGGCGATCCTGGCGACCTGCCTGGCGACCATCGGCTTTTACGGCATGAAGCCGGTGTTCTGGCCGCTGCCGTCGGAATTCCTGACCGGCGGTGCGATCGCGGCGGGGCTCGCGGTGATCAACTCGATCGGCAATCTCGGCGGATTTTTCGGGCCGATGCTGCTCGGCTGGCTGAAGGAGACGACCGGAGGATACTCCGCCGGCATCTATGTCCTCTCTGGCTTTGCCCTGCTTTCGACCGTGCTGGCGCTGTTCGTCCCCGGCCGCAAGCGCGCCGCTGCGGCGCGTCTCGGGCAGGTGCCAGCCTAAAGCCGGTCCGTGCGTCCTTTCGGCCCGCCTAAAGGACGCACGTTTGCTGGGCGGCTTAGTGGTAGGTCGCGCCGCCGTTGACGTGGATGGTCTGGCCGGTGATGAAGCCGCCATCGTCGCTGACCAGGAAGAGGCAGGTGGCGGCGATCTCGTCGACCTTGCCCTGGCGGCCGAGCGGAATACCGCCGGCATCGGGCACACGGCCATGATACCATTCGGGATTGTCGCGTCTCGTATCGATGCTGCCGGGCGACACGACATTGACCCGGATGTTATCAGGCGCAAATTCCGAGGCGAGGCCGCGCGCCATGCCGACCAGCCCCATCTTGACCGCCGACAGATGCGCCCGCCCAGCGCCGCGCCCGGTATAGGCGCCGTCGCCGACAAAAAACAGGATCTGGCCGTAGCGATTTTTCACCATCGGCTCGATCAGCGCGTGCGTCAGGTAGAAGGCACCGTCGAGCACCACGCCGCGCACCGTTTCCCAATCCTGCTGGGTCAGTTCGAGGAAGGGTTTGTGCGGCCGGATCGCGGCGTTGTTGAGCAGGATGTCGACGCGGCCGAATTCCGACAGCGCCTTTTGCGCCATCGCCTCGACCTGATCCTTCTTGCCGACATCGGCGATCACAGAGATCGCCTTGACGCCGAGCGCCCGCACCTCGCGCGCGACGGCCTCGGCCTCCGCCTCGTTGCTGCGGGCGTTGATGACGAGATGGGCGCCCTCGGCGGCGAATTTCAGTGCCGTGGCGCGCCCGATATTGCGACCCGAGCCTGTGATCAGCGCGACTTTGCCATCCAACTTACCCATCGCATCCTCCCTGAGTTGGGGTGTGGAATTGTGGGAAGAGAGCTAGACGCAAGCGGCGCCGGCTGACAACCACAAAGCGCCGTCGGCCGATGGCTGCGGCTAATCGCTGGCGCTGGCCGGTAGGGGCCGCGCCGGCGACACGCGATCCGCGTTCAGTTCGGCGTCGATTTCCTCGATCGAGCGGCCCTTGGTCTCCATGCTGACAAACAGGAACATGAAGCCGGTCACCAGGTACCACGAGCCGAGGAACAGCATCGCCGGGTTGAT
>Ga0213875_10000837_pt1 | contig 22838 bp, 19 predicted proteins | sample BarmaccomBMRX_R8_FD_160105 | JGI IMG/M metagenome (GOLD analysis project Ga0213875, IMG submission 160105) | Root-associated microbial communities from Barbacenia macrantha in rupestrian grasslands, the National Park of Serra do Cipo, Brazil - RX_R8 | ecosystem: Host-associated > Plants > Roots... | reverse complement strand
AATCGACGTGGACGTCGAGGGCGATCGGGCGCAGGTGATCGGCGAACAGGCGCAGTGGGTGGTAGATCGTCTGCCGGAACAGGCTGTCGCTGGATGTCACGATCGGCGCGATGACATTGACGAGCTGGGCCAGGTTGGCCATCCGCACGACCCGGCAGTGACGCACGAAGGCGTGCAGGTAGGTGGCAACGGCGAGCGCGTCGGCGAGGGTGTAGCGCTCTTCGAGGCCCGCCTCGCGCTCGCGGAACCATACGTTCCACTCGTCGTAGGCGACGTAGATCGGGTGCTCGATCCGCTGGCGGTAGCGCACGGCGTCGATCAGCGCCGCCGTCCGGCGCAGTGCCCGCTCGGCCTGATGAGGCGTGAGGACGTTGGTCCAGTAGTCGTCGCTACCGGTGTAGATGTGGATGCTGTGCCAGGCGACCGTGTCGGCGAGGCCTTCGATGACGACCCGGTCCCAGTCGGAGAGGCCGTTCTCGCCGCAGCCCACGAGCTCGATGCCCGGGTCCGTCCAGCGCATGACCTTGGCGAACTCCCGCGCCCGCTTGACGTAGTCCTCCGCCGACAGGGCCCCGATCTGCCACGAGCCGTACATCTCGTTGCCCAGGCCCCAGTAGCGCACGCCGTACGGTCCCTCGTGGCCGTTGTCGCGTCGGCGCTGGGCCCACTCGGTGCAGCCGTCCCCGTTGCAGTACTCGACCCAGGCCTGGGCCTCGTCCATCGAGCCCGATCCCATGTTCACACACAGATAGGGCTCGGCACCCACCACTTCGCAGAATCGCAGGAAATCGTCGGTGCCAAAGCGGTTTGACTCCTCGGAGTGCCAGGCGAGCTCCAGGCGCCGCGGCCGCTGGTCCCGGGGACCGATCCCGTCGGTCCAGTGATAACCGGAGACGAAGTTGCCGCCTGGCCAGCGTAAGATCGGCGGCCGCAGGGCCTTGACGGCCTCGATGACGTCGGTCCGGAAGCCGTGCTCGTTGGCCAGCGGCGATCCCTCGTCGAAGATGCCACCGTAGATGCAGCGCCCGAGATGCTCGGCGAACCCGCTGAGGATCCGCCGGTCGACGGTGCCCAGGCGGCGATCGAGATCCAGCTTGATCGTGGCCGTCACATGGCCTCCGTTCGCCGCGCGGCGCCGGGCGCAGCCGGCGGCGCCGTGCCCCGAGCCACCGCGCAGCCGCACGACGCGCGCGCCACGAGCTCGACCGGCAGCAGCGTCGAGGTGATGGGCGCCGGGCCCCCGCCGACCATCCGCAGCAGCAGCCCCATCGCCACCCGCCCCGTGTCCTCGAACGGCACCCGCACGGTGGTCAGCGACGGCACCGTGTAGGCGGCCACCGGCGCATCGTCGCAGCCCACCACAGCCACGTCGCCGGGCACGTCACGATTACGTTCGTACAGCGCCCGGATCGCCCCCATTGCCATGTAGTCGTTGTGCACGAACAGCGCGGTGACCTCCGGGGCCCGGTCCAGCAGCCGCATCGTGGCCAGGTAGCCGCCGGCCGTGGTCCAATCACCTTCCTCGACCAGGTCACTGTCATTGAGTTCGATGTTGGACTCGCTGAACGCGCGGGCATACCCGGTCATCCGTGCGGCGGTCACGTGCCGCCCCAGGGTGCCCGCCACCACCCCGACGGTCCGGTGACCGTGCAGGATCAGGTGCCGGACCGCCAGCATGCCCGTCTGTACGTGATCTGAGCCGACGAGCGGCGCCCGCAGCCCGAGAATGGTGTAGAGGCTGACGACGGGCAGCAGGCCCCGCAGCCGCTCGCCGAGGTCGGGATCGGTCTCAGCTTGCGGGGCGGCCATGAGGATCCCGTCGACGCGTCGCTCACTGAGGACCTCGACGTGGCGCCCCACGTCGGAGGTGAAGGCATCGACGTTGGCCACCACCGTCGCCCATCCTTGGCGGCGTGCCTCGATCTCGGCGGCGACGACGAAGCGCCCGAGCACGTGGTCGCTCGGATCAGCGGCGACGATCCCCAGCGTCTTCGTCCCCCGCATCACCAGCCCTCGGGCAAGCACGTTGGGGATGTAGCCGACCTCTTCGGCCGCCCGGCGGATGCGCTCCAGCGTCGCCGGCGCCACCGACCCGCCACCGTTGAGCACCTTGCTCACAGTCTGAAAGCTCACCCCAGCGCGGCTGGCCACATCCTTGAGCGACGCGTATTCGCCGTGGCCGACGCCACCGGTGTCGTCCGGCCGGGAAAGGCCCCGGGCGCCGACCACCGACGGCTCACCCGGCGGGTCAGGCTCGGAGCCGAGCGCTCCGAGACTCGGGTCACGCGCGATGGCGCTCTCCTCCCCGACCCCCGTCCAGCCGGTCCCCGACCCGCTCTCCCGGGCTCGCGGCCCGCGCCAAGCCGCCTGGCGCGCAATCCCCGCGCGACCCATTCGCTGGGACGAACGTTCGCCCACGGTGCGCCGGTGCACAGCGATCACATGCGTGTCTCGCCACAGGATCGACCTCTCCTGCCGATCATCGGTTCGTCTCGGCCAGGCGAACGTTCGCCTTGCCTCCCGAGGATTGGTACCCCCACAGGAGGGGTCTGTCAAGGGATTTGTGCCGATTGACGTAAGCGCCCGGACAGACAGCGCTGCGCGCCGGCGCGTCGGCGGCCATCACGATCCGATATCGGGGCGGAGCCGAGAGTGCGGCGCCGCGGCTCTCGGTCGCTCCCATGCCGATGGAGACAAGCGCGCGATCCATCGCCGGCGCCGCCGGGCGCCAACGCCGCGGCTTCTCGTCCAAGCGGCATAGCTCACCGGTCGCCAGCTGGCCGAGAGTTCTGAGTCTCGTGGAGGCGGGTCTGGTGGATTGCCAACCGAGCCTGCGCGGCCCGAGCGGCCGAGTTGACCTGCGCGCTGGCCTCGGCATAGGATCGCCACAGGGATTCGGGCGGATTCACACGACGGGGCGCACGGGCGCGCGGAGGCTCACCTCACCCGTCGCTGATGCGTCGGCTCAGTCCGGAATCGGGACGATCCAAGGAGGCCGAAGATGAGGACGCTGATGAAGGTCAAGATCCCGACCGCAGCCGGGAACGAGGCGATCAAGAACGGAAGCCTCCCGGAGATCGTCGGGAAGGCGCTCGACGCCCTCAATGCGGAGGCCGCCTACTTCACCTCAGAGGACGGAATGCGTACCGCCCTGATCTTCTTCGACATGGCGGACTCGAGTGAGATTCCACCGGCGGCAGAACCGTTCTTCATGGCCTTCGACGCCCAGATCACGTTCGCGCCGGTGATGAACGCCGACGACATGCGCGCCGGCGTCGGCAAGGCGATGGACGCCGCCTAAAAGCTGGCCCCGTCGCGGGGAGATCGACCATTCAGGTCCTCACCGCGCTCGACGACGTTCGCGCTGCTTGAACCCGTGAGCTCGACCCGGCGGGCGTGGCGTCCGGGACTCTGATGTTCGAGCAGCGGGCACCCGTGCGGTCTCAGGGCGCGCGCGAACCCGCCGCGCACGTCGTCGTTCGTGAGAGGATCGAAGGAGCCACACGACGTGAACCAATTCACGACGGCGTCGAACTGCGACGCTGCGTGACACGCCGGCCGGCCCACCGGTTGACGACGTCGGCTTGACTCTGCCGGGGCTCGCTCGATGGGTTGCTGGCAGCGGGTCGGGGTAGCGCAGACACCTGCCTGTAACCCACTCAGCTCGTGACGTGATGACCGGCGGCGCGCATGTTGTCCGTCTCACGGACGGAGGCGCGGACGGGCGTAGCGCCAGCGGATCGACAGACGAAAGGTGGATCGATGTCAGCAGCGAACGCAGCCAGGATCGCGGTCGTCACCGGCGGCACCGCCGGCGTGGGACGCGCCACCGTGCGCACATTCGCCGACCGCGGCTATGACGTCGCGATTCTCGCGCGCGGCGAGGCGGGACTCGACGCCGCGGCCGCCGACGTCCGCGAGCGCGGGCGCCGGGGGCTTGCCATCGAATGCGACGTGGCTGACCATGACGCCGTCGAGTCGGCCGCCGAGCGCGTCGAGCGCGAGCTGGGGGAGGTCGACGTCTGGGTCAACGTCGCGTTCGTCGGGGCGCTGGCCTTCTTCTGGGACACGACCCCCGAGGAGTACCGCCGGATGACCGACGTCACGTACATGGGCCAGGTCAACGGGACCCGGGCGGCGCTGGCGCACATGCGCGCTCGTGACCGCGGGGTGATCGTCAACGTCGGCTCGGCGATGGCCTTCCGATCGATTCCGCTGCAGTCGGCGTACTGCGGGGCCAAGCACGCGGTCAAGGGATTCACCGAGTCGGTGATGACCGAGCTCAAGCACGAGAAGAGCTCGGTGCGGATCTGCATGGTCCAGCTTCCGGGGCTGAACACGCCGCAGTTCGACTGGAACCTCAACAAGATGCCCGAGCACCCGATGCCGGTCGCGCCAGTCTTCCAGCCCGAGCTCCCCGCCCGGGCGATCGTGTTCCTGGCCGAGCACCCGCGACGCAACATGTGGGTGGGGATCTCCACCGCCTACACGATCATCGGCGAGCGCCTGGCGCCGTGGCTGGCGGACCTGTACCTGGCGCGGACGGGGGTCTCGGGCCAGCAGATCGATGCCGACCTGCCCCGCTACGGCTCCAACGTCTTCGAGGCTCGCGACGGCGAGGCCGACCGCGGTGCCCACGGTCCGTTCGACGACAAGGCGCATGGCTCTGACCCCGTGCTCTGGCTGTCGATGCGCCGCCGCGCGATCGCCTCCGGGGTGGCCGCGGCCGGCATCGCGGCCGCCGGGCTGCTTGCCGGTCGCGCTCGGTGATGAGCGAGGTCCCGTCCGCCCGGATCCTCCTGCGCCGACCGCCACCGCGATCGCCACCGCGACGCAGACGATCGCCGAGCCCGACGCCCGACGAGCGGGCGCGCTGGTTCGCCCGGGCGCTCGGTGCGCGTCAGCTCCTCGAGGCCGTCGTCGTGTGGCGGGTTCCGAGCGCGGGCGTCGTGAGAGCCGGCGCGGCCGTCGACGCGGTGCACGCCGCCACGACCGTCGGGCTTCTCGCGGCACCGCGCCGTCGGCGGCTGGCGCTGCTCAACTGCGCGAGCGCCTGTGGCCTGGCGTTGGCGGGCCTGGCGGTCGCCCGCACCGTTCCGCGGTTCCTTGCCGGGGCGGCGAGGCCGTCGCTCCGGTATGGCTCGTCGTCTCCTCTCTAGGATGTTCGCCGGCGGACATTTTGTGCTTGACGGCGGTGAGCGGGCGTAGATGGAGATCATGCCCGCCCCGCATGTCCTGCGCGAGTACGCCCTCCTGGCCGACGGCCGGCGCGGCGCGCTCATCGGTCCCAACGGCGACATCGCCTGGCTGTGCTTCCCCGGCTGGTCGGATCCCGCCGTGCTCGCCGCGCTCATGGGCGGTGAGGGCACGTACGAGGTCACTCCGCAGGGCCGCTTCGTGTGGGGCGGGCGCTACGAGCCGGGATCGCTCATCTGGCGCAGCCGCTGGATCACCGAGGGGGGCATCGTCGAGTCGCGCGAGGCGCTCGCGTTCCCCGGCGACGCCGAGCGGGCCGTCCTGCTGCGCCGCGTCAAACCGATCCGGGGCAGTGCACGCCTCGACGTCGTCTGCGCGATGGGAGCCGACTATGGCCGCGACCGCGCCACCCACCTCGAGCACGACGACGGGATCTGGCGCGGCCGGATCGGCCAGCACGAGTTCAGCCTCGCCGGCGCCGCCGATGCGCAGCCCGACGACCGAGGGGCGCTGCGCTCGGTACTGACGCTTGAGCCCGGAGAATCGCACGACCTCGTCCTCTGCCTCGGCGGCGACGCCGCGCAGGTCTCGCCCGACGCGGCGTGGGTGGCTACCGCGGCCGCCTGGCGCGAGCGCGTCCCCCGCCCGGTGGCCAACATCGGCCGGCGCGATGCCTGGCACGCGCGCGCGGTCCTGCGCGGCCTGACGGTGCCGGGCGGCGGGATGGTCGCCGCCGCGACGATGTCGTTGCCCGAGCGGGCCGACGCGGGGCGCGCCTACGACTACCGCTATGCCTGGGTCCGCGACCAGGCCATGGCCGGCCAGGCGGCGGCCCGAGCCGGGGCCGAGGACCTGCTCGATGACGCCGCGCGCTTTCTCACCGCCCGCCTGTTGTCAGACGGAGCTCACCTGGCGCCCGCCTATACGGTCGACGGAGGGCCGGTGCCCGACCAGAGCTCGCTCGGGCTGCCCGGCTACCCGGGAGGCGCCGACATCGTCGGCAACCACGCCAACGCCCAGTTCCAGCTCGACGCCTTCGGCGAGAGCCTGCTGTGCCTCGTCGCGGCCGACGAGCACGGCTGCCTGGATGCGGACGGGTGGCGGGCGGCGCAGATCGCCGCCGACGCGATCGCGCAGCGCCGCGGCGAGGCCGACGCGGGCATCTGGGAGCTCTCGCCCGATCACTGGACCCACAGCCGGCTCATCTGTGCCGCCGGACTGCGTCGTGCCGCCGGCCGACCCGACGCCGGCGAGCAGGCGGGGAGCTGGCTGACGCTCGCCGAGCAGCTCATGTCCGACGCGTCGGCCGGCCTGGCGCCCGACGGGCACTGGCAGCGCTCGGTGCAGGACACGCGGGTGGACGGGGCGCTGCTGTTCGCGACGCTGCGCGGGGCGACCCCGCCCGACGATCCCCGCGCGCTCGCCACCCTGCGGACGATCGAATCCGACCTGTGCGAGGAGTTCTTCTGCTACCGCTTCCGGCCCGACGGCCGTCCGCTCGGAGAGGCGGAGGGCGCGTTTCTGCTCTGCGGCTTCGCGATGGCGCTCTGTCTCGATGCCGTGGGGCGCCACGTGGAGGCCGCGCACTGGTTCGAGCGCAATCGCAGCGCCTGCGGAACGCCGGGCCTCCTCTCCGAGGAATACGACGTGGCCCAGCGTCAGCTGCGCGGCAACCTGCCGCAGGCCTTCGTCCACGCGCTCCTGCTCGAGTGCGCGGCCACGCTGTCGGGCGTCGACATCGAACACGATCGAAAGGACAACCCATGAGTCAAACCGTCGGCGAACGCATCCTGCGCCGGCTGATCGCCTGGGGGATCCCGAGGATCTACGGATATCCCGGGGACGGCATCAACGGCATCCTCGGCGGCTTTCACGCCGTCGGCGACGAGCTCGAGTTCATCCAGACCCGCCACGAGGAGCTCGCCTCCTTCCAGGCCTGCGCCCACGCGAAGTTCACCGGGCAGACCGGGGTCTGCATGTCCACATCCGGACCCGGCGCGGTTCACCTGCTCAACGGGCTCTACGACGCGCGCCTGGACCACCAGCCGGTCGTCGCGATCGTCGGCCAGCAGGCGCGCTCCTCGCTGGGCGCCGACTACCAGCAGGAGGTCGACCTGGTCACCCTCTACAAGGACGTCGCTCGCGAGTTCGTGCAGGTGCTCAACGTCCCCGCCCAGACCGACCTGCTCATCGACCGCGCGCTGCGCGTGGCCGCCGCGTCGCGCTCGGTGACCGCGATCATCGTCCCCAACGACGTTCAGGAGCTCGAGTACGCGGAGCCGTCGCGGACCCATGGCGAGGTGTTCTCGAGCGTGGGGTATGCGGCGCCGCGCACGATGCCCGATCCGGCGGACCTCGAGTGCGCCGCCGGGGTGCTCAACGCCGGCGCCAAGGTCGCGATGCTCATCGGCCAGGGGGCGATCAGGGCCGCGTCGGAGGTCCGCGAGACCGCGGAGCTGCTCGGCTGCGGCGTGGCCAAGGCGCTCAACGGCAAGGCGGCGCTGCCCGACGACCTCCCGTACGTCACCGGCGGGATCGGCCTGCTGGGCACCAAGCCGTCCTACGAGATGATGGAGAACTGCGACACGCTGCTCATGGTGGGGACGAACTTCCCCTATGCGGAGTGGCTGCCCGAGCCCGGTCAGGCACGATGCGTGCAGATCGACATCGACGGGCGGCTGATCGGGATGCGCTACCCGACCGAGGTCGGTCTCGTCGGCGACGCCGCGCTGACGCTGAAGCTCCTCAACGAGCGTCTGGAGCGCAAGCAGGACCGGTCCTGGCGCGAGGGGATCGAGTCGGGAGTCACCCGCTGGTGGGAGATCCTGGACGAGCGCGCCGGTGAGGACGCCGATCCGCTCAACCCGGAACGCGTGTTTCACGAGCTGTCACTGCGCCTGCCCGACCGGGCGATCCTCACCTCCGACTCGGGCTCGGCGACCAACTGGTGGGCGCGACAGGTCAGGGTGCGCGAGGGGATGATGTGCGCGCTGTCGGGCACGCTGGCGACGATGTGTCCGGCCGTGCCCTACGCCGTCGCCGCGAAGTTCGCCCACCCCGATCGGCCGGTGATCGCGGCGATCGGGGACGGCGCGATGCAGATGATCGGCATCAACAGCCTCATCGACGTCGCCCGCTACCGCGACCGATGGCAGAACCAGACGCTCGTCGTGTGCGTGCTGCACAACGACGATCTCAACCAGGTCACGTGGGAGCAGCGCGTGATGTCGGGCGACGCCAGGCTCAACGCGTCCCAGCAGCTGCCGAGCTTCGACTACGCCGGCTACGCCCGGCTGCTCGGACTGGAGGGGATCCGCGTGGACTCGCCCGATGGGGTCGGCGAGGCGTGGGACCGGGGGTTGTCGGCGGGACGCCCGGCGCTGCTGGAGTTCATCACCGACCCCGAGGTGCCGCCGCTGCCGCCCCACATCCGCTTCGATCAGGCGAAGGGGATGGCCAAGGCGATCGCCAACCGGGATCCGGCGTCGGGACGGATGATCCGGGAGGCGCTGAAGGGCAAGCTCGCGGAGTTCATCGAGCGATGAACCTGGTCTCCAACCTGCGCACGGGCCGCGCCCAGAAGCTGCTGAGCGCGGCCACCGCCGCCACCGCCCTGCCGATGGGCGCGGAGATCTACGTCAACCACTACGGCGGCTCGTTCGGCAACAAGTGGATGTGGACCCCGGTGGCGCTGTCGCCCGCGCTGTCGGCGGCCGGCGTGGCGGGGGTCGTCTCCGAGCGGGCGGCACGGACCGTGCTGCCCGCCCTGTCCGCGGTGTTCGTGCTCGACGGACTGGCCGGCCTGTTCTTCCACGCCCGGGGGATCGCCCGCAAGCCGGGGGGCTTCCACGAGCCGACGTACAACCTGGTGATGGGACCGCCGGCGCTCGCGCCCGGGTCGCTGGCGATGATCGGCGCGATCGGGATGATGGCGAGCGTCATGCGGCGGGAGGGGAGCCGCTGATGGCCCACTCCTTCCAGACCGGCGAGCACCTGCCCCACAACCGCCCCGAAGGCGACCCGCCCGATCCACAGGGGCTGCCCCGCCAGCGCGCGGGGGTCACGCCGCAGATGCACGGCCGCTTTCCCGACTTCGACGTGATGGCCCATCGCGAGCATTGGGATCCGGTCACCCGGCGGACGCTCGAGGAGCGCGTCGCGCAGGTCCCGGCGTGCCGGTTCTTCGACGAGCGCGAGCAGCGAACGCTCGGAGCTTTCCTCGACGTCGTGCTCGCCCAGGACTCCGAGCCGCGGATCCCGGTCCTGCAGATGGTCGACAAGAAGATGGCCGACGGCAAGCTCGACGGCTACCGCTTCGACGACATGCCGCCCGACCCCGAGACGTGGAAGCGGGTGGCCCGCCATCTCGACGGGTTCGCCGAGCGGTCGGACGCCGAGCAGCACGAGGTCGTGCGGCGGTTCTCCGGCGGCGAGCTTGACTGGGACGACCTCAACGTCTCCCGTGCCTGGAGCGTGGTCATGCGCGGCGCGCTGTCGGAGTTCTACTCGCACCCGTGGGCGTTCAACGAGATCGGCTTCCGCGGACCGGCGTATCCCCGCGGCTACATGCGACGCAACATGGGACCGACCGGGGTGGATCCCGACGAGCCCCAGGAGGCGTTCGGCCTCGATCCCGTCCGCGACCTGCAGCAGAGAAGCGCATGAGTCCGCTGGTGCCGGGGCTCGGCGGCCTGATCAAGGGCTCGCCGGTCCCCCGGGACAACGACTCGGCGTGGCTGCTCGACGTCCACCGTCGCGGCATCCCCGGCGCGGACACGATGGCCCGCTACCACGATCACGACGAGGTCGACATGGTGATCGTCGGCGCCGGCGCGGGCGGGGGAACCCTCGCCCAGCGGCTGGCCCGCCGCGGCTGGCGGATCGTGGTCCTCGAGTCGGGACCGTTCTGGGATCCCGATCGCGACTGGGTCTCCGACGAGGCCGGCCAGCACCAGATCTACTGGACGGCGCCGCGGGTGATCGGCGGCACCGACCCGGTGCAGCTCGGCAAGAACAACTCCGGACACGGGGTCGGGGGGTCGATGATCCACTACGCCGGCTACACGCCACGATTTCATCCGTCGGACTTCCATACCCGCTCGCAGGATGGGGTGGGTGCGGACTGGCCGATCGCCTACGAAGAGCTCAGGCCCCACTATGAGCGGGTCGAGCGCGAGCTGCCGGTCGCCGGCCAGGACTGGCCGTGGGGGGACCCCCACGCCTATCCACATGCCGCGCACCCGGTCTCCGGCGCCGCCGAGGTGGCCCGGGAGGGAGCCCGGCGCGCCGGGATCACGATGCGCGTGGGCCCGGTCGGGATCACCAACGGCGTGTTCGGCAACCGCCCGCACTGCATCTACCGGGGCTTCTGCCTCCAGGCGTGCAAGGTCAACGCCAAGGCGTCGCCGTTCGTCACCCATCTCCCCGACGCGATCGCCCACGGCGTCGAGATCCGCGCCGACAGCCACGTGACGCGCGTCGAGTTCGACGGGGCGGGACGCTGCACCGGCGTGGTCTACATGCACGACGGCGTCGAGCACCATCAGCGGGCGGCGGCCGTCGTCGTCGCCGGCTATTCGATCGAGACGCCGCGGCTGCTGCTCAACTCCGCCGGGCCCCGCTTCCCCGACGGGCTGGCCAACGAGCACGACCAGGTCGGACGCTACGTGATGGTCCAGGGCGCCCCGCAGGTCGCCGGGCGCTTCGCCCAGACGATGCACCAGTACAAGGCTCCGCCGCCGGAGATCAGCTCCGAGGACTTCTACGAGACCGATCCCGAGCGCGATTTCGCGCGGGGCTTCACGATCCAGACCGTCGGGCCGCTGCCGATCGGCTGGGCCGAGCACGTGCTCGCCGACGGCCACTGGGGGCATCCCCTGCGCGAGTACATGCGCGACTACGCGCACTGGACGACGCTCGGGCTGCTGTGCGAGCTGCTCCCCCAGCCCGAGAACCGGGTGACGCTCGCGCAGGAGACCGACGCGCACGGGATGCCGGTCGCGCACATGTCCTACAGCCAGTGCGAGAACGACCGCGCGAACATCGCCTACGGCAAGCGGGTGCTCGAGCACATCTGGGAGGCGGCCGAGGCCCAGGACACGCTCACGATCGACCGCTACGCCCACCTCGTCGGCGGCTGCCGGATGGGCACCTCGCCCGAGACCTCGGTCGTGGACTCCGACCACCGTGCCTGGGGCATCCCGAACCTGTTCGTGTGCGACGGCAGCGTGATGCCGACCCAGGGCTCGGCCAACCCGGCGCTGACGATCATGGCGCTCGCCTCCCGGCTGGCCGACCGGCTCGGCGACAAGCGGGTGGGCGAAGCGCGAGCCGCGACGGCGGGCGCGCATGTCTGACTCCAGCGCGCGCATGTCTGAGCTGCGGCGCACCGTCGAGCGGGTCACGCCCCACACCTTCGTGGTCCCCACCGACGGGGCGGAGTCCGACGGGACGTTTCACTGGGAGGCGACGACCGTCATCGTCGTCGAGGTCGGCTGCGACGGGCACTGGGGCCTGGGCTACACCTACGGCCCGCGGGCGGTGGCCTCGGTGATCGGCCACGAGCTGCGCGACGTCGTCTGCGGCAGCGACCCGCTCACCCCGCAGCGCACGTGGGAGGCGATGCACGCGGCGCTGCGCAACGCCGGCCAGAGCGGGATCGGCGCGATGGCGATCGCGGCGCTGGACATCGCCCTGCACGATCTGCGCGCGCGGCTGCTCGACGTCCCGCTCGCCGTGGCGCTCGGCGCGGTGCGCGACGCGGTTCCGATCTACGGCTCGGGCGGCTTCACGAGCTACCCGGTGCAGCGGATCGCCGAGCAGCTGGCCGGCTGGGTGGCCCAGGGCATCCCCCGGGTCAAGATCAAGGTCGGTCGCCATCCCGGCCAGGACCCCGAGCGGCTGACCGCCGCCCGCGACGCGATCGGGCCCGACGTCGAGCTGATGGTCGACGCCAACGGCGCCTTCTCGCCCGAGACGGCGGTCGCTTGGGCCCGCCGCTACGCCGACTTCGACGCGCGGTGGCTCGAGGAGCCGGTCACCCAGGACGACCCGGCGGGCCTGCGCCGGGTGCGCGAGCAGGCTCCGCCCGAGCTCGCGATCGCCTCCGGCGAGTACTCCTGGAGCCGTTACGCGACCGCCCGGCTGCTCCAGGCCGAGGCCGTCGACGTCGTGCAGGCCGACGTCACCCGCTGCTGTGGAGCGACCGAGCTGGCCCGCATCGACGCGCTGTGCGCGGCGGCCAACCGGCCGCTGTCGCTGCACTGCGCGCCGGCGATCAGCGCGCACGCGGGCTGCGCGCTGACGCAGCTGCGCCACCTCGAGTACTTCCACGACCACCTGCGGATCGAGGACATGCTGTTCGACGGCACCCTGTCGCCGGTCGACGGCGCCCTGGCGCCCGATCTCACCGTTCCCGGGCACGGGCTCGAGCTCAAGCGAGCGGACGCTCAGCGCTACGCCGTCAGCTGAGCGGGCCGCGGTCGCGGGCGCGCACCGAGGAGCTCTAGCGGTAGCAGTACGAGTCCGACGAGGCGTCGCCGCCCTGGAGGCGGATCTGATGCGCGCGGCGGCCGCGGAAGTCGTCACCGTGCGGGAAGAAGCGCTCGTCGATGCTCAGCCCGCCGTCGGGGTCGGCGTCGATCTTGGCCATCCAGGCGCCGACGCCGTGCGGGAAGAACTGGTCGTCCCAGGCGCCGTACAGCGAGTTGGTGAAATAGACGCGCCTGCCGTCGCGGCTGACCTCGACCATCTGGGGGCCGCCGGCGAGCGGCCGGTCGGGAGCCGCGGGGTGCGGCGTCTTGTCGACGATGCCGCCGAGCTTGACCGACCCGGTCTCCTTGGGATGGGCAGGGTCTGAGACGTCGTACTGCTTGAGCTCGCCGGTCGCCCAGCAGGAGACGTAGAGGAAGCGATCGTCGACCGACAGGTCGATGTCGGTGATGATCGGCGGCACCGCCCCGAAGCCCTTCAGCAGCGGCGGGAGCGAGTCGGCGTCGGCGGGCACGGCCGGGATCGTGATGACCTTCTCGACCTTCCACTCCGACCCGTCGTGGAACCACCGCCATACCGAGCCCGACAGGTCCTCGGTGCTGACGACGACGCCGACGAAGCCCCAGTCGGCCTCGGGGTCGTGCGACGGACGGACCTCGAGGCACATCTGGTGCTCGGCGCCGAGGTCGACGCGCTGCAGGTGCCGGCCCTCGGCGAGGTCCCAGAAGTGCAGCGCGTGGCCGTACTTCTGGCCGAGCAGCAGCTCGGGCACGACGCCGTCCTCGATCATCGACGGGCTGCCCCACTCGCTCGAGATGAGCACGTTGCGGTTGAGGTGCCACCACGCGTCGTAGGAGAGCCGCTGGGGCCCGTGGTCGGTCTCCCAGGCCCGCACCACCTCGAAGGTCTCGTGGTCAAGCAGCGCGATCCCGCTCTGGCCGTCGGGATCGTCCTGCGGTCCGCCGAGGCAGGTCATGAACACGCCGTCGGGCCCGCAGTGCAGCGTGTGCGGTCGCGAGTAGCCCGCCTTGGCCGACAGCTCGCCGGCGTCGATCGTCTTGACGAGCTGCGGCTGGCGGGGGTCGGGCTGGGTGTCGAGCACGAAGATCCGCGAGGACCGCAGGCCGGGGACGAGCAGGTACCGGCGCGACAGGCCCTCCATGTCGTGGCCCTCGTGCTTGAGCGCGCTGCTGCACGCGTTCCAGCCGAAGTGGTGCAGCTCCTCGCCGACGCCGACCTCGGTCCAGCCGACGACGCCGCCGTAGGAGCCCGATTCGGAGTTGACGTCGATGACCGACATCGCGTCCGGTAGCTCTCCGCTGCGATCGAACGCGACGACGTAGGCGAGCTCCTCCTGGGGCGCCTGCGCCGCTTCGCGCGCGCTCCGGTAGAAGGTCGGATCGAGCGTCTGGCCGGTCATGGTCGTCTCCCCTGGCTGGTCGTCGTCACGGAAGGCCGCGGTCCGCGGGCGCGGGCGGGCGCAAGAGGCCCCCTTTCTAGCACCGGCGGGGCCGCTGCGCTCAGAACGGGCCGTGGGGGGCGTAGGCGCCACGCGGTGCGCCGACGGCGATGTAGGTCAGCCCGCCGGGGCCCGCGATGGCCCGCCGAACGCTCTCGGGGTCGATTCGCACGAAGCTCCCCGGCCGCACCGGCACCTCGTCCCCGTCCACCCGCCAATGGCCCGCGCCGCGTACGACGACCACGACCTCCTCCTGGCCGGTGCGGGCCTCGTCGTGCTCGAGGCCCTCGGCGCCCGGCGGAAGCTCGAACCAGTTGATCCCGAACGCCTCGGCGCCGATCTCACGGCGCACGAAGCGCACGGCTCCGCCCGGACCCGCGCCCTCGATGTCCTCGACGTGGATGGTCGTGTAGCCCACCGTGCGGATCATCGCCGATCGGCGCTCGCGCCGTCATCCCACCGGTGCAAACATTTGTCACAAGCAGCCTTTCACCCTCGCGCGAAACGACGATGGCGCGCAGCGGCTAGGGTGACCCCTCGGGGCGCGTCCACGGCCCCGGTCGCATGTACGTCTGGGCCCACGACCGCTGGTCGTTTCCGCTGCCGCCGCAGCACCGCTACCCGGTGACCAAGCATCGGGCGCTGCGCGAGCGCCTGCTGGCCACGCGGGTCTGCGCGCCGGAGGAGATCCAGGAGGCCGCGGCGGCCTCCTGGTCGTCGCTGACCCGGGTCCACGATCCCGCGTTGCTCGGGCGCATCCGGCGCGGACAGCTGACCGTTCGCGAGGAGCGGGGGCTCGGGCTCCCGTGGTCGATGCAGCTCGTCGAGCGCGGTCGGCGGGTCGCCGCGGGCACCGTGCTCGCAGCGCGCGAGGCGCTGCGGGTCGGCGTGGCGATGAACCTCGGGGGCGGCTCGCATCACGCCGGCCGGGACTTCGCCCGCGGCTACTGCCTGTTCAACGACGTCGCGTACGCCGTCGGCGTCCTGCGCGAGGCCGGGGTTGCGAGCCGCGCGCTCGTCGTCGACTGCGACGTCCACCAGGGCGACGGGACCGCCCAGCTGCTCGGCCCCGACCGCCAAGCGTTCACGCTGTCGCTGCACGGCGCGCGCAACTACCCGCTCCAGCGCATCGCCTCCGACCTCGACGTCGACCTGCCCCGGGGCACGACCGACGCCGACTACCTCGCGGCGCTTGACCGCGCGCTGGCGACCGCGCTCGCCGCCGACGGCTACGACATCGCGTTCTACCTCGCCGGCGCCGATCCGTGGGCGGGCGACCGGCTCGGCTCCCTGGCGCTGACCAAGGCCGGCCTGCGGCGCCGCGACGCGCTCGTGCTCGACGCCCTGCGCGCGGCGGGCACGCCGGTCTGCGTCGTCCTCGCCGGCGGCTACGCCCCCGACATCGACGACATCGTCGACATCCACGCGGCCACCGCCGGCGAGGTGGCCGCCCGCGTCGCCGCGGCCTGAGCGCCGACTCGCGCGCGAGCGCCCGCTGACGAGCGGTAGCCCGGAGCTCAGTCTCGGAGCGCCAGCTCGGTCAGGCCCACGATTGCCGCGTGGGTGCGCGCGACCACGAGAAAGCGCTTGGCGTGGCAGAAGAGCGCGTCTTTGACCCCGGTGACGGCGACGAGCGCGTCGCCGTCGAGGCCGCCCCAGGCGGCGGGTAGGTCGCGCCGGTTCTCGAACGAGCCGAGCTCGCGCGGCACCGCCTCGAGGCCGAAGCCCTGGCGCTTGGGATAGATGACGAACAGCGCGTCGGGGGCCTCGGGCACGAGCACCTGCTTGAAGGGAAGGTTGAGCGGGAGCTCGACGACCCGGGGGTCGGCCGCGGCGATGATCGCCTCGCGCACGATCCCGACCGCGCGTCGTCCCGAGGCGGCGGAGGCGACCTCGCGGCGCAGGATGTCCCGGGCGAGCGCGACGGCGGCGTCGAAGCGGTCACGCTCCTGCTGTGCGGTCAGCGTCTCGTCCCAGCGAGGATGCAGGCCGGCGATGATGCCGTTGACGCTCATCGGGCGCACGTCGTCGATCAGCGGCCGCGTCAGCTGCTGACCGGTGTCGTTGGCGTCGACCGATTGCACGAGCGTCGCGTCGACCGCGTCGGCGACCTCCGCGTCGCCGTCACAGATCCGAGCGCCGAACTGCCGCCAGACGAGGCCGAACGAGGCATAGCGCACCCCGTTGGCCCGGACGCCCGCGAAGTCGCGCTGGTGGTGGTCGAAGTCCCCGCGGCCGGCGTCGTCGCGAAACCCGACGTCGACGCGCACGTCGGCCTCGGCGAGGGCGTCGCGGTCGCGGGTGCGGATGACCTCGATCGGCTCGCCGAGCGAGGACAGGGCGGCGACGGCGAACACCTCGTCGGCGTGAAATGACCCGTCGTGGGTGGCCACCCGCACGCCGCTCACTCTAGTTGTGACCTCTCCCCTGACTGGCGCGCGCGGCCCGCCGACCGCCTCCTCTAGGATCGGGTTCGATGCCGCGGGGACGGCGGCCCGAGAGCGAGCTGATGACCGAGCCGATCGAGCTGACCTACGACCTGCACCTCCTGCCGGCCGGCCGGGTATCGTTTCGCCGCTGGCGCTGGGCGCTGTGGAGCGGGCCGACGCTGCTCGCCGCCGGCTGGAGGCTCAGCCCGCTGCACGCTCAACGCGCCCTGCGCGCGCGCGCCCTGCGGCACGTCCACCGCCTTCACGGCCTGCACCCGCTGCGGCTCGAGACCGCGCACGGCCGCGAGACGCCGTGGCAGTCGACCGAGCCCGTCGTGATCGACTGGGGCGTGTTCCGGGTCGTGTTGCGCCGGCGCGATCTGCCGCCGGTCGCCGGCGCCGCGGTCGGGGATCGCGACATCCGCGCCGTCCCGTAACCTCGAACAGGTGTTCGCAGGCCCGTCGATGACCGATCCTCGCGAGGCGGCCGCGGTGCTCGCCCTGATGGGCCGGCGCGACGGCCTCACGCGCTCGCGACGTCTCGCCGGCGCGATCGAGGAGGAGGGCAGCGCGGTGGCGCTGATGACGCGGGGGCGTCCGGGCGAGACGGCGTCGCTGCTGCACGCGGAGGCGCCGGAGATTGCCGAGCAGGCCGAGCGGGTGCGCGCCTGGGAGCGGCGGGGGATCCGGCTGGTGACCGTGCTCGACGAGGCCTATCCGGTCAACCTGCGCATCGTTCACGACCGCCCGCCCGTGCTGTTTCACCGCGGCGAGCTCATGCCCGAGAACGAGCGAGCGGTCGCGGTCGTGGGAGCGCGGCGTGCCGGGAGCTCGGGCCTTGCCCGGGCGCGGGCCATCGCCCGTGAACTCTGCGCGGCGGGCTACGTCGTCGTCAGCGGACTCGCCGCGGGCATCGACACGGCCGCCCACACGGCGGCACTCGCCGCGGGCGGCCGCACCCTCGCCGTGATCGGCACCGGCCTGGACCACTGTTTCCCGCCCGAGAACCGCGAGCTCCAGGACCGGATCGCCCGCGAACACGCGCTCGTCTCGCAGTTCCCACCCGACCAGGGTCCGCGCCGGTGGACGTTTCCCCAGCGCAACGCGGTCATGTCGGGGCTGTCGCGAGCGACCGTCATCGTCGAGGCGTCGCACACGAGCGGCGCGCGGATCCAGGCGCGGCTCGCGCTCGACCACGGCCGGCCCGTCTTCCTGCTCGAGTCGGTGCTCGAGCAGGCGTGGGCGCGCGAGGACCGGGAGCGCCCGGGGGTCTACGTCGTCGGCGGGTGCGAGGAGATCGTCGGCCATCTCGAGCGGTTGTACTCCGACCGGCTCGAGCTCGAGCGCTAGCCGCTCCGATGGCACTGACGGTCGCCGAAGCGGCGGGCACCTACGAGCGGGCACTGCGGGGCGTGGTGCCCGCCGGGCCCGGGGTCTGCCGGGTCTGCCACACGTTCATCGACGAGGCCTATGACACCTGCTACCGGTGCGCGTCAGACCGGCAGCATCTCGACGCGGTCGTGCCGATCACCTACAGCGAGCAGCACGGCCAGATCCACACCGCCCTGCGCGGCTATAAGGATGGGCCGCGCGCCGCCCGCTTCTACGTCATGCCGCGCCTGGCGGCGATCCTGTGGCTGTTCCTCGAGCAGCACGAGACCTGCGTGGCCGCGGCGTGCCGCGTCGACGCGTTCGACCTCGTCACCACGGTGCCCTCGAGCACCCGGGAGGCCGACGAGCGCCACGGGAACCTCCGCTGGATCGTCGGGGAGGGGTCACTCGTCACCGCGGACCGCTTCGAGCGGACGCTGACGCCGGCACCCGGGGCGTCGGCGGGCCGCGGCGTCGACGCCGGTCGCTACCGCGCGCGGCGCTCGCTGGCCGGCGCGGCGGTGCTGCTCGTCGATGACACGTGGACCTCCGGCGGACACGCTCAGTCCGCCGCGGGCGCGCTGAAGGCGGCGGGCGCGGCGGCGGTCGGCTGCGTCGTCATCGGTCGCCACGTCAACCCCGCGTACGCGCCGGACGGCCGGACGTGCGGCCAGCGCCTCGCCGCGCTGCCCCGCGCCTTCGACTGGGGCGTGTGCTGCGGCGCCGGCTGCGCGTAGCTGAGCGCCGCCTGGGAGTACTCGAATGCCGTAGGACGTGCGGACGGGGCACTAGCTCGCCGATTGTTCACTTTCGGGCATAACGGCGGCTCGCACGAGCGGCGCACCCTCTCCCGTTGTATCGATGGGGGCGAGGCCTACGCCGGGTTCGCCATCCCCACCGCGGGCCCCCTTCTAGTCCTCGCCCCCGTTCCTCTCATGGTTGCACGGCTTCTGCCGACGAGGTCGTGCAGATGCGCCGCGAGGCTCGCGTTCGCGGCCTCAAATGGCGTTCGAGTAGATGTGAGACCGCCGCTCACCGATCTGGTCCCGCCGCCGGCGGTCAGCGGGCGCCCCGAGCCCGTCGATACGCCGCCCGCGGGGCCGCGGCGCTGGGAATGCCTGCACTGCGGGGCCCACACGTTCCCCACGGCCGGGGACCAGGCGAAGGCCTGCCACGTCTGCGGGTCCCATAAGCTCGTCCCGCTCGGGCCCTAGCTCGACGCAAGCGGGCCCGGAGGCGGGCCCGCGACCTGCGGTAAGTGCGTGCGATCGCGGGCCCACTCCTTCCAACGCGTCAGTCTCGCGAATGTTGGGCGGCGCCGAGCGTCGGCGCCACCGGTCGATCGAACTCCCGGCACCCCGATCGGCGCCTGCCAAGATCCAGTGTGCCGGCGAGCCGCCGCGCCCGACTCGAATGGGCGATCATGACCTCTCGTGACCGAGCCAGGAGCCATCTGGGCAGGACGCCCTCGCCCGCGGTGACGAGCCTGCGTGTGCTCATCACCGACGGGGAGACGAGGGCCGGGGTCGCCGCCGCGCGGGGGCTCGCGCAGGACGGCTTCGAGGTTGTCGCCGCCGCCTCGCCGGCCCATCAGCCGGCTCCCGTCCACTGGTCGCGCGCGACCGCGCGGCGGATCCTCACCGTCGATCCGCTGACCGACGAGGGTGGCTTCCTCGACGCGATCGAGGACGCGGTCGCCGGCGGCGACGTCGGGGTCCTGATCCCGGGCAGCGACGCCTCGCTGCTCAACGTCTCGGCGGGCCGGGCGCGGCTCGAGCCCCACGTGCGGATCGGCCTGCCGACGCAGGCGGTGGTCCAGCGCGCGCTCGACAAGCTCGAGCTCGCCGCCACGACGACCCGCCACGGGCTCGCGCCGCCGCCGACCTGGACGTGCCACGGCGACGTCGAGGCGCGGTCCGCCGGGGCACAGCTCGGCTACCCGGTCATCGTCAAGCCGCTGAGCTCGGTGTTCATGATCGGGGGCCGGCGTCATCGCGCGGGTAGCGAGATCGCCGCGGGCGCGGGCGAGCTGTCGGCGATCCTCGAACGGTTCGGCGGGGCGGCCCTCGTCCAGCAGCATCGCGCGGGCGCGGTGCTGTCCTTCGCCGGCGTCTTCGCGGGAGACCGCCTGCTCGCCGAGGCGGTCTCGCGCTATCGCCGCACGTGGCACCCGGACGCGGGCAGCGCCTCCTTCTCGGAGACGATCGAGGGCTCGCCGGAGCTGCGTGAGCGCGTGATCGGCGTGCTCGTCGAGATCGGGTGGGAGGGGATCTTCGAGCTCGAGCTGATCGAGTCCACGGAGACCGCGACCACGACCTGGCACGCGATCGACTTCAACCCGCGCCCCTACGGATCGCTGGCGCTCGCGATCGGCGCCGGCGCGAACCTGCCGGCGATCTGGAGCCGGCATCTGCTCGGCGGCGAGCCGGCCCCGGCGATCGCCGCCTCGGGGGTGTCCTACCGCTGGACCGATGCCGATCTGCGCCACGGCCTGTGGCAGCTCGCCCACGGCCGGACCGCGGCGGCCGCCGACGTGCTCGCCCGCAATGGCAGGGTCGTCCACGCCTACGGTCGGGCTGCCGACCCCGGACCCGGCCTGGCGCGCGTCGCCGAGCTCGGCGGGGCGGCGCTGGCCCGGGTGCGGCCCCGCCTCCGGGCGCGTCACGGCGGCCCCGCGATCGTCATCGGGGCGGGACCGAACGGGCTCGCCGCGCTCGCCCACCTGCGTCACGCCGGCATCGACGCGCGCTGCTTCGGCGAGCCGCTCGAGGCGTGGTCGCGCCAGATGCCCGAGGGCATGCTGCTGCGCTCGCGCCGCCGCTCCTCGCACATCTCCGACCCCGACCAGGCGCTGACGATCGACGACTACGAGCGCGACGCCGGGACGACGGTCCGCGACCCCTCGCTGACGCGCGAGGAGTTCATCGACTACGGCCGCTGGTTCGCGCAGCGCGTCACGCCCGAGGTCGATCGCCGGCGGGTGGGCCTGGTCAGCCGCCGCGGCGAGGGCTTCCGCGTCACTCTGCAGGACGGCGAGGAGGTCGCCGCCTCCCGGGTGATCGTCGCCGCCGGCCTCGGCCCCTTCCAGTATCGGCCCGAGCCGTTTCACACGCTCGATCCCTGGGCCTGCTCGCACGCCTATGACCACGCGAGCCTCGCCGGATTCGCCGGCCGGCGCATCGCGGTCGTCGGGGGCGGTCAGAGCGCGCTCGAGTCCGCGGCGCTGCTGCACGAGCACGGCGCCGAGGTCGAGGTGCTGTGCCGGTCGGACTCGATCTTCTGGCTGCGCGACGACAGCATCGCGATCACCCGCCGGCGCGGCGCGCTGACGATCCCGCTGCCCCCGACCGACGTCGGCGGGCGCGCCTCGGGCTGGCTCGCCGCCGCTCCCGACGCCTTCCGGCGCCTCCCCGAGCGGGTCAAGCCGACCGTCGCGTTTCGCTGCATCCGTCCCGCCGGCGCCGGCTGGCTGCGCGCGCGGCTGCAGGATGTGCCGATCGCCTACGGATGCCAGATCGCGGCCGCGCGGGCCGCCGACGGCGAGGTGTCGCTGACGAGCGCCGACGGGCACACGCGCACCGTTGACCATGTCCTCCTCGGCACCGGCTATCGGATCGACGTGCGCCGCTATCCGTTCCTGCCCCCGGAGCTCGCCGCCGAGCTGCGCCTGATCGACGGCTACCCGGCGCTCGGCGCGGGCCTCGAGTCCTCGGTCGCCGGACTGCACTTCCTGGGCGCGCCGGCGGCGCTCAGCTGCGGCCCGATCATGCGCTTCGTCGTCGGCACCTGGTATTCGGCGCCGGCGGTGGCGCGGCGGGCGGCCGGCCGGCGCCAGCCGCCGATCGCGTTCTCGTTCCCGCATTGAGCGCCCGCGGACGGCCCCGTGAGTACGATCGCACCGAGCGCCGGGGAGTGCTCGAGGCGAGCGTTACCTGCGGGGCGGCCACGAGCGACGGTGAAGCCGCCGTCGACCGGCGGACCGTGCGGACGCGGCGCCGAGCCCTCAGCCGTCGAGCTCGGGGAGCCCGCGGAGCGCCGCGAGCGTCGGCCCGCCGGGGTCGAACTCGAGCCCGATCGCGCCGTCGTATCCGCCGGCCGCGAGCGCCTCGACGAGCTCGGGCAGGTCGAGGTCGCCGGTCCCCGGGCGTCCGCGGCCCGGGCAGTCGGCGTACTGGACGTGCGCGGTCCACGGCAGGTACTCGGCGACATCCCGCGCCGGCACGCCGCCGCCGCGCGCGTCGTGATAGGCGTCGTAGAGAAGGCGGACGTGAGGCGAGCCGACGCGCGCCAGCAGCCGCACTCCCTCGCGCGGCGCCGGCACGAGATACCCGGGGATGTCGAGCTCGTTGATCGGTTCGACGACGATCGTCACCCCGCGCTCGCCGGCGATCTCGCCGCAGCGGCGCAGCCCCGAGACGACGAGCTCGAGCTGCCCGGCCTCGTCGACCCCGGGCAGGCGCCGGCCGACGAGCAGGTTGACGCACGGGGCGCCGACGCGCGCGGCGAGCGCGACCGCGTCGGCGAGCGCGGCGACCGCGTCGGCATGGCGCGCGGCGACGTTGAGATACCCCCGCTCGCCGCGGTCCAGATCGCCGCCGTCGGCGTTCAGGCAGCTGACCGCCAGGCCGTGCTGCAGGCAGGCCGCGGCCCACGCTTCGCGCTCGTCGGCGGGCGGCCACCACGATTCGACGGCGGTGAAGCCCGCCCGGGCCGCCGCCTGCGGCCGTTGCGAGAACGGGATCTCTCCGAAGAGCATCGACAGGTGCGCCGACCAGTGCATCGCGCGGCGTCAGCATAGGCGGCGACGCCCGGATACGATGCCCCGCGCCGGCTGCCCGGCTGCCCGGCCGCGCCGGCCGCGCCGGCCGCCCCGGCCGCGCCGGCCGCCCCGG